>ENA-OOXJ01000013-OOXJ01000013.1-human-gut-metagenome-genome-assembly--contig:-NODE-13-length-161651-cov-4.044147_pt1 | contig 161651 bp, 171 predicted proteins | sample MGYA00241587_ERZ501343 | MGnify/ENA primary metagenome ERZ501343 (study PRJEB25962, sample SAMEA2042918) | human gut metagenome | biome: human gut; feature: human-associated habitat; material: faeces... | reverse complement strand
CGCACTGCTGGTGGTGTAAGTCCACTGTTCCGCCCGGTATGTGGGAAGGAGTAGCGACTTGGCAAGGGCGTCTTGGTAATAAGGGGTCTGGAGGAAGCCAATAGCAAAACACTGGTCTGATGTACAAGAAGCGGATTTGAGGCGTATTTGCTGGGTAAGAAATCCTGCATTTTCGAAGCCCAATACATACACGGAAAGCAAATACGTATATCCGACAGACATAAGTGTGAAAGCAGTGCGTCATACCCGGGGAGGTCCATCAAGGTGCCGCAAGGCTACCGACATCGCAAGGTGAAGGGTCGCCTTGATGGAAGTCAGCCGAGGCCATAGTAGGGGTAACCTGAAGGGCCAAACATTTAAGTGCAAGTAGACTTCGGAGGTCTCATGATTGATAAACAATCCAGCACACAGTGTCGGAACAGGACTCTTCTGAGAGCAGACGGAATCTGTAATCAGTCGCTGGCCCCTGTCCAAAAGGAGTTCTAATCATGACGAGCCGAGAGTGGACGAAAGCAGATCCTGAATGGTGCCGAATCGAAACGGTCGTGTACAGCATGACAATCGAGGAAGCCATCCAAAAAGTCACCTCAAACCACGGAAGCGCTGGAGTAGACCACGTGTCCGTGGACGAGTTAAGAGACTATTGGAACAAGAACGGAGAAACGATCCGCCAGAAAATCATTGAAGGAACCTACATTCCTTTACCTGTAAAACGAGTCGACATTCCCAAACCCAATGGAGGTACAAGAATGCTCGGTATTCCTTCGGTCATTGACCGAGTGATACAGCAGGCGCTAGTCAACGTCCTAACACCGATGTTTGATCCGCAATTCAGTGACAACAGTTACGGTTTCCGTCAGGGACGCAGTGCCCAAATGGCCGTACTCAAGGCGCAGGAATTCATCAAACAAGGCTACAACTGGGTGGTCGAATTAGACCTGTCGAAGTTCTTTGACAGAGTCAATCACGACATCCTGATGAGCCGAGTGGCGAAGGTCGTTGAGGATAAGAAAATCCTGAAACTGATCCGTCGGTATTTAAATGCCGGGATTATGGAGAACGGATTAGTCAAGCCAAGATCAGAAGGTGTCCCACAAGGAGGACCGCTGAGTCCTCTGTTGTCGAACATTATGCTGACAGAGCTTGACCGTGAACTGGAAAAACGGGGACACAAGTTTTGCCGATACGCTGACGACTGCAACATCTATGTGAAGTCGGAAGAAGCGGCAAAACGAGTACTCGAGAGTGTGACGAAGTTTCTGGAAGGAGGGCTCAAGTTGCGGGTAAACCGTGATAAGAGCGGTACCTTTCGTCCATACGAGTCAGTCTTTCTTGGATACACACTTCACCGATACGTCCAGACACGTGTTATCGTGGCGCCGAAATCAGTCAAACGGTTGAAAGAGAAACTGAAGGTTATTTAAAGAAGGAGCAGAGGTACTTCGCTGAGCAACGCTATTGAAAAGCTCACACAGTTGCTGAGGGGGTGGAGGAACTACTTCTGCCTAGACACTCGCAAAGAGTTCTTTGAGAAGTTGGACATTAATATCCGAACTCACCTCAGATGCTTGATATGGCGAGCCTGGAAGAAACCGAAAACGAGAGAGAGGGAGTTACGCAAGCGTGGGCTGGATGAGTACAACGCATGGAAATCAGCTAATAACGGCAGAGGTCCATGGTGGAATGCTCAAGCCTTACATATGCGTATATGTATTCCGAATGATCTGTTTGTTCGGTTGGGATTGTATTCTCTGAAGCTTCGGGGGATTGCTTAAATGAAACGCCGTATGCGGAACCGCACGTACGGTGTTGTGGGAGGCGGCGGGCTATATCCCGTCGCCTACCCGATATGCGTGTTAATGCGCTTTAGATAAAGCCATAGATTCCGGCCAGAATCCAACCTGCGATAGATGCAGTGATCACACCAATCAATCCAGGAATAATGAAAGAGTGATTAATCACAAATTTACCGATGTGAGTTGTTCCGGAGCGGTCAAACTGAATGGCCGCTAGGTCAGACGGATAGGTCGGAAGAATGTAATAGCCGTAGCAAGCCGCAGAGAAAGCAACGATGATGCCAGGGGACACACCCACACCCAAGGCGGCCGGAACCACAATGGCCAGAGCGGCCGCTTGAGAGTTCACAAGCTTGGACACTAGCAACAGCACAACTGCGTACAACCAAGGCGATTCTTTCACCATTTCAATCAAACCGATCTTCAAGTCGTTTAAGTGAGCAGCGATCATTGTATCGGCCATCCATGCAACACCGTACACAGCGACAATAGCAACAGTACCAGCGTGGAAAACTGTGCTCTTGGCTATATCGCTTGCTTTAACATCGCAGAAGATCATCATTAAAGAACCGGCAAGCAACATAAGCATTTGAATGGCCAATGTCATTGACAAGCCCTTCGGGCGTAATTGCGGGAACATCCCCAGAATGGCCACAATGACGATAACCGCCAAGAAAAGGAACACGGAAAGCCATTGCTTACTGGTGAACTGTTTACCAATTAAAGTCGTTGTTTCACCATAGACATATTCCTTCATACCGGGTTCCTTAATTAACTTTTGGAACTCAGGATCTTTGTCAAGGTCTTTGCCACGGAACACAGAGAAAAGTCCCACGAAGAACACACCCACGATACCGCCAGGAATCGTAATGGCAAAAAGGTCCGTAAAGCCGAAGGGTTGTCCATTAATTTGGTAGCCTTCTAGCATGGCAATTGTCGATACGGTGGCAACGGCTGCCGGTGAACAGATAATGCCCATCTGAGCGGCAATGGTGGAACCTGCGAGAGGCCGTTCAGGACGAACGTTATTTTTAATGGCGATATCGTAAATAATGGGCAACATTGTGTAAACGACGTGCCCTGTACCGCAAAGCACTGTTAAGAACCAACAGGTGTACGGAGCGAGGAAACACACGTATTTCGGGTGACGGCGCAAAAGCTTTTCAGCAATTTGAAGCATGCAATCCAAGCCACCGGCCGTTTGTAAAGTCGCAGAACCACACACCACAGCCAAAATCGTCAAAATGACATCAACTGGAGGTTTACCTGGTTTAACGCCGAAAACGAATATCAGAACGATTAAACCTACACCACCAAGAAGTCCTAAGGCCATGCCGCCTTTTCGGGCACCATAAAATAGGCACGCCAACACCAAAATGAGTTGTAGCCAAAAGTCCATACCAACCATGATGAAATTCTCCTTTCGTTATGTTGGTTAGAAGAAAAATTCCTTTTTCACGCTGGCAGGTTTAACCCTAATTTTTTGTTCTGACGAATTTATTTGAATGATCTTTGATTAAGGGATAACCCTTATAAAATATTCGAAAAATATAAGTTATCCGGCTTATACCGCTTTTTTCTGAATGTTTTACTATCCACCTACAATAGTGAGGATGCTCTCTCGCCAATATCCGTTTAGGACTTGAGAGTCTTGCATAATAGGACTAAACTGACCTAATCGTTAACCCTTACGAAAAAGTCTAATCATGCAGTCATTGTGGATGGTCGTTGCGGCCATGTTTTTTGCCCTCTATGCGGTCTGTATTAAATTTGCCAGCATTGAGGGAATCGGTTCTTTTGAAGTTCTTTTCTACCGTTCCTTTTTTGGTTTAATTATTTTTTACACGATGATGCGCATGCAGCATATCACCGTGCATACGGCCCACCCGATTGATCACATGATCCGCTCATTTGTGGGGGCCGGCGCCGTGATGGCTGGGATTTATTCCATTTCACACCTCAATGTCGGTTTGGCGATGACGCTGAACTACACCTCTCCTTTGTTTATCGGCTGTTTTACGATTGGCATCATGATGTCGCAGCACAAAGGAATTAACTGGAAGTTGCTTTCAACGCTCTTATTAGGCTTTTTCGGTGTGGTTGTGATGCTCTCACCAACCATTACGCCAGATGAATACTTTGCGGCCGGTGTGGGTTTGGCGGCCGGTTTCTGCACGGCAGTGGCTACGACTTACGTAAAACGCTTGGGTCTGATGAAAGAGCCTGAGCTAAGAATTCTCTTTTATTTTGTTTTAGTCGGCACGCTTTGCGGTCTCACTGGTACCTTGATCAATGGTGGCTTTACCATGCCGACATGGGTTGCCGCAGTGGCTATCGCGGGGTTTGTGATTTGCTCGACCTGTGCCCAGTTCTTCCTGACAATTGCCTTTAGCCGAGGCAATCTTGTCCTAAGTGGCGCACTGCAGTACACCGTTATTTTGTTCTCGACACTAATGGGTGTTTTCGTTTTTGGTGACAGTGTCAGCATGGCGGTTATCGGCGGTATGGTGATGATTGTGGTGGCCGGTATTTTGGCCAGTTACTTCACTCGTCAAGAAAAACAACGTGCTTTGGAAGAAGCCAAGCACACGCCCGAAGGCCTGCAACGTCACTTGCGTCATAAAGAGGCTCGCGATCACTAATTGTAGGTGCTAAAAAAACCGGGACACTCGGATACCATGAGTTCCCGGTCTTCGATATATTGAAAAGCCGGTCCGAATTCGATTGAATTTTGGACCGGTTTTATTTTATTTGGCGTTCTTTGCCTCTTCCATTTCTTTTAGTGTTTTGATCGGTGTAAACGTGCCATCATCTTCCGCACGGAACACATAGTGTTCTTTCAGGTAAATCAAATCCGGTCTGCCGACAGATTCCAATTCAGCCAAAATGGCAGCGCGGGCAACGACCTTGGCACCGGCGGCTGTGGCGAGCGCTTCAACAGCAGCAAGTGATTCACCCGTTGCAAAAACGTCATCAATGATGGCGACCCGTTTGCCGCGGATACGTTCTGCTTCGTGTCCGTCAAGCCAAAGCGTTTGTTCTTTTTGCGTGGTGACGGAACGTAAGGTATGGGAAAGTGCATTTTGCATGTAGGGTTTGTAGCTCTTGCGGGCGACAACAAAATTTTCCATTCCCATGATGCGGCTCATTTCGTAGGCAAGAATAATGCCTTTGGCTTCCGCTGTGAGTAAAAGATCCACTTCAGGCAAGCGCTTAACAAGTTCGGGGGCAGCTGCCTTTACAAGCTCAGTGTCGGAAATAACGACAAAACTGGCCAAAGCGAGTCTGCCTGCGACTTTAACGAAAGGCAACTTGCGCTTGATACCCAGAAGTTCAAAATCAAAGTATTTCATGTCTCACCCGCGGGAAAAAAGAAAATAACCGATCGAAGAATTCGAACGGTGTTGTGAATACCGTAATTGTATATCGTCACAATTATGATTCGCGAGAAAATAGAGATTTACTCGGAAGAATTAAAGAAAAAAATAGCCGGACACCTCTTAATTGAAACGCGATGATGTCAATAAACTATGGAACATATTGATAAAAAGTATTAAACAGAACACTATCTATTGTGCTATATTGATCTGACCGAAAGATTGAAACGAATGGAGAGAATTATGGCTGAACAAGTGCAATTAAAGGATAGCGAACGCCAACCCTGCGAAGTTTGGACGCGTGTGATGGGCTATCACCGCCCGGTGTCTTCCTTCAATACCGGTAAAAAGGGCGAATTCTATGAACGCAAGTGCTTTGTAGAAAGCAAGTGCCACTTGGACGAAAAGGCGCCAGCAGGAAAGTAAGTTTGTCTATTTTGTTAAAAACGCCTGTCTCGCATCCGCGCGTTTTAGGCGTTTATTTTTTCTGACGACTAAAAAGCTCCCAGAAAAATTCATTTTCTGGGAGCTGGTCAAAGAAAAGGAGCGTTAGATTCCGTTAACTTTCTTTGCGTAACGGGTAAAGACCTCAAAGCCAATCGGCATGGATTGCGTGCCTTGCAAATCGAAGTCTGAGCGATGGTGGCCGTGATGGTTGCAGCCCCAGCGGAACATGCCGCCAACGCCGCCTCGTTCTACCACTCGGCGCAACATCATGGTGAAGTCTTCACTGCCGGCGGGCGAGCAGAGATCAACCACGTTGCTGACTTCAGGAATGCCCTTGGCAATTTCTTTGAGATCATTGAGTACTTCCGGGCACTCGATAATCGTTGTGGCTACGCCCACTTTCTCAATCCGACCTTCAACTTCATAAGACTCGGCATTACCTTTGACGATATGTTCAATTTTTTGGCAAAGGTAATCGTTGATCTCTGCCGTTTCGCCTCGTACTTCTGTTTGCATATAAGCGTGAACAGGCGTGACGTTGCGGCCTTCACCGGCAACCAGTCTGCCGACAGCAACACGAGAGGCGCCTTCGCCATGGCGCGGAATGCCCACAATCATCATGGCGGTAGCACTGGCTGCCAACAGGGCACTGTGGCCTTTGTGAGGATTGTTGCCGGCATGTGAGGGCGTGCCTTTGAAATAGATATCAAATTTGGTGCTGGCAAGGACTCCCTTGTGCACTAAGCCGACTTCTCCCAACTTGACCTTGCCGCCACAGTGAGAGCCTACGATGATGTCTACATCATCCAAGACACCAGAACCGACGATAGCCACGGCTCCGCGAACACCTTCTTCGGCAGGCTGATAGATGAGTTTGAAAGTACCTTTAAGCTCGTCTTTGTGTTCCATCAACCAGCGAGCGACAGCAAGGCCCAGGGCGGTATGACCATCGTGGCCGCAAGCGTGCATGAAACCCGGATGAGTGGAGCGGAATCCCAAACGATTAGGAGCGTGATCAGGATCGTCGGTTTCTTCGACAGGATTGCAGTCCATGTCAAAACGGAAGGCGGTGACAGGGCCGGGACGACCGGTGTTTAAAACGGCAACGCAGCCGGTGTAGCCTTCAATTTTTTCGATGAATTCATGAGGAACTCCATGGCCCTCGGCGCGTTTAATGGCTTCAGCGACTGTCTTTTCGTTGCGGCCCAAGACGTTTTCAGGATTGATAATTTGGGTGCCCAAACGGATATCGGTGTAACCCAATTCTTTTAAGCGCTGAGCAACCAAATAGGTTGTTTCAAACTCCGTCCAGCCTTCTTCCGGAATGGTATGCAAATGACGACGAGTGGCGATCATTTCGTCAAAAATTGTTTTATCCATTTTCTACTTCCTATCAATGAACAATGTTCTAAAACGAAAACACCACCCGAGATGTCATTTGTTCTTCGGGTGGTGCTTGTTTCCATAAGTTTTTAACCGTTAAATATGAATCATGGCACTGAAGTAGACCGCGATACCAGTCAAGAACATGACGGGGATGGAGCGGCGAACCACCACGAACGGATCCAAACCACTTAAACCTGAGACGGCAATGGTGACGCCAGCCACAGGACTTGAAGAACGCATGATGCCGCTGATCAATTGCAGGGGCGAAATCATGAAGGCAGCGTTGGCGCCAACGGTTAAAGCAGCATCCGGAATCATCGGAGCGAAGCTAAAGAACGAGGCGTTGCCCGACCCCGTCACAAAAGAGGCCAAAGCGACGATGACGACCATGGCGGTGTAAAGGGCGATAGCACCCGCATCCATGCTGGAGACCGCTTGAATGATCGTGTCGATACCGCCGGATTTCGTCAAGCCTTGAGCGAACACTTCGGCGCACACGATTAAGAACACGGTTGAGGTGAACACCTTGCCCATGCCTTGAGCAAAAGCCTTAAGCGAAGCCAAGCATTCCTTGAGGCTGCGAGTGCGAATGCCGTGAATAACTAAAGCAAAAAGGGTTGAGCACAAGAGCGCGGTCACCACTTCCATGCGAATGCCTTTGTACATCAAGGGTGAGAATACAAAGAGCATGATCACCGGAATCAACGGGAAGAATGCATAGAAAGCGGGAGCGTCAGGTTGCTTGCTTTCAGCGCTAGAAGCAGTGGCGAGGAAGTCTTCCTTGGTGATTTTGCCACTGGCGAGATCGCGCTTATCAAACCATTGTTGGATGAAATAGTGGGAAATGAAAAGCACGATCAATGCAGGCCAGGCGATGATCCATTGGACATTCAAGAAGAAGTCCATCACGTGCATATTGGTCAATTCAGAGCCCAAGAGGTTGTTGGCACCGGACGGTCCCAAGCAGACGCAACCGCTCATGACGATACTTGCAGCGGCTGATTGGCGAGAGACGCCACCGGCTAAAAGGATCGGGTACATCGAAACCATGAGCAACAGTGCCAAGCCGGCTGCAGACGGAATAAATACATTCAAGCCGATGCTAATCATCGTGCCAAGCACCATGATAAGGTAGGGCGAATGCATATAAGACAACGGTTTGACGCTTAAGCGAACAAGAGCGCCGGCGGCACCAATACGATCCATATAGGAGGCGAAGCCACCAATGATCATGATGTTCATACCAAGGCCGGCAGCGCGGCTTTGCAAGAGGTTAGTCATGATCTGGATGACGTCTAAGCCTTCTAAATGAGTAGCTTTTTTACCCGTAAGAATCGGGTCGGGGGAGATGAGCGCCACCACAGCCAGTGTGATGAGGCCAACAAACAGCAGGGCACCCGGAGCGTAGTATTTCTTAACGATGAGGTATGCCGCTGCCACAACGGAAATAATAACGATAACAATACCGGTCATCGTGAAACTCCTATTGAGAAGCGGAGAAAAAGAAGTAAACGTGGCACACACGTTCCAGTGTAAATTATCTTGACTCAATCTTTATTAGCTGTGAATGATCAATAACCCTAATTCTTAGGTGATTTTGATTAGTTTTTACGGATGCCTTATAAGAGCTCGGATTTCAAAAAATCTGCTAGTTAGTGAAAATACTGAAAAGTTTATTTGATCAACTGTCTTAAATTAAAATATCGCAAAAATCTCTTAATTAAAAAAAGGAGTAATTATGATTCAAATTGCCCCCCCCCACCAGGGACGCTTTATTACTAGAGAAAAAGCAAAGAATCCAAATTCTCTGAAACTTGTTGCTTTAATCGTCCTTTCATTATTTTCATCGGTTTCCTATACAGCTCCCATCATTTCAACAGATGGAGGAGTATTGAGTTTGAAGGGTTCTGCTGAGAATAACAGTATCGCCCAGATTCAGCCTCTAAATGACTTACTGAATAGTAGCTCTGTACATAATTACTCAGGGCTCGAAATTGACTATTACTCTCCTATGTTTCAAAGTCAATTCGCTGTTAATCTAGTTGATCGTGAATTAAATGTTAATGGTGAAACCTCTGCAAGTCTTTATGGGACTAAATTTATAAATTACCACGGTTCTGGTAATCACCTTTTTTATCTCGATGGATCAACTTTGAGATTTTCGGGTGATGTTGTTGCAAAAATTGAGCAACCAGGTGGTCCAGAAGAAGTTGGTGCAAACTTACTTTATGCGAATAACGGTTCTTACGCTGAAGTGGGTAAACCAGATTCGGTTGTACGGATGTGGACAATTGCCAGAAGTCCGGATTTAATTAGCGCTAAAAACGGCAGTACAGTCAAATTTAAATCAACAAAAAACCAGCTTTTGGGAACCATTGATTTAATGGATAACGCAGCCATTAATTCAGAAGTCAACTCCGTTGAAATAGTCTTTTCAGGGCCAGATGCGTATTGGTTTGGCGATGAAAAAACATATATGAATACGGATTATAAATTTCAGCCAAATTATGATGATTGGTTATTTAAAGAAGCGGATAAATTAACTCTGACGTTTAATAATCAAGCCCAATGGTCATATTTGGGTATTCAAGTAGAAAAGGCAGGGTATTACACCATTCCCAAACGCATCAGTTCCATTGAATTAAATGGTGGGATTATTAATCTGTACGATGCTGATGTCGAACGATATTGGAAAGAGTTGGGCATTTGGGATTTGATTCAGAATGAAGCCTTCGACATGAATGTCGAAGGAAAACATGATTACGTCCGCATCGGTCATTTAACGGGTAACGGAGGTATTTTCCGCCTGGATCTCAATGGTGACGATAAAACACAAAGTGACATGGTCTACATTGAATCTGGTGAAGGTACGCACTACTTTGAGCCTTATAACCTCCAGTTGCTTGAATCTATCACACCTGAAAATACTCTGACATTTGCTTTAGTGGCCCAAGATAGCTCTGTTCAATTTAAAGATAAACAAAATATTCATGGTCAAGCGCTTGTTGATTACGAATTAGAAATTGCTAAAAAAGAAGGAATTACTAAAGAGGATTTGAGCAATCCCGACAATGCCTATTGGGATAAAACAGCCAATATTGATGCAACGACTGCAGATCAAGCAGAGTTGGCTAGAAAAATCGATATGAATGAATTCTGGAATGGTACCAATTGGTTTATCAGAAGAGTGACACTCAAAGAATCTGCTGCCGCTATCGGTATGACGGGTGCTGGTTATGCGAGCTACGACGCTGCGATCGAAATGGATAGGCGAGATCGTCGCTTAGCTGAGCAAGTTCGCGATATAGAAAATTCAGATAATGGTCTTTGGGTTCGTGTGCATCATGGCAGAAGCGGTGCAGAGAACCAATATCGTTGGGATCGCACCGGAGCAACCGTCGGTATTGATCGTCAAATCACTAGTAACAACCGTTTAGGTGCGTATTTTACTTACACGCAAGGAGACACAGAGTTTTTAGATGTTCGCGGTGACGGTGACATGAAGCGCTACGAGTTGGCTGTGTTTGATACCTTGCAGTTGGGGCAGCACTATTTCGATTTTGTTGGTCGTTTGGGCCGCGTTTCCAGTGACTTTAACGTCGGTAATCAAAGTTACAGTACTTCTGGAGACTTTGATCAAGATTATGCAGCTGTTTCTGCTGAGTACGGATATCAGTTGCTCGATACTAACGGCGTTTTCATAGAACCGCAATTGCAAGTACAGGTGGCTTACGTTGATGGTTACGACTATGACAGTCAACGCGGTATGCAAGTAGATGTCGATGGTGAAACAAGTGTGATTGGCAGAGCAGGACTTCGAGCCGGTCGCGAAATCACGACTTCAAGTTCTAACGGATCTTTCTACGCTAGGGCGGATGTTTATCACCAATTTACTGACGGGCAGGAAGCTGTTTTCAGTGACCAGCAAGGTCATCGCCTAGATGTGAATTGGGGCGATACGGACACTTGGGCTTCATTTGGTGTAGGCACCTCTTGGGTTTGGAAAAACCGTTTAGGCTTGCAGTTAGATGTTGAAAAGGTCGCAGGCGGAAAAACGGAAGACACTTGGCTGATGTCTGGTCGCTTCAGTTATTTGTTCTAATTCACAAAGCTAAAGGGCCGGCAGACGTAAGTCTGTCGGCCTATTGCTATCCGCGGCTATTGGGCAGAGATAGAGTCCATGTATTTGCAATACGTTTCTTTGGTGAGAACTGGCTTGAAGTGTTCGCAAATACGTTGAGCTTCCTGAGCCTCATCTGCCAACAAGTCAATAATTGTCATTGCCAGCACTTTTGCGGTTTTCTTTAATCCAGCCTCTTTATTGTCAAAGTTGTAGCTTGCGCCGTGCAATACACCCTTGACGCAACCAACCCAGGGATGAACCACGGGCATTAAGTGAGAGACGTCTCCCATATCAGTGGAACCTGCTGAATGGACGCCCTCAACGACATTTTCAGCGCCGAAGACAGCTTTAGCGTTTTCGCGAAGCACATCACGGAAATTTTCATCCGGACGGAGTGGAAGATACCCAGGTAAGTCCTTAATTTCACAGGTTGCGCCAATCGCATCGGCTCCGGCTTTCAGAGCTCGGTTGATGGCCTTATTGTAACCAGTGAGCGCTTCAAGGCGAGCAGCACGTACGTAGCTTTCCATTTTGACGCGATCTGGAATCACATTGACGAGATCTCCCCCTGCATTAATGATTGGATGAAAACGCACGCAGTCATCGTCTCGGAAAGTTTCACGGATAGCATTGACACCCATTACGCCCATCATGGCGGCATTTAATGCATTAATCCCTTTGTCGGGGGCGCCTGCTGCATGAGCAGCCTTTCCGCGGTATTCGATTAATTTACCGATAAAACCGTTGCAGCTTGCTCCGACTTGAAATTCACCATTGGGATTGTCTGTCGGATCGACGTGCATTTGCATGGCCATATCAACGTCATCAAAGCCCCCTTGAGCGATGATTTCTGCTTTACCACCTAAATAGCGCAGTTGGCCTTTTTCGCGAAGACCGTTTCGATAATTAATTTCCACATATTCTTCTGCGGGTACTGCGAAAAAGACGACATCCCCGTCAAGGTACTTCATGATGTCGGCATCTTTAAAGGCCATGGCTACTGCAAGAAGATTGCCGATTTGTACGTTGTGGCCACAGCAGTGAGCCGCACCCGTCACGGGATCGGCGTTCGGGTGATCCCGACAGACAATGGCATCGAGTTCCCCCAAAAGTGCAACTGTTTTGAGAGACTTTCTTCCCTTGACACGAGCCTTCACACCCGTGATGCCCCAGCCACCCGTATGGGCTAGACCGAGAGCGTCAAAGGCAGCTTTTACTTTGGCAGAGGTCTTTTGTTCCTTAAAGCCGAGTTCAGGTTCAGCAAAGATGTCCATTGCTAATTTTTCAATGTCTGCAAAGCGGGTATCAATAGCTTGGCAGACCGCTTCTTTTAATTGCGCTTTATTCATTTGAACTTTCCTTTCATTGAGAGAATTCTTTAGAAAATACCTTCCAGATGTAACATCAATTCAGCTAAAGCCGTGGCACAGATGAAACTGCCAGCGGCAACCGCCAAGGCAACAGGCACGATACGCCAAGACAGTTGCTTAAAGGCTTGCAAATCCTTGCCTAAACATAAGCCGCCATAGGCGAGAATAGGCGTTGTAATTGATAAAAAGCCGACATTTTTCGTTTGAGCCAGAATCCAATCACTCAGAGGAAATTGCGGCATGGAAACAACAACAGCGACGATTGAGACCCAAAATACCATCGGAAGCATCTTAAAACCCGGTAACCAACTGATGACAATACCGATAACCGTTATAACGACTAAGACAAGAGCGCCGATGGAACCGGCCGCTAAATCACCATTACTGCCGACCGTGTGAGCGATGACCGAATAGGCAGCCGTCACAATCAGAATAAACAGAATGTCTTTCATTTTTTCGAGATAAGCTAACATGATCTTTCCCTTTTCGTTTGTTAGGTTGCCTGATTAAATTTCGGCTTGGGCTTTCTTATTTTCAACACGCTTGTCGCCGGTGAAAAATTCGTAGATTTTGATCGTGACCGGTAGCGAAACAAAGAGCGCGAAGTAAATGCCGAGAATAGACGTCATCAGATTGGCCGCTGCTGCATACGCTTGAACCAATTGCGCTTCATGTGGGTAGGAGGCGACAATCGAACCGACGCCGGCAGCCATCATACTGGCCGAACCGATACCGGCGCCCATGGCCAAAGCGTGCGGATGGAAAATGTCCAATTGGGCAATAACACCGGCTAATAAAGAAATCCACAATGCGCCGAAAACGGTACCGCAAATGTACATGCCCATCACTCCACGACCTTCTGCGCTGTCTAATCCAAACTTTTCACCGATGATGGCGACATTGGCTTCTCGGTCAATGGAATAACAGGCACCGATCGCTTCACGCTTCATTTTCAAAAGCAAAGCGACGGGGAGACCGAAAATGAGGGTGCCGAAAAAGTGGCCGAATTCCTGCATGATGAGAGCCCAACCGGAGTTGAGCAAAATTTCCAGATTCGGACCGATATCCAGACCGATCTTGGCAATTAAAACAAGCATGGCAATCGGCATAAATTTAGCCGCTCTGTCCATTTGTGATTTATTCAAAATGTGCAGACGTGGCAAACTGATGATACCGCCGATGACCAATGCAAACAGCAAAGGCAGCATCACGACGAGTCCAAATTTCTGCGTACCGATGGCTTCGGCTATCACCACGACGATGAGGGCCAATATATGCAATTTAAAGTTTGCGATTTTTTGCATGATATGTCCTTTTCTTTTATTGCAAAGGCCCTTTACCGTAAGAGAAAAAGTCTTTGCAGTGTCTTTCTCAACGATTAGGGGAATGTTTAAATACTTTTATCCCTAATAGAAGTACTTTTAGAGACACTTACAAAAATGCCTAAAAAGACTTTGGTCTTTTGAGAAAATTAAATTGTTAAAAGTTGGAATTTGTGATTTTTGACTCTGGGCGAGTGGGCTATCACGAAGCCTTTGTTCAACGAGGCATCCTTAGCAGGAAGTGCCAGTTGATGTAGTGGAGGTAGATGATGAGCGTGAGGAGGTGGTGGTGTGAGCGCGCAAAACGTTGCAGTCTATATGTTGACAATAATTTCGCTTGGCTACATACCGGTCTATGCGTACTAGCATGATGACTCTCCTAAAACACCGTTCGATAGCTCGAACATGTTCCTACTGTAGCAGAGTACAAAACAATAGGCGAAATTATTTTTCTATTGACTAGTAGCTTTGGCCTAGGAGAAAAAAATGAAAGGCCACCTGTTGGATGGTGGCCTTGCAGTTTTTAATGCGTTGCTTTAACCGGGGAATTTTTCAGCTAAACGATCAAATTCCTCGCTCCATTCACGCTTCCATTTTTGTTTTGTATCTTCGTCAATCCATGCGCCATCAATACCATTGAGCATAAAATCCTTCAAGTCACTGACTGTGAAATTAAGGAAGTTATACATCAACATCCATGTTTGAGTGGCGTTGACGTGATGCATGGTCGGATCGTCAGTATTTGGATGCACGCGAAGTCCCATTGGGACCATTTTGCGGATAGGTTGCTTTAGTGCCCACTCTTCATCACTGAAAGTGCGCAAATAGTAAGAATTAGTCGGGACCACAGTAATGATTAAACCCGCTTTTTTCACTTCTTCGACAAGTTCAGGATTGTCGATAATTGTGTAGCAATGGTCTAAACGATCGGCTTTTAAAAGCTTCATGGCAGTTTCAATGTTTCTCCAGTGACAGCCGAATTCACCTGCATGGATCGTCACCTTAAAGCCAGCTTGCTTGGCCATATAAAAAGCCTTCCAGAAGTTCTCCGGTTCATGGTCATTTTCGCGATAGTCAATACCGATGCCGATTGTTTCTGGAGCACGATTAGCAATCATTTCTTGAGCCAATTGCACAGCCGCCTCCGGAGTATCTTCACGGTCAATTGAGGGAATCAAACGACCGATGACACCAAAATCGCGCTCGCCTTCGTGAATGCCTTCAATGATGGCGGCCTGTGCTTCTTTATAACTGTAGTGACGGGCAAGACCAGTGTAATTCCAGAAAAATTCTGTGTAACGAATGCCATGCTTTTTGCAGTCAGCCAAATATTCGTACGTGATGCGTTTGAGCATCTCGGGCTTGATCAAAATGTGTTCTTCAAGAGCACGGAAAATGCGAAGAACACCGACAGGTTTGTCACCACGTGTAAAGAAGCCGTCAATTTCTTCTTGCGTAATCGGTGCGCCGGACTCTCTCACCAAATCTTCGAAAGTGGATTTTTGAGTGGTGCCTAACAAGTGACAATGCAGCTCAGTTTTCGGAATGGCTCTAAAAAATTCCATATGTTCTGCAGTCATCGGACGGGCAAAAGGGGAGTCTGGAACAAAAGCCGGGTTATCTTTACGCATGAATCATTCTCCGAGAAAAACAAAAAAAGGCGATGTAATACATCGCCTCTTGATTATAGTGATTGAATTTAGATTACGATGCAGCCGGGGGCGTCTTGCGGACGTTCAACAATTTCGCCCAAACGGAACACTTTTTCACCTTCAGCTTTAAATGCTTGCATTGCGCGTTCGGCGTCAGCCGCATCCACGATAACCACCATGCCGATGCCGTTATTGAAGACTCGGTGCATTTCATGAGAATCGATGTTGCCGGCTTCTTGCAACCAGTCAAAAACTGCGGGACGCGTCCAACTGTCGGCATGAATAACAGCTTGAGTGTTTTCCGGTAATACACGGGGCACGTTTTCAATCAGACCGCCACCGGTAATGTGAGCCATGCCTTTGATTGTCACAGACTTCATGACGTTTAAGACTTGCTTGACGTAGATACGCGTGGGTTCCATCACGCAATCGGCCAATGTACGACCATCAAGCGGCATGTCCCAAGGAGTATTGGTAACTTCAACAACCTTGCGGATCAGCGAAAAACCGTTAGAATGGGGACCGCTTGAGGCCAGGCCCAGAACAACGTCACCGGCCTTGATGGACTTGCCGTCAATAGCCTCATCTTTTTCCACGATACCGACAGCAAAACCGGCAAGGTCGTATTCACCTTCCGGGTACATACCGGGCATTTCTGCGGTTTCACCGCCAATTAAGGCACAACCGGCTAATTCGCAACCATGAGCGACACCGGCAACCACGCGTTCGGCAATGTCCACATCCAATTTGCCGCAGGCATAATAGTCCAGGAAGAAAAGGCTCTTGGCACCTTGAACAAGAATGTCATTAACACTCATGCCAACCAAGTCCTGTCCCACCGTGTCATGACGGCCGAGAGTGAAGGCAAGCTTCAATTTTGTGCCAACGCCGTCGGTGCCGGTAACTAACACGGGGTTCTTATATTCTTTAGAAATTTCAAACATTGCGCCAAAGCCGCCGACACTGGCTAAAACGCCAGGAATCATCGTGCGCTTAGCAAGCGGTTTGATGCGTTCAACCAGTTCATCACCGGCGTCAATATCCACACCGGCAGCAGCGTAAGAAAGTTGTGTCATGTTCTTTGCCCAAAAAAGGTGAAGGTGGCGGTACACTTGCGTATCCGCATGAATTAACCTGTTGATTCTAGCAAGGCTAGGAAACCTTCACATTAAGATAAATATGCGCTTTGAACAATTGCCGTTAGACATTGTTATGGAACCTGCCGCAACGCTCGACAATTTCATTGTTGGAGCCAATGGCGGCGCTCTGACGTGCTTAAGGCAAATGCAGGAAAATGGCGAACCTCAATTGATTTACCTTTGGGGTGAGTCGGGAGTCGGTAAAACCCATTTGGCTGTTGCCATGGGATTAAAGGAAAATGATGTCCCTGCGTTTTCAGCTGATCGTTTGCGCTACGCCGTTGACGATGTGGATACCCTCACAGAGGAAGGGTTGGATCGTCTCTTTGCGTTGATTAACGAAGTGCGAGTTCATCCGGGGGCCACTTTAGTGATGACGGGTAAAAAGTCGCCTGCGGAAAAATTTGTGAGACCCGATATCTGCACACGTTTAACTTGGGGAGCGGTTTTCCATATCAAACCTCTTGAAGGGGATATGTGGAAAGCGATCTCGGCTCAAGCCAAGGAACGCGGAATAGAGGTGACGGCAGAGGCGGAAAACTGGATGAAAAATTATTTGCCGCGGGATATTAAAACGCTGTCACAACTACTCAATGAAATGGATCGGGAACTGTTGGCCAAGAAGAAAGCCACGGTAACGATTCCGGCGTTAAAAGCCTGGCTTACCAAACATGGAGAAAACTTTTGAAACTGGCAATTTTTGATATGGACGGGACACTCATGCCCATTGATGTCGGTGTGGTGTGGGTTGATTTTTTGGCAAGTAAAAGCGGCGCTGATCTCTCTGAAGAATTGGCTTTATCAAAACGTTATCTCGAAGACTATCGCTGCGGCCGGTTTCAAGTTGAACCTTTCATGCACTTTCATATGGCGCTTTTATCACGTTTTTCCCGCCAGAATATCGAAAGGTTAAGAGAACGATTTGTTGAAGAAGTCGTTAAACCCAATGTCACCTCAGCCGCTAAAAATGTCGTGGAAGCCATGCGTCTTGAGGGCTATCTTCCGGTATTGGCCACAGGCACACAAGCCTTTGTTTCCGAGACCGTCGCTCAGCTTTTTGGAATTGAACATTTATTGGCAACAAGGCCGGTTGTTGACTCTCGAGGTGAATTCACGGGAGAGTTTGAGGGTGGTTTTTGTTATGGCCAGCATAAAATTGATCGATTAAAAGAATTTTGTCAAAAGCTTGGCATGCCTTTGACTGAACTTTCCGACAGTGTTGTATACACTGACTCCATAACTGACCTTCCCTTGCTACAATTCGTCGAATCTTTTCATGGTCATGTGGTCGCGACCAATCCGGATCCCCAATTAAAAGAAAAAGCGCAAAAAAGCGGTTGGGCTGTTTTAAAGCTCTTTGATCGAGCCTGAGCCCTTGATTTCGGAAGTCGCCGCCTTTCAAGGACGAACAATGTTTAAAAACATTATTGCCTACACTAAGGAATTATTTTCTTCTTCAAAAACAAAAAAAGAACCAGAACACTACGTAAAAACCCCGCGGATTATTGGCCGTGATGAACACGGAATTGATAGGCGGTTAGTCAGTCTGGAAGCAATGCGAACGGTGCGAAATCTGCAGCGGGCGGGCTACGAAGCTTATGTGGTTGGTGGCGCTGTTCGCGATCTTTTGCTTGGCGTTACTCCGAAAGATTTCGACGTTGTAACCGATGCAACGCCCGAACAAGTCAAGCGTTGTCAAAAGCGTGCCATCATCATCGGTAAGCGCTTTAGGCTTGTGCACGTCATGTTTGGCCGGGAAAAAATCGAGTGCTCAACATTTCGCGCATTAGAAGGCGCCGGAGTTAGAAAAGATAAATTCGGACGCGTAATTTCCGACAATGTTTTCGGGGAAATGTGGGAGGATGCGGCAAGACGCGACTTCACCATTAATGCGCTTTATTACAACCCCACAACGGAAGAGCTCATTGACTACCATAATGGCATGCGTGATATCTTGGATGGCGTCGTGAGAATGATCGGAGATCCGGAAGACCGCTATCGGGAAGATCCTGTTCGCATGCTCCGAGCGGTTCGCATTGCCTCTAAATTACAGTTCAAAATTGATGAAGCGACGCTTGAGCCAATCAGTCGGTTGGCGCCGCTTTTAGCCAATGTGCCTGAGGCTCGTTTGTTTGATGAAGCTGTGAAATTGCTTACTTGCGGCCGTGCCATTGACTGTACGGAAAAATTGCGACAGTTGGGGCTATACCGTAATGTAATTCCTCTCTTAGAAGTGGCACTAAAAGAGCAAAAAGGAGAACGCTTTTTAATGCTCGCGATGAAGCGGACCGACGAGCGGATTGCAATCGGTAAAAAGGTTTCTCCGTCGTTTCTCTTTGCGACATTGTTGTGGCCCCTAACGTACCGTCACTTTGAAGAGCGTATTTCACGTGGTGAGAGTCAAATACAGGCCATGATTGAAGCAGGCCGCTATGTTCTTGATAAGCAATGCGAGAAGCTGGCTATTCAAAAGCGCTTTGTAGAGGACATTCTGACAATTTGGGTTCTACAAATTAAATTGCTGCGTCGTGGAACAAAGTCGGCAATGGGACTTTTGAATATTCCAAAGTTTCGCGCCGGGTACGACTTTATGCTTTTAAGAAGTCAATTGGAATACGTTGATCCTGCGATTGTGAACTGGTGGACTAAGTTCCAAGAGGTTGACGAAGCAACCCGCCTAGAGATGATTCGCGAGCAAGCTGCTGCGAACGCCCAGGCGCGAAAACCGAGAAAAGGCGAACCGAAGCGACCCAGTAAGGCCCAAATTAAAAAACAATTGCTGCTCGAGGCCGATAGTTGGCAGCTTGTGCGCGATTTAAGCGGTACAGCCGGTAGCGATGGCATGATTGACCTCATTGATGACGAAGAACTCTCGCAGAACACTAAAGCGGCCCGGCCTAAACGCCGTCGCCGTCCTGCCATTCGCCGTAAGAAAATTCAGATTGAGGATTAATGATGGCAAAGGCCTATGTTGCTTTGGGAGCTAATCTTGGACAAGCTCAGCAAGCTTTAAAAGATGTTATTGATCGAATCAATGAAGAAGATGAAGTTGCTGTGATTAAAACGTCTTCGTTTTATAAAACAGCACCGATTGACTCGAGCGGCCCCGATTACATTAATGCGGTCATCGAAATTAAAACAAAGTTGACCGCTGAGCAACTATTGCATCGATTGCTTGAAATCGAAAAAGAGTTTGGGCGTGTACGGCCGGTAGGTATTCATAACGCTCCCCGTACAATGGACTTGGATTTATTGCTTTTTGAGGATGAAGTGAGACAAAGCGAGTTTTTAACGCTTCCGCATCCTCGAATGCATGAGCGGGCTTTTGTTTTAGTTCCTCTTTGTGAAATTTCTCCTGAAGTTGTTATTCCAGGGAAAGGGTTGGCAAAAAACTATCTGAAAAGCGTTGCAGAACAAGGAATTGAACGACTTCTTTAGTTCGGTAAGCTATGCCTTGATCGGCTTTTGCACCATCAAGAAAAATTTTTTAGTAATTTTTCTTGACAAGCCTAAGAAGCTCGGTATAATTCCAATCCTCGCTTGTTCAAGCGCGCGGTTAGCTCAGCGGTAGAGCACTGCCTTCACACGGCAGGGGTCACAGGTTCGAACCCTGTATCGCGCACCAGTAGTAAGTGATGACAATTTGAAATGCCCGGGTGGCGGAATGGTAGACGCAGTGGATTCAAAATCCACCGGTGATGAGCCGTGAGAGTTCGAGTCTCTCCCCGGGCACCAATTAGAAGACCGGCACGTTTTTAACGTGCTTTTTTTGTATCCGATCTGAAAATTAAACATCAGATCGGATCCAAGCAAGAACTATTTCAAAACGGATTATTTCCCACAGTCACAGTGACAATCGCCATGTTGACCGCAATTGTCATGCTGACATTGTCCATGATGGGCGTGTTGGCGTTTGCTGCAGGCGGCTTCCAAATTACTTTGAAGATTTCCGGCTAAAAGGGATGTGACTGCTTCGTCAGCTACACCGTCAATACCGGCATAAAGCTTAATATCGGCTTGTTTCAGCGCTTGTATGGCACCATCACCAATACCGCCACAAATGACGCAATTCACATTCTCAGCGAGAAGAGTGTCGAGCATGGCGCCATGTCCGCGTCCGTTAGTCTGTTCAACTTTGGTTGAAGCAACTTGACCATTTTCTACATCGTAAATCTTAAAAGCGGCTGCCATACCGAAATGTTGGTAAATATTTTCGTTTTTGATGGGGATTGCAATTTTCATAGTATTGGCTCCTTTAAGAAATTGATTGACTTGATGTTGTTTCCCATGTCTACAACGGCAACGACCAGGGCAAGTGTGTTCAGCTAATCCATTGCAAATTCTGTAGTGACCGCCACCAATCAATAAAGGTTTGCCATTTACGATCGCATCTGCGACTTTGAATCGGGCCTTTTCATAAATTTCGGTAACGGTAGTTCTCGAAATTTGCATTTGTTGAGCACATTGTTCATGTGTTCTTTTCTCGTAATCCACTAAACGAATCACTTCATACTCATCGACAAAAAGAGTAATGGGATCGTTTTTTCCTTCGGAATTAAACGCTCTAAAAACAGGTTCTGAGCATATTCGTCGGCATCGACTGGGTCTTGGCATGGTTTTTCACGTCCGTAATATTCGACATATGTCGGATATAGGATAGAACTATTCCAACAAAAGGTCAAATCAACATCCCACAAAATTGTTCGACTCATCAATAAATGACTCTCAAAAAAAACATGAGTTTTCTTTTGGATCCGTGCTTAGAAGTGAGACGAAAATCACTGACTTTGTTTAGCAAGAAAAATAGAACAGAAAAGAGGCGATACACGAAGTTTCTCCTCTTTTTGAGATAAATTGAAGTTAATTGACGTTTTTTGCCAAGCGAAAACGTGTAAATGAAAGCTGATTGCAATATGTTTGAGAAAGTTCCGTCAAGGCTTTTTGTAAAGTTTTTTCGTCAATTTCTTGAGTCAAAAGAACGAGGTTCTCATTAATCTCCTCAATTTTTTCAACGACAATTTGATGTTTTTCCAGCGTGGGCAAAACATGATTTGTTAAGTCATTCAAGCTGCCGGAGTTAAATCGAATGTAGTTCTTATTTCTTTTTTCATTGTTATCCAGGAAAGTCACAACAGTGGCAGAGTCTGGTTTGACAATGCTTTTGTGTCCTTTGGCAATATCTATAACGTCGGCAAGAACCGCACTGGCGGTAGCTTCGCCTCCGGCGCCTGCTCCGTAAAAGAGGGTTTTGCCAACAGCGTCGCCTACTATTTCAACCGCGTTCATGGCATCACTGACTTGAGCCAGAATGCTGTTTTGAGGAATTAAGGTTGGCGCAACCTGGAAAGAAAGACGATCGTTGATTTTCTCTACAGTAGCCGGCAGCTTAACGACAAAACCGAGCTGTTGAGCGAATTGAATGTCAAGAGAAGAAATCCCTTTGATCCCTTCAACAGCTGTAATATCAAAGTGAAAAGGAACGCCGAAGGCCAGAGAAGTCAAAATCGACAATTTATGCCCAGTGTCCAATCCTTCGATATCAAAGGTCGGATCAGCCTCTGCATAACCTAACTGCTGTGCGTTTTTTAATGCTTCAGCAAAAGAAAGAGGCGTTTCGTGCATTGCGCTCAAAATATAGTTACAGGTGCCGTTGAGAATTCCGCTAACTTTGGAAATTTGATTACCGGCAAGTCCTTCTCGTAATGCTTTGATAACAGGAATACCGCCGGCAACCGAAGCTTCAAAGAAAACGGAGCGATTTTGTTTTCGAGCTTCTGTAAAGATTTCATCGCCATGAGTAGCTAAAAGAGCCTTATTGGCGGTAACAACATTTTTTCCGTTTTTTAAGGCATTCAAAATAAAGGCTTTAGCGGGTTCAATGCCTCCCATTACTTCAATGACAACAGAAATTGAAGGATCATCAATGATTGAATTCAAATCGTTGTTGGCAATGACGTTTCCCTGTGTTTGTAAGATGACCTTATCAGTTTTTCTGCAAACTACCCGTTTAATTTCAATCTGTTTGCCTGCTCTCGCATGAATTAACGCAGCGTTTCGTTTTAAGACTTGGTAGACAGAGCTGCCTACAGTACCGAATCCCGCCATACCAACGATTAATTTTTCTGCCATTTGAAATCCTTTCTTTCACAACCTATTCCATTCTAACCTAGGATGAGAATACATTTTGTATCTCGCCTAATTAGAGCAGATTTGTTCTTTTTTTGTCGTTATCTTCAATTATTTGTTTCTTTATTCCTCTAAGAAAAATTCCTTATTTTGATTGAGAAAAATTAGAAAAAATATTCAAATTCGCTTGATCTGGTTTTTAAATTTGACTAACATCAAAATTAATAATGATCTTAACAAAAGATCTTGTTTCTACAAATCAAACTGGCATCTCTGGCACCATCAGTGATCCGCCCGTTGGACGAATCAAGAAAGGAGCTCCTTTATGAAGCACCATGAATCCAGTATTGAAATTGGCGCCATCAGCAACAAATCCAAACTTATTCCGTTAATTCTCGGTCCGTTGGTTGCATTGCTGTTTTACTTTATCCTTCCTGAGCAATACATAACCTCAGCGGGAGTCTCTGAAACCTTTTCTCATGCGGCGCGTGCGTGTGCAGCTATTGTGCTGTGGATGGCCATTTGGTGGTTTACCGAAGCTGTCCCGATTGCTGTTACCTCCCTTTTGCCTATAGTGCTTTTTCCGCTCTTTGGCGTGATGGGATCGTCAGATACGCTCAAAGAGTATGCAAACGGCACCATTTTCTTATTTTTAGGTGGGTTTTTAATTGCAGCGGGCATTGCTCGTTGGCACTTGGACCGCCGCATTGCATTGTTAACGATTCGCATCGTCGGAACCAAGCCTCAGCAGATCATTTTGGGACTTTTGCTCTCAACATCGTTTATTTCCGCCTGGGTGAGTAATACGGCAACGGCAGCCATGATGGTTCCGATTGCTCTGGCTGTGCTGAAAGTCGTCCGTTCAACCCGAGAAGACTTACCGATAGACCGTGCTGAGCATAATTTTGGAGTCTGTGTCCTATTAGCTGTCGCTTATGGAGCCAGTTTAGGCGGTGTTCTAACATTGATTGGCACGCCGCCCAACGGTATTTTTGCGCGCTTTGTTGAACAAACCTATAACGTCCCCGTGAGCTTTATTGATTGGATGCTTATTGCTTTTCCCATTGTTGTTGTGATGATTGTTGCAACTCAGCTGTTAATGACAAAGGTTTTATTCAGGGAATTGGTGAGCGAATTGCCCGGTGGAAAAGATTGGGTTATGCATGAGTATTCCAAATTGGGACCAATGTCTCGGGGTGAAAAAATTGTCTTGACGGTTTTTGTGACGGCGGCTCTACTGTGGTGTTTTGGTCCTGTGATTCGCGGCATTCAGATTGGAGATATGACACCATTTAAACCATTGTCTGATACGGTTATCGCAATGGGAGCTGGGATTATTTTGTTCATTATCCCTGTTGACTATAAGCGTGGAGTACACGCTTTGGATTGGTCCAGTGCGAGCGATACAGTTGCTTGGGATGTCTTGTTGTTATTTGGCGGTGGTTTGTCTATGGCCGCTGCGATTCAAAAGACAGGCTTGGCGGATATTATCGGAGCGCAAGCAACGTTCTTATCATCGCTACCTGAAGTTGCTGCAATCAGCGGTCTTACAACGCTAACGGTTTTTGCTTCCGAATTTACCTCCAATACAGCGCTTGCTGCAACCATGATGCCTTTGGTTGCGGCCGTTGCCGATTCTATTGGTATGCATCCTGAAGCGCTTTTGGTGGCAACAACGTTCGGCGCATCGCTTGCGTTCATGATGCCTGTCGGTACTCCGCCTAATGCCATTATTTTCGGGACTGGGCGCATTCGTATTGCTGAGATGATTCGCGCAGGCTTTTGGCTTAATGTTTGCGGGGTCGTTGTTGTCACGATCATCTGCTCTGTTTTTAGTGTCGGAATGATTCCTTAATTCTATCTACACACTTCTGTTCATTTGGGGCGGTTAAACCGCCCCAAAACGTTCTGATAACTTTGCAATTATGGATACTATTTATTGATACTATTTTGTTCCTGGAGCACAATAAATAGATATTCTCTTTTTTCTTAGGATCATAAATCATGACCGAAAATTCGAAAAACACAGTTAAGTCCAAACGTGGTCCTTATCGAAGCCAACTTGTTTCCAGAGGCGATGTTTCTCACGCTCGTGCGACCGATGAAGTGCAAGGCATTGTGACCGATGAAACAACGGAAGCCGCCGAGCAAAAAGAATTGGAAGCATTGGGGACTATTCTCAAAGGCGAAGCACCCGCAGATCGCATTCGCTTGCTACGTCTTTTGCTTCGTCAAGAACGTCTAAATTACGCGGCAACCAGTTCGCGAGTGGATAATCCCGACGATATTTTGGTTAAAGATTGGCGCACCGGAGTCTATCCATACAAAAATCGTCTCAATCGCAAAACGTACGAAAAGGAAAAGTTTGCCCTTCAAGTGGAATTGTTGAAGTTGCAGGCTTGGGTTAAGGAAACCGGGCAGCGCGTGGTTATTCTTTTTGAAGGCCGAGATGCAGCCGGTAAAGGCGGCACCATTAAGCGCTTCATGGAACACATGAATCCTCGTGGCGCTCGCGTTGTAGCTTTGGAAAAGCCGAATGAACGCGAATTGGGGCAATGGTATTTTCAACGCTACGTTGAACATCTTCCGACACGTGGAGAAATGGTTCTTTTTGACCGTTCTTGGTACAACCGCGCCGGTGTTGAACGAGTGATGGGTTTTTGTAATGAGCAGCAATATGACCGCTTCATGAAAGAGTGCCCTGAATTTGAACGCAATCTTGTTCATAACGGCATCTACATTATTAAGTTCTGGTTCTCAGTGAGTCGTGATGAACAGCGCCGTCGCTTCAAAGAACGGAAAATTCACCCGTTAAAGCGCTGGAAATTGTCTCCGATTGATGTCGCATCATTGTCAAAGTGGGATGATTACACACGTGCTAAAGAAATGATGTTCTTGAACACCGATACGGTGGAGTGCCCCTGGATTGTCGTAAAGAGTGATGATAAAAAACGCGCACGTCTTAATGCGATGCGTTACGTGTTACACCTCTTGCCCTACACAAACAAAAACGAAAATGCGATCGGTCCCGTGGATCCCCTTATCGTAGGCCGTGCCAATATTGTTTTTGAACAAGGCGAAGAACCGTCCATTACTGCGACCCCTAAGAAGTAATTTAGAACGGCAAAAACATAAAGGACACCAAGCAAACGGTAAGTCGTTTAATTTGGTGTCCTTTCTTTTTATGCAGAAAGAAGTTTGACTATGATTGACTTATTTAATATAGTTCGATATCGAACTAAAGGAAAATTATGAAATCGTATTTATCTATTTTTTCCGATGCTGCGAAGCTTCGTGCCAAAGGTAACGCTTATATTCTTGCGTCGCTGGAGAGAGCCGGACTAAAGGGAATTGTTCCCAGCCACGGGGATGTCATGGTTCAACTTTTTATGAAAGGCGCATGCAACATGGGGGATTTGGCACGCAGTGTCAAGCGCAGTAAATCCACCGTAACAGTTTTAGTAGATAAGTTAGAAAAAGCGGGATATGTTCGAAAAGAGTGTGATCCTAAGGATAGTCGCGGAATTTTAGTTTCTCTGACGGAAAAAGGCCTTGAGTTGGAACCTATTTTCGTGGAAATTTCTGAGAGGCTCAACCAACTCATAACAGAGAATCTGACTGAAGAAGAAATCAAGACGTTGGAAAGATTACTTAAAAAATGTGTTGGTTGATGGATTGGTCAACTGATACTAACTTTTGTTTTTATTAAAGGTTCGATGTCGAACTAAAGGAGAAGAAAATGAAGAATGCAAAATTACAACATGTGGATATGACGGCCGGCCGTACAGAACTTCACGAACTTTTATCGTTGAGTGGAACCGAAGTCTCGATAAATAATCTGCCCGCTGGGGTAAGCATCCCTTTTGTGCATGCCCACATAAATAATGAGGAGCTTTATATTGTTTTGTTAGGAAAGGGATCCTTTTTCGTTGACGGAGAAGAATTCCTTATTTCTGAAGGAGACTGTTTGCGAGTAGATCCCAAAGGTGAGCGTTGTCTAAAGGCTGCAGACGACAGCGCTCTGCGTTACCTTTGTATCCAAAGCAGGGCGGGCAGCTTGCAAGGTTATACGATGTCGGACGGGATCATTTCAGAAGAATTTAAAAAGCCGTCTTGGTTGAAATAGTTTGGATTGACTTTAGGGGGGGGCACAAAGTCTAATTCCCAGGCTTGAGTAGCGCCTCTTTTGTTTTGTATTTAAAAAGCGCTCAACTAGCCCCTTCGATTGAAATTTCCTTCTCTTACTTATTCGATTTTGTCAGGGAAATGATCGGTCTATACTCTGGATGAGTCTAAAAAGTCTAAGAAAGAATCAGATTTGTGTAACTCCTCCACCAGTAAAGGGAAGGAATAGGACAATTGAACACCATCACTTTAAAATGACTGATGGTAAAAGTTCCTGCAAGAACGCTTTTACCACAACACGTAGTGAGTTCGATTCTCAATGCGTGCTTTTTTATCTCAAGTTTTCAATGAGTAAGCGATTTTTATAACAAATTAAGGGGTGTTTACTCAATCCCTTCCTACAATGGGACTTTTGTAACACCCCCTTTTTTGTAAAAAGGCTACAAATAGGCGACAATTCGTCTGTTTTTTCTATCAAAAAGAGTCCTTATTGTCCATGAAGCAAAGTCAAACGATCAGAGAGTACTTAAGCGCTATTCCGCCAGAAAATACAGCCACGCGAGTGGCCTTTTTTCTAGCCGGATTCTTGATGGCAATTTGGGCCGCCATGGTCCCCTTTGTGAAAGTTAGTCTTGGCCTGGATGAAGCTCATTTAGGAATGGTACTGCTCTGCGTGGGCCTGGGCGCGCTCGTTGTGATGCCACTGTGTGGTGGCATTGTTGCTAAACGAGGTGCCAAGTTTTTGTTAAACAAAGCGTTTTTCATCGTTCCGTTTCTCCTCTATGGCGTCGTTTTCTCTTCAAACACATTGCTCACAGCGGCACTTTTGTTTGTCTTTGGTATGGTATTTGGTGCCATTGATGTTTCGATGAATGTACACGCTGTTGAAGTAGATCATCGAAGCGAAAAACGCCTGATTGCCGGGTTTCACGCTCTGTATTCACTGGGAAGCGTGGTTGGTGCTTTAGCGATGGCAACTCTTCTCAATGTCGGGATTGGATTACTTTATGCCGCAGGCGTTTGGCTGCTGATTTGTATCATTATTTGGGGATTCTCGGTCAATTCCCTTCTACCTGACGCAGGTAAAGCTCAAGGTGTATCCCAATCTTTTGTTTGGCCAAGAGGTTTCGTGCTTTGGTTAGGGATAATTTGTTTTTTGCTTTTTATGGTAGAAGGGGCCGTGCTTGACTGGGGTGGTGTTTTCTTGGTCGAAGAAAAGTCGGCTGCGATTGAAAACGCTGGTTTTGCCTTTGCAGCTTTCTCTACGGCCATGACTCTTATGCGTCTCATTGGGGATAAATTAATTGCGTATGCAGGTCCCAGAAATTGTGTGCGATATGGTTGTCTGATTGGTGCTCTCATGTTAACGGGGTGTGTCCTATTACCTCACGTTTGGCTTGTTGTCGTACTCTTTTTTGCGTTGGGACTAGGATTGGCCAACGTCATTCCGATTGCCTTTGCCAGTACAGCGGATCAAAACAAAATGCCAATGAGTTTGGCGCTTGCTGCTGTGACAACTTTAGGTTATGCAGGACTTTTGACAGGCCCGGCACTTATTGGATTCATCGCAAAAGTCACTAGTCTTTCTACTGCCTTATTAATGCTTGCGGCCTTTTTGGTAATTGTGTCTTTTTCGAGTAATATTTTTCGACAAAAGTAGATTTTTGGGGATGGCAATGAAATTAACAAAAGGCAAATGTTTATTGGTCCTTGCCTCCGCATTGGTGGGTTTAACCGGTTGCGGCGAAGAGGATGTCGGCGATGTTTCGTTAGGTATTTTTACGTTTAAAGACATCAAAATTAATCGCTTTACCGATCCTGTGGTGACAGGGGTGACCTGTCATGTGGCTAGCATAGAGGCAAATTTGTCATTGAGCGATCCGTCCAACAATTCCATTGAATGCCACCGAACGGGCCCTATCACACGCCAGATGATTGAGGCTATTGATAAAAGTAAATCGGGAGAAGTAATCTTTAAGCGCTCAAAGAGCGTGTTGCTGAAAAATATGAAGATTCGCCGTATCTATGATGCAGAATCTCAGACGCTTCTATATGTTGCTTACTCCACCAAAGAAACAAGCGGCAGTTTCCATCATTCCCTCTCTGCGATACCACTTTTTGGGACAGAGGGCTATATCAAGCCGCTTCCAAAAGTGCAATAAAGTCCCACTTATATTGAAAAATAACCCTCATTATTTTGAGTTTTATTGTTTTTAGCCAAAAATCAATGAGGGCTTTCCCACTTTTTGCAGAATTTTGATTTATGAAAGTTATCCACAGAAATTGTGAATAACTTTCATATTTTTGTAAGAAAACTCAAGTGGAACAGAGAGTTAACTCATTGCTTAAAAAAGTGGCAATTGTGGGAAATTTCCCGTGTCTAACGAATTTGTCCCTGATAACGACCGGTGTTGTCATAAAAGCGACCGTTGGCGTCTTCTCGACCTAAATATCTGCCGGAGTGGTCATAGTGGCGACCGTTGGCATCGATTCGTCCCTGGTAGCGTCCGGAGCTGTCGTAAATTCGTCCGGAAGAATCCATACGTCCCTGATAGCGACCGCTGCTGTCATAGCGGCGGCCATTAGCATCCACTCTGCCTTGATATCGACCACTATGATCATAAAAGCGACCGTTATCGATACGTCCTTCGTAACGGCCGCTATCGTCGTAATAACGACCGTTATGATGGTTGTAACCATAGTGGTGGGCAAAGGCGACACCTGTCAAAAATGAACTGATAAAAACAAAGGCAAATAGAAAAATCTTTCGCATATAGTCCTCTTGGCTGTTTTGAGCAGGTTACTCCGATACAGTTGTTTTTGCATGACGAAAAAAGCCGAAAAACATTTCAGTCTTTCGGCTTAATAAAAGAGGAAAAAGAAATTTAAATACTGGCCACTTTTTCGAAGGCCACCTTAGCTGCTTTAACGGTTTCGTCAATCACCTCATCACTATGGGTGATGGAAACAAAACCTGCTTCAAAAACAGAAGGTGCGAAATAAACCCCTTGATCCAACATGCTATGGAAGAACACATTGAAGCGTTTGGTGTCAGACTTCATTACGTCTGCAAAACCTTCGGGACACTTATCCAAGAAATAAAGTCCGAACATACCACCGACACTTCGAGCCGAGAAGGTTACGCCGACTTGGTTGGCAGCAGCTTTCAAACCTTCAATTAAACGAGATGTCTGAGCAGAGAGCCGATCGTAGAAACCCGGCTGTTGAATAAGTTTCAAAGTGGCTAGACCGCACGCAACTGCAACAGGGTTCCCGGAGAGTGTGCCAGCCTGATAGACGGGACCGCAGGGGGCAATCTTTTCCATGACATCGCGTCTGCCGCCAAAGGCTGCCACGGGCATGCCGCCGCCAATGACTTTACCAAACATTGTGATATCAGGAGTCACGTTGTAGAGACTTTGAGCTCCGCCCAATGCGACTCTAAAGCCAGTCATGACCTCATCGACAATCAAGAGCGCACCGTATTGAGTACAAAGCTTCCGCATGGTTTGAATGAATTCCGGTTTGCCCGGAACCATATTCATATTGCCGGCTACCGCCTCCACGATTACACAGGCGATGTCGTCTCCGTAACGCTTAAAAGCATCTTCAAGCTGAGAGGGATTGTTGTATTCGAGAACAAGCGTGTGTTCCGTTACACCGGTGGGAACGCCCGCAGAACTCGGGTTGCCGAACGTGAGCATACCGGAGCCGGCTTTTACCAAAAGGCTATCGCTGTGGCCGTGGTAGCAACCCTCAAATTTAATAATCTTATTGCGTCCCGTAAAGCCGCGTGCAAGGCGAATGGCGCTCATGCCCGCTTCAGTGCCAGAACTTACTAAACGCACTTCCTCAATAGAGGGAATTAATTTTTTAATTTCTTCGGCAATTAAAATTTCTCGTTGGGTAGCGCAGCCGAATGTCAGGCCCATATCGACGGCTTCGTGTACGGCTTTAATGACTTCGGGGTTGTTGTGTCCCAAAATCATGGGGCCCCATGATCCGATGTAATCAATGTAGCGTTTGCCGTCCTCGTCCCACATGTAGGGACCCTGGGCTTTTTTCATAAATCGGGGAGAACCGCCGACTGAGCCAAAGGCTCTGACAGGAGAATTCACGCCGCCCGGAATGCTTTGACGGGCGCGTTCAAATAATGAATCATTCGTATCCATTTTTAATCCTTAAAAGGCGTAACCCACACCTAAGTTAAAGCTCGTGTTGGCGGGCTTGAAACGTCCGTCAAGGGCTTCGTTTTCATTAATTTCCACATTGTGGAAGTGCGGGAAGTTAACGGTCATGTCACCCATTACACGCAGATGATCCGTAACCGCCCAGGTAAAGCCCGTTTGAATAACAGGATTGATGCTGTGTTCTTTGTAGTCACCGCCGTCTTTTGCTTTCAATTCAGAATAAGCAGCACCGGCGCCGACATGCATGCGCATGGCATCCAACACTTCAAAGTGGTACTGAAGCATTAAGTTGGTATTGGTCAGGCGGTATTTATTAACCGTTTTACCCGGAGCATTTAAATCATGTTCGCTTCTTTGATAGCTTAAATCCCAAGCCCAGTGGCGATCCATGAAATGACGAATACCAAACTTATAGCCAGAGTCAGAGTCTAATGTGAATCCGCCCGGCACGTCGCCGCCTCCGTCAGAGAGGTCCGTTTTTACCCAAGAGCCCTGTGCGTAAAGTTCGGTTGTGTTAGACCACGCTGATGCAACACTATCGGGCCACGGGGAGAAGCGTCGAGACTGATCGTCAAATTCAATCTTGGAGAAGAAGAAAAAGACGTTAGAAACCGGAATGTACGTGGCGTACACATTAAACCAATCAGTGCCGGCACTGACAAGAGGAAGCGGAACTGGAATCGGCAACCAGTTGTAGTCTTGGCGGAAGGTTAGACCAGCAGTGTAACCCGCTCCCAAATGAAAGCCGGAATTGGCAATGGGAAAACGGGCGACCCAAGCGTAGCCCATAATGGGTTCAAACTCATAATGGGAATCGCGGAAAAGCATCATATACATTAAGCGTTCATTACCGTGTTCATCGATGATGCCTCGGGAAATACCAGCCCCAAACGGATAGGCGTTTTCTTCATCACGGTTGTCGTAGTCCCAGCGGGGATGATTGGTATAGGCCGGAACTAAAAGACCAGTACGACCGTGTTCGATAATGTCATGCATACCATTTAACTGATTGCCGACAAAGCCTGCGTCCGGATAGGGGGAGACAGCACCGGGAAGGGTTTCGACGAAACTGTCGAGAAAGCCGGCATGAGCGGCAACAGCGGCCAGGGAGAGTGAAGTGGCCAATGCAATTTTTTTCAATGAGGGCACTGTGTGCTCCTTTGTATTTTGTTTGTTAAGTTTTGGAAAATGTTCAATTATTTCATGTTTTTCCCTCTTTCTCCACCTCTTTGATAAGTGACTCTTTCAAATGACTGCTGAGAGTATCACAGGGGGCAAACGGAGGCAGGTTTTAGTTCAGGGATTTTCCTGTGGGCAGAAAGCCTAAAGAGTAGGATACTTAGCGCCGTGAGAAAATTGCCATTAAGAGTAGTACTCTCACGTGCTTTTAACCCTATACAAGGAAATTTCCCATGTCTTTACTTGAATGGTTGGCTGTAGCCGTTACGATTGTGACGGTTTACGCTTTGATTAAACGCTATGAAACGCGTTTGGTGCTTTTTACCGCTGGTTTTGTGCTTTGCTTGGTGTCCTTGGATCCAATTAGTGCCTTGAATTCGTTTGCGAAGTCCATGACCAACAATTCGTTGGTGATGAACATCTGCTCTTCGATGGGTTTTGCTTTTATTGCCAGTTACACCCAATGCGACCGCAGTCTTGTTCACTATTTAGCTTCTCCGATCCGCGGTTTGGGTGTTCTCCTGATCCCGATCTGCACGATCGTGACCTTCTTCATTAACATTGCTCTTCCGTCTGCTGCCGGTTGTGCTGCTGCTGTTGGTTCTACTTTGATTCCGGTGATGTTGCGAGCCGGTATTAAACCTGCCGCTGCCGCAGCCGCTGTGATGGGCGGTACGATTGGCTCTTTCCTTTCTCCCGGCACATCCCACAATGCGTTCGTAGCAGCTATGGCCAACATCGAAGTCATGGAATTCATTGGCTTCCATGCTGTATGGTCTATTATTTCCGCTTCGATCGTTGTTGTCGGTATCCTTCTGGTTTGCCTGGTTTTGGGAGACCATAAGGGTAGCAAGACTGAGACAGCTCAAGCTGTTGCTCAAACAGATGATGACGGCTTTAAGCCCAGTGTTCTAAAGGCAATCATGACGCTCATCCCGATCACGATCCTCGTTGTTGGTAACGTTTGGGTTCCCGCTATCAAGATGGGTGTGGCTCAAGCCATGGTCTTGGGTGCCGTCATTACTTTGTTGGTCGCTTATGCTATGGACCGTACCAATCCTCAAGAATTCTCCAAGAAATTCTTCAACGGTATGGGTCAAGGCTACGCTGATGTGATGGGTATCATCATCGCCGCTGGTGTGTTCGCTGCCGGTTTGCGTGCTACCGGTTTGATTGATACGTTCGTTGACGTATTGAAGCATTCAAATGACATCGCCCGTTGGGGCGGTTCCCTTGGTCCGTGGATCATGGGTACGATTACTGGTTCCGGTGACGCTGCCACGATGGCCTTCAACGAAGCTGTGACGCCGCATGCTCCTGAATTTGGCATGGAAGTTAAAGCTCTAGGTGCCCTAGCCTTCTTAACGGGTGCTTTGGGTCGTACGATGAGTCCGATCGCTGGTGCTATGGTTGTTGTCGCCGGTATCGCTATGGCTAACCCGATGGACGTCGTCAAACGCACCGCACCGGGTTGCACGATTGCTGTTTTCGTATTGGCTTTGTTTATGGTCTAGTCAGAACGGCTAAAGTTAGCAAAGTTTGAGAAAGGGGTCACAGAAGTCCCGTTATCAGAAGGGACGCTGTAATCCCTTTTTATTTAAACAAAAAAATTTCTAACTCAAAAAAACAGGCCTTTTTGCAAAGAAATAAGGAGTGTCGAATAGGTCTAAAGAAGACTTTGACAACACTCCCAAATTAGTCAGAAATAAAGTGCAATAATCGATGTGCCGCCGATTGAGAAGAGGGTGACGGCGTCCCTCGCAGATTATTGAACGCTTTCTTTGACGCGGGCAAGGAAATCGCTGAAAATTCGCTTCATTTCTTCGTGATCCGGCCATATATTTTCTGGATGCCATTGCACGGCAACGATAGATGCACCCTCCGTGCCCTCTATACCTTCAATGACTCCATCGTGGGCGACGGCTGTAACCTTCAGTCCCTTGCCCAGATCTTTGACGGCCTGATGATGGCGTGAATTAACCTGAGCCGTTTCTCCAAGCGTTTCAAATAAAGAAGAACCTTCGGTCAGGCGTACTTCGTGCACTGGATAGTTCCCAAGCGCTAATTGTGAGTGTTGGATATAAGAATCGGAGCACTGAGTCGTCAAATCTTGCCAAACTGTTCCACCGAAAGCGATATTGATCACTTGGCAACCGCGACAGATGCCGAGCATGGGCTTACCTGCAGCATGGGCGGCTTTGGCCATGCCGAGCTCGAAAACATCGCGTTTGTAGTTTGTGCGGCCGAGTGCACGAACAGGTTGCTGACCGAAAAATCTCGGATCCACATCAGGCCCACCCGGAATAATCAAACCATCAAAAAGGTCAACAAAGTCTTCCGGAGTAGCGTTATGAACATCAGCAAGAATGATGGGAATCGCGCCGAGCTCGTCAATCACCTCCACCAACTGACGCGGTGCAAAAGGAGCGAGTTTGTGATTGATGACGTGGGAAATTTGTGGCAACGTATCGGCCGTAATGGCAATGCGCATCTTCTTCATCATAGTTTCCTTTCTTGGTAAACCTTGAAGGTCAATCTGTCTATGTTTTGTTGGCGTAAAACCAGTTTCGCAGTTTATCACCAATCTTTTGCAGAAAAGAGAGATAGTCAGAAGAGCCGTGAAGATTCTAAAGTTTCTGAACTTTTTTGATACAATCAGAACTCCATCTGACGTTTGCCGGATCGTCCCTATGCTTCTTGCTTTACTTTGTTTGTACATCTTTTTGTTAATTGTTTTGAGTGTGTATCGCTCTAAACAAACAAAAGAACAAAATGCTCGAAATTTTTTAACGGCAAGTGGTAGCGCCAGCGCCATACTCTGTGCCTTATCTTTGGTTAGTACCATCATCGGAGGCTCTGCCACGCTCGGTATTGGTGCTTTGGCTCAAAAGATCGGAACAGCTGCTTTTTGGTGGCTGGGGGTCGGTGCAATTGGGCTCTTTTTGCACGGTTTGTGGATCGCCCGTGCGATTCGTTCAACAGGAGCTTGTACTTTACCCGATGTATTGGGGCGTCTTGTGGGCAACGGTGCCAAGCGTTGGAGTGCTTTTATTATCGTGGTGAGTTGGGTAGGTGTGGTTGCCGCTCAATTCACGGCGCTTCGGACTTTATTGACAGATATTCTGCCCTCATCACAAGGGGAAGTGCTTTATTTACTTCTGACGGTGGCCATCGTGTTACACACGGCTTTTGGCGGACAAAAAGCTGTTCTTCGTACAGATGCCATGCAGACAGCTCTTTTAACCGGTGGGTTTGTCTCGGCAGCCCTTTGGTGCCTGACAAGCTCCAGTGTCGACTGGGGCGCAATTGATCCGATTCCTTTTAATGATTCGTTTGGTGCTTGGGATTGGCTGAAGCTTGCTCTTTTGGTGGGCGTCACTTATATGGTCGGGCCTGATATTTTTTCAAGAACATTTGCTGCATCCTCTAGCCGCTCGGCCTCATTGGGAGCATGGGTGGGATCCGCACTTTTATTGGTTTTTGCCGTCATTATTACGTTTTTGGCAATGAGCAATTTGTCGGCAGCCAACCCCTTGTCTGGGTGGCTTTCCGATGCCTCTGTTATGCCTTCTTTTATTAAAGTGGCTCTGGCGCTGGGGCTGGTAAGCGCTTTAGCGGGATCGGCTGACACGGTTTTATTGTCTGCAGCGGGTATTGTAGAAAAGGATCTTCTTGATGGGGACCAATCATCACGGTTGCGCCGCTTGATCGCATTGTTTGGTTTTGGAGCGGTTTTACTGACTTATCAATCCTCGGACATCATCGGCTGGCTCTTATATGCGTACGCTCTATTTGTGCCGGGGGTTGCAGTGCCCCTTTTGGTACTGCTCTTAAAGAAACAGGGTTCGGTCAATAAACGTATCTGGCTTGTCGGAGCTATTATTGGCGGCGCTTTGGGGCTTGCAGGGAATTTAACGGGCTGGCCACTCGCCATCGTGGGCGTGGTTTTGTCTGCCATGTTTGCCTGGTTTTCCAAGACGAGTCAGATGGAAAATCCATCTGTGATCCCGAAAAGAGAAAATTCGTTAAAATGAGCGCCTGGCAAAGTCCGCCACGACGATCGCGGGAACCATTGGTTCACGAGGAAAGTCCGGACTCCATAGAGCACCGTAGCAGCTAACGGCTGCCTGCCGCAAGGTACGGATTAGAGCAACAGAGACGAGCCGGCGTTAGGGTCGGGTGAAACGGGCAATCTCTACGGGGAGCAACATCAAATAGGCAACCGCTGATCCTGCTCGGGGAGGTTGCGGGTAGATGGCTTGAGGCAAGGCGCGAGTTTTGTCCTAGATGAATGATTGTCGGTCGAGGATGCTTTTTCTCGAAACATAATCCGGCTTATCGGTGGGCTTTGTCTTTCCTGTCTTTTTTCAAAAACGCATTCTTTTGCCTTTAGGCTAAAAAATCTTTCCCGTTCTTATACCGTCCGTTGTTGGGTGGAGTAGGATTATCGACGCTAAAAACGTTTGATTCAATCAAACCTAAATGATCAACGATCTCTCGTTAGGTCGCACGCGGATGAAGGTATCGGTCAATGCTTTCATCCGCGTTTTTTTGAAAAAATCCCCGAAAGGTGAAACCTTCCGGGGCAAGTGGCGGCAAGGTGCCCATCGCCGCCTTTTTCAGAGAAAGAAAATAATTAGGCTACAGGAATGATCGGAATAATTTTCGGACCTTTCCCGGCATCTTTTTTTGCCATGCGCTTCATCCAGCAATACATACCGTAGAGGATGCCAAGAGCAATCACTATGCAGACGATTGAATAGACTGGTGCAGCGGCAAAGTTAGCCACACGGTAAAAGATGGTGGCGGCAGAGTAGCCGAGCGCCAATGTCCAAGCGCACGCAAAAAGTGTCCATTTTGTTCCTACTTCACGATAGATTGCAGCAACAGCGGCTACACACGGGACGTAAAGCAGGACCATCAGGAGATAGGCAAAGACCGCGGAACTTGAACCAAACAAAGTTTTGATCGTGTCAATTGTGCCAAGGGATACGCCTTGCTCCTCAGCGGCAGAAGCTTGATCCGAGAGATCATCAACGCGAATACCCAGGGGATCCGATAACGCTCCGGCTAAACCGGCGAAGTTTTCACCGATTGTGCCAACCGCTTCAGAGAAGGTATCCGAGAGAGAGAATCCTCCTTCTTCAGCAGGCTCATCACCGGTTGCGGCAGCTTCTTCGTGAGCCTTATCAACGGCCAATGTGTCGTAGAGCGAATTAAGCGTACCGACTACTGCTTCTTTGGCGAAAATGCCAGTAAACACACCGACGGCGGCAGGCCAGTTCTCTTCCTGAATGCCCATGGGTTCAAAGACCGGAACAATGGTTTTGCCGACTTGCGAGAGAACAGATTTTTCACTGTCTTCATTACCGAAGGAGCCGTCCGTACCCATGGAATTTAAGAATGCCAGACATGCCACGATGACAACAATCACTTTACCGGCACGGAACATGAAGGTGCGGACACGATCCCAAGTGCGAAGCATTACACCTTTGAGAGTCGGAATGTGGTACGGTGGCATTTCCATGACAAAAGCGCTGGCAGCGCCGGGAAGAGCCGTACGTTTTAAGAGATAACCCGTCAAGATGGCAGCGGCAATGCCGATGAGATAGAGACCAAAGACCAGGTTTTGACCGTTTGTCGGCCAAAAAGCCGTGGCAAAGAGAACGTATACCGGAAGGCGTGCACCGCAGCTCATAAACGGCGTCATCATGACGGTGATGATGCGGTCACTGGCGCGGTCCATTGTGCGTGTCGCCATGATAGCGGGCACGTTGCAGCCAAAGCCGACTAAAAGCGGAACAAAGGCTTTGCCCGGAAGTCCGAGCGCGCGCATCAGGCGGTCCATGACGAATGCGGCACGAGCCATGTATCCGGATTCTTCCAAAATGGCTAAGAATAGGAACATGAAAAAGACAACCGGAATGAAGGTGGAAATGGTTTGCAGACCACCGCCGATACCGTTAGACAGAAAGACTGTGAGCCACTCAGGCGTTCCCCAAGAGGCAAGAAGTTGTCCCAGACCGTCCACAAAGATGCCGCCCACTAAAATATCGAAAAAGTCGATGAAGACAGCGCCGAAATTTTGGGTAAAGAGGAAGGTCAGGTACATGATCAATAAAAAGATCGGCAACCCCATCCAACGGTTCAGGATGATGCGGTCGATACGGTCGGTCAAGGTACCCGTGACATCGCCTTCGCGGATGACCACTTTTTCAGCGATTTGGGAGACTAACTCGTAGCGGGCATTAGTGATTTCAATATCGGTGTTGCCTTCAAAATGCTGATCTGTTTCTTGGACAACTTGATGCACTTTTTCGAGATTAATGCCTTCGAACTTATCCTCAATGCCCGGAGCATGTTCAAGAAACTGTATGGCAAACCAGCGGCCGTTTTCTTTAAGTCCCAATTGAGCGGAAATGAGATCAGCGGCCTTTTCAATCACTTCGTCATATTGAACGGTAACGCGTGTTGTGACAGGCGCATCAAGAAACTTCACCAGAGCCTTCTTAAGGTCTTCGATACCTTTGTTACGGTTGGCAACAAGACCGATAACCGGGCAACCCAGTTGTTTTTCTAAGGCATCCAAATCCAGTTTGATTTTGTGTTGTTTAGCAATATCGAGCATGTTGACGACAACGATCATCGGTACATGCATTTCAATTAGCTGACTGGTGAGGTAAAGGTTACGTTCGAGGTTAGAGGCATCGACAATATTAACGACTACTTGTGCTTGACCGCTTAAGAGATAATCGCGAGCGACGATTTCATCTTCGCCAGAGACGGATGTTGGGGTCACTGAATAAATACCGGGCAAGTCCACAACTTCAATATCGTGGCCTTCGAAGGAGAAATTCCCGGTCTTTTTATCAACAGTGACGCCCGGCCAGTTACCGACACGCTGTCGAGAACCAGTGAGAGCATTAAATAACGTTGTTTTTCCGCAATTGGGATTGCCGATAAGGCTGATGATATGTTGACTCATTACTGCAAACTCCTTCATTAACCGATCGGGTCGATATCAAGGATTTCAGCCTCGTCTTTGCGAACGGTGATGAGGCAGCCGCGAATGCGGATTTCAATAGGGTCGCCGAGTGGAGCAACGCGGACGAGTTCAAGAGCGCTTCCCGGTGTAACACCTAGCATCAGTAAGCGTCTGCGGTATTCAGGGGTCGAAGTGGTCATGGATTTCACACGACCCTTAGCTCCGATCGCCATGTCTTTCAATTGCATATTCCGATTCCTTTTAATAGACAAAGATCTTTTTGGCCGTTTCGTAGTTGACACCAATTCTGGCGTCACCGATTGCCAAGAGAAGGGGTTCGTTTAGTGCGCGTTGTAAAACACGTATCGTTCCGCCCTGATGCAGTCCCAATTGCGACAGTTTTTCCTGTTCGGAAACATCAAGCTTCATTCGAACAACTGTCACATTGGTCATCAGGTCCGATTCGGTTAGAGGATGAATTTGAGACATAGTTTTTTTCATGATCATGGCACCTGCGTCCGGGATTGGACGCCAGATCTAAGTCGCAATCGTAATAGGAATTAATCTCAATATCAAGAGTGAATTAGGTTATTTTATCTATGAATTAACTGAAGTTTTTTCTTTAGAAATTTGTATAAATCTATATAAAACAAATAGATAAATTAAATAGAAATAATTATTAATAGTGTTTTAATGAAATTAATTATTGTCCTAGCTGACGATTTTTAAAGATTAAAAAATACACTAGGAAATGGATAACTATATTGATAAATAAAGAAATTATTCTTAGATGTAAGCAGAAGCAGTTATTGAATTGAAGGATAAATAAGAATAAAATTACGAAATAAGAACTATTCTCATTAAAGGAAATAGCATGAACTCATTTAAAAAGTCTTCTTTTGCTGTGGCTTTGATGGTGGCTGTGGGTTCAGCCCAAGCGGCTTCCGTTGAAGTATATGGTACGGTTGATACCGGTCTGCTCTATACGCATGAGTCAAGAGATTCAAAAGAGAATAATGAAAAAAACCACGAAAGTACGGACAACTGGGGTGTGGCCAGTGGAACGAATACGGCCAGTGTGATCGGGATCCGTAGCATGGAAAATATCTCCGATGAATTTTCTGTCGGTTTTGTGTTGGAAAACAGCTTCAATTCCGATGACGGCACTTTTTCTGAAGAAAATACGCTTTTTGATAAAGAAGCTCAGTTATTTGTTACTTCGTCTTTTGGAACGGTGAGCCTTGGACGTATGGGAGCGCTGACAGCCGGTGAAGGAACCTATGACATCTTTATGGTTAACGGGGATGCCATGGACGGTGGCTATGCTGACTACATAGGTGCTGGTTACTGGATGGATCGCGGTATTTATGACAACATGATCTCTTTCCAATCACCTGAATTCGCCGGTATTACTGCCTTCGCTCAATATTCTTTCGGTACCTCGGGCGACGATATGGTGCCATCACGTGATAAGGAACGTTATGCGGCTTTGGGAGCCACGTTTAGCACCGGAAATTTCTCGGCGGTGGCTGTCGTGGATACCGTGATGAAAAACCGTCAGACAGTTACCGGTTACGACAAGGCGATTGATGATGCGATGGCTTTTAGCATTGGTGCCAATTATGACATGGGCTTCATGAAGCCTTTCATCGGTTTCCAATACGGCCAGCATGAACAAATGATCGGTGGCGTTCCCGTGGTTGAAACGGACGAAACAGAAAGCTATGTGGGTGATCTTGACGGTTATGCCGTGGCTGTGGGCTCCGCCTTCCCTATTTGGGGCGGTGAATTGCAGGTTTCTGTTTACTACGCCGATGGAGACGGGAAAGCTTACGGCTACTACCAAGACGAGACGACTCAATCACCTGAAGTTTCCAAGATGAATGTGAAGCGGTATGGTGTGGCACTATTCCACAATTATGAATTGAGCAAACGCACGAGTCTGTATGCTGGCATCGGTTACGACTATCAGGAGTACGACGCAAGCAATGTGAATTCAAGCGAAAAAGAACACTTTGAGCAAGACAGCGTTCAAGTAGGTGTCGGTCTCGTTCATAACTTCTAATTCGGTCGCCTCGAACGAGGCTAAAAATAAAAATGCCACTCGAAATCAAAAATCCGAGTGGCATTTTCCGTTAGTGAGCTGAATCATTGGCGGCTTTAATTTTCAATTCGCCTCTCAAAGTCACATCACGAATTGTGTAGGGGATTGAAATATTTTCCTGATTAAAGCGTTCAAGGATTTCCTTCATAATCGTTGAACGTAAAACAGATGTGCCGTTTTCTGGATCTTTTACCCAGAAACTTAATTTCAGATTGATTCCGTCATTGCCGAAACCGGAAACCACAGCCCACGGTTGGGGCGTTTCCAAAATTCGAGCTTGTTTTTTGGCGATATCAACCAAAATTGCCAATGCGCGGTTAACGTCACATTCGTAACCGATACTTGTTTCAACGGTCGCAACAGAGGCTCTGTCTGTGAACGTGAAATTTTTTACGTTTTGGGTGACAAAGGTTTCATTCGGAATAATCATCTCTTCTCCTGAAAAATTTCTCAGGACTGAGTAACGAGTTTTAATTTGAGTGATTTTTCCATTAAAACCACCGACTTCTACTGTATCGCCAATTTTGACCGAATGGTCGAAAAGAATAATGAAACCAGAAATGTAGTTGGAGGCGATTTTTTGCAACCCAAAGCCCAGGCCAACGCCAATTGCACCACCGAAGACACTCAAAATGGTTAAATCCAAGCCTACGGAAGATAGTGATATCAAAATGGCGATGGCTATGAAAGCGATGTGGATGAGGCGTGATAAGACAATTTTGAGATTGTTGTCGATATCTTTTGCTGAATAAAGGGCGCTATCGCATAGGCCTGAGAGCCACTGAGCAATCAAAACAGACACAATGACAGTGATAATGCCCACAACAAGAGCCCAAAGGGTCAGAGAATCAGGGCCGACGGGCAGATTGATTTCTCGCATGGCTTGGATAAATTTCGGCAATACACCGACAATTTCCAAGACCGCCAGAATCCAAAAGAGGATATAAAGCGGTTTTTTAATTTGCAGCAAAACGCTATCGGGCGCAATAAAAGCGCCGAATACCTGAATTAAAAATACCAACAGTGCCCAGGCGTAAAAGATTTGGTAACCGACATGAATGAGATTGAAGTTATTATCTGTTAACAATCCCATATCAGAGATTGTGCTGGCACCAAGAGAGAGAAATAGCGCTGCAAAAATAGAGAAGAAAAGTTTTCGTGTCAGTTCTAAAGAAAATCGGCAAAGTTTGTGACTGATCGTTTCTTTGGAGAAGTTTTCTTCCCAAGTAGCCACTTTTTGACTGCAAACTCGTGCGACAAAATAAGACAACAAGACTGCAACGACAATAGCCAACACTTGATACCAAAAAGCGCTTTGGGTTAATTCTCGGGCTAAAAAATCAATGATGCTGCCCACAAAGGCCATCATGTGTTGCATAGATACTTCTTGCATTTTGTTTATTCTCAAAACAGTCACTATGAGCCTAGTCTAGCGAAGCTTTTAATTAATTCAAGGAAAATGTGAACCGTTTGGTGACAGAGTGTAGCTGTAGTCAAAAGGCTATTTTTGGGGGTTATTTTTTTGTTTTGGCCCCTGTATCATAAGGGAGGAATTTTTAGCGCTTATGCTTTAAACAAAGGATTGGTTATGCAAAATCTTGACAAAATCATGAAACCTCGCGCTATTGCGGTCATTGGCGCATCGACCAAGGCACACACGATTGGTTCGGACATTATGAAAAGGCTGCAGGAGTACGGCTTTAAAGGCAAGATCTATCCCGTCAATCCAAAGGGTGGGGTCATCGAAGGTTTGCAAGCTTATCCAACCGTATTGGATGTGCCGGGAGAAGTGGACTTGGCCATCGTGGTGGTTAACGCCAAATTTGTCCTCTCCACTATCGACCAGTGCCACGAAAAAGGAGTGGGCGGCTTATGTGTGATTAGTGCCGGTTTTAAGGAAACAGGAAAAGACGGGGCGGAACTGGAAAAGGCTCTGTTGGAGAAAGTTCGTGCCTATGGCATGCGCTGTGTCGGCCCGAATTGCTTAGGCGTGGTTAATACCCATCCGGATATTCGGATGGATGGTTGTTTTGCTGAAAGTTTGCCTGAGCGTGCTGGCATTGGTTTTGTGTCCCAATCCGGTGCGTTGGGCGGAGGTATTTTAAATATCCTCAAAGATTTGAATTTAGGTTTTGCCCAATTTATTTCCATTGGCAATCAGGCTGATGTCAACGCTGAAACCGCTATTGAATATTGGGAAAATGAAGACGATGTGAAGCAGATTTTGCTTTATATGGAATCCATTCAAAATCCCGCCAATTTCAGAACACTGGCAAGCCGCGTATCCAAGAAAAAACCGATTTTGGCGTTAAAAGCTGGTCGCAGTGCGGCTGGCGCTAGTGCCGCTTCTTCTCACACCGGTTCTTTGGCCGGAGCCGATAAGGCGGCTCACGCACTTTTAACGCAGTCTGGGGTGATCCGTGAATACTCATTGGAAAATCTCTTTGCAACGGCCAAGGTATTTGCCAATTGCCCGATTCCCAAAGGAGATCGAGTAGCCATTATTACCAATTCCGGCGGTCCCGGCATTATGGCAACAGATGCTGTTTGCGAATACGGTATGAAGATGGCGCCATTGTCGGAAGAAACGAAGGCTAAGTTGCGCGCATTCCTGCCGGCTGCCGCTTCGGTTAAAAACCCTGTCGACATGATTGCTTCGGCACCGATTGAACACTACAAGCAAACGCTTGAGACCGTTTTGGCTGATGACAATGTTGACATGGTCATCGTCATCTATTTGCCGTTCTTGGGCTTAAAGGATATTGATGTGGCTCGAGCGGTCATGGAAATTAAGGCTCAGCATCCTGAAAAGCCGATTGTCGGGGTCTTCATGACAAAGAGTGAGTTCTTCTCGCAATTGTCTGGCATGCAGGTAAATGTTCCGTTCTTTATGTATGCCGAGCAGGCAGCCGACGGTTTAAATCGACTCAATCAACAGCGTATTTGGGTTCAAAAGCCCTTGGGAACATGTCCTGAATTTACCGTGAATCGTGAACGCGCCCGCGAAATCATTATGCAAAGCGCCTCTCAGGGGCGTGAGCAATTAACGACTCGTGAAAGTATCGATGTGTTGGATGCGTACGGTATCCGTGTTTGTCGTTCAGGTTTTGCGGTCAATGAAGAGGAAGCCGTCGCCATCGCTGACAAAGTGGGCTACCCCGTTGTGATGAAGATGACCTCCAAGACGACCTCTCACAAGACGGATGTGGGCGGTGTTCGCGTCAACATTCAAAACGCCGATCAATTACGAGCTCAATACCGTGATTTGATCGCCAAACTTAAGGAAAAGAACCTGCTTGAGGGTTTGGAAGGCGTGATTATCCAAGAAATGGTAAAGGGTAGCCGTGAAATGGTTTGCGGTGTTGCGACCGACCCGCAATACGGTCATATGGTTATGTTTGGTTTGGGTGGTGTTTTCATCGAAGTGATGAAAGACGTTACATTCCGCATGGCACCGCTTACCGATGTTGATGCCGATGAGATGATCCGTGGTGTCAAGGCTTATAAGCTGCTTGAAGGCGCACGCGGGACAACGCCGGCTCAAATGGATCAATTGCGGGAATGCCTATTGAGAATTTCTCAATTAGTGAAAGATTTCCCGGCTATCACGGAATTAGACATCAATCCTTTGATTATTAGTGAAAAGAACGGGGAAGGTATTGCCGTTGACGGTCGTATCAAGGTCAATTTAGAAAAACTCTAATCTGAGAGTGTGAGAAAGGGGCGCTTCGGCGCCCTTTTTTTGTCGAAAAAACAGATCACAGCTGTCAAAACGTTTTTTAGTGCAAAACTAGTTGTTTTTAAGGATCAGAACAACAACATCATGTATGCAATAGCCTTTAGGCAAATTTCTCTGAAAAAAATAATGGAAATTCCTTGACTTAGTATTCATATCCTTTTAAATTTCCGTGTAAGAAAGTGGGAAAAAGTGGAGGTTTGTGCCTAAAAAGGTGCAAACTGCTTTTGTGTTTTTACATAAATTGCCGTGGGTGGACTGATGTTTCAGGGCACATCTTTACTCGTGCTGGATGCAAAAGGTCGTCTCTCGTTACCAGCGAAGTATCGGGAGAGCCTTCTTGTACCTTGCCAAGGGGAAGTGACCCTAACACGTCATCCGGACGGCTGCGTATTGATCTATCCCCGTGGCGTTTGGGTGCAACTAAGTGCGAAGCTTGCCGCCCTTCCCTATGCGGCTCGCACGCTGCAGCGCATCATATTGGGCAGCGCCTTTGACGTCAATGCCGATGCTTCGGGACGACTGTTGGTGCCAAGCGATTTACGAAGCCTCTGCAGTCTTAACCGTGAAGTGACTTTGGTGGGCTTGGGTAACCATTTTGAATTGTGGGATCAAGCGAAATACATGCAGTTTGAACAAGCGGAATTACAGAAAGGATTGCCGCCGGAAGTGTTTGATTTAGTGCTTTAGGAGAGGGTGAATGGATAAGCGCTTCACTCACCTCTCCGTTATGGCAGAGGTGGCGCCGCCCTTGGTGGTAACGGATCCAGACGGAACGTACGTTGATGCAACGTTCGGCCGAGGGGGACATTCGCGCCGCATTCTTTCGCTCCTGTCACCTAAAGGAAAACTCATCGCATTTGATCGTGATCTGCAAGCCATTGAATCTGCTAAAGAAATTGTAGATGATCGCTTTACAATCATTCATGCTCCTTTTTCCCGCATGCGTGAGGAGTTAGTTCTAAGGGGAATTCAATCTGTCCATGCTGTCTTCATGGACATCGGTGTTTCAAGTCCGCAAATTGATGACGCTAGCCGCGGTTTTTCATTCCGAATGGATGGCCCGCTAGACATGCGCATGGACACAAGCTGCGGAGAAACCGCGGCTCAATGGCTTGCCAAGGCTAGCGAAGAAGAAATCGCTCGAGTCATCCACACGCTTGGAGAAGAGCGATTTGCCAGACGAATTGCTCACACTATTGTTCAGACTAGAAGCCAAACACCCATTGAGACCACTCAGCAATTGGCTCAGTTGGTTGCTCAAGTGGTGCCTGCTAACAAAAAGGATCCCACGCAAAATCCGGCCACAAGAACTTTTCAGGCCATACGGATTCACATTAATAGTGAACTTGATGAGCTCTCCTTGGCGCTTAACGCGGCAATGCAATTGGTCGATGACGAAGGACGCATCGGTGTTATTACTTTCCATTCGCTTGAAGATCGAATCGTAAAGCGTTTTTTTGATGAAAAAGCGCATCCTGAAAAAGCGTTGGATTCGCGTTTGCCGTTAAGAGCGGATCAATTGCCGCAGCCTGAGTTAAAGGATATCAAGAGGGTTTTACCCAGCCAGGAAGAATGCGATTCTAATCCTCGTGCAAGAAGCGCAATTTTGCGCTTGGCCACGCGCGTTCGTGCGGGGAGGCTGCCATGATTCGATTGGAATTAATGCGCCGCATTCGCCAAAACGCCAATATTCTCATTATTGCGTTGCTGACGGTCACGCTCGTTTGGCTTGCATTACTTATTGTCAACAATCAGTACAAAGTACGTGCTTTGATCAGTGATATTGAGCAAGAGCAGGAGCTTTCTCGCCGTTTGCTCGACGAACAGCGGGAAATCAATATCGAATTGGCCAAAGTGACACTTCCGGGCTACATCGCTTCCGGTGCAAACGAGATGGGACTGGAGCCCGCTCGAAATGAAAATACCGTTATTTTGCAGCCTAAACCGGTGCCGCGTTTTGTGACACGAAAAGAAGGGGATCCGTCATGATGAGAGAATCCCTGATGCGGCAGTTGCTCAATTGGCTCAAGAGGCGGTGGCACAAATTCTGGAGCGAAGATACGGCTCCGCGTATGCCTAAACGTTCTAAAGAACGCGATAAAGAATGGATGGCCTTGGAAATCTCCCAGAAGCGTTCGCACATGGTGCTTGGCGCCTTGGTGGGGATTTTTGTCGTCTGTTTTTTACGTGCAGGTTATTTACAGTGCTTTAACACGGAATTTCTGCAAAAGCAGGGCGAAGTACGTTACGCCAGAACGCTTGAAATTGCCGCAGGCCGTGGTCAGATTTTTGATAGAAATGGAGTGGTATTGGCGGCTTCCTTGCCGGCTAGAAGTATTTGGGCAACAACGAATTTAGTCACGGCAACGCCTCAACAAATCAGTGAATTGTCAGATTTGCTGGGGGTCTCGGAACGTACACTTCAAAAACGCTTGGCTCGTAAAGACGCCTTTGTCAACTTAGCCCGCCAAGTCGATATGGATGTAGTCCGTCGTGTGCAGGCAATGCACTTGGAAGGACTCACCTATTCACCTGACGTTAAGCGTCACTATCCGGGTGGTGAAGTTTCTGCTCATATTGTTGGTTTCAATAATCGAGAGGATCACGGCCAAGAAGGCGTGGAGTTGGCCAATGATAAAACGTTGACGGGTCAAAACGGCTCGCGTAGGGTGATTCGGGACCGATTGGGCCACGTTATCGAAGAAATGTGGACTCAGGAGCCTGTTCCGGGTAAAGACCTGCATCTTTCCATTGACTCTCGTATTCAGTACATCGCTTATTCTGCCGTTCGTAATGCTGTTGAGAAACACCAGGCAAAGGCCGGGGCGGTGGTTGTGGCTGACTCGATTACCGGTGAAATTTTGGCCTTAGTCAGTTGGCCAGGATTTGATCCCAACGACCGCAGTACATTTGTGTTTGACAAGATTCGCAACCGTGTGGTGACGGACACATACGAGCCGGGTTCTATTATGAAGCCTTTTGCTATCGCTAAGGCTTTGGATATGGGTATTGTGCGTCCGGATAGTCTTATTGAGACGGCGCCGGGCAGCATCATGGTGGCCGACCGCAAGATTAGTGATACTCGCAATTTTGGTTTGCTGACGGTTTCACAAGTGATTGCAAAGTCTTCCAACGTGGGGACTGTCAAGATCGCTTTGCAGATTCCTGCACAAACATTGTGGGAAACCTACAGTCGACTAGGTTTCGGTCAAGCCCCGCAGGTCGGTTTCCCCGGTGCGGTAGCCGGTCGTTTGCGTCCTGCGAAAACGTGGGGTCCTGTTGAGCAGGCTACCATCTCGTATGGTTACGGTTTATCAACCTCGCTTATGCAAATCGCTCAGGCTTATACGGTCTTTGCTCGCAATGGTGATGTCATTCCGCTGACATTGATGAAGCAAGACCACCCAGCCGTTGGCGAGCAAGTCTATCGACCCGAAGTTGCCCGTCAAATGCGAGCCATGATGATGACGACAGTGCATCGAGGCGGCACGGCCTCTCGTCTTAAGGTCACGGGTTACACGGTGGCCGGTAAGACGGGTACGGTCTACAAGGTAAAAAATGGTGAATATGTGAAAGACTACGTTGCCTCCTTTGTTGGCGTGGCCCCGGCTACTCAGCCTCGTTTGGTCGTGGCTGTCATGATTGACGAGCCGAAGGACTCCGGGCACGTGGGTGGCGTGGTGGCAGCTCCCGTATTTGGAGAAGTCGTAGAAGCTGCCTTGCGGACTCTGCTTGTGAATCCGGATGATCCGATGATGGTGGCCGGCGGCGGGTTATTGGCCAGAACAACTCATTAATCGGGATGTCTTTGAAGCAACAATAAAGGCAGACCCTGTACTCAATAGTGAATCCTATGATTGACAATATCCAATCTTATGTCCGATTGTTAAAACGCTTGGTTCCTCAAGCAAATCACTTGACGCTAGACTCAAGAAATTTGCGAGAGGGGGATGTCTTTTTTGGCGTTCCAGGACTTCATCGTGACGGTAGAGATTTTTTAACTGATGCGGCGAAAAGAGCTTGCGCATTGGTCTACGAAGATGACGGGCAACGCAGGACATTTGGAGTACCCGCCATTGCTGTTCCTGAGTTGGGAAAACACTTAGGTGAGTTTGCCGCAGATTTTTACCATGATCCGAGTAGCAAACTTTTTACCATCGGTATAACTGGCACAAATGGTAAAACGACGTCTTCGCATTGGATGTCCCAACTTTTTTCATTGTTGGGGCAGAGATGCGCGGCCATTGGAACGATAGGCTGTTTTATGGACGGACAGTTCTATGAAAGTGCGCCGTTGACAACCCCGGACGCCCTGACTATGCAGGGACTTTATAGGAAACTTTTGAAAGCCGAGGCAAAAGCGGTTGCCTTAGAGGCAAGTTCCATTGGTCTTGAGCAGGGACGGCTTCAGGGGACGCGTTTTGATGTGGCGGTATTTACCAATTTGACCCGTGATCATTTGGACTACCACCATGACATGCAAGCTTATGAAAGTGCCAAAGCGATTCTCTTTGATTGGCCGGGTCTTCAGCATGCAGTCATTAACATCGATGATGAGGCCGGTGTCAGGATGGCTGAACGCTGCGCTCACCGCGGGATTCATACGATTGTTACAAGTATGCGGGGAGCCATCGCTTTGACGGGAACGCATTTACTGTCAGCCGAAAATGTCCGTCCGATGCCTGAAGGGATGCTGTTTGATATTGTCTATGGTTCAGAGCGTCAAACGGTGCATTTATCTATTTTCGGAGCTTTTAACGTTTCAAATTTGTTAGGAGTTGTCGGGGCAGCTTTGTGCCATGGTTTTTCTCTTGCCGAAATTGTTGAAAAATTACCCCTGTTAGTTGCTCCTGATGGGCGCATGCAAAAGGTTCCCTATGAAGGAGCCGCTTTGGCAATTGTGGATTACAGCCATACGCCCGATGCTGTTCAAAAAGCCCTCGAAGCATTAAAGGGTGTGGCTAAAGTTCGTCGCGGCAAGCTCTGGATTGTTTTGGGAGCGGGAGGTGACCGGGATGCCGGCAAACGTCCGCTTATGGCTAAAGTGGCAGAAGAGAATGCCGATTACGTTATTCTTACCAGCGATAACCCGAGAACAGAAAATCCAGATAGTATCCTGAGACAAATGGCTGCTGGCCTAAAAACGCCTCAACTGACTATTGCCGATAGACGTGAAGCCATCTATGAAGCTATTAAGCGAGCAAAACCGGAGGATGTTGTACTCATTGCCGGTAAAGGGCACGAGTTGTATCAGGAGATCAATGGGGTCAAACATCCATTTAGTGATGTGGTCGAAGCACGAAATGCACAACGGTTAAAAAATCCGCCCGCTGACACACTTTTGAATGTGAAATTCTTATCGAACTTGTTGCCGGGTTCTCACCTGTATGGCAGTGATGTTCCTTTTACGAATGTTTGTACGGACACCCGTCAAGTCACGGAAGGTTCTCTCTTTTTTGCATTAAAGGGGGAACGTTTTGACGGACATAACTTTGTTATGCAGGCTATGAGAGCCGGAGCTGCCGCTGTTGTGGTGGATCACGAGGTTTATTGTCCGTTGCCGCAAATTGTTGTCAAAGATGTCAAGTTGGCTTTAGGGGTTACTTCAGGTTTTTGGCGTCGTGGAAAATCTTTGGGATTAGTGGCTGTAGCGGGAAGCAATGGGAAAACAACAACCACGCAAATGATCGCCACTATATTAAAGATCCGTTATGGGGAACATGCGCTTGCAACAGAAGGCAATCTCAATAACGATATCGGCGTGCCGCTTATGCTTTGGCGCCTGCGTGATCATCACGAGACAGCTGTTATTGAGACAGGAATGAACCATGTCGGAGAAATGCGCTACTTAAGCGGTCTGGTGCAACCGACCATCGCCGTTGTTACCAATGCTCAGCGCGAGCATCAGGAATTTTTGCAAAGTGTTGAAGCGACAGCGAGAGAAAATGGTGAAGTATTCCGAGTTTTGCCACCAAACGGTATCGCGGTCATTTCAGCTGATGATCCGTGCCGTTCGATTTGGCTTGAGATGGCACAACATACCAATGTAATGACTTTCGGTATTGATGCTACGGCAGACGTTAACGGTTGCGTGAAAACGGAAGCCAACGGTATGAAGGCGCTAATTAAGACGCCAATTGGAACCTTTGAAGCCAAAATGAAGGTCAGAGGCGAACATAATTTTAAAAATGCTTTAGCTGCTACGGCGGTTTGTTTAGGACTAAATGTTTCGCTTGAGATTATTCGTCAGGGACTTGAGGCTTTTGAAGCAATAAAAGGTCGAGGTCAGGTTCATACGGTGGGAGGCTTAACAGTCATTGACGACGCCTATAATGCCAACCCCGATAGTATGAAAGCGGCGATTGATCTATTAACAAGTTATCCCGGCCCTCGTTTTTTGGTGGCTGGCGATATGGCTGAATTAGGTATTAAAAGCATCGAATATCATGAGGAAATCGGCGCTTACGCAGCCGAAAAGCACATTGATGCATTTTTTGCCATAGGTGAACATATGCGTTACGCTGTCGAAAAGTTCCGTGAACTGTCTCCCCAGGCGCGTTCACTATGGATGGATGATCGTGACCAGTTTATGGAGGCGGTCATCGAAGAAAGTCACCACTGCCGAACGGTTAGTGTCAAAGGTTCAAACTGCATGAAACTTACAACAGTTGTTAAAGCCTTAGTGGTAGACGCTACAAAGAATAAAAAGGATTAAAGAATGCTCTTGGAATTATTTCGTTGGCTCGGAGAAGATATCAGAGCTTTCCAGGTGTTTAACTACTTAAGCTTACGAGCGGTATTGGCAGCACTCACCGCTCTGGCTATCGGTTTTATGGCAGGCCCGGCCACGATTCGTTATTTACGTGCGATGAAAATGGGGCAAGCTGTCCGCACAAACGGTCCGAAGACCCATATTGTCAAAGATGGAACGCCAACCATGGGCGGTGTTTTAATTCTGATTGCGATCGGTTTGTCGACGCTGCTTTGGATGGATCTAAGTAACCGCTTTGTTTGGGTGGTCCTCTTTGTGACGCTCGGTTTTGGATGGATCGGTTGGGTGGATGATTACCGTAAGGTTGTTCACCATGATCCAAAAGGCATGAGCGCTAAAGAAAAATTCGGTTGGCAGTCTTTAATCGGCATTATTGCCTCTGTTTATCTGGCTTTTGCGATCAGCGCACCTAACGATATTCACGTGGTGCATATGCTTATCGGCTGGGTTGAATCGGGTTTCCCCATGCAGATGCCGCCGCATGCTGACTTAATCATTCCGTTCTTTAAGCACTTTGCTTATCCGCTCGGTATTTTCGGCTTTATCGTACTGACTTTCATTGTGATTGTCGGAACAAGCAACGCGGTGAATTTAACTGACGGCTTGGATGGATTAGCCATTTTGCCAGCGGCCATGGTGGGCAGTGCTTTGGGAATCTTTGCTTACGTTGAAGGCCGAGTGGACTTCGCTCATTACCTTTTGTTCCCCTATATCCCCGGTGCCGGTGAGTTGGTTGTCGTCTGTGCGGCTTTGGCAGGAGCGGGACTGGCCTTCTTGTGGTTTAACGCTCACCCAGCCCAAGTTTTCATGGGCGATGTCGGAGCCTTGGCCTTAGGTGGAACATTGGGAACGGTGGCTGTTATTACTCGTCAGGAATTCGTTTTAGCGATTATGGGCGGTATTTTCGTTGTTGAAACGCTCTCCGTGATGATTCAGACAACGTATTTCAGGCTCTCGGGCGGTAAGAGAATTTTCTTGATGGCGCCGATTCATCATCACTTTGAGTTGAAGGGATGGAAGGAAACGCAGGTGGTTACGCGTTTTTGGATTATCACTTTCATCCTTGTACTGATTGGCTTATCGACGTTAAAGATTCGTTAAAAAGGCGAAGATTATGCAGCAGAAAGCATTGGTGGTCGGTTTAGGAGCTTCTGGAGAAGCTTGTACGAAATTTTTGCTTAAACGGCAGTGGCAAGTCCGCGCGACAGATACCCGTAGCGAACCGCCCGCGCTTTCTCGCCTATCCGGTACGGAAGGCTTTAGCTTTGTTTCTTTGCAAGAGGCTCAAGCACAATTAAACGATTGCAATCTGTTGGTAATGTCTCCGGGAATTAGTCCTTGGCATTCTGCGGTTACTCCATTGGTGAGGTCAGCTCAATCTTTGGGAATCGAAGTGGTCGGAGAGATCGAACTTTTTGCCAGAGAGCTGGCTCGACTAAAAAGTGAAAAGGCTTATGAACCGAAAATAATTGCGGTCACCGGTACCAATGGCAAGACGACAACGACGGTGTTGACAACGAAAATGGCGGCAGCCTCCGGATTGAAAGCCGTTGCGGCCGGCAATATTGGTCCAAATGCGGTGACGGAACTGGATCGTTATTTGGAAAGTGGTGAATTGCCGGATGTTTGGGTGCTGGAACTGTCCAGTTTTCAATTGGAGACCACCTCATCGCTTGCGCCGGATGCGGCTGCACTTTTAAACATTACCCAAGATCATTTGGACTGGCACGGCGGAATGAATGAATATGTCGCGGCCAAAGGAAAAATTTTTGCTCATGAAAAAACGGCAAGAATTTTAAATCGTGACGATTCAACGGTGATGAATTTTGCTGCGCAGGATAGAAGAGTTTTTACTTTCGGAGCAACCGAACCGCAGCATCCCAATGAATGGGGATTGGTGAAAGAAGACGGTATCGTATGGCTTGCCTTCAATGAAGATGATTCTGTGCAACTGACCAAGCGCAAAGTTCTGGAAGGGCATGTTTTACAACGTTTGATGCCAGAAGACGCTTTGCACATCCGGGGGCGTCACAACAGCATGAACGCACTGGCGGCGTTGGCACTTATTTATGCTGCGGGTTTGCCCATCAGCGATGCATTGCGGGCGCTGGCTCAATACAGAGGTGAACCGCATCGAGTTGAATACGTAATGACCGTAAATGGGGTTGATTACATCGACGACAGTAAGGGGACCAATGTTGGTGCAACCGTTGCAGCTCTGGAAGGGCTAGGTGCCAACGGAATAAAATTGGTTGTGATTTTAGGCGGAGATGGAAAAGGACAAGACTTTTCTCCGATTGCGGATTCTATGGCGAAGCACGCTCGTGGTGCCGTTTTGATTGGTCGTGATGCACCTTTGATTGAGAAAGCCTTGCAAGGGGCACAGTACCCTATCATCCACGCCAAAGATATGCCGCAGGCGGTTCAGAAAGCCTCTGAATTAGCGCAGCCTCACGATTGTGTATTGTTGTCCCCTGCTTGCGCCAGTTGGGATATGTTTAAAGATTATGCACAACGTTCGGCTATCTTTATTGCCAGTGCTAAGGCTTTAGCCGGTGATGCTCAGCAATGATCAGCATTAAGAACTTTTTCCAAAATCGTAATAAAAAACATGAGGACTGGTCATCTCGGAGTTCTTTTGCGACCATTTCTTCAATTGACTACAGTGTCATCGCTGTCATTCTGGCCCTTCTGATTTTAGGGCTCATCATGGTTTATTCGGCTTCCATTTCACTGGGTGATTCGCCGAAATACCAGACTTCAGAGGGCTACTTTGCCGTTCGTCACGCCATTTATATTGTGATTGGATTAATGGCGGCTTTTTTCGTTTTTAAAGTCCCGTTATCTCGTTGGTATCCCCTTAGTTACCCTTTGGGGCTGTTTGGCATTTTGCTCTTAATTTCGGTGTTTGTGCCGGGGCTTGGACACGAGGTAAATGGCTCAACCCGTTGGATTGGGTTTGGCCCGATCAATCTTCAAGTTTCGGAAGTTGTTAAGTTTGTTTCGGTATTGGTGATTTCACACTTTGTGGTGACACGGCAAGCCTATATGCATTCATACACTCGCGGCTTAATTCCCGTCATGCTCTACATTGGAGCTGTGGCAATGCTGTTGTCGTTGCAGCCTGACTTGGGAGCTACGGTTGTCATCAGTGCGATTGTTTTGGGTGTGGTTTTTTTAGGCGGCTTGAGTTGGAGCATCATTATCCCCTTCGGCATAGTGATTTTTGCCGTCATTGTTTTTTCAATTGCACTGTCGCCTTGGCGTACGGCACGTGTGTTTGCTTACCTCAATCCCTGGGATATAGAAAATCAATTGGGCAAAGCCTATCAGTTAACTCACTCGCTTATTGCCTTTGGCAGAGGAGAACTTTTTGGCGTTGGTTTAGGAGCGAGCGTGGAAAAAATGCACTACTTGCCTGAAGCGCACACGGACTTTATCTTGGCTGTCATTGGTGAAGAACTTGGGCTAGTGGGATTCACATTCGTTTTATTGCTCTTTTATTGGTTAGTCAGGCGTGCTTTTGAGATCGGACGTCAAGCAGTACGTTTGGAGTCTGTTTATTCCGGTCTTGTTGCCCAAGGTGTCGGGCTTTGGATTGGCGTTCAGGCCTTGATTAACATTGGCGTAGCAATCGGCGTTTTTCCGACGAAGGGGCTAACCTTGCCGTTAGTAAGCTACGGCGGATCGTCAATCGTTGTAACGCTGTGCGCACTAGCTCTTTTACTGCGAGTTGACTATGAAAATCGCCTTCTGATGAGAGGAAAGAGGAGACGGTGATGCAAACAAAACATTTGATTATTGCAGCTGCCGGTACGGGCGGACATGTTATGCCCGGATTGGCTGTGGCTGAAGAAATGAAAAAGCGCGGTTGGACGGTATCATGGATTGGAACACCGGTTGGGATGGAATCGCGTTTGGTGGGTCAGAGAAATATTGAATTTGACGCTCTGGACTTTACCGGTATGCGGGGCAAAGGCATCAAGCACATGTTTACCGGTGCATTGAAATTGGTAAAAGCATGTTTTGCCGCCAAAGCACTTGTGGAAAAAAGACAAGCCAGTGCAATGTTTTCAACAGGGGGCTACATTGCCGTGCCGGCTGCTTTCGGAGCCCGAAGCAAAAATAAGCCGCTCATTATGATGAATTGCGATGCTGGCAGCCTCATGAGCGTGCGGGCTGTGATGCCTTGGGCTCAAGCGGTGATGTGTGGATTTGACGGCGAATGCGCTCATCGGGCCGGTTCCAAAGCGATTGTATCCGGCAATCCCGTCCGCGAAGATATTTTGGCTTTGCCCGAACCGCAACAACGTTACGCTGCCCGTACAGGAAAACTCAATTTATTGGTTTTCGGCGGTTCTCTCGGAGCTAAAGTTCTCAATGAAACAGTGCCGGCCGCTATCGCCAAATTCCCTTTAGAAGAACGTCCGATTGTTACCCATCAGTGTGGTAAAAATGCGGTTGAGGATGTTAAAGCTCTCTACGCGAAGTATGGAGTTGAAGCGCAAGTCATCAGTTTTATTGATGATATGGCAAGTGCCTACAATAAAGCCGATGTCGTTGTGTGCAGAGCTGGCGCAACAACAGTCAGTGAATTAACGGCGGGAGGAATTCCTGCGATATTGGTGCCTTTTGTTGTCTCGACAACTCAACATCAATTGGGTAATGCTCGCTACATGCAAGATGAAGGAGCGGGGATTTTGCTTGAACAGAAAGATTTAACCCCTGACTCACTCTATGAAAAATTAAGAAGTCTGACCCGTGAAGATCTTCTGACAATGGCTGACAAGGCCCGAAGCCTTGCAAAACGGGGGGCTGCGAAAACAGTAGCCGATACTATCGAACGTTTGGCAAAATTATAGTTTCTGGTGGTTTAACGAAGGCAAGTAAACAATGAGATTTGCGGTAAACAAAATCCACTTTGTGGGAATTGGCGGAACCGGTATGAATGGTATCGCCGAAGTTTTGGTGACTTTAGGTTACAAGGTGACAGGCTCGGACATGGCAACCAACGCGGCGACTGAACGCCTGAGTGGTTTGGGTGTTCAGATTTTTCATGAGCATGTTGCCGCAAACGTGAAGGGCGCAGATGTCGTTGTTATTTCTTCGGCTATTAAAGCGGATAATCCTGAGGTTGTTGCGGCTAGACAAGCTCGTATTCCGGTTGTTCCCAGAGCGGTAATGTTGGCTGAGTTGATGCGATTCAGAAGCGGCATCGCCATTGCCGGGGCTCACGGTAAAACAACGACCACTTCATTGGTTGCAAGTTTATTGGCAGCCGGCGGTCTTGATCCGACCTTTGTTATCGGCGGTCGTTTGAATTCAGCAGGAGCCAATGCCCGATTGGGCAGAGGGGAATTCATTGTGGCAGAGGCCGATGAGTCGGATGCCTCTTTCCTTTGTTTGTCTCCAGTGATTTCTGCAGTTACCAATATCGATGCTGATCATATGGATACCTATGATCATAACTTCGAAAAGCTCAAACAGGCATTTATTGATTTCCTGACAAGACTGCCGTTTTACGGCAAGGCGGTTTTGTGTTTGGATGATGAAAATGTTCGCTCCATCATCGCCCGCGTGCCGCGTTCTGTTGTAACTTACGGTTTAAGCGAAGAAGCGGACGTTCGAGCCATTAATATGCGTGCTGAAGGCACACAGATGTGCTACACCGTTTTACGTCAAGGACGAGAACCGCTAGATGTGCGTTTGAATTTGCCCGGTTTACATAACGTTCGCAATAGCTTGGCGGCCATTGCGATTGCCACAATGGTTGATGTGCCGGATGACAAAATTCAATTTGCTTTGGAAAACTTCACCGGCGTAGGAAGGCGTTTTAGCCGTTATGGTGAAATTGCTTTGCCGTCCGGCGGATCATTTACGCTGATCGATGATTACGGCCATCATCCGCATGAAATGAAGGCAACACTGGATGCTGTGCGCGGGGCTTTCCCGGGGCGTCGTGTATTGGTGGCTTTCCAACCCCATCGCTACACGAGAACGAGAGATTGCTTCGAGGATTTTGTTAAGGTTCTGAGCAGTGTTGAAGCTCTTGTGCTCGCCGATGTTTATCCGGCGGGAGAAAAGCCCATCGTCGGAGCCGATGGCCGATCACTTGCTCGTGCTATACGAATTGTTGGTCAAACGGAGTTGGTGTTTGTGGATACGCCTGCAGAAATGGATGACGCCATTATGAAATTGGCTCGTGATGGTGACGTAGTTGTGACCATGGGGGCAGGCAGCGTCGGCGGTGTACCGGGTCGTCTGCAAGCTCGTGCCGGTTTATCGAAATAATGAGGATACGATTAAATGCAAGAAGAGAAAAAGGAAATTAAGCCTGAAAGTTTAGGTAAGGTTGTATTGCTTCTCGGTGGAATGTCCAGTGAACGCGAAGTCTCATTGATGAGCGGAAAGGGCGTTTACGATGCATTGGTTGAGGCAGGCGTGGACGTTACGCGTTTTGACCCGAAGGAGCAGAGCATTTCTGAGCTTGAAAAGGGCGCCTTTGACCGCGCGTTTATTGCCTTGCACGGCCGCTATGGTGAAGATGGAACGATTCAAGGTGTTCTGGAATATTTAGGTGTTCCTTATACCGGTCCCGGTGTTAAAACGAGTGCGATTGCCATCGATAAGAATTTGACCAAACAAATTTGGCGTGAACGTCAGATTCCCTGTCCGAAGGGAATGCTAGTGTCAGCTGATAGCGACTTACACTTCGTAATGCAGGAATTGGGACGTGATTTGGTTGTGAAACCTGCACGTGAAGGCTCTAGCATCGGTCTAACGAAATTAAAGGATGCTACTGTTGAAGAGTTGCACGAGGCCATTGAAAAAGCCTTGGTTTTGGATCGCCACGTTTTAGTAGAGGAACGGATTTTTGGGCGTGAATTGACGGTGGCTGTTTTAGGAGCCGGTCAAGACGCAAAAGTCTTACCCATTATCGAGATCATCGCTCCGAATGGTGATTACGACTACCAAAACAAATATTTCACGAATGATGTTCGTTATGAGTGCCCGGCGAAATTGTCCGATGATCTTCATGAAGATATTTCCCGAGCTTGTTTGAGCGCCTATCGAGCCTTGGGGGCACGAGGCTGGAGTCGAATCGACTTGATTTTGTCCGAGGACGGTTCGTTTAACCTTTTGGAAATGAACACTTCTCCCGGAATGACCGCGCACTCATTGGTTCCGTTGGCTGCCAAAAATGCAGGTATGAGTTATCAGGAATTAGTGCTTCAAATGTTGTCTGAAGCTCGTTTAGACTTTCCTCGTCACTAAAGAGTTCTGTTCTTGGGTTGATGAAACGGTTTTTTAAAGCGGTTTTAATTGCATTTGCGTTGGTATTGCTGCTTGCTGCTGTGGCAGTAAGCAGCTTTCCGCGTTATGTGGAAACTTTTTTTACCATTCGCTCTGTGGAATTATCCGGTGAAATTGACCACATCTCATCTTTGCATTTTCGTCGAGTTTTAGGCAACACAGCCTCGGGGACTTTTTTTAACGTTAATTTAGATGCTATCCGAGAGGCTGCGTTAAAGGCTCCTTGGGTTAAATCGGCAAATGTTAGGCGCGTTTGGCCCAATAAAATAAATATTGAAATTACCGAATATAAACCGCTTGCCTTATGGGAAGACGGGCGGTTGGTGTCGGTTAACGGGGAGTTGTTTGCCGCCAATCCCGAGGAAGTGGATAACCCCTTGGCTTTACCCGAATTCTTCGGGCGAGCTGAAATGGTTGAAGAGGTAACGAGACGTTATAAACGCTTCAATAAAATGCTTCAGGTTGTCATGCCTAAAGCGCGTGTAACGGAAGTAAGCGTAAACGATCGTGATAGTTGGGCACTGGCCATAGCTTCAGACACCATTCCGCCCACTCGAATTGAATTGGGGGTAGAGCATGAAAATTGGACCCTTGAGGATCGATTTGGGATTGTTATCGTACAATATCCTGATGTGGTCAAATTGATGAAAGGACCACCGTCCAGTATTGATGCCCGGTATGAATTAGCCTTTTCGGCTACATTACCGGAAAAAAGTTTGAGGCAATATCGTTCACAGGCTGGTCGTCGCCAGGCGGCTGAATCCATTGCAGAGGCTAATAGGCAAAGTAACGCGCGATGAAAGAAAATAAAAAAATTGTCACCGCATTGGATATTGGTTCAAGCAAAATCCTTGCAGTTGTCGCCGAAGTCTATAAGGACGGTACGTTTCGAGTTCTGGCTCAAGGGCGTACCGAGTCTCAGGGAGTACTCGACGGAAATGTAACGAGTATTGAGGAGGTTCAGCCTCAGGTCAAGTCTGCTCTAGTCGAGGCTTTTGGTATTGCAGGCAAAATTCCCAGTAACGATGTTTGCACCAATATTTCTGGCAAATCTGTGGAAGGAAAGGACTCCAGTGCCGAAATGCCGCTTAGGGGTAGGACGGTGACGTTGTCGGACATGAAAAATGTCCAGAGTATGGCCCAGGATGCCGTTGAATTAAAAGAAGATCAGCGTTTGATTAAATCGGAGCTGTTGTATTACATGCTCGATAACCAAGACGAGGGTTATGTCGGCCAAAATCCGATTGATGCGAAAAGCTCTCGTATTTCCGCCCATATGCATTCGGCGGTGGCCAGTGCAGCTAATGCCTTAGCTCGTGTAAAAGTGATTCGTCGCAGCGGCATGGACATTTCCCGAATCCTTCCGGAAGCCTGGGCCAGTGGTTATGCAGTGCTTACGGAAGATGAAATTCAAAATGGTGTAGTGTTGATTGATATCGGGGCCGGGACAACAGATGTGGCGGTCTTTCAGGCCGGTCTTCCCCGTTTCACGTACACTTTAAATTACGGCGGTCGCCGCATAACTCAGCGAATCAGTGGCTTTGTGCATTGTTCCATGCAAGAGGCTGAATCCATTAAGAACAAGTTGGATCTGCGTTGCTCTCCAGAAGATGAAGAGGTCATTCTCTACCGTGCACCTCTGGAAGAGGGAGGTAAAAAGTACTCCAAGCTCGAATTGTCAAAGATGGTTTACCACGAGATTCGCAGTTTGAATCTGACTATTGGTAAAAAACTCTTTGAGGCCGGATGGTACAAGTCTGTTAATGGTGCGCCATGCAATACGCTCACGGGTGGCATTGTGCTCACGGGCGGTACTGCGTTGTTGTTAGGAATAACAGAGCTGTTTTCAGCCATGCCGGGCCCCTTGGCTTATACATTCAGTACTCGTTTAGGTCGGTCGCGTTATACCGGTGATGCTTGCATTGGTTTGAATTCTCCCAAGGAAAGTGCCGCCATGGGATTAATCGCCTACGAGGCACTGCGATTCAAAGAAGGTGATGAGGACGAGGAGGAAAAGGCGGCCTCTGATGACTCTTTGTGGGCTAAAACCAAGCGTTTTTTGATTGAATTCTTTATAGGCCAGTACTAAGCTTTCTTCCTTAACTCGCGCCTCATTTGCACTTGATTTGGATGAACTAAAAAATAGCAATTATGATTTTTAAAATTGAAAAAAGTTTTTGAAAATCCAAGCAAAACGATCCTTATTCATACATAATTACAAGATTGGATTTGGAGGCCTATTCCCATGTTTGAAGTACTCAGTGATAATGATCCCCGTCAGACCGTCATTAAGGTTGTCGGCGTGGGCGGCGGCGGTGGTAACGCCGTAGAACATATGATTGAGCGCGGTGCTCAAGGTATTGAATTTATTGCGATTAATACCGACTATACGGCACTGTCACATTCTAGAGCTCATGCCACTTTGCAAATCGGTAAAACTGGACTTGGAGCCGGTGCTCGTCCGGAAGTTGGCGAGCAGGCTGCAATTGAAGCCAAAGATCGGATTCGTGAACTTTTGCAAGGTGCAAATCTCGTTTTCATTACTGCCGGGATGGGTGGTGGTACCGGTACCGGTGCGGCCCCTGTGGTGGCTCAAATTGCTCGGGAAATGGGTATTTTGACGGTTGCTGTTGTAACTAAGCCCTTCAGTTATGAAGGAGCTCTTCGCATGCAACGCGCCGAAGAAGGTTTAGTCAAACTCAAACAATGCGTGGACAGCCAAATTGTCATTTTGAATGACAAATTGGAAGATGAGTTGGGTGAGGATGCCTCCGTGAGTGAATGCTTTGCCGCAGCCGATGACGTTTTGTTTAAGGCTTGTGCAGGCATCACCGAAATTATTCAAACACCGGGTCTGATCGGTGTGGACTTCGAAGACTTGCGCACGGTGATGAGTGAACGCGGAACGGCCATGATGGGTTCGGCTATTGCCTCCGGTCCTGATCGCGCCCGTATTGCCGCTGAAAATGCAGTGGCCTGTCCGTTGCTTGAGGGGGTAACGCTCAACGGAGCCCGCGGCGTGTTGGTATACATCACGGCTAGTGAAGAAACGATGAAGATGAAGGAAACCAAGACGGTTATGAATATCATCACGAACTTCACGGCAAAAGGCGCTCAAGTTATTTACGGTTCAGCCTACGATGACAGTATGGGCGACTCCATGCGTGTGACAGTGGTTGCCACAGGCCTGGATGGCGGTAAGGACAAAGAAGTTGCTCCGCTCGAAAAACCCGATGAAAAGCGAGATGTTTGGGAACATAACAACCGCAGTTATGCAGAACCGCAACAAGCAGATCCTTGGACCAGTCGTCAAAGTGTAGCTCAGCAGCCTGCCGCTCCGAAGGTGGCTCAACCGCAGGTGGAATCTAAGCCTACGGTTGCCAAGCCCGAGCCTCAACCGAGTATTCCGGTTGCTCAACAACCTGCTCAATCGGAACCCCAACAGCCGCAAGAGCCTGAAAAACAGGAAGAAAAGGCAGCCGATGAATGGGAAACGGGTTGGTGGTCTATTCGTCACGACAATAAGTAAGAACAAATTTAGTTATGCTCAAACAACGAACGCTTAAAAAAGTCGTCCGTACGGTTGGTATCGGTCTGCATTCCGGTCGAAAAGTAAATTTGACTTTACGTCCGGCTGACCCTGATACCGGCATTGTGTATACCCGTGTCGATTTAAATCCGCCCGTTGTTATGCCGGCAGAAGCTACGCGTGTGAATGACACGCGCATGGCAACAACATTAAACGAAGGCCCGGTCAAAATTTCCACCATTGAACACTTGATGAGTGCGTTCAATGGTTTGGGAATTGATAATTGCTATGTTGATGTTGATGCACCGGAAATTCCGATTATGGATGGATCCGGTGCAAGTTTTGTCTTCCTGATCCAAGCTGCCGGTATAGTTGAGCAACCCGCTCCAAAGCGTTTTGTTCGAGTGAAAAAAACTGTTCGTGTAACCGATGGCGATAAATGGGCCCAGCTGGAGCCTCATGAAGGTTTTTCATTGGCTTTTTCCATTAATTTTGGCCACCCTGCAATCGACAGCACTTTGCAATTTACTGAAGTTGATTTGGCTAAGGTTGATTATGCTCATGCTGTCAGCCGAGCCAGAACATTTGGTTTTGTGCAAGACGTAGAGATGCTTCGTTCTATCGGCTTAGCTCAAGGGGGAACTCTTGAAAATGCTGTTGTAATGGATGAGTATCGGGTGCTTAATCCCGAAGGCCTCAGGGGGCAGGACGAGTTTGTGAAGCACAAGATCTTGGATGCCATGGGGGATCTTTATGTTTTAGGTCACCCGCTTTTGACTCGCTATAGTGCCAATAAATCAGGTCACGGTTTGAACAACCAGCTCTTAAGAGCGTTGTTGGCTGATGATTCAGCTTGGGAATGGGCAACATTTGAGTCTGAAAAAGCCCCAAGAGATTTTTCTTTTGAGCGTGTTTTTGCGATCTAAAGCCGCGCTGTAACCGATTTTCTATTTGCGGTTGGGTGTTTCTTTTGTGTTTGTCTGCACAGAAAAAGCGTAATATCCAATTGGTTAGAAAATCGGTTGTTTCTTTCTGATATGTCACTTTTTTCCCTATTCCTCATCACCTCATTGGCCAATATCCTGTCGCCGGGAATGGGTGTGATATTTGCCATTGTTTTATCGCTGCAGCAAGGGTGGCATAAGACCGTTTTTTTCAGTTTAGGTCAAGCTATTGGCATATCGATATTGTTTACTGCCGCCATGTCCGGTATGGGGGTGGTTTTAGCCAACAGCCCGACTTTATTTAACGCGATTAAAATCGCCGGTGCTTTTTTCATTCTTTATTTGGGTTGGAGAAGTTGGCATAAACCGGCCATGCACTTTGGCACTTCTCCCGATAAGGAAAAATCAGAAGGTAGGCACGCGGTCCCTGAAGATGGGTTGGCAAACTTTACGAAAGGCATCGTGATCTCGCTTTGCAATCCACAACCGATTATCTTTGGAATCAGTGTCTTACCCCAATTTGTGGATCCGCAACAACCCTACGTCGCTCAAGCCGTATTGATGATTTCCGTTTACGCTGTGATGGTCTTTATCAATCTGGTTGTTTACGCAATTTTGGCTGAAAGAGCCAGACGCTTTTTTACTGGTCCCAGGGGTTCACAGATTATTAACCGGGCAACCGCATGTGTTTTCTTTGCGATCGGTTTTTTGGTGTTGGGGTTCGCTCTGGTCGGTTTCTTCTAATCAGGCTCTGTTTTCCAGCGCGTCAGCCAGTTTTTTAAGAACTTCTTTGATATCTTCGTCTTTAGCTCTTTGCGCGTTTTGCCGAACGGCGTCAGCGGCGCCAGGTTGGGCAATCCGAGGGGGATCCTTGGGATAATTTTCCAAATCAGGCAGGGGGAGAATTTTTCCCGCTTTAATTCCTAGAATCGGAAGATTAAGACCGCTATCAAAAAGATATTTTTCAAGAGAAGGTTGAATTTGCTTGAGTCGATTAGCGATTGTCGGCGTCGTTGTGTTAATGATGATGCCTTGAGAGGCACATTCAACATGCACAGCCCGTTGAAAATCAATATGCAGACGCTTGCTTTGGCAGGCACGTTGCAAAACTTGAGCCACCCTGACGCTTAACATTTGCCGCGCAATGAGCGTATCAGGGTTTAAAGAGTTTAAAAGTTTGTCAATACTTTCTAATCCGTACATGCCGTTTTCCTTTTGCGTGCATTTTCTCACAAATAGGCATTGAAATCGAAACGAAAAAAGTTACAAAAAAGGTCGGATTTCTTAAAAAACAAAGAATTTTCAAAGGAAAATCATTTCTGCAATATGCGATAATTGCCAGCTGTAGTTTATTCTCTCGACAAATTTTGTCGTCCAAAAATTAACAAAACGCGTGCTGCCTGAAAATGCAGTGACGTGCAGGGTATCAAAAGATGTTTTCTGAGCTTTTAACGAAAGTGTTTGGCAGTCGCAATGACCGCTTGATTAAACAGTACCGTCGTCAGTGCGCTGCGATCAATAAGCTGGAGCCGACAATCAAAGCTTTGAACGATGATGAGCTCAAGGCTAAGACTCAAGAATTTCGTGATCGTTTAGCCAAAGGTGAGACGCTCGAAGCGTTGTTGCCTGAAGCGTTTGCAGTCGTCAGAGAAGCCAGTTGGCGTGTGTTGGGAATGCGTCACTTTGACGTTCAACTTATCGGCGGTATGGTGCTCAATGACGGCAAGATCGCAGAAATGCGAACCGGTGAAGGTAAAACATTAACGGCTACATTGGCCGTTTACTTGAATGCCCTGCCAGCTAAAGGTGTTCACGTTGTGACAGTGAACGACTACCTTGCCAAGCGTGACGCAGAGTGGATGGGACGCGTGTACAACTTCTTAGGGATGACAGTTGGTACCATCTACAGTCAGCAACCTAATGACGAGAAAGTTCAAGCTTACGCGGCCGATATCACCTACGGTACCAATAACGAATTCGGCTTTGACTATCTGCGCGACAACATGGAGTATGACATTCATCATCGTCGTCAACGCGGTTTGCATTATGCAATCGTTGACGAAGTGGACTCCATTTTGATTGATGAAGCGCGTACGCCTTTGATCATTTCCGGCCCGGCTGATGACAACACCGATCTTTATGCCAAGATTAATGAAATTCCTCCGCTTTTAACGCGTCAGGCAACCGAAAAGGGTGAAGGTGACTATTGGGTAGATGAAAAAGCCCATCAGGTCTACATCTCCGAACAAGGACACGAACATATTGAGCAAATCCTCACGGAAAGAGGATTGATTCCTCAAGGCCAAAGTCTGTACTCTGCTCAAAATATTATTTTGATGCATCACTTGATGGCCTCTCTTCGCGCTCACTCTTTGTTTAAGCGCGACCAGCACTACGTTGTCCAGAATGGCGAAATTGTCATTGTGGACGAATTTACGGGCCGTTTAATGCCGGGTCGTCGTTGGTCCGAAGGTCTTCATCAGGCTGTCGAAGCTAAAGAAGGCGTGAAGATTAATCAAGAAAACCAAACGTTTGCCTCTATTACATTCCAGAATTACTTCCGTATGTATGAGAAGCTTTCCGGTATGACCGGTACGGCTGATACGGAAGCTTATGAATTCCAGGATATTTATGGTTTGGAAACGGTTGTCATCCCGACTCATAAGAAGATGATTCGTGTTGACCAACAAGATAAGGTTTTCCGCACAATCAACGAAAAGTACCAAGCCATTATTGAAGATATCAAGGAGTGCAATAAGCGCCAACAACCAGTGTTGTTGGGTACGACTTCTATTGAAAATTCTGAAGCGCTCAGCAAACTCTTGGATAAGGAAGGTATTAAGCACAATGTGTTGAACGCCAAGCAACACGAACGGGAAGCTCAGATTGTGCTTGAAGCCGGTCGCCCTGGGGTTGTGACAATCGCCACTAACATGGCCGGTCGTGGTACCGATATTGTTTTGGGCGGTGGCATTAATAAGCATATTGATGATGTTAAGACCAACCCCGATCTTTCTGATGAAGAAAAGAAAGCGGCGATTGAAAAGATCAAGGCTGAGTGGCAGATTGAACACGATAAGGTGGTTGCCGCCGGTGGTTTGCGCATTATCGGCAGTGAACGTCACGAGTCACGTCGTATTGACAACCAATTGCGTGGTCGTGCTGGCCGCCAAGGTGACCCGGGCTCTTCATGCTTTTATCTGTCAATGGAAGATCCGTTGCTTCGAATCTTTGGCGGTGACCGCATGCGCGCCATTGCCGATAAGCTCAAGCTTGAAGAAGGCGTTGCCATCGAATCCAATATGCTTACTCGTATGATTGAGAGCGCTCAGCGTAAGGTTGAAGGCCGAAACTACGATATTCGTAAGCAACTGCTTGAATTCGATGACGTGCAAAATGATCAACGTCGTGAAATTTATCGCTTGCGCAACGAGATTTTGGAAAGTGACGACTTGAGTGAAATGGTGACTAATTTACGTCACGGCTATTTCACCGACTTATTCAGAACTTATGTGCCTGCCGATACCGTTGAAGAGCAATGGGACTTGTCAACCCTTACGACCATTCTCAAGAGTGAATGGGGTATTGATATCGACTTTGCCGGAATGCTTGAAAAGAGCAATTCAACCACCGATGAAGACTTGTTGAAGGTTCTCATTGATGAGTGTGACCGAATTTACAATGACAAGGTTGAATTGGCCGGTCCGCAGGCGATGAATGATTTCGCCAAGCAGGTGACGCTGCAAGTGTTGGATAGCATTTGGAGAGCGCATATCACCGCTTTGGATGCTTTGCGTCAAGGTATTTACTTGCGCGGTTACGCTCAAAAGCAACCTAAGCAAGAATACAAGCGCGAAGCATTCTCGATGTTTGAAACGTTACTTGACCGAGTGCGTGAAAATGTCATGCGTGTATTGATGACAGTCAGAATTCAAACACGAGAAGAAGCGATGGCTGAACAACAACGAGCCCAAGAAGAGGCGCTTGCTCGTGCACAGGCCGCTGCGCGTGCTCAAGCAATTGCTCAAGCTCAACAAGAAGCTAAAAACAAAGTTGTTCACGATGATGAAGGACATGAATTATCCTTCACCGGAATCTCAGCGGCCGGTGTAGATCTTGATAAGGTGGATTGGCGAGGTGTTTCCCGCAACGATCCGTGTCCTTGCGGTTCAGGCAAAAAGTTTAAGAACTGCCATGGTCACATTGACTAATAGCTAAACCAAATTAAAAAGCGCTCTGAAATGGGCGCTTTTTTTGAGAGACGAATATGACGAATCGAACAGAAACACTTGTTGCTTGCGTGGTGATGATCGATAACGAAGGGCGAAGTTTGCTGGGATGCCGACCAGAGGGAAAAGTGTATGCCGGCTGGTGGGAGTTTCCCGGTGGAAAATTAGAGGCCATGGAAACTGTGGAGGAAGCCGCCAAGCGTGAAATGCGTGAAGAACTTGGGATTGATCTTCAAAATTCTTCTCCATGGGTAACTTTGGTACACGACTATCCCCATGCACGCGTACGACTTCATTTTGTCAGAAGTTGGCAGTGGCGAGGAGAGCCACGTTCATTGGAGGGACAATCCTTTGGTTTCTTTTCCCCGCTTGATTGGCCGGCTCCCATATTAAAGGCGAGTGAACCCATTCAAAAATGGCTTTTGATGCCCAAGCATTGGGTAAAAATTCAGTCAGGAAACGCTTTAGAGAGCATCGAAACTCTAAAAGAAAGGAGCTTTGACGGGGCCATTTTGTGTGGAGATCACATTAAACAGTTTGACGATTGGGAAAAGCGTTTAATAACGTTGGGTATTAAAGAAATTTGGGTTGATGCAACGGCAAATGACGAACAGCAAAAAAAGGCAGACGGTGTTTTTGTGGATGAAGGTCAAAGTGTTGGAAACGTTATCCACGAACGTTTTGCCGTCAAAGCTGACTGTTCAAACTGGGAGAGTATCGCTCAAAGCGGGGCATTATTCGCTTGGGTTGATCCGGCAATTCGTGTAGCTTCAAGTGCCTGGTTGCGACTTTTAAGTGATAACCCCGTTCCGTTGTATTTAACCAATGTCAAAATAAACGATGAAAAACTGTTAAGACCGCACGGGGCGAACGGTTGGATCGAAACTATTTAGTTTTGGGCTCTGTTTTCTTTTCTTCTTGAAGATGGGAGAAAAGTTCTTGGGCAAGTTTGTCAGCTTCGCTTTCATTGGTTTGAGCATATGAATTGCCATGAATGACGTAAGCATCGCTTGCCCACTCGCCTAAATCAATCAATTTGCATCGTTCAGAGCAAAACGGACGCCAAGGATTCTTCTCAGACCATTCCACCGGTTTTTTGCATATAGGGCACTTCACAATCATATGGGTACTCCCGCTTTGGGTGATTGTCTTGCCATCGTAAGGTAGAAGTCGTGGAGCTTGCGCACTTGTTGGTTAAGTGCATCAAGTGTTGATTCGTTGACAATGACCTCATTGGCAATAGCCTTACGAGCATCCCGTGTTGCTTGTGTGGCAATAATGGCCATAACTTCTTCACGCGACAATTGGGAGCGTGTCATGACTCGTTCAATTTGGGTTTCAACCTCACAATCAATAACTAGAACTCTGTCACATCGGTTTAACCATTGCGGGCTTTCGGCAAGGAGGGGAACAACCAGTACAACGTAAGGAGCATCAGAATGCTGCGACACGGAGGCCATTGTGACGTTAGCAATAAGGGGATGCAAAATGGCTTCCAGTTTGTGTCTGGCTTCAGGATTCGTGAAGACAAGTTCACGCATCTTAGTTCGGTCTAATTTACCTGAGGCATCAATAAGTTCATCTCCGAAAGCCTCTCTGATGGCGGGAATAGCCAGTCCATTCGGAGCAGTAACCGCATGGCTAATCAAATCAGTGTCAATCACCGGAACTCCCAATGCCTCAAAAGCATTGCTTGCTTGAGTTTTTCCGGAGCCGATGCCTCCCGTAAGCCCGACAATCCAAGTCATTATTAAAAAATCCCTGATGATAAATGAAGGTTCTTGAATTATACGTTCTTTGCTTCTGTATTCCTGAACTTAGGCAACAATAACAACAGAAGGTAGGCAGATCATCTTACGCATTGGGCGCGGATAAATAAGCCCTATTCCAAACTTATTTGTTCTTAGGATATAGAGGATTGCTAACAAATTCGAGGCAACTGTTCGCCGTTGAGCCAATCAACACTGCGTCGCCCGCCAAGGAGTGTTTCCATTTCAACACATCCGGCGTTCTCTGCCGTCACTTCGCCGATAATGCAAGCCTCTTGACCGTGAGGATCCGATTTCATGGCTTGCAGAACTTTTAGGCTTTCCTCTTTACGGCAAATCACAATCACTTTTCCTTCGTTAGCGACAAAAAGGGGATCTAACCCAAGAAATTCGCAAGCGGCGGCGACAGCGGGCTTAACCGGAATCTTTTCTTCATGCAGGAAAATGCCAACACCGCTTTGGTGAGCAATTTCATTGAGAGTAGCAGCCAAACCTCCTCGGGTTGGATCTCGCAGAACGTGCACATCTGGTGTGACATTGAGAACCGATTTGATTAATCCGTTCAAGGGGGCTGTGTCGCTTTCAATTTCTGTTAAAAACGACATATTTTCTCTTTTGGAAAGGATAGCCGTGCCGTGGTCACCCATTGATCCCGAAATAATCACCACATCCCCCGGTTGGGCATTCCGACCTGATATGGGAAAGTCCGTTAACTTTTCACCGATACCGGTTGTAGAAATATAGATACCGTCACCATGACCTTTTTCGACGACTTTAGTGTCTCCGGTAACGATGGCAACGTTTGCTTCTTTCGCAGCATTAGCCATTGATTGTACGATCTGGTCAAGTTTGGAGAGTTCAAAACCCTCTTCCAAAATAAAACTTGCCGCAATATAGAGAGGCTTTGCTCCGCACATGGCGACATCGTTGACAGTTCCGCAAATGGCTAGGCGTCCTATATCTCCTCCCGGAAAGAATAGAGGTGAAATGACATGTGCATCGCATGACACGGCGATTGGTTTTTCAAGACTGGGTAAAACAGCACCATCATGTCCTTCGTCAAGCCATTGATTGGTGAAATGTCGGGAGAAAATTTCTTCAATCAATTGAGCACTGGCAAGTCCTCCTGCGCCATGAGTCATTTCAATGCGGCCGTGACGCAGATCCAATCGACGAACATAATCGGGTTTGACAGAAGACATTATTTATTCCTCAGTGTTTGGAACTGTTTTATGTTTAGGAGCGTAACGCCAGTAAGCCGCGCAGGCTCCTTCAGAACTGACCATGCAAGCCCCCATCGGATGAGCGGGGGTACAAACCGTGCCGAAAAGCTTGCAATCGAACGGCTCCTTTTCTCCTCTGAGAATAGCGCCGCAGGCACAGGCTCTGTTATCCGGGCTATGTCGTTCAGTCATTTGAAAGCGTTTTTCTGCATCAAATTGCGAGTATCTTTCACGGAGTTTTAGAGCCGAGAAGGGAACATAGCCCAAGCCTCGCCATTCGAAAGAATCTCTTAACTCAAAAATCTCATTCATTAAGTCGACGGCCAGTCGGTTGCCCTCACGAGAGACCGCTCGTGTGAATTCATTTTCCACTTCATGTCGTCCCTCGTTGACTTGTCGGATCATCATCAAAATCGCCAAAAGCATATCAAGCGGTTCAAAGCCGGCAATGACCACCGGTTTTCCCCATTTCGCTGAAAAAGGTTCATAAGCTTTTGAACCGATAACCGTTGAAACATGAGCGGGGCCGACAAGTCCGTCAAGCTGTGGCGCGCGGCTTCCTTCTTGAGCGGTTTTTAAGATGTGCTCCATCGCGGCAGGCGTGAGGACATGATTGACGAAAACCGAAAAATTATTAAGTCCGAGACGCTTGGCTATTTGAATAGCAACGGCGGTGGGCGGAGTGGTGGTCTCAAATCCAATAGCAAAAAAGACGACTTCTTTGTCTGGATTTGCCTTCGCAATGTTGATCGCGTCCATTGGTGAGTAAACCATGCGAACATCACCGCCAAGTGAGCGGCAATTGAAAAGTGACTGCCCTTTTGATGTAGGCACTCGGAGCGTATCAGCGTATGTACACAAAATCACTTTTTCGCTTAACGCTAAGTCAATCGCCATTTCAATACGACCAACCGGTAACACACAGACCGGGCAGCCCGGACCGTGAATCATTTTTACGTTGTCTGGCAAAAGATCCGTTAATCCCCAGCGTGACAGAACGTGGGTGTGGCCGCCGCAAAATTCCATAAAGCGATAAGAGCGGGCGGGCATTACTTCTTTAGCAATTTCATTGCTTAACGCTTTTGCTTTATCCCGATCGCGATATTCACTGATGTATTGCATAAGCTTAGGCTTTAGCCTCCGAAGGTAATGCATTCAATATTTCCATGGTTTTTCGGGCTTCTTCTTCATCAATACGGTTTAAAGCGAAACCAACATGGACAATAACCCATTCTTGCTCTCGGGGAGAGTCAATCAAGGAAACATTGACTTCTTTTTCAATACCGTTGAAATCGCATAAAGCAGTTTCATTGTTTATCAGTTTGGTGATCTTTGCAGGCACTGCCAAACACATATTTACCTCAATGTAAGTTACAAGTCACCGGAGAACTCATATTTTTCAGCACCGCTTTCTACCATTAGGTGCGATAGCCAGACTTGTCCCAAAGCTATACCGCCGTCACCGGCAGGTACCTTTTGCGGGAAATAGCTCTCGATAGAGAGTTTCCCAAGCTCTTGGACTAAAGCGGCGGTCAACAATCTGTTGGCCATGCAACCTCCGGTCAGCATAACGGGACCTTTGTACTGAAGACGCTCACAGGCCTGATACACAAGCTGCGTAAGTCCTAATGCCAGGGTCGCATGGAAATCAGCGGCCAGTTGTGACACTTTATCAGCAGATAGTTTCCTTCCTGCCTGAATAACTTCTTCAAAAAACGGTAGGAAACTAATCCGATGATTTTTGATGCTAAATCCCTTTTTATGCGCTTGAGGTTTCATCGTGCTCGCAACGCTTTCGAGCAACATCGCAGCCCTTGCATCATCATGTTGAACGTCACACAGGCCAAGCAATGTAGCCATGGCATCAAAAAGTCTTCCGGTGGAAGTGGTCAATGGTGAAAGCTGAGAATTTTTAACAAGTTGGCTGAAATATTTAGCATTCGGTAACTCTGGAAAATACTTTTCAATCAGGTCCTCTTTGCCTAAAAGAGTCAGCACGCAAGCGCCCATTCTTCGTGGTTCATGGGCGGCTTTATCGCCACCGGGTAACGGAAGCGGTTCAAGAGCGCCCAATCGGTAGAAATTAGAAGCTCCTACTAATAACAGCTCTCCACCCCAAGCTTCATCATTGGGTCCGAGTCCCACGCCGTCCAACGCTAATCCGACAGTCGTTTCTTTTCGATTGATTTCAGCCATGGCTACTCCGATGTGAGCAGCATGATGGTAGATAGGAACGAAAAGACCTCCATGTTGCTTGGCAACGTGGGCCGACAATCTTGTGCTGGGAAAATCCGGATGAGCATCAGCAACGACAATTCTGGGTTTAATTTCATAGAGATGCGCCAGGTGCGAAATTGCATCTCGGTAGGCTTGGTCAGTTTGACTGTTTTCTAAATCACCGATGTGTTGAGTCAGAAAGACATCTTTATCGCGTGTGAGCGCAGCGGTATTTTTAAGGTAAGCACCTGCGGCTAACGTCGGTTTTAAATCAGTCTCCAACTTGACGGCTTCGGGGGCATAACCTCTGGAGCGTCGAATAAAAATGGGGGTTTCACCGATCAAGCGAACGACTGAATCATCACACCGAACAAGGATATCCCGATTGTGCAGCAGTATAAAATCCGCGATTCCTGAGAGTTTGGAGCGCGCCTCATCATTATCGGTGACCAGCGGCTCACCGGAACGGTTTGCTGATGTCATGACCAGTACGGCATCCAAACTCAAGTTGTCCGTCCATTGTGCTCCGTCCGGTTTACCGGCCAAAGAATGGAAAAGCAGCCAATGCACAGGGGTGTATGGAAGCATGATGCCTATGTCACTTAACCCGTCAGCAATTCCTTTGAGTGAGTGTTGATCTTTTCTGGGTAAAAGAGTGATCGGGCGGGCAGAGCTCTCCAACACCTCGCGGGCCTTAGGGCTGACATGGGTATAAATACTCGCACTGATGGCATTGACCATCATGACCGCGAGCGCTTTTTCATCACGTCCTTTGCGTTGTCTAAGTTTTTCAACAGCGCGAGGATTTTTGGCGTCACAAACTAAATGAAATCCCCCCAGTCCTTTTACGGCAATAATTTTTCCGTCTCTAATGGCTTCAACGGCTAGATCTATCGGATCTCCGTCAATTGGCTGGCCTCCTATGTATTCAAACCATAGTTGTGGCCCACAAACCGGGCAGGCATTGGGTTGAGCATGAAAACGTCTGTCCAGAGGGTCTTTGTATTCTGACAAACATTGTTCACACATCTTGAAAGGGGCCATTGTCGTTTGCGGCCTATCGTATGGAAGGTGCTTTGTGATTGTGAAACGAGGGCCGCAGTGCGTGCAATTGGTAAAGGCATAACGATAACGCCTGTTGCCGGGTGTAAACATATCTTGAAGACATGCTTTGCATGTTGCGGCATCAGCGGTAATAGCGGTATTGACCTTGCCTTCCTGGCTTTCAGTGATTGTGAAATCGGTATAGCCTTTAAGATCCACAACGGAAGGATGAATGAAATCAATTCGAGCCAAAGGGGGTTTCTGTTCCCGCAAAAGTGTCGGAAACCGAGAAACCTGATCCGCCTCTCCTTCCAAGATAACCCCGACACCTTCGGCATCGTTGAAAACTTCGCCTTTCAGTCCGAGTTCAGTCGCGATTCGGTAAACAGTCGGACGAAATCCGACTCCCTGAACAAGTCCGTTAATACGAAAAAATTTCGCGATCATGCTGAGTTCTATCTCAAAGAGTAGCCAATGTTTTTTGGGCTTTCAGCCACATAATCCATTTATCAAGTCCCTCGCCCTTAGTTGCAGAAACTCTCAAGATTTGGATTTTCGGATTGACTCGTCGGGCATATTCTTCGCAAGCTTCGATATTGAAATTTACGTACGGCAGAAGATCAATCTTATTGATGATCATGACATCAGAGACGCGGAACATGTCCGGATACTTCAACGGCTTGTCTTCGCCCTCGGTTACCGACAAAATCACGACTTTATGAGCTTCTCCCAAATCAAATTCCGCCGGACAAACCAAGTTGCCGACATTTTCAATGAAGAGCACACTGTTGTCGGTCAACTCCATATGGCTTAATGCATGTCGGATCATTTCCGCATCCAAATGACAGCCTTTCCCCGTATTGATCTGATGAGCGTGGGCACCGGTTTGGCGAATTCTGTCGGCGTCATTGCTGGTTTGTTGGTCGCCTTCAATTACGCTAACGCAAAGATCATCCTTTGCCGCTTTAATCGTCGCACAGAGCAATTCCGTTTTGCCGGAACCGGGACTGGAGACAAAGTTGAGCGCCAAGATATGCTTTTGCCTGAAGTATTTTCTGTTATCGTCGGCTATGGCGTTATTACGGGCAAGGATGTCTTCTTCGATACTAATGGCGCGTTCTGCCGATATCGCTGAATCGTGTGAATGAACGGGACCATGGGAATGCTCATGATGATGCTCGTGATCCTCGTGAGTGTGAGTGACCAGATTGCCGTTTTCATCCACATGTGTGTGGGTGTGAGTATGATTGCCTCCGCAGCCGCAAGTCGTGCACATAAAATTTCTCCTTACCAAATTCTTTTATTGAGAGTCATCGGCAATAATGTCGATGACCTTAAGTTCTGTTCCACCCGTTGCCGTTAAATGGAAGCCTCCGCAAATCGGGCAAGCCTCGCCGTATCGCTTCAAAGAAACGGTTTGAGCACAGTCCATGCACCAGGCTTTGCCGGGCGGTCGCTCAATGATGAGTTGTGCGTTTTGTGCGCACCCCTGTCGAGTGACCGATTGCCAAGCAAAGCGTAAACAGTCAATGTCAACACCAGCTAACTCACCGACTGCAATTCGCACGCTTTTCACTCGGTTGACGTTGTTGGATTTGGCCGTGCGCTCAACAATCTCGACGATGCCTTCAGCAATAGATAGCTCGTGCATCAACCCTCCTTTTGTGGCCACTTGACATCTATCTTTGTGCAGGGATCAAATGCGCAGGCAATCAGATTTAATCCGGTGATTACCGATTTGACCGCGTTTGATTTTTCTTTAATAAATAGATTCATTGCATCGACCATTGGACTTTCTTCCTGAAATGCCCATTCTGTCGGCGCCACAATATGAAAGCGCATTTTGTTATTGTCAATTTGCAGAAAATGCATCAAAGTGCCGCGAGCAGTTTCTACGAGTCCGACTCCCCAATTGTTCCCTAGGTTAATGCTTCTAACGGTAAAGGGAGAGGGAAGACCGGAGGCAAAATTTTTTAATTCTTCCAGTCTTGCGAGCACCAGATCTCGGATTGAAAAAGGATCTCTTCTGCCTTTATCCGTTTGACTGCGGCAACGAGCCAGTGCGCCGGGTATACGAGCGCCGACCAGTTGCGGCGACAGAGCCCATTCGGGATACTCCTGGAGAATGCGCAGAAACAGTTTGAGGATTTCGCGGTTGCTGACTTCTTCAGGAAAGAGTAACCCTTTACCATCCAATTGGATATTGTCGAATCGTTCAAACGTGTGCTTGATCGCGCCAATGGCTTTCTTTTCGCGAGTAAACCACAAGATAATGAGAGCCTTTAAATCTTCGTTGAAAGACTCAAGGGCGGCGTTGTCAATGCAGGCACTTTTTGACAGATCCCATAACCTGGCTCTTAATTCTCCAAGTGTTTTTAAACATTCCTGACTGACTTTGCCGTGAATCGTGAACGGCTGCAAATCCATGCTTAATACACGGACGGTTTCTAAGATGGCTTCTGCCGTAACCAAACTCTGAATATTTGTATCGTAAGACGAAAACCCTTGATTGGGATTTTGGTGGGTAATTGCGTGTTGAGCAGCTTTAAAAGCACTAACCTGGGCAATAGGGCATAACCCAAGAAGGGCGCGAAGAATTTCAATCGCTTTCTCGGCTCCAAGGCTTTCCGCTGTTTGCGCAATGACTCTAGTGCGATGGTTGTGAAGTTCTACCTTCAGACCATTTTTTTCTTCGTGAACTATCAAAGAAACAGAGGAGAAATCAGGGTTTATCATCTGCGATCATCTCCTTGCTGAAAGTGGTGAAAAAATCTCGCCGAGACAAATTTTCTGGAATGGCACTTCTAGTGCTGTGCGTTGTATGGGAACTATCGCTTTCAGGTGTAAGCATCAACATCAAAGCGCGGGCAGCAAAAGCCTCTGCACTTCGCTGATTGAACAAGGGATCAACCGGACTCATCAGAGAGCATGCTAGAAATTTCCCCAGTCTGTCGCTAGCCATTCCTAGAAAGCTGAAAGCTCCCGCAGGCAAAGTAATCGACAGTATTTTCCCAACTTGAATCTCCGGCCAGTTGCTTTTATTACCCTGCGCAAGAACCACCAAAATGGACCATGGTGTAACCATGGCACCGATCCAGTGTTTTTTGAAGTTTTGAAAACCGATCGCACGCACTTGCAGTCCATTATGACAAATGGGCAAACCTTTCATGTGATTGTTGAAAATGAGCTGAAACTCGGCTTCAAAATCAGAGGCTGGACAATGGTTAATATTGATCACTTTTCACCTTTAACAGCATACGAGTTCAGCGTACACTTAAATAGACTGAAAAGTGTGAGTAAAATCGTACCGTTTTGGCTATTTTTGTGAAAGTTTTATCAAAAAATAAGCTTTTTAAATGCAGTTATAACAAAATAAGCAAAATATACCTCTTTGGTGTAATAAAAGAAGTCGTTTGCGTCTAAGTATTCGAGTTTTCGTACCATACAATCTAAATTAAGAACGCGAGAGCGTGCAATAAAGCGAGCCTATTTTCGTTTGGCTGGACTCCATGCGAAATAAAAGGCTAAGGAGAATCCCCTTATGTTTGAAACTCAATATGAAGCGTTGCGGCGCCAAGGTGTTAGCCGCCGCAGTTTTTTGCAATTTTGCTCGCTGACGGCCGCCAGTTTGGGATTGGGAAGCGCAGGAGCTCAAGAGATTGCTCAAGCCATTGAAACCAAGCCTAGGATGCCGGTTGTATGGTTACACGGCCTGGAGTGCACCTGTTGTACGGAGTCGTTTATCCGCTCTTACCATCCGGTTGCCAAGGATTTGGTGTTGTCCATGATTTCGCTCGACTATGACGACACCATTATGGCTGCCGCCGGACATCAGGCCGAAGCGGCACTTGAAGAAACCATTACCAAGTACAAAGGCAATTACATTTTGGCCGTTGAAGGCAATGTGCCTTTGAATGATGATGGGGTTAACTGCATTCCTGCAGGAGAAACTTTCCTGCAAAAAATTAAACACGTGGCCGCTGGGGCCAAAGCCGTTATCGGTTGGGGATCATGCGCCGCATGGGGATGCGTGCAGGCGGCTAAACCCAATCCGACGCATTCTGTTCCCATTACAGAAATCATTACGGATAAGCCTATCGTACTTGTTCCGGGTTGCCCGCCGATTCCTGAGGTGATGACAGCCGTTGTGACTTATATTCTTACTTACGATCGCATTCCGCCGCTTGATCGGTTGGGACGGCCGAAGATGTTCTACGGTCAGCGTATTCATGATAAATGCTATCGTCGGGCGCATTTCGATGCCGGTCAGTTCGTTGAGAAATTTGATGACCAAGGCGCCAAATTGGGCTATTGCCTCTATAAGGTCGGGTGTAAAGGACCGACCACATACAATGCTTGTTCAACGATTCGTTGGAATGAGGGATTGAGCTGGCCTGTGCAGTCCGGCCACGGATGCATCGGTTGTTCTGAGCCTAATTTCTTTGACAAGGGCTCGTTCTATGAACATGAAACGACGATTTTGCCGCCGGGACTCGATGGTATTGAGGCGACTGTCGATAAGGTAGGCCTGGCGACGGTTGGCGTTGTTGGTGCTGCAGCTATTGCCCATGCCGCGCTGTCGGCTGTTGCTCAAGCGCGAGCAAAAAAGACCAATAAAGATCTCGGGAGGGAAGAATAATGGCAGATCGTCGTATTGTTGTTGACCCGGTGACGCGTATTGAGGGTCATTTGCGCGTTCAAGCTGTGTTGGGTAATGGCGGAAATGTCATTACAGACTCCCAAAGTACAGGCACGATGTGGCGTGGTCTTGAGGTGATTCTTAAAGGCCGGGATCCTCGCGATGCTTGGGCCTTTGTGGAACGTATTTGCGGGGTGTGTACGGGTATTCACGCCCTGGCAGCTGTCAGAAGCGTTGAAGATGCCATTGGCATCAAAATTCCCAAAAATGCGAACATCATTCGCAACCTAATGAATGCAACGCTTTACACGCACGACCACATTGTTCACTTTTACCAACTTTCTGCATTGGATTGGGTTGACGTGGTCAGTTCTCTGTCGGCTGATCCTCGAGAAGTCTCGGAATTGCAAAAGAAAATCAGTCCGCATCATCCGCTAAGTTCTCCGGGTTATTTCCGTGATGTGCAGAATCGCTTGAAGAAGTTTGTTGCTTCCGGTCAATTGGGGATTTTTGCCAACGGCTATTGGGGGCATCCTGCCATGAAGTTGCCGCCGGCGGTCAATCTCTTGGCGGTAACGCACTACCTAGAGGCACTTGATTTCCAGCGTGAAATCATCAAGATTCATACGATTTTGGGCGGCAAGAACCCGCATCCGAATTACTTGGTCGGTGGTGTGGCTTGCCCGATCAACATGCACGATACCGGCGCGGCTGGCAACATGATCAATGAAGTGACCATGAACTATATGCGCGATATCGCCAAGCAGTCGGTTGAATTTGTGCAGAACGTTTACTTGCCCGATATCAAGGCGATCGCCTCCTTCTATCCGGAATGGTTCAAGTATGGCGGCGGTTTGGTGAAGAAAAATGTGCTTTGCTACGGGGACTTCCCGGAAATTGCCAATGACTGGTCTGAAAAATCTCTGCAGATGCCGGCCGGTGCCATTGTTGACGGGGATTTGGCTCATGTACAGGAAGTGGATTTGAGAGATCTCACCCAAATTCAGGAATTTGTGGATCACTCTTGGTACAAATACCCCGAAGGTAAACTAGGTCTTCACCCCTGGGAAGGCGTGACGGATCAAGCCTTTGAACTGCCCGAAGGCTCAGTTGGCACGAAGACTAAGTTTGAATGGTTGGGTGAAAAAGGCAAGTACTCGTGGATCAAGAGCCCGCGCTGGAAAGGCCACATGATGGAAGTGGGGCCGCTTGCTCGTTTGATCATGTCGGTTGCTAAGGATGTGAAGCATTTCAAGGAACCGGCACTTGATCTTCTGAAGGAACTCAACTTGCCGCTTGAAGCCGTGTACTCCACGTTGGGCCGCCATGCTGCGCGTGCTCTGGAGTGTAATTGGACTGCGCACAAGATGGTTCAGTATGTCGATGACTTGATTGCCAATATCAAAAGCGGTGATGAAGTCGCGGCCAATATGGAATTCTGGGAACCGAAGACGTGGCCTAAAGAATGCCGAGGTGTTGGGTTCTGCGAAGCGCCTCGCGGAGCTTTGGGACACTGGTGCGTGATTAAGAATACACGTATTGAAAATTGGCAAGCCATTGTTCCGACGACATGGAACGCTTCGCCGCGTTCGCCTGAAGGACAACAAAGTGCTTTTGAAACGTCACTGATTGGCACGCCCGTTGCTGATCCGGAACGACCGCTTGAAATCATTCGTACGATTCACAGTTTTGATCCGTGCTTGGCTTGTGCAACGCACGTTTTGGATCCGCAAGGTCACGAGCTCTGCAACGTACGTGTTCGTTAGGAGGGTCTCTTTATGAAGATTGATCCTGTCACTTTTGAAGTTGATACGTCGGGAGGGACCCATCCGATTTACGTTTGGGAAGCTCCTGTGCGGATTTGGCACTGGGCGATGGCGGTTTGCATGGCTGTCATGATTGTGACTGGTTTTCTGATCGGTGCTCCGCTCGTTGCCAATGTAGGCGATACCTGGGTGACTTACGATTTCGGCTATATCCGTCTGGCTCATTTTGTGGCCGGTATGATTTTTACGATCCTTTTCGTATACCGGATCTTTTGGGCTATTGTTGGAAATCGCTACGCTCGGATGATTTTTATTCCGCCGCTGTGGTCTCTCAAATGGTGGAAGGGTGTTATCGCTCAAGTGCTTTACTACCTTTTCATCAAGAAAACGGCACCGGAATACGCAGGCCATAATCCGCTTGCACAGCTGGCTATGTTTGCCATGTTTGTATTGGGCAGCTTTGTGGTCATCATCACGGGTTTTGCTCTTTATGCGCAAGCCTGGGGATGGGATACAGGGTGGATGGCCTGGTTCGGTTGGGTATTTAGCTTGGCTGGAGATGCTCAAGCCGTGCGAACCATTCACCATGCCTGCATGTACGTTTTTATTCTCTTTTCAATTGCTCACATCTATATGTCCTTTAGAGAGGACGTCATGGGCGGGGCAACCACGTTGTCTTCTATGTCAACTGGATTGAGAATGTTTAAGGAAACGCATCATTAATTGCCGACGATAGAAGGCTTGAGGAGTCGCTCTGAAGCTTCTCAGGCCTTTTTTTGTATGTGGGATTAATATAAAAGAATGGATTTAAGGTAGATCGTATGCAGCAGTTTGAAGTTTTAGTGATCGGAATCGGCAATATCCTGTGGGCTGACGAGGGGTTCGGTGTCAGAGCAGTCGAGTCGTATCATGAACGGTTTGCCGATGACCCAAGAGTACGAGTCATTGATGGAGGTACATTGGGAGCCTACCTAATCAATGAGGTTATGAGTGCCAAAAGGTTACTTATTTTTGATTGCTGCGATTTTCAAGACAAGCCGGGAACTTTAAAAGTTCTTCGCAATGACGATATTCGACTTTGGTCATCGACCAAAATATCGGCCCATCAAGCCGGCATGAATGACGTCTTGGTGACAGCCGCTTTGAGCGGTTACGAACCGCAAGCCATTACCGTTATTGGGGTGCAGCCTTTGGAATTAAATGATTATGGTGGTAGCCTAACCTCAGTGGTTGACGCACAAGTCTATCCTGCCGTCAATGAAGCCATGAAGGAAATGACCGCCTGGGGGTTTGCTCCTCAAGAAAGAGTTGGAAACGATCAGCCTAGAGCACTCAGTGAAGAGATTTTAGAGAAAGAACCATACGAAAAAGGACGCCCGAGCGAGCAAGAAGCCTTTCGCTACGGAGATCTTCGCTTTATTAAGGTTAAATAATTTTTAGAGGTGACTTGAAAAGATGTGTGTGGCAATACCCAAAAAAGTCCTGGCCCTGCATAAAACAGCAAGCGGCACGAGCGCGGATGTGGATAATGGCGGCGAGTTGGAACGTGTGGACACCTCACTGATTGAATCGGTATCGGTCGGCGATTTTGTGCTGGTATTCAGAGGCAATGCATTGAGAGTCGTTGATGCAGAGGAAGCGGCGAAGATTCAGTCAGCATTGGATTGCGTCCAGAAAGTAATGGATGGGGAGTTTGATGAAAATCAGATTCAAGCCGGTTTTGCCGATTTAGACAACGCTTCGTCTGCTTTGCCTCCGCATCTGGCTCGTATAGTAGGTAAAAAAGTGATGTAGGGGGAGCCTATGCCTAAAGCCTTTAATGCGGTTACCGCTCAGATCAATCAGCTAGATATGGCTTCGCATCCGGTATTTAAGCGTCTATTCGGCGAGGCCGGTTTTCAGTGGCTGACATCGCAAGAGTTAGAAAACTTCATATCTCAAGATGGTTTGAAGATATTAGTTTTTGCCGATGACCCTAATGAAAGAAAAACAACATTGGACATAGCTGTTATTGCTCCGGAATTAAAAAAAGCTTTCAATGGTGCTTTGACGGCGACGGCTTGGGCTGACTTTAAAGAATCGCGCAGCATGGCTGCTCGTTGGGGTTTGCGTTCAATGCCCGTGGTAGCAATCTTTCGAAATAAGGATTTACTGGGGGCCGTTCAGGGCCTTAAACCGTGGGATGAATATTGTTCTTTGCTATCTGAGATCGTCATTAGAAATAAACCTGTGGTTCGTACAATTGCGATCATGCCTGTTGAAAAACAGGACAGTTGTGATTGCTGAGAAAACTTCAAAAAGGATCAGGTATGGCACAAATATCATCGAGCCGTTGGGCCAATGTAAATTTAGACAGGCAAACCGAACACGAAGCGGCAATTGCGACGGTGAAATTTCTCGAAAAAGTTAGGGATACTTTGTCCGAGGGGGATTTTTCAACCAACAAGACGTTATTAACTATTCCCTTTAGAGAATTCGACCCTAAGCACCTGGATTTTGTTTTAGCAACGGTTGGAAGTGGTGAAGTTAGGGCAACGATAGGCCAATCAGTTCGATTGGAAGAAACGGCTATTGAGGGGCTGTGGCGCGTGCAGGAAAACGGGGTTGATCGTTTTGAAGTCGTTACGGTTCCTTCGGATCTATTAAGAAACCTTTCTACAACGCCGCTAGAGCCTCAATTAACTGAAATTCCTCAAGGTGTCTTTGCTGCTTCGGCTATTCTTCAGGAACTTTCCCAAGCTCAGCGAACAGAAAATCTAGAGAAGTTGTCAGTGGAGCCGCCCTATACGGTTGAAATTTCTCGTCAGCCCCTTAGCCCGGAAGATGGATCTTTTCTTGAGGCCGCATTGGGTAAGGGAATGATAGATATCAGTATTTCGGGCTTTGCGAGCGCTCATATTCAAAGCACTGCAATGAAAGGGATTTGGCGAAATCGGATTTTTAATAATGCAGGTAAAGCGCTTTTTGATGCCTATGTAGTGACGATGTTGCCGCCTGAGGTTGGAGAGTCCGCAGAAGAAATGAAGTTAGGTGCTCAGCATTGTGAAGAAATCTTGCAGTGGCTTAAGGAAGATATTCAAAGGGGTTCGTTATAAAGAGGTCTTGGAGTGGAAATGGCTCAAGAAACGATAGATCGTCTGTTGGATCGGTTAAATCGGGAACGTATCGGGGCTGAAACGAAAATGCAGTGCAAGGTTTGCTGGTATGTGTACGATCCGAAGCAAGGTTGTGAGGAATTTGACATCGCTCCCGATACACCGTTTTATGACTTACCGGACTTTTTTACGTGCCCGGGTTGTGGCAACGAAAAAGCGGGCTTTATCCCTTTAAATTCGGAAGAGGAGCCCGCTCAGTAGCTTATTCGCTTTTTTGAGGTTTGAACATTTTTACAGTTTGGGCAACTTCTTCAATGTCGTCGGTGATGCCGATTCGCAAACCGCTGTATTTTCCGGTATTGACGAGATGCTCTAGGAGCGGATAAACGGGCAATTCCTTTCGCCAAAAATCTACGCCTAAGAAAACCATCAGACTCGAATAACCGTAAGTTTTGTAGTGATTAGGGACGGCAGCCTGAAAGATTTCCTGAATAGTACCGGCGCTACCCGGAGTGTAGATAAGTCCACCTCTCGTAATACTTAAGATCGTATCTTCGCGGATGCTGTTATCAAAATACTTTGCAATATGAGTGGCAAAGGGGGTTGCCGGCTCATGTCCGTAGAGCCAAGTAGGAATGCCCAGACTGATGAAATGCGTTTGACGGAATTTAAGCATTACTTTGAATGCGCTGCTTAACCAGCCTTTATCTTGCCAACTTGGAGCCGCCTTAAGGATAGTGAGAGCCTCTTCAACTTCTTCATCAGATCTTTCTGCAAGCCAAGCTCCTAAATGGGTAGCTTCCATAGCCCCGGCACCACCCCCGCTAACCATGATGAATCCCATTTCTGTCAGGCGCTTACTCAGAAAAACAATTTGTCTGTAGAAAGGATCGGTTCTTAGAAGGTCATGACCGCCCATGATGCCAACGATTTGACGTTCATGATAGTTAGCCAAAAAGTCCTTGATGGCGTTACTCATAGAGTGATCGTGTAAATACCGTGACAGTGTTTCCTTGATATTTTTGGAAATGACTCCGCTTTGCAAAAAATGTTTATAAACACGCCTGTCGTAAGTATTCTCTATGGAACTCTCATCGCGGGGATCAAATCCGGAATAAAGCGAATTGGCCGAGTACAGATAACTGCGATAGATGTCAAAGGGGGCATCCAGTTTCGGAAAAATCAGGTTCGTTTTATCAAGTTGCTGCGAAAAGGATTCGGGTAAAACACAACCTAAAAATAAACAGTCGCTGTATGTGGACTGGGAGGCCAAGTCTGCTAGATCTGAAAAATCGATATTTTGAAAAACATGATGATCTATGTGTCCTGGTTCGGTAACAAGGCCTAACAATTGAGTGATCGTTTCAATTTCGGTGTATTCGCGCATTGTTTGACTCCATTCGTTCCAATTATCTATTTTAGCGAAGCTTGCCGAAAGCTCTATCCTGATGCTCACAAGACATCTAGAATAAAAGAAAAGACTCAGGAATAGTCATGATTATTATTGATCGCATACGTATCAACGGTTTTAGAAGTATTCGCAGTTTACAGATGCCTTTGGGGCGCAGTTCTGTTTTACTGGGGGCTAACAATTGTGGCAAAAGTACGGTTTTGAAAGCTTTGGAGTTGGCTCTCAGTGATGAAATCGCCGTTCAAAAGGAAGATTTTCACCTCAACGAGAAAGCGGAGTTTGGCGATGAGCTCTGGGTTGATGTTCGGTTTGTGCCGTTAAATAAAGATTCCAAACGCTTTTCAGCCTTTCAAATCGGTTGGCAAAAGGAATTTGATGGATTAATCCGAAGAGATCATTACAGACGTGAGTATTTTGCTTTTAGAACTAAATTTCAAAGATTGCCCGATGGGACAATTACCAAGCAGCGTTTCATCATCAATCATTGGGATCGGGAAAAGTTAGGCGAGGAACTTCAAGAGGTTCCCCATTCTTTACAGTTTGTCAGTATTGATGCCGAAGAAAATCTCCGTGAGGATCTCAAAAATGAGAACTCCTTTGTCAGTCGTATGGTAAGCGGTTTGGGGAGTGCATTAAAAAAACATCCCGATTATGCCAATAAGCCGATTGAAGACTTGAGGTCAATGTTGGATTCTTTGTGTCAGACGCTGGAAGGGCCGGGGACGCAGTTGCCAGAAGAAGTGAGTCTTACGGCAGACAATATTGAAGAGTTCTTTTCACTTGTGAAAAGTGATTCTGAGAAAATCATTCCTTTTTCAGCCCTGCAAGGTAAGGGTAGTCAAAAAAGTGTTGCCATTTTATCAATCGTTACGTTGGTGGATTTGTTGGCCAAACAAGCGGCCCTTCAGGATAGCCCCTTATTTATGTTGATTGCTGCCGAAGAGCCTGAAATTCATTTACACCCCAATGCGCAGCGAGCATTAATGACGCAACTGAAAGCGCTCTCTCATCAATTCATTGTTTCAACGCATTCTCCCTATGTGGCTTCCGTCTGTGAGCCTTATGAATTTAGAAGCATGCAGAGGGATGGTGAAAATATTCAGGTCAGATGGTTGCCTCAAAATATTGATCCGTTAGAAGCCCGGGCAATTAAACGGTTGATATTGCGTTTTCGCGGAGAAACGCTTTTTGCCAGGGGGCTTATTTTTGTGGAGGGAGTCACTGAAGAGCAACTAATCCGCGGAATGTTCCAGGCTTATTTCGGAGATGACCCAAGTGCGTTCGGTATCAGCATTATGGGAGTGGACGGTAAGAGTTATGCACCATTTTTGATGTTGGCTTTGAGTCTCAAAAAGCCATTTTGTGTGATCAGTGACAATGATGGGGATGCGAGACACGTCGTGTTAAAGCAGCTTAGCGAAACAGAGCGACGCTTACATTGCAAGGCAGAAGATAACCGAAGTGGCGTTTTTTTCCTCTCACCCGGATTGGCTATGGAAGGGGAGCTAGTGTACAAGACGGGGCTGAAAAGAGAACTCTATGATGCGCTTTGGGCTTGTAACGCTTCTCCTAATGTATCTGTTAAGTCGAAAAAGTTGCAATATGAGCGTCTTATGGCGATGGCTCCCAGAGATATAAAACGACGCTTGGAAAAGAAAAAGGCAGAATACTCTGGTTTTTTGGGAGATATCATTGCCCAAAATACGTATTCACAACCAATAGAAAATATGATCCCGTCGGCGATATTACGGGCGTTTGAGCTGATTTCAGTTTGGCTTGGAAAAGAAAATAAAAAAGCGATCTGTTAACAGATCGCAATTTTGAAGGTGAGAGGATTCGCAAACACCTATTTTATTGGCTTTGTTTGATGCTCTGTTTTTGTTGGGAGCATTATTGGGAGCATAGGACATTTGCTAGGGCTGGTTTAAATCTGTGTTGACATAAGAAAAGAATGAGTGTTAGATTAACACTGCGGGTAGAAGATGTCTATGCCGTATACTCTGCGGTATCGAATTAGCGTTTAAGCGATCTTGTAAGATAGCCGACCGTGGGGGCTTAGGGTTGCTTAAATGTTGGCAACCCTATTATTTTTTAATTTATTTTGAGTAGCACTATGGCATATGAGTTTGATAGCAACGATGTCATGGCCTACATCCATGACTATTGCGCAAAAAATAATATTTATGTGAATGTAACTAAGCTTCAGAAACTTTTGTACTGTTGCTATGGTGTAGTTTTAGCGGCTTTAGATGAAAGATTAACATCAGAACATCCGCAAGCGTGGGAACACGGACCTGTTTTCCCGAGGACATTTAATGCAATAAAAAAACAAAAATTATCAAGCTACGGAATAGGGTTCGAGACAAAGTGTCCGCAGGAGGCGCTTTCTTTAATAAAAGAAACAATAAAGGTTTTTGGGCAATACACTGCTGGTACACTATCCGCTTGGACTCATAAGCCCGGATCGCCGTGGGATTTGGCTACAGATGGCGGTGAGAATTTATTCGTTCGTCTTGATGATTACGCAATCCAAAAGTACTTCAGAGAGCATGTTTGGAAGCCAGAGGAGAGCACGAATGGGAATAATTAGGCCGTCTAATATTAGCGAAGAGTCCTCTTCAGATGACGTAAAGGAAGATGTAGACCTCGATCAGGATAGAAAAATACACAAAAAGCAAGAATCGAGTATTACGCATTGGATAAAAATCATTTTTCTTATTGTGGTGGCTCTTTTAGGTACAGTCCTGCTTGTTATTTATTTTTTGCATCTTGTCTTACCAGATCATTATTTATGGTTATCGGATGCGAGGCTTCCAAATTTAAGAGGACAGGCGGTTTCTATCGTCTCTGGTGTAGCGGTTGGTTTAGCAATCAACCTAATTAATGGGAAATAACATGTCAATCATTGATCAAACGCATTTTATCTTTACATGCCCCAAGTGCGGGCAAACGGAAGACGTACTGCTTTTGGACAAGGGGTCAAACTATTCTGGTTCGTGGTGGCAGTCTGGGAAAGAATGTAAGTTATTTGATGTTGAATGGTCAGGAGGAAGAGAGAAAGAGCCAGAGGTCGAGAAGGCTATTTGTAAGAATTGCGGTACCGCTGCCGAAGTGGAACAGAGATATTGATTTAATACAAAAATCCCCGGCGTTCATCGTTCAAGTTGCCGGGGATTGTTTTGTTCAGCAGGCTAAATTATCCAGCCACACTCATAGAGGCTTGTAGTCGTCCAGGCCTTTCCCTGAATATTCCATTACTTATTGGTGTGCAGAATTGGCGCATACCTTATTTTAGGACTTATGAGGTTACTCCTATTAGAAATGATTATGCTTTAACACTTATACTTTAAATTGTTCAAAGCTTCATCGTAGGAGAATTTATGTGTGTTGACTTTGGCTTTTATGCCTCAGAAATAATCCATGCCATTAGGGGATTAAAAGAGCAGGGAACTTTTGATACCATAGTTGATTTAGTTGGTGCGTTTGGACCAGTAATCATTTCTGGAATTGCGCTTTGGATCTCATGGCGGAGTAGTAAAAATACAGAGGCCATTCAAAAGCAGATTGCGACAGCAGAAGAACGAGCTCATCAACGGGTAGTTTTGTTAGATGCCTATTCTTCGATTTGTGACTTTCGAGTAAAGTATTATGTAGATGAAGGATTGTATAAACTTCCATCTGTGGCTTCAAATATCTGTTTTGATTTGGATAACAAACTTTTGGAAAAAACAAATAATAAAAATAGAGTTAGATTATTGTTAATGGGTGATAATTCAGATGAGGCAAAACAGTTATTGAAAGCCATTGATAACGCAATTAACTTTTACGTTAAGTTGACGACTCAAATTAAGGTCTATGTTGCGAATGGAGATTGTCAACGAAAATATAACAACGCCATGCTTACCATACGGTCGAAAAACTCCGACCTAACTGAAGAAGATGTACTTAAAAATCCACTATTAAGACAAGAATTTATGCAATTAACGGGAGATGCGTTAATTGATCAATACGTACGAGAATTTGTTGAGTCAATAAATGATGATAATTTAGACATATACTTCAAAAAGTACATGGATTCCAAGTTATCTTAAATTTTTAGCCCCCCATCTGGGGGCTTTGTTTTATGCTTTCATCAAGTGCTTGTAGCAGTTGAGTAAGGGAAAACACTACTTTTTTAGAATATCACAATTAGTAACATTCCCACGTTTATAGTAAAGATGCAATTAGGAATTGTTATGCCTCCAAAAATTTTGTATCACTATTGTTCTTTAGAAACACTCTCTAAGATTATTGGAGATGTTACTTCTACAACAGGGGCGGCAAAAACAAGATCAGATGGCACCGATGGAGCGGAGAAACCCTCCATGATAAGTCGGATACAGATGACTTCTTACCATCATCTGAATGATCCAGGGGAGAGTTTAACGATTGCGTCGTTGTATGGTGAAAAGCTTCACGAAGCTTATTTTCGTAAAATTTTGGACAAGTCGAAAACATTTGTTTTTTGCTTTTCTGAAGAAAAAGATAATTTGACCATGTGGCGTTCTTATGCTCATGATGGGTGTGGTATTTGTATAGGATTTAATACAAGTAAGTTAGACAAAATTATTCAGCGGATTAAAGATGAAAAACGTATTAAACAAGATTTTTTAAAAGTGGATTTGGTTTCTATTAAATATGTTAATAAAGGAGACTCTCCTGATACTTTGAAAAAAGGAGTCGGGAAGCGAGTTTTTTCAGATCTTCAGAGTTACTCCAGGGGGGAAGATATAAACAATTTATTGGACAAAGCTCTTGAGTGTTGGAGTATTAAGTCGTCCGACTACGGAGTAGAAAAAGAATGGCGACTGATTGTTACGTTTGAGGATAAATATTTCCAAAATGAATTTATGGACTATATCCTTAATGGCAAACTTGCGGGGGCTAAGTTTAATAATTTTGATCTCCAACATCGATTTCATGGAGATCGAATGGTGGAACAGTTGTTTTTGAGATTAGATAGTGGATGCATTAGTGAGCTCATTTTAGGTCCAAAATGTTCAGCATTAGAAAAAGAGATAAAACGTTATTTAAAGTTGCATTTTAATGAAGATGTAAAAGTGTCAAAAAGTAAAAAAAATTATCGATAAACAAGTTAGAAGGGGGACGACTGATGTATCCCCCTCTCTTTTTAAATTCACTCAGACTGCTAATTCAAACTGAGAATTAGGTTCAATTAATCCCTCACTCTTCATTCTTTTATGTAAAGCAAACATACCTTTGGCAGTAATGTGGGCGTATGGCTTCTCAACATAGTTCCCATCGTTATCCGTCCAGTGTGCGTAGCGCAGAACCATATAGCCGGAAGTGATAACGTGCTGCATTGGCGTGTCGGCGTTTGAGTACAGCCAACCGATTTGTCGGATGTAGTCCTTGAACTTCCGAGGCGAGTAGCCGATCACCTTGGCGGCCTTTGTAATAGTCATAGTTCCGTTGTCGGCCACGATCTGATCGCAATATTCCACCTTGGGAGCATTGATCTTTTGCTCTTCGAGGAGTTTTTGATTCTTCTCGGCAAGGTCGGCTGCAAGTCGTAAAGCCTCCGGTAGCGTTTGAGGGATGGCGATGGGTTGTTGTCTGCTGTAAGCACCGGTCTTGCGAATTGTCGGAAGTACTTCGCCACAGACCCAGTCTTGAAAACGTTCGGCACTTTCTAGCTTGGAACGCATAACCAAACGGTAAAGATTTCGCTCATCTATGTAGGCAATTGATTGGATTCCACTATTGGTAGGGGTGTCACATTTCGTGACACCCTCTGATTTGCAGTGCTTCCTAAGAGCTTCCCGAGAATTACCATATCCTAGAGCGGAACAAACATCGGCAGCGCAGAAAAGGGGATTGCCACCAGCGTCAACGATGATACGAACATTTTGGTCATCAAAGTTAAAAGTAGTGATTTCGTTTGTCATGGTTACTCTCCCTTATTTAGTTTCTTTTTGCAGTCAAGAAGAACGCTAAATAATTCAAATCCAGAAAGTTGAACCCCTTCGTCTTGATGCGATTGGAAGGCTTCTACGATTTGCTCAAGGTATTTGAGCTCCAACGTTAAAGTGACGGTCGAGTCTTTATTTAAGGTTGCGGATTTTATTTTTAAAAGTTCGATGGTTTTCATGATTAGTTCCTCTTTTGATCGGCGATGGTGTCGAGGTAGTCGGCTGCTTCTAAAAGTCCGTTGGCGGCGTCCAGTACATAGGACTGGTCAAACTTGTCGGCGTATGTCTCAGCAGGATGGTGCAGGGAATCCGGTAAAACTTTCAGAATGCAACGAGCGATGGTTCTGAAATTCTTGGCCGACATGAGGGCCATTTCAGGCTTGAGGGTGTGATTTTGGAGATGACGAAGAACGAACCCGAGTTCATACGTGGGTTCAAAAGCGGTATTTTCTTGCATGGCAAGACTCCTTGAGAAATTTATCGGAGCCTCGTACCACTTTCCACGGTGGTGAGCGAGGCGCTGCGGGGTGGAAATACCGCTCTCAAGGACACGGCCAGCACGAAGCTGCCCGCAGGCCTCACTCGTCAAGAAGTGATAGCTACGCACAAAAAATCCGCTCAAACGAGTAGACGTAAGGCGGTTGTGTGCGCCTTGAGAATCGTTCGGGTTTCCACGCCCGATCACCACCTTTTTCGTGATGACGGGGTCATTGTAAGCGGATTTGTTCTGCGATGTCAACATTTTTAGCACCCGTGCAACACACGCTTAATCTTCTGCTCAATATTGTTGCTGTCGTATTCCAGTCGGCCGGGGCCACGGCCTGCGAGATAATCCTTCATTGCGCAAAACAGGCGAATGAAGTGCTTAGGGGCTGTGCTTAGCATTTGCTGACAAACGTCACCTGCGACAAGCATGCCGTCACGAATCTTGACGCTCTCTTCGCCTGTGGCCACAAAGCGATAGTCGGGGTTTTCGATAGCGCCGGCTTTAATGCCACGCTGGTAGTAAGTGTGGAAAGCGTCTTGCGCTTCGAGGAATTTTGCGTAGCTATCTTTAATCCAATCTTCGTTCAGTGTCTTTGTGATGTTGTACAAATAGACGCTGCACCAGCTGCAAAAGTTCATCGTGTCACGCATACAAGCCACATCGTCATAAGTACACATGCCTCGGACGAGTTTGATCTCAGCGATCATTTCAGCGTGCAGGAAAAGATTCTTGATTGCGGTAATCTGTTCTTCAGGGAGCCAGATCGTTGAGTATGTGAACTTACGGCGATGTGTGTGGCGAGGTTTTTTACTCTTCGGCATCTCAGCAAACTCCAAAAAATTCAACAGCGATCACTGTGCAAAAAACGAAAAGCACCGCCGCATAAAAAAGAACCTGGCTCATGCTGCCTCCAGAGCAGTTTCATTTCGAGCGGCCGCTCTCGCTTTGACCCACGCAATGATTTCAGCGTTTGGCCAGCGAACGACTCTTGGTGATAGATAAATAGGTTTCGGGAAAGTCGGATCTTCTTTGACCAGATTCCAAACAGTCGAAATACCGATGTTGCAAGCCGCAGCGACTTGCTTGACGTCACACATCAATGTGCCAAGCTCCCCACTGTCTCTTTCCAAACGTTTCTTCATGTTCTTCCTCATTTAAAAATGGGTGGGGTACTCTCCGGTAGCGTTCATCGTTTCGGCTCACCAAACATCCCACTTTGGGACTCAACCGAATTTCCCCCAATTCGTTATGCAGCCATCTTTTGAAGCGTTGCTTCAAAATGGGCCTGGCAATCATTTAAGAATTCGATGCAGCGAGCCTTGGCTGTTTCGAGTTCTTCGGCAGTCGGTTCAAAACGCACAATGAAAATGCGGAGTTCTTTGAATTCATCTGCGATTCGTGGATCGTAGTCAACGAAGTCCACCCATGAACGCCCTGTACAAAGTAACTGGACGAGCATTTGAGGCTTGTATTCCTCAGGGACAACGCCAGCCTCTATTCGGGCAATATGGGTGCTTGTTTCGGGGCATTTGATCTCGATAAGGCCATCTTTTCCGACGAGACCGTCAGGAGAAGCCCCAAACCAATCAATTGTCGGATGTCGAACGAAGCCGACCAAGTCGACAATGTTTCCAGTCTCGATCTCGTAGGCTTCTCGGGCCTCGTCTTCGTGATCGACTCCCCATTGCATAGCCGGGGATGTGAAACGATTCGACATGTTTTTTGTGAATCGCTCACCAACAATTCGGCGAAGTTCGGTGTCGTAGGCGGCGTAGGGCTGTCCCTTCGTGTTGCGAAGGATTGCCGCCTTTGCGACCGATGCCGTCAGACACCCGGCACGTTCTGCAAACCACGATTCAGTTTGTTGAAGTGGATTTGTCATTGCCGAGCCTCCACTGTACGAGCGTCATCGGCAGCCTTGGCGACGTTCATCAATCCCTGCGGATAGGCTTGCTTGATCAGCTGACGTTCGTCTTTCGGGATCGAAGCCCAGAACGTCGTGTAAGCATCCACGCCTTCTTGCGCCTTTTGGTACGCCAAGGCGATGATCTTTTGCTGATCAGCAGAAGGTTCGGCCTTTTCTGCAGGAGCGTCATTTGGATCAATGCTCTTGCCTTCCATCTCTTCAGCTGTTTCGGCGGCGTTTAAGTCGGGGAATGCTTTACGAAGTGCCTGGCTTTCAGCGGTTTTTGACAGCATTCCACGGGGGCGCTTGATCCACATCGGAGTCGGTTTTCCAGATTTTGATGTGCTGATCGCTTCTTCAAAGAATTCAGTTGCAGAGAAAACACCAATTTCACCGTTCTTGAGCATTCTGCGTACAGAAACCCTTGCCCATTCTGGAGCTTTAATCTTGATGTCGAACGCGCCTTCTTTTTCCATTCCGGAAAATTCGAAGTCGGTCATTGGTCCAAACTCGACATCATCGATACCTGCAAGCAGACCGCTTTCGGCGGCTTGCGTGCGGTAAAGGTTTAAACCAGGCATGATGACGTCGCGATTTGCACGAAGCTTGCTATCCCACATAGGAACGATGTGAACGGGTTTTTGGAATGGATCCAGTCCGCGAGCCTTGCAGTAGCTCAAAACCAGTTCGATGCTTTCGGATGCAGCTCCTGGATAAAGGGAGTTCTGTAAGACCGAGATCATTTTTTGCTCTTCAACAAGGGCAATCGCATTTTTCTTTTCAGCCATTTTTGTCTCTCTAAAAATTAACCGTGGACGTAACCTGAGCCACCGTTTCGCCGCGAATAACGAACGAAGCACCAGTTGTCTTTGAACTCCTCTTCGATCAACTCGTCGGTGATTTCAGTTTCGTCGTAACCATCGTCTGCAAGCTCTTCGCGAATGCAGTCTTTAGCATCTTCTTCAGACATCGGGCGACCAGTGAAATAGACCTCGATATCTTCGCTGGTGCATCCGTCGGGCAGGTTGCTCAGGTAACTCATAGTGCCCTCCGCCTATTCGTTGTCCTTCTTCTCTTCGGCGGTTTCGTCATCGCCATCCTTTCCGTGTTTGACGATCACAACGCAGTTCAAAATACCGTCGTCGTCCTCATCATCTTCGTCTTCGCCGATCTGGGCGATTTCTTCAGCGGTCAACTCCCACGGGCGGTCGATTTCTTCGTCTTCGACGAAAACGCAGCACTCTTCGCGCCAAAGCTTCAGTGTCGCCTTACATTCGAGGATTTCGCCGGGGTTAAGGCTGGCGATTTTGAAATCGACGGAGTTTTGATCGCTGTTGAAACAGACGTAGGCTTTCTTTGTGAGTTGAGCGGCGGTTACTTCGTCCGGGCAAACGGAATAGATGAATTGAGTCGCTTTTTTGGTAAGTTTCCAAACTTTCTTAGACATGGTGAGCCTCTTAAAAATTAGAATCTGGAGAACCAGAGAACAATGTCGGGAGAGCACCATGCAAGCCAAGCGAAAAACAGTCCGGCCACAATCCAAGGAGCGATTGCTTCGAACCAGTCAGTCTTTTCTTTGCGTTGCATAGTGTTTCTCCAAACAGTTAAATGTGTTATATGGACGTAACATCATTTGTTATCTGAATGGTACACATTTAAAACAGAAAACGCAACCATATGTTGCACAATTGTCTTTTTGAAAAGCAACTTATTGTTGACAATTGTCAATTTAAAAGACAAAAGGCAGGTAAAAGAAAACCGCCGGGAGGCGGTCAAAGCGTGACGGAGTGTCACGGTTTCGATAACAAAAAGCCCCGGGCTGAAATCCCGAGGCTTAGTGTCGCGTGGGTTGTCCCTCGCCAGCGATCATTTTAACCGACTTGTCAAGATGATCATTATTTTGAAATTTTTTTCTTTTTCTGTTTATTCGCTTCAGACTCCAATTGTTGAATGCTTTTCTTTGGAGTTGGAAGGTCTTCTGGCATTGTCCCGCCTAGCTCTTTTATAGTTTCCCTAACTTTTTTCCCTACGTTATAGTGTGTTTGATTAGCTTGTTCCTTCCCTTGGATATGCTCTCTACGAAGTTTGGCTTCGGTTTGAGTGGCCCTGAATAAGTTCGCGGCTAATTCTTCGGATCCCATGTAATCCAAAATTTTCTGACTTTTCTTTAATCCTTTGTGAGCATGGATAGCCTTGTTATCCATGCCATTATATAGTCCTTTATATCCGTAATTTTGGAAAATGGCGTAATCGAGCTGAGTTTCTACCCCAGCCTTATGTGCTGCGTTTACAAGGTCTTTGTTGTGGATCTTTATCTGGGTTCGCAGCATTCTTCTGCGTTCATCCTCGGAAAGGGATTGAAACTGTTCTTCATCTGACAATTCTTGCCGACGTGTTTGGATTGCAAAATACGTCTGTCCAGCAGCAATGACAGGTTTGGATGGATCTCCATTTTGAACAATGAGATAACAAGCGTATCTCGATAAAGCTATGTCCTCAATTGAACGCTCAGATCCATACCCCAACGGAACCATTTTCGTCAAGCGGCGAAAATGATTTTCTTTGTCAATGTTTGATTTAACGCAAGCCTCTGTTGCTCTTTCGATGACGTTTTTAAAAGCATCCCAGCGCCTATACTCGAGTAATGGATACAGCTCCCTTGCTAACCAAAATTCATTTCCCTCTTCGTCAATGTGTTTAATGCCTTCGAATGTTACTTGGTGTTTTTCAATTAAATCAGTCATATTGACCTCGTTTTTAAAACGCCCTATTGATCTCAACAATTTTGCCGTAGATTCTTAATTTAGAAAGATCATCTCCGGAATAAATTTCCGGCTGATAGTCGGGATTGTCTGATCGAACAACGATGCCATCTTTTGTTTTAGAAAGTCTTTTAACCTTAAGCTGTCCTTCAACTGAAATCGCATAGATTTGCCCGTCAGCGATGATTACACAACCTGGACGTGAGTCGCACTCTTCATAGAAGAGGAACGTGTCACCGTCGCAGATGGTCGGTTCCATGCTGTCTCCTGAAACTCTGGCACGCTTACATCTGTCTGGATTTAAATGGCGCTTCTGAAAGAAAGTGCGTTTATACCAGTAATCATCGCCATCATCGACAAGCTCCCATTCTGGGACGGGTTCAACACCGGAAGGACTGGCTCCAAAAGTAAGTTTGTACTCATGAATAACGACAACGTCGTCGGGTGGCGTGTCACCATCTTCAAACGTTTTGATATTAGGGTTTGTTTGGCCGAAAAGAAGGTAGCCAGATGTGGTACCAAGGGCGGCAGCTAATTTTTCGAGATTTTTCCGGCTCGGGACCGTTTGATCTTTTTGCCAAAGAGATATGGGCTGCCGAGCGACTCCGATCTTGTCAGCGACTTCTTGCTGCGTTAGTCGTTTGCTTTTCATTAATTCTGTGATTCTTTGTCCGCAAGACATTTTGTACCCAACCTGATCAATTACAGATCTTCAGCTTTGCAGTTGATGATGCACTTGCCAACAATTTTCATTGTTTCTCTGTCTTCTGCTGGCACTTTGTACGGTTGGTAGCGAGGGTTGTCGCTTAATAAGAGTGCCGACCCGTCGATTTGCCGCTGCACTCGTTTGATAAAAGTATCTTGTCCAGCCTGAATTGCATAAATGCCGTCTGCAGCCACACTTGTTTTTGATGTGTCAACAATGATGAAGTCGCCTTCTTTAATCGTTGGCTCCATGCTGTCGCCGAAGGCATTGATAATATGTAGCTTGAAAAGATTAGCATTCGGGCAACGAGAAAGAACCCAATCTTTTGCAACCTTCAATAACATGACCATTGAAACAACGGTATTTTCTCTTCCGGCTGGCCAGCATCCGCCTTGAACGTCCAGTACAGGAATGCTGATCATATCGTCGCTTAACTCGACAGAATCAAACGCACCACTCTCACCGAACATCAGATAGGCTGGCGGCAGCCTCAAAAATTCCGCTAAAGCGACTATTTTGTCTCTTTCTGGCTCAGAACTACCGTTTAACCATCGGGCAATTGCCTGTCTCGAAACACCTACTTTTTTGGCTGCTTCCTGTTGAGTGATGTCCCGCTCACGAAAGATATTCGCAAGTCTCTCGGCAAATGAATTTGAGGGCATATTTCTTCTCCTTTGTTATAAGAATAAAACATTTTCTAATTTATCAAAACGCAACATTAAGTTGCTTTATTTGTTTTATATGTGTAGCATTTGTGTAACGATTGGTGTTATATTTTTGTAACTCAAAGGAAAGTGCATGAAAGAACTACCAACCCATGTCCGCCCAGGACTTCGACGAGCTATTCAAATTTCGGGCGGCTCGCAAATTTCACTGGCTCGTAAAGCGGGGGTGACACATCAGGCCGTAAGTCGCTGGGTAAAAGCCGGACGAATTACGGATAAAAGTCTTAGAAAAGTCGCTAAGGCGCTTGGTGTTTCTCCGATGGTAATCGCCGATTTTTCGGAGTGAGATCATGGCTGAAAGACGAATGTTTGCAAAAACCATCATTGATAGTGATGCGTTTTTAGACATGCCTTTGTCAGCTCAAGCTCTCTATTTTCATTTGTCCATGAGAGCCGACGACGATGGTTTTGTCAATAACCCCAAAAAAATACAAAGAATGATCGGCGCCGCTGACGATGACCTAAAACTACTCATCGCAAAACGCTTTGTTCTTGTCTTTGATAGTGGCGTCATAGTGATTAAACACTGGCGACTCCACAATACTCTCCGAAAGGATCGATATAAGCCGACGATTTATCAAGATAAGTTCCAGAAACTTTATCTAAAAGATGACGGTGGATACACAGAGCGGTTACCAAATGGTTGCCAAGTGCTTGCCAGACGGTTGCCAAATGGTTGCCAAGTGGTTGACGTTTCAGAAACTGAAGAAAAAGATGAATCCAAAGAAATCAATGGGTTAGATGGTGGGTGCCAATCTGACAACCAACTGGCAACCCAGGATAGGTTAGGTAAGGATAGGTTAGATATATCTATTACATCTAAAGATGTAATTGTGGAAACTGCCGTTTCCGACCCTCCTGCCTCTGAATCTGAAAAAGTCGAAAAACCGAAAGGAATCGACTGCCCGTACAAAGAACTCGTCGCCGCATACAACGAAATCCTCGGACCATACCTCGGTATGTGCCAGAAGCTAACGCCTACACGTCAAAAAGCCGTCCAAGCGCGATGGCGCGACTGCATGAAAGACGGGGACTTCAAAACTCAAGACGAAGGCATCGCTTACTTCAAACGCTACTTCGAGTACATCAAGACCTGCGACTTTCTAATGGGCAACAACGGCCGTGACTGGCGGGCTGATTTTGATTGGATCTTCAAGCTATCGAACTACACAAAGATTTGCGAAGGCAAGTACTTGTCGAGGTAACGCATCATGGAAATGAACACGACTCAATATGCGAAAGCAAAAGCCGAAAAGAAGCCGATAGAGCCAGCACGATGCGGTTGCGGCGACTGCCAAGGCTTGCCCGTTTTTAACAAGATGTGCGTCTTTCACTCTGTCGCACAGGATCAGTATGTCAGAGGAGCGATGACTATCGTCCTTCGAAAGCACCCGATTTATCACACGCTTCTCAATTACGCACGCCTTTGCACTCACTACGACCCGCCGAAGACAAACGACGAGTGGAAAGTGATCTTCGGCTGCGCCCAATTGCTCGAACGTGTGAAGCTGCTGCCGGAGGGCGTCAATCTTTCCGACAAAAAGATGTTCAAGTCATTGATTGACGGTATGCATCGCAGAAATGTCGGCGGCGTGAAGTTTGATGCGACCTACATTGGCATGGCCCTTGAGACATACCTCGTTGACCGAGTTTTGGCGGAGGCGCATCGGGTTCTCGAATCAACTAAGAATATCGACAGTCTTTTGAGCTCGGCCGACAAAGCCGAAATGGACAAGCGGTCAAAGTTCCGGAAAGAGGACTTTGTCGAATTCTCGAAGCTACCGATGTTTAACCCGAAAGTGGAGGTGTCATGAGCATAGCCGAATCAATAGTTGTTGTCTCGTTTTCTATCTGTTTTGTTTGCCTAATGATCAAGCTTGGACGGGTGGAATTGAAAATTCACGAGGTCAAGGCTGAATTGGAATGGTTAAACGGATGCGTGAGTGACCTATGGATGAAAAACCATTTCCAAGATATTTCCAATTCAGGAGAGGCTGGAAAAGTTTCAGAGTTCGGAGGTGGGAAAACCAGAAAGGCAAATTTACCGACGAGGCTTTGTGGATCCGTGACGAAATTAAGTGAAACAGATTTTGAGCAACCTGATGCATCTGGCATTGAAAAATGACTACGCCAATCAAGAGGTACTTGTTTGATAAATGCACCATTTACAGAAGCTTTTAAAAAGCGGCAGCCGATAAGAGATGTCGCAAGTGAACACTCAACGACAAACCTGTTTTGCCCGAAGCTGTTGACTTTGAAGCATGAAAAATAAGGAGAGCGAAGTTGAACAAACAAAAGAATAACTCCAGAAAGGGCTGCGATGACTGAAGCCACGGTGCCGATTACTACAACAATATCCATTTTCCCCTCCGTTGTGTATTGGTTTTTGTTTCGCACCTCAAATCATACCAACGGGGGAACCCTTGTTATTAGGAGGAGAAATGACCGAATTCATTCTCGAAATTATTTGCGTGATCACTGGGCTTATTGCTCTCGGTTTCGCTTGTGCGAGGTGGTTATGGGCTGGACATTTGATTGTGTCGCAGATTCCATCGCTTATGTTTGCGTTCGTATTGCATTTGGACTTTTTGTAGTGATGCTTTTAGGCGCATTGCCGATTCTGGCGCTGCTTGCTTCAGTCTCTTGGATTTATGAAAAGCTCTTCAAGCTAACGAGGTGAAAAAGTGAAAAGGAACTACTGCAAGGACGAGAAGCATCTCACCGAGCGTGAACGAGTGTTTGTGCTTCAGATGGCACAGCACGGAGATGCGACTAAGGCAGCGCACGCAGTTTACGCGAATCTCTCAGATCAAGCCGCCAGAGTTGTCGCAAATGGTTTGATGAAGCGAAGAGACATTGTTGAACACATTGAATTTTTGAAAAAGCGCTACGAGGAGATTAATCGTTATGTCGAACAAATTTGATGATCAATTCCACGCCGGACAAAGAGCAGAGGAAACCGTCAGGAAGGCGGCAAAACGCTTTACTGTTCGCGTTGAAGTTTCTCCTTGGGAAAAGACGCATGTCGTTGTCGAAGAAGCAAGCAAGGCGCTTTTAAAGGGATTCAAAGATACACACGATCCGAAACTTGAAGCCCGAAACATTAAGGTCGAGCTTCTCTGTGAGAGCTATGACACATTGTTTAATGCAGGAGACTTTTTCCCGAAGGCATACGAGATTAAGTCTGTTCTCGAGAAAAGAGGATTTAAACGTGCTTTTTTTTACGTCAACGGTCGTAAATCCAAAACCCCAGCCCTGAACTTTACTGTGAGCTATTGGGATGTAGATCCGAGAGACCCGTTCACGGGTACTCCGTACTACGAACTTATGAGAACGGAGGGCTGATATGGGTAAATCACAGAGAACAAAGGGGGCAGCAGGGGAGCGAGAGGTTTGCCATTTGATTCAGGATACGCTCGGCGTCGAAGCCAAGCGCAATCTTTCGCAAACCAGGGAAGGCGGCTGCGATATCGCCGTGGGCAAGTATCACATCGAAGTCAAGCGCAGGGCTCGCATAGGCGGGATTTATGACTGGATGGAGCAGGCGGAAGCGTCCTGTATGAGTGGCGAGCATCCGGTGGTTTTCTGCCGGGCAGATGGAAAGAAATGGCTCGTTGTGATGACCGCTGAAGAAGCCTTGAAATTGATCGGGAATGAGTTGTAGGAGATGTTTCGCCTATGGAGTTTATCGGAGATCCGCAGGAGTCAAAACTGCGCACTATGCAAGAGTTCATCAGATTCTGGGCGTGGTCGCAGAAAGAACGAAAGCGAACAGGCGTGAATCCGCTCTACTCGCTCATGATGTCCGTTAGAAACGCAGAGGAGGAGCTGAAACGAATCGAGCAGAAAGTGGCCGACAAAGACAACCCGAACGCTGCACGCCGAGGACTAACTCTCGGCAAACCTATTCCGATGACACGTATCGAAAAGCAACTCATCGCCCGCAAGGTCGACAAGATCATGAATGACCCTGAGCTTTGGCGAGGACACTATCGTGACAAGGAAATTTTGGCCATGTTCTATCTTGACCACAGTGCAAACCCGAGAGGGTGCAACGAAAGCGTCAAGGCGTTCTCGAAATCTTTTCGAGTGCCACGGTGGCAAGTGAAGAACATGATCAGATCTGCGCTTGCGTATTTTTCAACGCTTTACGGAGGATAAAAATGAAACGAGATTGGCGAGTGATTGAAAACATCCTTACTCATATTGAGGATGGAGATCTAAACCAGTATGTCAAAAAACAGCAATACCTAACGGATCTTGAGATCGACGACAAAGACTACTTCGGTCACATCGAAATTTTGATTGATGCGGGGTTGATTAAACATTGTTCTGTGACTCGTTGTCTTGATGGGAGCTTCCGAGAGTGGCATCTTGAATCGCCATTTATCACAATGCAGGGCCATGACCTGCTTGACGCAATGAGGGATAAAAAACTGTGGACAAGGATTAAAGCGAAGTCTGTTCAGTGTGGTGTTTTAATGTCGTGGGAATTCATTAAAGCGGCGATCCCTATTGTTCTCCGTGAGATCATCGAAAGGCCGTAATTATGCAGGGAATGATGTATACTTCAATCGCTTCTGCGAAAAAGGCAGGAGTCGGGATTAGCCTCCTGAATCGTTCCACAGGCGCTGGTCGCCGTCTTTTGTACGGCTTTTTTTATTGACTGGCGCAACCACCTTAACTTTAAGTAAAGGTGCGCAATCTCCTTTTACGGGGGAGACTTGCGGGGCGCTTCGGCGCGTCGTTACCTGTGGAACGATAAGGCTAACCCGCAAGTTCTCGCCCACCCTGATTAGCCTCAGGTTGGCGAGTGTTAAAAATCCACAGGAGATTGTTATGCAACTCACACAACTCACACCGAGCATTTCTGCTCAAAATCCATCCATTTTCAAATTTGGCCAAAACGAAATCCGTGTTTTTGAACGAAATAACGAGCCTTGGTTTGTGGCTACTGATATTGCAAAATGTCTCGGCTTAAGCAATCCGACAAAAGCAACCGCTTCGTTAAGGGATTCAGAGCGGTCTAACTTAAAGTTAGAGCGTGGAGGTTATCTTGTAATTGTTAGCGAAAGTGGTCTTTACACAATGATCCTTCGATCTGACTCTGCAATCAAGGAAGGGACGCCGGCTTTTAATTTCAGAGTTTGGGTAACTGATGATCTACTGCCGACTTTGCGGAAGACCGGTCAGTACTCAACCGTACGCGAAAATCGTACAGTTGCCAGCCTCACCCCCGCCCAACAGCTCGCCATTCAACAAGCTGTAGGACGCAGAGCACAAAAGACCGCCAACCATTATCAGACTGTCTATCGAGCCATTAAGCTTCGCTACCAAATCGCACGGTACGATCAACTGCCACAATCGCTTTTTGAGGATTGTTTGAGGTTCATTGAAACGGTTGATCTTCACGTACCTGAAGCGCCAGTACCGGAGCAACCGAAACCCGTCACCGCTCAATGCCCGATGTTAACAACGCTCACCCGGGCGGACTGCGAGAAGTTGCTTAGCTTCGTGTACGAGTTCAAGTATCTGCACCGCAAACAGCTTGAGGCCACATACGAGATGCTCAGAGCTGTTCAGTCGCCACTGGCTCCGGGATTCTATGAGTTCATGACCAGTTGGTCGCTTGGGAATCTCGAAAGCGTTTTGGCCAAAGCAGGCTATTCCGTAAAAAAACCTTGATGCCTACAAATACTTGATGGGTATACAAGCCTAAGATAAGAAATCCCCGCTACGGCGGGGCTCTACGTTATTTAAGATAATTGAGTAATGAAAGTTTGATGATTTCGTTAAAGTTGTTTAAAATGCAACGACAAATGAGAAAGGCGGATAGAAATGCTCGTAAATTTTTCTGTTGAAAACTTCAGATCGATCAAAAAAAGAGAAACTCTGTCTCTAGTTTCGGGACGTGAGCGGAGAAGCTCTGAGCGCTTGACGCCTATTAAAAAGCAACGAGGTCGTTTGGTACCGGTGGTGATGATACAGGGGAAAAACGGTGCAGGTAAGTCCAACATCATTAAAGCATTATCCTGTGCGCTATCGACAATTAGGAACAATCCGCAGCTTGACGAGAAGCTCAGTGCGGTACCTTTCAAGCTGTGTAGTGAGTGTTTGACAAAGCCTTCAGTCTTCTCATTTGTGTTTGTGGTCGAAGGCGAAACATATTGCTATGAGTTTTCTATCACGCGGGACGACGTCCAGTCCGAGACGCTGACGTGGATTAAAACGAAAACCAGTAGCGTGTTGTTTTCTCGCGTTGGACAAACAGTGAACGCAAGTGGCTTGGTTGGCTCTGAGCAGGAAAGAAACGACCTGAGGATTATCGCTCAGGGCGTGCGGCCTAATCAGCTTTTTCTTAATGTGATTGCACAGCAAGCAGCAAATGTGGAGGAGTACTCTTGGTCGCATACGATCAAATCCATTTTTGCATGGCTCACAAAAGGTATGGTGATATTGACTCCAACCATGAACAAGACTCTCAATGACAAGAAAAATCTTGAGTTGCTGTCAAAAGTCATACCGTTGTTTGATACTGGAGTGAATTCGGTAAATTTGGTAGAGCTTCACAAAGACGCTGTGGATATGCCCGTCGGCTTTGAAAATGTTCTGGGAGTTATTCCTGAGGGAGTTTCGCTCACTCTCCCGGGTGGTTCTATCTTCATCAAAAAATTGCAGGGGGAAGTTCATTTCTATGAGGTGAATACTAATCATGCTAACGACAAGGGAGTTGAAACGCCTTTTAGATTAGATGAAGAGTCTGACGGCACCATTCGCCTGATGACGGTACTGACCTTTTTAAATATGCTCTCAGAAGGCGAGAATGGTAAGACGGTTATTGTTGACGAAATTGATCGAAGCTTACACACTACATTGACCGAAAAATTGATCTCAGATTTTTTGAAATGGGTGGCGTTGACCCACAAAGGGCAGCTTATTTTCACCTCTCATGATGCGCGCCTCATTAAGAGCTTAGACCTTCGTAGGGATGAAATGTGGTTAGTTGATAAGGATGCAAGCGGAGCCACAAAGTTGTACTCGATGGCTGAGCGAAACGCCAAGAGTTCAAAGGACAGTGTAGGGTTACGCGTGGATAAGGATTTGATGGAGCTCTATTTGAAAGGTGAGTTGGGAGCAATTGCCAAACTTAAGGAGGAGAACTACTTCCTTAGAGCGGCACAGTAAAGATTAAGCGCCAGACAGGTGGTGCTGTCTAGCGCTTAGAGTTCGAAAGCTTAGGTTGCAGCCTGAGCTCTCAAGAAAACAAGCCCCCCGAAGGGACTTGTGCTTGAATTTGGAAATTCAGTTGTCAGAATAAAGCTGATGGAGACTGATGTCAAGTTTTCGCCCTTCGGAAAGGTAAATAGGTGATGGTCATGAAAACTATCGTGACCAAGCCCGCGCCCATCGGTTTTCGTTGGGTATTCTGCCGATTCCGCCGAGTCCGCGGTAAATCTGGCCGAATGCTTGATGCCTGGGCGTATGGTTATAAAGCCTGGGCATTTTTAGCTCGAGCCTAACTTGACAAGCCCCGCCTCGGCGGGGCTTCTTGACATCTTCTTTAAAATCGTTAAAGTTGTTCCTAACAATTTGGATGGTTCCGGTTTAAAAGCACTGTGTAGAGAAAGCGCCCCCTTGAGGCGCCTTTGCCGTGCCTGGAAGAAACGTAATATCTTTTCAAAGAGTAATGCCCATAGATCACAGAATGATTTATGGGCATTATGTTTTTTAGATTCTTTCTTCTATTTTGGAATACTAAGTGTTATTTGCTAACGAAATCATTTCTTGTAAAAAGTCAATTTGATAGGCCTCTCCACCAAATGAGATAGGACTTGATCTGGTTCCGTCAAGCATCAACGTTAACCTTTCTGAAGATTCTCTTACAACAGAAATTACTTTCTCGAATTTTACAAATTTTGCTTTGTCATAAAGTCGGATTCGTACTCCAATATTTGTTACGACAACTTCACCAGTTCCTAAATAGACCTTTTCTTCTCTGGAAACAAATTTTCCTCGCGAGTTGCCAACTCGAAATGAAACGCCTTTGGCCACACGAAAAGACACACCGCGCGAACCAGCTTCAAATTCTCTTGTCTTTTTTGTTGAAAATATTTTCAACTGACCAAAGCAAAAGAAAACCTGTTCTTTCTTAGGAACCAGAATTGTTGAATTTGAAAGAGTTAAGAGCCTTTCGGGCTTAATGTTGTTTTTAAAGTAAGCTTTAGTTAACGCAATTCTTAGTTTTTCTTTTTGATCCGCGGTTAACTGAGTGAGGGTATAACCATTATTTGTTAACGACTTATCAAGATAATCTCTCAGGTTTTCATCACTAGAAGTCACATCTGCATTCTCATAGCAGCTTTCGACAACTGAGAAAGTGCTTTTAGGGACTTCAAGTTTCTGATCTACAGAATCCACAACATCTTTTTGATCATTGTTTTCGGCTGTTGAGCCTTTATTGATTAACTTGTAACCACCGTAAGCAACGCAAAAAAGAATAGCAATAGCTAAGAATGCTTCCATGATCGATCCTGATAAGTTTTGAAATGGAAATAATTCTAGCCAATAGACGACATGGCAACACGAGTAAAGAAAAAAATGGGGCTCCCTCTTTGTATTCAAATGAGCTGGCAGACAAGATTGTTGATTTAATCTCACAAGGCTTTTCAGAGCGAGAAATAAGCAAAAAACAAGGGATGCCTTCATTAAGGACGATACAGAACTGGAAAGATAAATACCCTGACTTCTTGCAACGCTCCGCGCGAGCACGTGAAGATAGCGCCGCTTTGTACGATGATAAACGGCGTCAAACAAACGAGTGGCTGCGAAATTTGATGGAAGAACACGCAAAGTCAGGTGAACCAATTCCGAAGGGAGTCGTTGAGGCGGCCCGAGCGGTCATGCAGGAGGATGCTAGATCAGCAGCCAATCGGAATGATGCCTTGTTCGGTGATAGAAAGACTGTTGCTATTGACGCGGCAAAGGACACCGGAGAAGGCTTGGCAGCCGTTTACGAGAAAATCAAAGAGGGACTGAAACAGGATTCTAATGAGTAATCCGTTCATTGAACTTTGGAGGCCACACCGGTACAAGGTGTTTTACGGTGGCCGTGGCTCTGGGAAATCTTGGGCTATTGCAGAGGCGCTCATCGTTATGAGCGATATGTGCAAGCTACGCATACTGTGTTGCCGTGAAATCCAAAAGTCAATTAAAGATTCAAGCTATCAGTTACTGAAGGATACGGCTGACAGACTGGGGATTGCGAATCGATTTGTCTTCCTTGAAACAGAGATCCGTCATAAAAAAACGGGATCAAAGTTCATCTTCACAGGTTTGCTTCGCAATGAGCAGACGATCAAGTCAAAGGAAGGCATGGATATTTGCTGGGTTGAAGAAGCCCAGACGGTATCTGAAAGTTCATGGGAAACCTTAATCCCGACGATTCGTAAGGATGGCTCGGAAATTTGGTTGAGCTTTAATCCACTTAATGCCGACGATCCAACGACCGTTCGTTTTGTCGAAAACCCACCGCCAGAGGCTTATGTAAGAAAGGTCAACTACGACGAGAACCCATACTTCAACGACGCTCTCAGGCGCGAAATGGAGTGGGATCGTAAAAATGACTACGAGAAGTATCTTCACATTTGGGAAGGCTACCCGAGAACATTCAGCGATGCTCAAGTATTCCGTGGCAAGTACGTTGTTGAGCCGTTTGAGGATGATCTCTACAAAAAGGCCGAACGGCTTTTCTTTGGTGCGGACTTTGGTTTTGCTCAAGACCCGTCGACGCTCGTTAGATGCTTCATGCTTGATCGAAAGCTTTACATTGACTATGAGGCATATGGCGTAGGTGTCGAAATTGACGAATTGCCTCAGCTTTATCGTTCCGTTCCCGAAGCCGAAAAGTGGCCAATCAAAGGCGACTGCTCCAGACCAGAGACGATCAGCTATTTAAGAAATCGATGCGGATTCAATATTGCTGGTGCAGAAAAATGGCAAGGCTCGGTTGAGGACGGAATTGCTTACCTGAAGTCATTTGAGCAGATCGTTATTCATCCGCGCTGCAAGCACACCGCAGATGAGTTTCGACTGTACTCATACAAAACGGACAAATTAACGAACGAAGTTTTACCGGTTCTTCTCGATAAGAACAATCACATCATCGATGCTATACGCTATAGCCTCGATGGTTACATCACTCAGTCATCGTTGGATTTGTTTATCCAGATGGGGCGACAGTAATCACTATGAGCATGAGAAAAAATAAACGACAGAAGGCGAACAGCGCACAACGATTCGCCGATGGGATCACTAATCCGCTGATGCGCATAGGCGATTATCAACCGAGCACATTCAATGCAAATTTTTACGTCCCTCGGTTCAAATCGTTTAACCGTCAGCAACTGGAGTGGATGTATCAAGGCTCGTGGTTGTGCTCGCTTGCGATTGATTTGATTGCACAAGACATGACTCGACAGGGTGTAAACCTTGTTGACGATAGCCCCGAAATCATCGACAAAATCAACACATCACTTGATGACTATCGTGTTTGGGATGATCTTTGCCGCTCAATCAAGTGGGCTCGCTTGTTTGGCGGTGCCGTTGCGATCATGATGATCGATGGAGATGATTTAGCATCTCCTCTCACAACGGTGCGAAAGGACTCGTTCAGAGGCCTTTACGTACTGGACAGATGGCAGTTGAAACAGAGTACTGAGGTCATTAATGATCTCGGTCCGAATTTTGGGAAGCCAAAGTATTACTCGATTATTGATGGCCAAACCGGTCTGTCGATCGGAAATAAGAAAGTTCATCACTCTCGAATCTTGAGATTTGAGGGGAAGGACTTGCCCTACTATCTTCGACAAGCGTATGACGGGTGGGGCGCTTCGGTACTCGAGAGCATCTATCCGCAAATTGAAGCTTATGACTTGGCCTCGTCCAGTGCGGCTCAATTAATTTCAATGTCCTATCTGCGTTACTACAAAGTCAAAGGATTACGTCAAATCCTGACAAACAAGATCGCAAGAGAGGGCTTTTTAAGGCAAATGGACCATACGCGTATGTTCCAGGGCATTGAAGGCATGACGCTTGGAGATGCCGAAGACGATTTCCAAACGTTCTCTTACTCGTTTGCCGGTCTTTCTGACGTCCTAATGCAATTCGGGCAACAGGTCTCTGGTGGCCTAGGTATTCCGTTGGTTCGACTTTTTGGACAATCACCGGCTGGCATGAATGCAACCGGTGAGTCTGATATTCGTAATTACTACGACAACATCAAATCTCAACAAGACACCATGCTTCGATCAAACATGAAACGTTTGTTGAGAGTGATTTACATCAGTGCAACGGGAAAAGAGCCGAAAGAAAACTTCACGTTTGAATTTAAACCGCTCTGGCAAATGTCAGATGAACAGCGAGCTCAGTCGTCTCAAGGCCTTGTTGCATCGATCTTGCAGGCTTACGACAGTCAATTAATTAGTTCGGCCGTGGCACTGAAAGAGCTCAAGAAGCTCTCGGACTCGGTTGGATTATTCGCATCAATCACAGACGAGGATATTGATGAGGCACAGAAGCAAGATAGCGCCATGATGCCTCCTATTCCTGAAATGCCAGACGATGGACAATCTCAGCAAAAAAAAGCAGAGCCGATTTCGAGAGGCCAACCAAACAACCCGAATCGAGGCGTGGTACAGACGCCGATTGGTTCAAGTGGCCAAGATGGTAGAGCAGATAGCTCAAGACTTTAAAGAAGACAACCCCGATCTTTTCGGACAAGAAAGAGCCGTGCAACAACGGCTTTTTTCATATGCACAAGAGATTGAGTTGTGGGCTTACGAAGTTTCAGACGTGATGCTCAAACGAGTGGCTAGAGCAGACTACACCGTCTGGAACAACATTGGCCAAAAGTTAAGCGCCGAAACAAGGAAACGCTTGAAAGATGTGACAGTTTCATCAATTTTTCAGCAGCTTCAGCGTGAGCAGGTTGATCTGATTAAGTCGTTACCAATCGAAGCGGCTGAAAAAGTCCATGAATGGACTCAAAAAGGTCTGTCGACTGGTGAGCGTTATCCCGCTATCGCTAAACGTATTCGTGAGAACTTGGGGCAGGTAACTGAAACACGAGCCATCGTGATTGCGCGAACAGAAACCGCAAGAACTCGCTCGAACTTCACTCAAGCTAGGGCTCAAGCCGTTGGCTCTACACATTACATTTGGCACACCGTTGGTGATGGAACCGTTCGAGATACTCACGCCCGTCTAAATGGAAAAGTATTTGCTTGGAATGACCCTCCGATTTCTGACTATGGGAAAAACGGAGAGCCGATAAGGGCGCATCCCGGCTGCATCTGGAACTGCCGGTGCTATGCCTCTCCGATTTTTGAAGAGAAACAGCAATGAAATTTAATGATGGAGACATCTTAACCATCGGACGTTTTAGCCCTCACATGGAACCAACCAAAGAGGGCTATTTGTTATGTAGAGACGTTCCGATTTCCAAGGTAGGACAGTTTGAATATTCGGGGTTCGAGGCAGGATTGCCGGCTAAAAATGGCCGTGTCTTGATGTCTCGAACAGCCGGTGAACTTTTTAGTGATGACACGATCAAGTCATTCAATTTGAAGCCGGTTGTCATCAGTCATGCACGTTTCGCCGATCCTCAAAACTGGAAAGACATCTCAGTTGGGATTGTCAATAACGTGCGCAGGGGTGAAGGTCAGTTTGCTGATTCACTCCTTGCAGATTTGCTCATTACCGATAAAAAAGCCATCGATTTAGTGAAAAGCGGTCGTATTCGCGAGGTTTCCTGTGGATATGACGCTAATCCTATTAGCGATGGTGAGGGTTATGGGCATCAGGTGGGCATCGTGGGCAATCACGTTGCTCTTGTTGATAAAGCTCGCTGTGGCGGGTGCAAAATAAGGGATGGTCAAATGACTACAAACCTAAAGACGATGCTTCGTCGTTTATTCCGTGACGGCGACGAAGATAAATTCAATGAAGCCCTTGATGGTGTTGCTGTCAAGGAAATCACAGATCAAGACAGTGGAGAACCAACATCCACGCCGACACAAGATCCGACAGATAAACCGACTCCGACGCCGGAGGATCGTTTAGCCATTCTTGAAAAAGAGCTTAGTGATCTGAAAACCTCCATCGCTGAGTTGGTAAAGCAAAAAACGGCGGATCAAGATCCTCCGCTTGAACCCGAACCTGAACCCGTTGACATCGTTTCTGACGATGAAGCCAACCAAGTTATGGCGGACTCGGAAACGCTTTGCCCGGGTATTAAACGTCCGACTGGTGATGCAAAAAACGGCAAGTTCAGCCGAGAAGTTATCCAAAGAACGATGCGAGCCGCGCTTAAAGGTGCAGGCGTAACGATGTTTGGCGACGCTGCAACTTTGGACGGGGATGTTTTGAAGACTGCGTTTAAAGCCGCCGTCGAAATGAAACGTCAAGCGAACAATCCTAAGGCAAAGCCCTTCGGTGATTCTGTTACGGACGGTCAACACAAGCGCAAGTCCGTTCAAGAACTCAATGACGAATTCTGGAAAAGTAATTGGAGACATAAATGAGTCAATTTATTGGTACCACGATGCCGGTTGGCTTCGCCGGCACGATTTCACGTGCTTTCTTTGACAACACAATTGAAGCAAAGGTCAACAACGGCGTTAAAGGCTATGGCGTTCCCGTCAAACTCAATACAACGAACGGCAAGGTTGAGCCCTGCACGGCAACAAGTGATGCCGTCTACGGCTTTGCAGTTCGTGAGTTTGTTCAAGGCAGTGTGGCAGACGCTGTAGCAACGACAATGGTCTCGGTTATGCGCCGTGGTTATCTCATTGTGCCAGTTGCAGGAACTCCGGCTATTGGCGGGAAGGTTTATCTAAGCGCTACAGGCACCATCACGGCTGATGCAGGTTCTTCTCCTGCTAATACAGAAATCCCCGGTGCTGTATTTACAGGCCCGGCAAACAACGGCCTTGTTGAAATCGCATACAACATTTAATTGGAATAAAAGAAAATGACTAAGCGTTTTGTTGATTCTCAAACCATTGAAAGCACTGGTGCTTTCCTTCAAGGCGAATTGGAACGCCTTGATCCAACTATTTATGAACCGATCTCTGAATTTACATGGGGTCGAGACATTGATACTCGAACCGACGTAACAATCGCAGACGAAACCACTTCGTTCTTGCTCTCTAACTATGCCGGCGGTGTCTCTGGCACTGGCAATGGTACGAAGGCATGGGCAACTCAAAAGGATGGTACTTTGCCTCGTATCGATGTCGGCGTGAGCAAGACCATCAAGCCGCTTACGCCGTGGGCAATGGAAGTCGGTTTTGATGTGTTCGAGTTGGCCAAAGCTCAACAAGTTGGTCGTCCGATCGACACGATGAAGTTTGATGCTATGCGTATCAAACATCAGCGCGATATTGATGAGCAGGTCTAGATCGGTGACACGGAAACGGGTGCTACTGGCTTGCTTAACGACACTAGTGTCGAAAAGTCCAATGTTGGTGCGTTTAATCCTGCGTCGGCCACTGCACAAGACTTCTTAGACATGATCAATACGGTCTTGCAAAGTGCTTACCAAAATACGGAATACATCATGGTTCCGAACCGCATTTTGCTTCCGCCTGAATTCATGGCCTTTATGTCTGTACCGATGACGATCGGCAATACTCCGCTGGCCATTACGGTTGCTGACTGGGTTCGTGAAAAGAGTTTGTGCAAGACCATTACCGGTCAAAACCTCGAAATGTACCCCTGCCGTTGGTTGTCCACGACTAAAGCTGGAGCGCCGTTTACTAGTGGCCGTATCGTTGCATACACCAAGCGTAAGGATATTGTCCGATTCCCGTTTGTTGAACTGCAAAATACGCCGGTTCAATACCAAGGCTTGCGTCAAAACACTATCTACTACGGCGCCCTCGGCCAAGTTGAAGTGGTTCGTCCTGAACTTATGTTCTACGGCGACTGCGTAGCTTAAGGAGTAAAGGATGGCGAGAATTCGAGTTAAAGAGCGTTTTAGCTTGTGCCTAGACAGAAAGTCCATGCCGATTCGGTTTACCGTTGGTGAGCACGAAGTTTCTGACGAAGTCGCCCGCCATCCTTACGTTGCTCGTTGGTCAGAAGTTTTGGAGCTATCTGAAGCCAAACCCAAAGTAACCAGATGAAGGAAGGTGTCCAAATGAGGTTGACGATTGAACAATTTCGATTGGCCTTTCCTGCCTTTACTGAAGACTTGTACCCTGATGAGGCCGTCAATTTCAGGCTGATACTCGCTGACAAGTTTTTCAGTGAAGAACTGTGGATCGATTCTGATGTAAGAGACCACGCGATGGGGCTGTTTACTGCTCACTACCTAAGTGCTTACGGATCTAAAGATGCCGGTGGTTCCGGATCAGGGGGCGGCTCAGGTATGGGCACGGTTACATCGAAGTCTGTTGACGGAGCAAGTATCTCTTACGATACAACCTCCGGCGCATGGCAGGATGCAGGTTTTTGGAATACCACGCCGTATGGTCGTGAGCTTTGGTATCTGATGAGCATTTTTGGAGCAGGAGCTGTTCAAATATGACCGCCAAACCGTTACTGACGATTGAACAAGAAATCAATCTCGTTGCGCTTGAACAGTCGATTGATGCTCTCGCAAAAAAAGCGCTTTACGTCGGTATTGCCAAAGACTCTAGCGGTGACAAACGTGAGGATGATGGCCCAAACAATCATTTGTTGGGCTATGTTCATGAATTTGGCTCTCCGATTAACAACATTCCGGCTCGTCCTTTCCTTGTACCGGGTGTGAAGCGTCAGCAGGTATTCATTACTTCCAAACTCAAAGATGCGATGCGTCTTGCTCTCGGCGGAGACGCGCGAGGTTGTGATCGCATTCTTGAACAGTTGGCACTATCGACAGCTGCCGGAGTACGGGATTACATGAGTGTGGCGAATTTTGAACCTCTCAAACCTGCCACGATCAAATACAGGAATCGGTCACGTCTCACTCAGTCTAGTCGTCAAGAAGAAATTGACATGGATATGTCGAAGATCCGACCGCTGATTAATACGGGGTCGCTCAGAAATTCAGTTGACGGCTACTTTATTGAGGAATAAACAATGGCTTTACTCGATGTTTCCGAAGTCATTTCCGATCCGTTATTTACTTCGCCGGTTGAACTTATCGCCAGCAAGGAGAGTTTTGATGAGAACGGAAATCCAAGATGGGATGACAGCGAAAGTAGCGTGGTGATGGCTGTTGTTACATCTGACATGAAGTCGATCCAGCGACTTCCCGATTCGTTACGAAGAGAAGGAACCATCCTTGTTCGATGCTTGATTGAAAACTTACCCCAAGACTTTCAAGGGAAGGGGTATGACACAGTAATTTGGCGTGGCAGGCGATTCACAATCAATGACACAGCTGATTACTCTCAGTTTGGCTCTGGATTCATAAGAATGGTTTGTTCGCCTGAGGAGGCATCAGATGGCCGATAATGATAGCCGAACGGCAGGCGTACTTCAGCCGATTGAAGCACAAAACACCTCAGAAGTGGAAACACGACTGAGGTTTTTTGTTGCCCAAATAACGGGTTTAGACAAAAAGCTTGTCCGAACTCGTTGGTTGAAAAAGCCCGGCACACAACCAACGGTCGATACCGATTGGTGTGCGGTCGGCATTTTGGGGATTAGAACCAATGGCACCCCAAACATAAAAGGGAAAAAAGGAAATTTAGATGATCCCGAATCTGGAGATGTGGTCTCCATCGCTCATCAAACGCTGGATTGCATGGCGACCTTTTATGGTCCAAATGCTTCGTATTACGCGGATGTCCTAAGGTCAGGCATGACGCTCGCTCAAAATAACGCTTGGCTTCAATCTCAGGGTTTAACCGTTCATGGGCTTGACGAGATCAGACGGGCTCCGGACTTCATTTTCAATCAATGGATTGACCGATACGACCTCTCTTTCCGTGTAGGACGAAAAGTTTCCTACAAATATGGCGTTAGAACGATTGTTGACGCCGACTTTGAAATTTCAACTGAAAAAGGCAAATTATGACTTTACCTACTTTACCGGTATCAAACGTCGTAAATGTGCAGATTCAGATGTCGCCAGTGGCGGCTGCTCTACGCAATTTCGGCGCCATGTTGATTGTCGGAACATCTGACGTCATTGATACTCAGGAACGCATTAGAACCTATGCCAGCATTACTGAAGTCGCTAATGATTTCGGTACGACTTCGCCTGAATACTTAGCTGCTGCCGCCTTCTTCCAGCAATCGCCTCAACCGACCTCCGTTCAAATCGGTCGATGGGCGTTGTCTGCGACAAGCGGTCTGTACAAAGGTTCGATTCTCTCCACGTCTCAGCAAGAGATGAGCAACTTTACGTCCATTAACACCGGTGCCTTTGATGTCACCATTGACGGCAGTGTGATTAATGTGACCGCTGTTGACTTATCTGCCCAGTCAAACTTGAATGGAGTTGCCTCCCAAGTCTCGACGGCCCTTCAGTCCAAAGGAACGTGCGTTTGGGATGGACAGCGCTTTGTCATTAAGAGCGTGTCGACCGGCGAAACATCGACTGTTTCAGCTGTCACCAGTACGGAACTTTCTCAAGCGATGGGCTTGGACTCGGGCACTATGGTAACTGGTGCACAAGCGGAATCGATGGCCGATGCCACCAATGCACTGCTCGAGTATCCGACTTGGTACGGTGCTTTCTACTCTGGCGACAATTACGAAATTGATGACGCTCTTGAAGTCGCGGCATTGATTGCCGCCTCCAGTCCGTCTCACATTTGTGCGTTCACCTTGACTGATACACAAGAGCTAGATACTCAACAGACCGAATCGCTTGGCTACAAGTTGGCGGAACTAGGTAATAACAGTGTTCTGACGATGTACTCAAGCACGGATCCGAGTGCCGCCATGAGCATCCTCGGTCGTATGTCGACCGTTAATTTTGAGGGCAGCAATACAACCATTACGTTGATGTTCAAGCAATGCCCGGGTGTTGTCGCTGAAAATCTCCGGCTGTCTCAAGCCAATGCGCTTAAAGCAAACAACGTCAATGTGTTCGTTGCCTATCAAAATGACACGAACATTTTGCAATACGGCACGATGGCCGGTGGTTGGTTCATTGATGAAAAGCACGGCCTCGACTGGTTGCAAAACCGTATTGAGACGGACCTCTATAACTTGCTTTACACGTCCAACACGAAGATTGGTCAAGATGAAGCAGGCATGACTTCAATCTTAACGACCATCAATAGTTCGCTTGAACAAGGTGTAAGAAACGGTCTTATTGCTCCGGGTATTTGGAATGGTGACGAGTTTGGCAGCCTGAAGAAGGGTGACACTTTAACGACGGGTTACTACGTGTACATCACACCGTTGGATCAACAATCACAAAGCGACCGTGAAGCCCGAAAGGCTCCGCCGATTCAAATCGCCGTCAAGTTGAGAGGCGCCGTCCACAGCATTGACGTTACGGTCACGGTCAATCGTTAAGAGGTAGAAAATGGCAACTTATTCCTTTCAGGACGTTACGGCGTCTATCGTTGGCTCTGGCGTTGTCGACTTGGGCTTTGGTTCCGGTAATGCAAAAGAAGGCATCACCGTCGAATTCAATGAACCTCGTAACGCTATGTACATTGGTGCCGACGGCTCCGTCATGCACTCACTTAAGGCAAATAAGAGCGGTACCGTTACCGTTCGACTGATTCGAACCAGTGATCAAAACTCCCAGTTGCAACTGATGGCCAATGCCCAATACTTGTCGTCTAGCCTTCACGGTAACAATGTAATCACTATCCGCGACAAGGGTAACAGCGAAGTTTGTGTTTGCCGATCCTGCGCCTTCAGAAATCCAGCCTCACGAAACTATGCTGAAGAAGCCGGTATCCAAGAGTGGGTATTTGATTGCGGTGAAATTGACTTTGTGACAGGTACGTACTAATGAAACTAGAGCCTCAAAACCTTGTTTTGGGCGAAAACGAGTACATCATTGGGCGGTTGGATATGTTCCAATCGCTCAATTTGACTCGATTAGCCGCTCCCTTCTTACCGGTTCTCTTCAATGATGTCTTCAAAAATGTCATTAAGTCTCTTTTTGAATCTAAAAAGCTGAAAGAGGCAAAGATTGATGATGTCTTGAATGAAATTTCAGTAGCAATCACTGTTTGTGAACCGGTATTGATCCGATTCGCCCAACTCCCTCAGGAAGATTTCAACACCGTCATCAAAACCTGTTTGAGTTGTGTTGAGCGCAAGCAGGATAAGCACTGGTTCAAAGTCATGGAATCGGGCGTGCTTCGTTTCACTGACATTGATCAGTATGAAGTACTCAATCTCTGCTTCAGGGTCATTGTGAGGGAACTGCGCCCTATTATCGCCGCCTATGTTCAATCGGCGCAGCAGGTGGCGTAAACGCAGCCGAAAACGGTGGATTTCGATATCTGCCAGACGGGATGGATTATCTATTGAGGCCGGTTGCAAAAGGGTTATGCCGTTACGAGAGCTTATTAGACGGCACGTTGAGTTTGGAAGACATTCTAATCATGAACGTCTATCTCGATAACGAAGCATACAACACAGAAAAACTCAATCGGAGCTTAAACAATGGGTAATGTCATCGCAGGTTTTTTAGTGCGTCTTGGCTTTACATTCGACAAAGATGAGCTAAAGAAATTCGAAGGCACTGTTGATAGTGTCGGCAAAGGTATGATGTCACTGGCTAAACGAGGTGTCGCGGCCGGTGTAGCAATCACCGCGGCGATTACCAAAGCCAATAGTGAGGTCAACAAACTCTACACTCTAGCTAACAACACGGGCTCCAGTGTTAGAGGTATTCGAACGCTCGGAAATGCTGTTAAAGCGGTTGGCGGCAGTGCTGAGGATGCTCAGAGTGCTATTCAATCGCTGGCAAACCACATTAAGTACGACAACTTTGAGCCCTTCTTAAACTCACTTGGCGTTGGTTTGAGAGATGCTCAGGGCAGTGTACGAGATACGACCGATGTCATCTTAGATCTGCGTAATGTGCTCGCCAGTATGCCTCAAGAGCAAGGAAGAAGGCTTGCCGATCAGATCGGTTTGGGCTCTGTTTATGAAGCCATGATGAAAGATGACTTCGTGCAGGAGTTGCAAAGATCTCGGCAACTATTAACTGATCTCTCTTGGGGCATGAACGATGCTTCAAAGGCTAGTCATAACTTTTCCAATGAGTTTTTTCGCTCATTGGATATTGTTGGAATGGCGGCAGGCAGCGCCTCTGCACAGATCACAAAACTCCTCGGATTGGACGGGAAACTGGCCGATTTCAATGATTCATTGGCATCAAGCCTAGATAACCTTATTCGTTCTCAGACTGAAATCATTGCCAACTCAGATGGATTTCTAGACTGGGCAGACAAGACTTTTGCTGATCCGCTTGCGTCTTGGTACAGAAATTTTATGGATACCAAGATTGGCACGGATGAGATTAAGGCGTTCGGGCGTGGTTTCGTTGACTTCATTATCCCTGACGTACAACGACCTCAAACTCAACCGAAGGATGGAAACGACGCTCGTCAAGTGATTGATGATCGCCTTATATCCGTCCGCGGTATGAGAAACAATAACCCCGGCAACTTACGTTCAGGCCAAGGGCAAATTGGCAGTGATCGAGGGGGTTACGCAGTTTTCGATACGCCGGAGGCAGGTTACTCGGCGGCCGCCCGTCAACTGATGGGTTACTACAATGCCGGTCTTGATAATGTTGCCTCAATTATTAGTAAGTGGGCGCCATCAAGCGAAAATAACACGAAAGCCTACATTGATTCTGTAGTTCAAAGCATGAACCGCAAAGGCTTTAATGTCGATGCCTACAGTGCTTTGAATCTTCGAGACAGCGAGGTTTTGAAAACCCTGCTCGAGTCGATTATTAACCATGAAAACGGTAATGGCGCTTCGAGTTATTTCCAGTCTCCAATCTACGACCGAATTGTTCAACAGCAATCTAAAAACGAATGGAAGTCAAAAGTCGTTTCTGACAAAGACAAAATTCGTCCAAACGTAACGATCAATCAAAACGTAACCATTAATGGCGTAAATGATCCTCAGCGGATCAAGAGAGAGATTGATCCTGCTCAGATTGTTCAGAACAATATGAAAAACTTGTTTTAGCGAGAGTCCAAATGCCATCGTTACCGTATAGTTTAGAAGCACTGGTATTTGACCGCTCTCGCTCCATTAGCTGGGACGACAATGGTCAAACGGTTGAGTTGGTACCGGATATCACGATCTCAGAGGAACATTCTGATGACGTGCTGATCACGAAGCATCCAGTCGATACCGGTGCCAATATCAATGACCATGCCATTAAACAGCCGTCTGTTGTTCGATGCACCTATGGATGGTCTGATAGTTCAAGACTGATCAACTCGCTCTTAGATTTGTCCATCTTAAAAGGTCTTGAATCAACTTCTGATATCTACGACCTTCTACTACAACTTCAGAAAAATCGAACGTTGTTGACCGTCAAAACCGGCAAACGAACATACGAAAACATGATTCTGACTGGATTGAGGGTTTCAACAACAGAGAATACTGAAAGTGCGCTGATTGCCGATTGCACTTTTGAAGAAATCATTCTGGTCAATGTTGAAACGGTGACTCTTGCACCGGAGAAACAGCAGGATGCTTCACGAACTGCATCAGTTAACAATGGCGGACAGAAAAACGCAATTTCAGTCGGAGGATCCATTCGACAATGAGTACGTATTTCCAAATCCCGTTGGCGAGCGGTGCCCAGTCGTTTTCGATTAATTTAGGCGGTACTCAGTACAAAATGACGCTGATTTACCGTAAAGCAGTAAATGGTGGATGGTTTTTAGATATGGAAAAAGCCGATGGTACGGACTCAATATTAGGTATCCCGATCATAGTCGGCCCAGATCTTTTATCTCAACACGCTTACAAAAACTTTGGCCACTTGATCGCAACTCTTGAAAGTGGCAAATCAAACGTCGAATACGTCGATATGGGTAAGAGTCTTTCTCTTTACTGGTATGAGTAGCACTTCAACACAATGGTTAAGATATTGCCGTTTGGTTGTTTCAACTGAGTCCGCTGATGGTTCGAATGAGCAGAGCTTACAGGCAATCGACCTGAGCAATTTCCGGATTCGCTTTTTGGTGGATCAAGCCCTTGCAGGTAAGCCAACGACTGCGGAAATCACGATCTACAACGTTGCCAAATCGACTGTTGATCAGATCCCTGTTCCAACGAACCAGAATGTTCAGAACTCCAACATCATTGTTTCATTGGAGGCTGGCTACGAAAACAATCATGCCGTTATTTTCCGAGGCGAGCTTTGGTGGAAAACCGTTTGGCGTGAGAATGAAACCGACACATTCATGACATTGGTTTGTGCATCAGGCAATCGATGTCAGAACTATTCTGTGGTCAATGTTTCTATTCCTAAGGGAGCGACACAAAACGAAATCCTAGGAATCGTTGCACAGACGATGAAGCAGAATGCAACGAACATGACGGAAATCGGCTCGCTGATGCAGACAAGGCTTCCACGTGGCAAGGTTATTTACAAGATGACCAAAGACGCCATGCAGGGGATTGCTGATACCAACAATTTTGACTGGTGTATCGGAACAAACGGTCTAATTGCTGTCAGGAAGGACACATCGGCCACGGATCAGGAAACAGCCAGTGCGATCGTCTTGAATGCACGTACCGGCATGATTGGTAGGCCGAAAATGACAAGCGTTGGGCTAAATGTTGAGTGCCTGCTTAATCCTCAAATTGATGTAGGCACGGTGATTCGTATTAATAACTCTCAAATTCAAAGAGACAGCTACGACACATCGTACTCGGCTTATTCAGAGAACGTGCCTAGGACCAATATCTACGAAGACATCGATGGATTTTATCGAGTGATTGCACGTCAACACCTTGGAGATACCCTAGGAAACGACTGGTACACGTCATTGATTTGCACTGCGTTGACAGGCACACAACCTATAAATAGCAGTGTTTATAACTTTTTCCCGAACACATGATCCCAATCAATTCACAAATTGTTGACCCAAACCTGCTGATGCAGCAGAACGTAGCAGGGAATCAGTCAGGTATTTGGACTGCATTACCGGGAATCATTCAAAAGTTTGACCCAGAAACTCTCACGTGTGATGTTCAGCCAGCGATCATGGGGCGTGTGAGACAAATTGATGGCACTATTCAGCAAGTTCAGCTTCCTATGCTTCTTGATTGCCCTGTCGTCTTTCCCCATGCCGGCGGTGCTTCGCTGACCTTCCCTATCAAGCAAGGGGATGAATGCTTGGTCGTTTTTTCGAGCCGAGGTATCGATTTTTGGTGGCAGCAAGGGGGTATTCAGCCTCCGCCAGAACCAAGAATGCACGACCTATCAGATGGTTTCGTAATACCCGGGGTTTGGTCTCAACCCGAAAAAATTGGGAATGTCAGTACAGAATCAGTCCAACTTCGATCCGATGATGGTCAGAGTTTCATAGAAATTAATCCGACTTCACACGATATTAATGCGAAAACCACAGCAAACCTGACTACAACCGTTGGCGGTAATGCCACAGTAACGGTAACTGGCAACGCCGTATTGAAAGCGGCATCGGTCACTATTGACGCTCCACAGACAAATGTCACAGGGAATTTAACGGTTACAGGCTTGATTACAGGTAACCAAGGTATTACGACCTCTGGAGGCAACGGGGTTCAAGTGACTGGCAATGTTTCTGTGAATGGAGATGTGACGGCAGATGGAATCAGCCTAAAGAGTCACACACACTCAGGTGTACAGCCGGGAGATGGAAATACGGGTGCTCCACAATAAAAGGTTTGAAATATGAGATTTGTTGATCACTATATTTTCGCTGACGATGCTGAGTTTGAAGCGAAACACAAAAGAGACGAAGATGGTAAGTTTTCACCAACAGAAGGTGTGAAAAACACTAATAAACGGCCGTCAAATAATGCATTAAAACGAGAGCACAAAGCAAAAACTATTGAAGAGTTCTATGGTGAAGAAATCAAGGGTCGAGGATTGACCGGTCGAACAGCTATGAAAAGAATGGTAGAACTTCAACGAGGGCATATCAAGGCTGCATTTCATAGAGAAGACATTGGTGATATTGATCTCGTATGGGGAGATACGAGAGCCGGATTTTGTCACACGATATACGAGAGGTTGAATAAAAATCAAGATGTTCAACCAGTCTTAAATGGCATTGCAAACACAATTGCAAATGGTGTAAGAAATAAGAAGTTAGAAGATAGCCAGAACTATGTTTTAGAACACGGGACAATGCGTGTAGTGATATCAAAGAGTTTTAAAAACGATGGGAAGGTCAGATTGATGATTTCGGCATACGAACCAAATAAGGAAAAAGCCTCCGAATAAATAGGAGGCTTTCTACTGTAAGTAATCAGGTGCGGTGCTGCTAGACCTGAATTTCACCTATCGGCAGACTTCCTCGATAGAACTCCTCAGTACAAGGTCATTTTATTACCTTTCTCAAAAAAAATAAATGAAAGTACGCAAACTTACAGCAACAGGGGATTATCAGCTCGGTCATGGCAATCTCGATTTCTATCAAGACACTGCAGAAGGTGTTGCCCAGAATGTGATGACTCGTCTTGCTCTTTGGAGAGGACAGTGGTTTCTCGATACCACAGAAGGCACGCCTTGGCTTCAAGAAATCCTTGGAAAGTACACCGATCCTGACAAAGTCATCAAGTCTAGGATTTTAAACACGCCCGGCGTTATCGCTATCGCGTCGTATGAGTCCATCATAGACCCCGATAGCCGTCAATTGACGGTAAGAGCAACGATTCAAACCCGCTACGGTCAAGCCGAAGTTATGAAGGTATTGCAATGATTACTGATCCTGTTTTTAAAGTCACAGAAAACGGCATCACCGCCCCAAGTTATTCAGAAATTCTTGAATATCTTCAAGGTCAGGCTAGAGAAATTTTTGGTTCTGATGTGGATGTTGATGCTGACACAATGGACGGTCAATTGATCGCCCTTGTTGCACTGGCTATTAGTGATACCAATGCACAAGCTATTGCAACTTACAACTCCTTCTCTCCGCTGACGGCTAAGGGTATCGCTTTGGACAATGCGGTTGCAGTCAATGGCGTAACGCGTCAGGAAGCAACGGCTTCACAGGTTGACTTGCGGATCATTGGTCAGGCCGGCACAATCATTACAAACGGGATTGCTCAAGACAACTTTGAGAACCGTTGGCAACTGCCTGATCAAGTCGTTATCCCGACTAGTGGCGAAATTACAGTAACCGCTACCGCAGCAGAAGTCGGTGCTATTGAAGCATCGCCGAACACGATTACTCGAATCGGAACGCCAACGCAAGGATGGCAAAGCGTTACAAACCCTGCGGCCGCTACTGTTGGCCGTGCTGTTGAAACGGATGCCCAACTAAGAACTCGCCAGTCAGAAAGCACAGCAATCGCAAGCGTTTCGCTGTGGGAAGGCATTATTGCAGCTCTTCTTAATGTTGATGGTGTCTCAAGAGTCTCCGGCATCAAAAACGACAATGACACACCAACGTCAGAAGGCATTCCGGCTCATACGATTGCCATGATCGTCGAAGGTGGTCAGGTTGATGAGATCGGTGAAACGATCTTCATTAAGAAGTGCGAAGGAACAGGCACATTCGGATCTGTCTCGACGACGTATGTTGACAAATACGGCTTTCCACACAACATCCTGTTCAGCCGACCGATCATTGTACCGATCTATGTGACTCTGACAATCAATCCGGCAGCAAACTATCTGTCGAGCGTTGCCAATGAGTTGCAAGAGCGCATCGTGACTTACATCAATTCGCTCGAAATCGGTGAAAGCGTAAACATTGGGAGAGTTCTTGCTTCTGCAATTTCCTCTTGCCCGGGCGTTGATGATCGTTTCGACATCGTGAGCATCGTCATGGGCACGAGCGCAGAAGGACAGTCCGGCGCAAGCGTTCCGATCAAGTGGAACGAGGCGGCGCTGTGCTCTCTTGAAAACGTGACGATTACGGTGAACGCATGAGCAACACGAATCAATACACCGACTTAATTGCAGGTGCGCATCGGAACAAGGAAAAGTTCACCGAGTGGGTTTATACGCTCACTGAGCCGCTGAATCAGGCACGTGAAAAGCTGATCGAAATGCAGACGCTGTTCGATGTGGAAACAGCGGTTGGCGATCAGCTTGATGCGGTTGGGGCGCGAGTCGGCATTTCTCGCATCATGCCGGTGAAGCTGACTGGCGTTTACTTTGCGCTTGATGACGATGGCGGCGTTGGTCTCGATCTGGGTATTTGGAAAGGCGCGTTCGATCCTGATGATGGATTGATCAGTCTTGACGATCCTACTTATCGAGCCGTGATCAAGTCAAAGATTCTGATGAATCATTGGGACGGCACGAACGAAACGCTGCCCGATTTCATCAATGGCGTTATTGGCTATTTCGGTGTGTCCGGAAAGGTTGTTGACTTGCAGGATTTGGAAACGATGCAGGTTGCTCTCAATCTGACGCCCGACACAACGCCTCAAGTCGTTTATGAACTCTTGAGCCGCCGAATCATTGACGTGGTGGCGGCAGGTGTAACGCTCAATCTCACGGACAATCTTCCGTGGTTTGGTTTTGATTTTGAAACTCAGTCTGTAAAGGGCGTTGACGAGGGCTATTGGTTCCCGCTCGCCTAAATAAACAATCGAAAGTCTGCCGCCTTCGGGCGGCTTTTTTTTATGGGTGAAAAAACATGGTAGGTGTCAATCAGCTTTTGCCTTTTGCCAACGGCGAAACGCCGAACGTGCTTTCTTATGACGAGTGGAACGCGCTTGCGGCTCGTCTGAGCGGATTTCAGAGCGGCATTGCTTCGAGCAAGCAGTTCAATTACATTCTTGCGCAGGGCGGCGCGGCAGGCTACGTAATCGGCCAGATGGTTGCCGACTATACGACCGAAACGGCAACGATTGCTGCAACGCCTCTTTATCAGGCATTTAAGCAGGCAATGAGTGCTTTTGTTTCTCAAAGCCCTGTTATAGCGACCGGAACGACAGAGCCAAGAGATCTTTCTGATAGATTTTCAGACTATTTAAACGTGCGGGATTTTGGCGCAAAGGGTGATGGCGTTACAGATGACACAAGTGCTATTCAAGCAGCACTAGACAAGGCTAATGAGCTTGGTGGAAAGACCGTATTGATCCCAGCCGGAACATACATGATCTCAACAATTACGATCAAGGGAGGCGAATATATTGTTGGCGGCGGTTTTGATATTACAAAGCTGAAGCAAATTATCGGAACAAACGCCACGATTATTCAGACTGATGGATTCGCATCTTTTAATGAGGTTAGAAACTTTTCAATCGTAAACCTTGAGGTTGATGGATCTTACCTAACAAAAACTTGGGAAGATCCGACGGCGGCATACGGCAACACATCCGGAAACGGACTTGAAATTTGTGGTCGTGGTTTTGTGATCGATATTGGGCTTTCCAATGTCGCTGGGATCGGTGCTCTTTTTGAGAAGCCTTCCAGCGATTATTTGGATGTTACAGACGACCAAATTTCAGACATTAGTCTTTATGGCACGGTGTTTGGAAAAGAGGGTGTGATCATTAAAGGGCCAAATGATCACATTTTACGAAAGGCATGGATAGGTCTTGCCGGTATATTAAAGTTGCCAGAGGCTTCTACCGTTAAACCAACATCAACATTCTATCCGGGAGAGGGTATTGATGGCATAGTTGTCGATTCCACAAACCTAGAAATCGGTGACGTTCATGTTTACGCATGTTGGGCTGGTACCGGATTCAGAACTCGAAACACGGTAAGACTTACCAAGGGGGGTCGAATCATATCAGAGAGCAACTGCGCTCAGGTCAATATTTCTGATGGAACTTATGGCTCTGCATTCTTTGATGTCAGAAATCTCTCATTGATTCATCCAAACTGGACTGGTGATATTCCTACATACACCTACCCAGATCCGCAATGGGATGCTGTCAGCATATATGCCAATGACTTTATCGCAGAGATCACCTGTAAGAGAACCATTACTACAATTAAACGTGTTGTAGGATCTTGTATTTTGTCTCTGTATGGTCGTGCAAGCGCCACCATAAACTTTGACAATTCAACGGCTCCAGAAGGCGATCAGGAAGAGGGTGAGTTTTACTCTGGAAACGTTGTTTACGTATCTCCTGATTCTTGTGAGTGCAATATTACTGCCGGCCTAAACAATGTTAATGGCATAGGTATTGACCTTCAGGGTTATGGAAATAATATTAAATTCACCGCTAGAGGCTGCAAGACAGCATTTTCAAGAACAAGTTTGAATAATGGAAAGAGGGGGAACTTTGTAGACGGATCAATCATTAGTTGCGATACTGGATTTGTCTCTTCCGGAACGCCGATGTCCGAGATTATCAATCTCGCTATCGATATTTCAGATGGGCAGATTCCGTTCACTGGTGACGCGCCGGATGTAAACAGATCTCAGATTTGGAACATTTCTGCTTCCGTGAACAATGTGGGGTATTCAACTCGACGATTCTTGCTTGGGAGCTTGTTGAACGAAACAACCGACGAGCAAACGTTGTCAATTCCGCATAAGTTTTTGTACACGCCAAGGGTTCAAGAAATTCAATATTCGCTAGAAGATAGATCTACTGTTGCGACAAACTTGGAATATTTCTACCTTAGTTCTGTAGACGATACGAATGTGAATTTCGTTTATAAATACAGCTCGATTGCTGGTTTGGCTGCAAATCAGCGTGTTTCTGTCCGAATTGGATAACAAGGAGACAAAATAATGAATGCGTCAAACTTTGCGCACGCAGGCTTGGCCTTCGCGTGTCAAATCCTCACAGCCCTGATCGCTCTTGCGTTCGGGGCTGATCTTTTTGAGGCTTGCGTTATGGGTGGACTTCTCGCCGTCGGCTTCTATTGGGGTCGAGAGGTCGATCAGGCCGAGAAAAAGGCTGGCACGCCTCCTTGGTGGTCGGGATTCGTGATGACGAAATGGAGCACTGATGCTTTGCTTGATTTACTTTTCCCGATCATCGCTTGTTCTACATTTTCTTTAATTTGCTTTTTGGCATCTTAACCGTACAAACATGACTACCAAACTAATCATTAAGTGGGCGCTTCTAGCGCCCGTTTCTTTATTTATGGCCGTGTTCGCACGGCTTTTATGTCCTGTCTTACCGCTCTTTGCTGACGATGAAGGATATTTACCTGAGTGGCTCTGGTGGTTTCAGACCCCGTTCGACACTTTGGACGGTGACGACGGCTCGTGGGAACGCCACCCTGGGACGGGCAAGTGCAAGTGGTTCGCGTACAGAGACGGTGAAATGATTGCATGGCAGTGGTACCACTGCCAGCACTACGACATTTTTGGGATTCATAAATGCGTGCGTATTGGCTTCGGCTGGAAAATCTGGAGCGAAGAGAAACTCTATGACGAGCCAGCCCAGTATTGGCTCTATTTCAATCCCGTTAAGTAATTAGGAGAAATCAAAATGACAAAAGACGAACTCAAAACGGCTTTAAAAGATTTTGGTAGCCGTGGCAAGCAAATTGCAGATGAGCTTTATGACAAGCTCGAAGCAGAAAAAGAAACGATGGACACAGACACACGACGCAAGACACGAGCGTTCTGGGCTTTTGTTGCTATTTGTACGTTTGGCATCGGCATCGCCGTTGGTCACTGGTTTTTCTAATCGGTCGGAGGCGTTGTGATAAATGCAATTTCAAGCTTTTTACCGCATTCGGCGGACAGAGTAATGATGACGCTTGGCGGGACGGTTGGGGCGATGTTCTCGTTTGCGTTCGGGGACATCGGCCCTCTGCTTATTTGGCTTGCTGTTTTCGTGGTCTTAGATTACATAACGGGCATTCTTGCTGCTCTTAGGAGCAAAAACTGGAGCAGTCGTGTTCTTTTTTATGGAACGATTAGAAAAGTCATCATTTTTGCTGTTGTGGCTTTAGCTCATGGGTTAGATGTCGCACTGCATAACATCATACACATCGACTTCGTTCAGTCGATTGTGCTTGTTGCCTACATCGCAGGCGAGTTTGGTTCGATCATCGAAAACCTAGAGAAGTGTGGACTCGGTCATGTTGTGCCCCCGGTTTTCAAACATATTCTTGATGCGATCAATCTCTATCTCGACAAGCAAGTCGACAAACACTTGCCTTCGGAGTCTAAAAAATGAAACTAAAAAATTTAGGAACTTATGAACCCGCGCTTGCCGCGGGTTTTATTTCGTCTTTTGAGGGTTGCCGTTTGTCTGCATATAAATGCTCCGCGGGCGTTTGGACGATAGGTTACGGTCACACTGAAGCTGTTAGAGAAGGCGATGTGTGTACAGAAGAGCAAGCAAATGCTTGGCTTATCGATGACATCAGAGAGACGCAGACTCTTCTTGCACACTACGTCAACGTGCCGGTGAGCGAAGGGGAGTTTGTTGCTCTTGTCTCACTTGCGTTTAATGTCGGAGTTAGTGCTTTGATGAAGTCAAAACTGCTACGTAAGTTGAACTCTGGTGACCGAGAAGGTGCTGCTGATGAGTTTTTGGACTTTGATCTCGCAAACGGCAAGCGCATCGCAGGTCTTACAAGACGACGCAAAGAAGAGCACGATCTTTTTCTTTTGGATTCGTTAAAAGAGCAACTTCCGAACATTGTTTGATCATGACTGAAACTTTGAAAATAGGGAGTGTCGGTTTTGTGATCGGACTCTTTGTTGCAGCTCTCGCTGCTTACTTTTGTTACGAAAAAGGGTTCGATCATGGAACTGCTGAAGCCGAGGCTCGGCAGGCTGATGCTGTCAAAATTGCACAAAACGAGGTGAAAAAAGACTATGAAAAGCGTATTCAAGAGCTTAGTGCTTCTCTTGAGCGCCTTCGCTCTGACAATACTCAACGGCTGCGCGAGCTCGGCGACTTCAACAACACCAGAACAAGTCTGGCAGCCTGCCGCCGTGACCGACGCGACCTTGGCCGACTGGCGGTCCGAGGTGAAGAGTTACTCAAGCGAGCTGACTCGTATCTTGAAGCGCTCAAATGAAAAATAGTCAAAAAAGCCGGGACTTTCGCTCCGGCTTCCGAATCTAATCAATACCAAGCCATTCTCTCTGTTCTGGCGTCAGCTTGGAGCAGCAGAACTTAGCCCACTCATCGTAAACAATCCTCATATCTCCTAGTGCTTGCTCTCGGTCATAAGCGCATTGATAGCTTTCATTGCGGTGATCGAGACAGCTTTCTCTTAAATCCCTCGAAAACTCTGGGTGCCCGTATCGACTGGCATCTTTTGCCCACGTGTTGAAAGTTGCGCGGCTCAAGCCGTGCTGAGTAACGATCTTTGGGGTTCCGAGTCTCGTTTTTTGATCGGGGTCGACCCAGCCTACACCGTCCTCTTTGAGCTTTCTTTCGTGCATACGCTTGATGCAGGCCCTAAAAGCGTCAAGAGAATGAGGGGCTAACTTTCCTCTATTTATATTAGGGAAGATCAAATCGGAGTCCATGAAGCGGGGAGCGGTACGCAAAAGACCAAATGCCGCTGCCGAAAGCGGCGTTTTTCGGTCAAACGGGATCGTCTGCTTCTTCATCTTCATGCGCTCGCGCGGGATAAGATGAATCCACTGACCGTCCTCTTTTACGATTTCTGACCACGTAGCTTCTCTTGCCGTAGTGTTTCTTGCCGAAGTAAGTATTGCAAAGGCTAGTGCTCGAGCGGTTTGAGAATTCGGCACAACATCAATCAGAGCCTTGAAAAAGTCAGGCATTTGCTTGACGGGCAGTGCTGCCTCGTGACTGCTCTCGGGTCTTTGAAGAGGCAGAAGATCCTCAAGCTTCCCGCCTTTGATTTGCGCAGGATTTAGCATGACGGGGATTAAGTCGTTTCTCATGCCCCAGTCAAAAGCATTTTTCATGTCCGAGAGGATGCGCTCAGGCGTGTCAATCATCGTCTGCCATTTTTCAGACAGCTCTTCAGCTAAACGCTCGGCCGTAATGCTTTCAGCCGGGCTATTCAAAAGTTCTGACGATAGGTGATTTCTGCAGAATCCATCCCAGACCCACTCGCGAGGCTTTCTTTCGTTTTGCCACTTTCCACGGGCCTCATTGAACCGAATCCATTGATAGACAAGTTCTTTGACCGTGATCTTTTCGGACTCGGGCGTCTTCTTCAAAGAATCTTGCTTTTTCTTTTCTTCTTCAGCCGGGTCAATGCCTTGTTTTATCTGAGCCTTCCACTCCGCGGCTTTTTTAAATGCATCGCTCAAAGAGAGCTTAGGGTATCTTCCAAGCGGGAAGACGCGCTTCGTTGCGCGGTCAATCAGCACAAAATATTTTCCGATTGTGCCGTCAGCAAGCGGTCTAACTCTAATGTATAGCCCAGGAACGACCCCGCAAGCGGTGTCTTTTGTGATTGTCCTGAGCTTCTTTTCTGTCATGCGCTCAGCTATTTTCGGCATATTTTTCTCCCAAGGTGCCCTTTATGCTCCCAATAAATCCGGAAAATTTTATCTTTTTTGCTCCCTGGCGATTCCATTGGGAGCATCTATGGTAGCAAAAACCACGAGCTTGAGACAAAGAGTATAGACATAAGACAACGCGAGACAAACTATGTTGTTTCAATGAATAGCCTGAAAACAGGGAAGTTCTTAGAACGAGACAATAAAAAAAGCGATCTGACAACAGATCGCAATTTTGAAAGATGGTCGGGGTGAGAGGATTCGAACCTCCGACTCCTACGTCCCGAACGTAGTACTCTACCAGGCTGAGCTACACCCCGACGATCACCGTTATTAAGCCTTGCGCTCAACAACGAAGGACAGCAATTCTATCAGAGAATTTTTGAAAATGGAAGAGGGAAGAACATCAAGTGCTAACTTTCCTTTTTCAAGCTCCATTTTTGCTCGTACTTTGCAACGCTCAATGGCTCCACTTGCTTGAATAATTTGAGAAATTTTCTCAAAGTCGCCGTGGCCGTCACGAATGGCCTTTTCGATAAAAGCACGATCCTGCTCGTTAGCAGCCTGCATTGCATAAATGACTGGCAGCGTAACCTTCCCTTCTTCAAAATCAGCGCCGATTTGTTTTCCGCTCTCTGTGGGATTGCCGGAGTAGTCCAGAATATCATCGGCGATTTGGAAAGCATTGCCGAGAGCCATTGTGTAGTTTACGAGCGCTTCTTCAGCCTCTTTAGAAGCTCCGGCGAGAGCACTGGCCATTTCCGCCGCAGCGGCAAAAAGTACCGAAGTCTTTCTTTCAATGACTTTGAGATAACGAGCCTCATCGACACTGGGATCGTGAGCGTTTTTCATCTGAATAACTTCGCCTTCACTTAACGTGTTGGCGGCACAGGCAAGAGCTTGCATCACCCGTAAATTGCCGATGCGAATCATCATTTCAAACGAGCGGGTGTACATGAAGTCACCTACCAATACCGCGACGCTATTGCCCCATTTTGCGTTGGCGGTCGGTCGTCCTCTTCTCATCATGCCTTCATCCACGACGTCGTCATGCATCAACGTAGCCGTATGAAGCATTTCGATGGTCGCACCGAGTTCTCGATGATCGTTGCCGCTGTACCCTAAAGCTTTTGCCATGAGCATTAAAAGCGCAGGGCGCATACGTTTGCCGCCGGCTTGTGTGATGTAGGAGCCGATTTCCGTGATTGTCGGGCTTTGGCTATGGGCAAATTCCCGAGCAAGGATGTCGTTGACGGCTTTGAGATCCTCGGCGATGGGGGCGAGGACTGTTTGAGCAGATTTCTTGATAGAAGAGGTATTCGATGTCATAGTGTGGCTCATTATACCTACGAACTCCGACAAAAAAGGGAGGAAAACATCCTCCCTTCTAGATTGCTCTTACTGACTCTACGCCGATTGAACCTTACTGGAATCTTGTGTTTCCGGCGTTGTTGCATTGAGTTTTTGTTGCAACATCGCGATGATTTCGTAGTGGTTAATCAGTTCTCGTGCAAAGAGCAGGAAACTTAAGAAGAGTTCGCAACCACGTGCGGAGAAACCTTTGTCAGGACCGTTACGGAGCAGTTTTTCCTGAATGGTTTCAATGCGAGCAAGAAGCGATTGCGCATTGGCGTGCAAAGCCGCCACATCTGCTTTGCCATTGTGGTTGCCAACAATTTCAAGCAGAAGCTGAGATAAGTCCGCTAAATCTTGACTCAGTTCACCTTGGAAAGTGCGGTGGCGATTGGCAATGTGATCTTTAGAAAGACGAGCCAAAGCTTGCAGTGAGCGTCCCACATCACGCAGATTGGTGAATGTGCGGAAATAGCTGTAACGGGCGTCATTGTCCTCTTTGGTGGGAACAAAGCCAGAATTTTCCATCTTGTAATAAATGCCCCGCTCATGAGTGAGCTGATCGAAGTTTTCATTCGACTGCAGTTTGAGCTTACGCAATCCGCTTTCATCATCATTGAGGAAAGTTTCAACGATATTGTTATAGAGCGTGACAGTGGTCAAAAGGTTTTCGCCGACACGTTGATTCAAAATTTCACGAATCTTATTGACGTCGTAACGAATAGCTTGTTCGGCTTTGTAGTTGGCTTCCTGTTGCTTAAAGCGCATATTGCTTCGGATGATGAGAATAAACGCCAGGATGGCAAGCAAGAACGCCACGAAACCACCTCCCAGGAAAATGATCGAGCAGACAACGGCAGCCAATGTACTGGCGGTCAATGCCGTAACGAACCAGCCGCTGATCACGGTTAAGACGCCGGAAATGCGGTAAACGGCAGTTTCACGGTCCCAAGCGCCATCAGCAAAAGAAGAGCCCATTGCGACCATAAACGTAACGTAAGTGGTTGAAAGCGGCAATTGCAAGGATGTAGCCGAAGAAATCAACGCAGCAGACAACACAAGGTTGACGGATGCTCGAACATAGTCAAAAGGAAGGGGCACTTCACCACGCTTCAATCTTCTGTGTTTGAAACGAGAGTCCAGGGTTTTCTTAACAGCTCCCGGGATTAATTGATTAACAATGCTTCCAAGTCCCATAGAGGCACGGACGATAACACGACCGGGAATTGAGGAGCCAAACTGTTCATGATCACTTTGCTGAGAGGACAGATTCAGGGCTGTTTGAAGCACGCGGTGGGCTTTTTTAGAGAACCACAACGTAAAGACCATGACGATGCCGGAGGCAAGCAGGAAGAACGTGTCGGTCTTAGTCGAAACCAATAGTCCGCTCATAATGAGATCGTCAGGTTGTGCGCCCGAAGCCATCCAGATCTTGAAGCTATCATAGGCAGCAAGCGGAACACCGACGAAGTTCACCAAGTCGTTACCAGCGAAGGCAAAAGCCAGGGAGAAGGTACCGGCCAAGATGACAATTTTGAAAACATTGAATTTGCAGACAAGGATGAGCAGTTGAAAGAGAATGGAGAAACCGACAAATAATGCGATGACAAGCATTTGAGTATTGGCTTCAATCCATTCAATCCATTCCGGTTGCATGAAGCTGGCACCGCGAGCTCCCTTCATGACCAGAAAATACGCAATAGCCGTGATGGATAAACCGCCGAAAACACCGCCGACGTAGGGATAGACTCTTTCGAAGTAGAAAGAGAAGATCAGTCGCATAATGTACTGCACCACAGCGCCTGAAATAAATGCCACGACAACTGAAATCAAGATGGCAGAAATAATGGTCAATGATTCACTGGTATTAATATAGTCAAAGACCATTTGTAAAGAACCGCCTTCCCAATATAACTTAATAGCTGCGGCGGCAATGGCACTGCCTAATAATTCGAAGACGATGGAAACGGTGGTGGAGGTGGGAAGACCGAGGGAGTTGAAGGTATCAAGTAAGACGATGTCGGCGATCATGACCGCAAAGAAGATAATCATCACTTCTGTGAAATTAAACATCTGCGGGTGGAAGATGCCGGAACGTGCTACCTCCATCATACCTGACGAGAAGGTCGCCCCTAAAAGAACCCCGAAGGTGGCAACCCACATTGTTGTGCGGAAGCTTGCGATGCGTGATCCCATAGCGGAATTAAGGAAGTTCACGGCGTCGTTGCTGACGCCAACGAAGAGATCGAAGCATGCAAGGCCAGCCAAAAACACAAGCATCGCTATATAGTAATATTCCATGAGTTCCCCGTCGGAAAGTTCGTAATATTGTCAACGTCTTGTAACGTTGCGCGAAGTTTATGACAGAATTATGACAACAATATGACAAAATAACGGATCAAACGTATATTTTTCGGGTTATTGCTGATTCTGTGGGTGCGTGCTGTAAATTAATTTGCATAACTAATTGATTTATGAAATAATCCGTCTTTCCACGCATGAGTAGGCGGGGTTTGTCCTGCCGATTAACTATAAAAAGGTTTCGCAGACAGTGCGTTGGCTGAGCGAAACGGGCGAGGTAATAAACAATGTACGCAATTATTAAGACCGGCGGAAAGCAATATCGCGTTGCTGCCGGTGACACGATCAAGGTTGAAACCTTGAATGCCGAAGTCGGCTCCCAAGTGACCCTTTCTGAAGTCTTGGCTGTTTCCGATGGCAATGAACTTAAGGTCGGTGCTCCCTTCGTTGAAGGCGCCAGCGTTACGGCCACGGTTGTTTCTCACGGCCGTCACGACAAGGTTCGCATCTTCAAGATGCGTCGTCGCAAGCACTCCATCAAGAGCGCTGGTCATCGTCAAAACTACACGGAGCTCAAGATCGACTCGATCGCGGCTTAATTTGGACTTTTCTAAGAGAGTAAGAAAATGGCACATAAAAAGGGCGGCGGTTCTACCCGCAACGGTCGTGACTCCCAAGCTAAGCGTCTTGGTGTGAAGGTTTTTGGTGATGCAGCTATCAATGCTGGCGGCATCATTGTTCGTCAACGTGGTACGCAATTCCACCCCGGCGACAACGTCGGTATGGGTCGTGACCACACCTTGTTTGCCAAGGTTGACGGCACGGTGAAGTTTGAAGTCAAGGGACCTCAAAATCATCGTTTCGTTAAGGTGATTCCTGCTTAATTTTTAGCAGCACCTCTCGGTTGAGTAAGCTCAATCGGGGAAATGAATTTAAATTTGAAAAGGCCATGTCGATGACATGGCTTTTTCTGTGTTAAAGTCTAAAGTTGTTCGGATTTGTCCGCGCTATTTTAGACGTTTGAGGTAAATAGGCATGAAATTCGTTGATGAGGCACGTATTGAAGTTGCCGGGGGTAAGGGCGGCAATGGCGTAGCGTCTTTTCGCCGTGAAAAATTTATTCCCAAAGGTGGCCCTGATGGTGGAGATGGTGGCCGAGGCGGCGATGTATACGCGGTCGCTGACTGTAACATTAATACGTTGATTGATTTCCGTTATGCCCGTAAACACTTTGCCAAAAATGGTGAAAACGGTCGTGGATCGGACTGCTATGGTGCGGCCGGCAACGATATCGAGCTTCGTATGCCCGTTGGGACTTTAGTGACTGATGCTGATACGGGAGAATTGGTTGCCGATTTGACTCGTCATGGTGAGCGTTACCTCTTAGCTAAAGGCGGAAAGGGTGGATTGGGCAACTTGCACTTTAAATCCAGCACTAATCGAGCCCCGCGTCAATGCACGCCCGGTGAAGAAGGCGAGCATCGTTTTCTGAATCTGGAATTAAAAGTATTGGCCGACGTCGGTCTCCTGGGGATGCCCAATGCCGGTAAGTCCACCTTTATCTCTGCTGTCTCCAACGCTCGTCCAAAGATCGCGGACTATCCCTTTACAACTTTGCATCCGCAGTTGGGTGTGGTAAGAGTGGGACCAGAGCAAAGTTTTGTAGTCGCAGATATTCCCGGGTTGATTGAAGGGGCATCAGAGGGAGCCGGTTTGGGGCATTTGTTCCTGCGCCATTTATCCCGCACGAAACTGTTGCTTCATCTCATTGACATGGCTCCGTTTGATGAGACTGTCGACCCGGCTGCTGAAGCCAAGGCAATTATTGAAGAGTTAAGAAAGTACGATGAAGCGCTTTATAACAAACCTCGCTGGCTTGTTCTCAATAAAGTGGACTTGATCGCGCAAGAAGAACAAGACGATCGCATCAATGATCTATTGGATGCATTGCAGATTCCGGAGGATGAAAGAGTTTTTGTTATTTCGGCGGCTACTCGTGAGGGTTGTCCGGAATTGGTTGCAGCCATTGCCCAATATTTGGATGAAGAGCGACGTCGTGAAAATCAATACAAAGATGACGAACGAATCAATCTTGAAGACGATGAGCTCAAGTTGACTGAAGAATAGGTTCAGCGTTTTTCTCTGTATTCTAAAGGAGCGGTTTCGCTCCTTTTATTTTAGAATTTTCTCGTTTTTCAGCTAGAAAAAGGTGCAGAGATGGATCAAACAATACAAAAGCAACTCCCGGAATGGACATTGGAGGATGCTTACGGGACTGTTCAAGACAAGCGCTTTCAGGATGAATTGCAAAAGATTCATTGTGAAATAAAAAAATTACGTGATTTATTGCCCACGAATCCAACAAAAGAAAATGTATTGCAATGTCTTCCGATTTACGAAGATGCTGTTGAGGGGATTAGTTCGCTAATTTCTTTTTCCTACTGTGTTTCCAGTGCCGATATTACGGATTCGGCGGCAGCCGCTGCTTACGCGCAAACTCAAGCTTTATATGCAGAACTGGAATCCATCGCTTCGCCCCTTTTTGCCAAGCTGGGTTCAATAGCGGATAACGACCCATTTTGGGAAAATTCCATTGTTTCTCATTGGCAATTTAACGCTCGTGAAAAGAATAAGTCCTGGCGTCAGGGTCTGGATTCAGCCACAAACGAGATCATTAACAAATTTGCTGCAACGAGTTTTTATCCTGTAGACGCCATGTATAAACGCTTAAATAAGTCCATGCGGGTACAGGCTCAAAACAGTCAAGGAGAAATACTTCACCTTACGCATTCTCAGTGTGTTGGGGTTTTGAAGGGAGCCGATGACCCTGTTTTGAGAGAAACAGCTCAGTTGGCAGTCAATGATTGGTACAAAAAGAAAGCTGGCTACTATGTGGATTTATTAAATCTTCTGCATGGCTTCCGTAAAGTTCAATTTTCATTGGCGGGTTTATCCGATTGGATGCAACCGAGTCTTGAACAAAACCGCATCAGCAAAGAAGCTCTTCAAGCCGCTTTGGGGGCGATTAAACACCGTCAATCGCAAATACAGCAGGCTATAACGGTACGTGCCCCTTTCTTTGGGCGCAAAGTAATGAAAGCTTGTGACTTTTTTGCTCCGATGCCCAGTCCTTCGATTAAAGAAACGCCCTACATTCCCTATGAACAAGCTATACAGACTGTCAAAGCCTCCTTGCAGGAAGTTAATCCAGATATTCCCGCCTTTATTGATATGATGCTTGAAAAACATTGGTTGGATGCCAAAGTTGATTCGAAAAAAGCGGGTGGCGCCTTTTACTCCCGTTTCAATCGGTTAAAGCAGCCACGGGTGTTCACAACCTATTTAGGCAGTTTTGGCTCTGTATTGCAGCAAGCTCATGAATTGGGACATGCATTTCATTATTGGGTGATGCGGGATCTGCCAACCAATCAAACCGAGTTCCCGATGACTCTCACGGAGGTTGCCAGTACATTTAATGAAGCGAACGTCAGGCGTTATTGTGCTCAACATGCCCAAAATAATGAAGAGCGCTTATCAATTTTGTGGCAAGAATTAATCAGTTGTGCGAACTTTTGCCTGCAGTTGCCCGTTCGAATGGGATTCGAAACACGCTTTATAGAAAAACGTCAAACGGGGCTTGTCAGTAAAGAAGAAGCTGAGACGATGATGCAGCAGGCTTGGCGCGAGTATATGGGAGAGGCCATTGAGGACAGCGATCCGTATTTATGGTGCTATAAGCTACATTTTTACATGACCGATCAATATATCTACAACTATGCCTACACGATCGGTTACTTAATTTCCCAAGGACTCTGTCTTGAACAGAAAAAACGAGGAAAAGATTTTCCTGAGTTTTATCGAAATTTCTTGAGAGATACGGGGCGGATGACAGTGGATGAATTAATCAGCAAACACATAGGCCTTGATGCAACAAAGGAAGATTTCTGGAATTTATGTTTGGATCAGGCCTGTGGATACATTAAAGAATTTAAAACACTGGTTAACTCAAAAATTTAAAATAAAGGGGCCTTTTTGATAAAAACAAAGAGGCCCCCATTCAAGCTAAAGCGCGATGCCTTTCTTAATCCAGTTGGGGCGTTTAGCTTCGTATTGTGCGATGGCTTTTTCGTGCTCAAGGGTCAACGAAATGGCATCTAATCCTTCAAGGATGCAATGTCTTCTGAAGGGATCCATTTCAAACGAGTAGTGCTTATCTCCAACGGTTACGCTGCAATTTTCAAGATCAACTGAAATTTGCATACCGGGATTGGCTTTGAGCGCTTGCATAATCTCATCGATTTCTTTTTCAGTTAAACGGACGAGTAAAAGACCGTTTCCCAGTGAGTTATTGGAGAAAATATCCGCAAACGAGGAAGCGATGACAGCACGAATACCAAAATCAAGCAGTGCCCAAGGCGCGGCTTCACGGCTGGAACCATTGCCGAAATTGTGGCGGGCTACAATGAATTGGGCTTTTTGATAGCATGGTTCATTGAGGATAAAGTCCGGATTGGGCATATTTTCGGCTTCGTCCAAATAACGCCAATTATGAAAAAGGTGTTTGCCAAATCCCTTACGATCGACCGCCAACAAAAACTGTTTGGGAATGATCTGATCGGTATCAATGTTGGAGGCGTCCATCGGAGCAGCCACCGCTGTCAAACTTGTAAATTTATGCATGCTGCTCTCCTTTATTGCAGGTAATCTCGAACATCAACAATTTTCCCGTTGATAGCCGCCGCTGCCGCCATCGCAGGACTCATCAGGTGAGTGCGGCTGCCTCGCCCTTGTCGACCAACAAAGTTGCGGTTGGAAGTGGAGGCAACGCGAGAACCGGGAGCGGCAATATCGTCATTCATCCCCAGACACATGGAGCAGCCAGGAAGCCGCCACTCAAAACCGGCGTCTTTAAATATTTGATCCAATCCCTCTTTTTCTGCCTGAGCCTTTACGGCCATTGAGCCGGGTACTGCTAAAGCACGGATACCTTGAGCGATGTGTCGACCACGAAGAACTTTAGCTGCTTCACGAAAATCCTCAATTCGTCCGTTTGTGCAAGATCCGATAAAGACGGTGTCAATCGGGACGTCCTTGATCGGTTGACCGGCATCAATTTGGATGTAAGCTAAGGCGGCTTCAATGGAATGACGCTCTTGCTCATCGTCACATAACTTAGGATCGGGGACATTGTCAGTGATATGGCAGACTTGGCCAGGGTTGGTTCCCCAAGTAACCATGGGGGTTAAGTGGCCGGAGTCAATAGTTACTTCTTTATCAAACACTGCATCTTCATCACTAGCTAAAGACTTCCAGTAGCGAACGGCTTCATCCCAATCCGCGCCTTTCGGGGAATAAGGACGGTCTTTAAGATAAGCAAATGTTGTTTCATCGGGTGCAATCATGCCCGCTTTCGCACCGATTTCAATAGCCATGTTAGAGAGCGTCATACGTGCTTCCATGGATAGAGCACGAACACCGTCGCCTGCGAATTCAATGGCGTAACCAATGGCGCCAGCCGTTGTGAGAACACGGGCGATTTCCAAAATAAGGTCTTTGGCATAGACACCTTCGGGGAGCTTGCCGACACAATTGATTCTCATGGTCTTTAATTTGGCCTGTTTGATCGTTTGTGTAACCATGACATGCTCAACTTCACTGGTGCCGATTCCGAACGCCAAGGCTCCAAAGGCACCGTGCGTTGCGGTGTGGGAGTCGCCGCAGACAAGTGTTGTTCCCGGAAGAGTAAAGCCCGTTTGAGGACCGATGATATGTACGATGCCTTGATTAGGATGACCGAGACCAAAAAGCGTCACGCCAAAATCTTCGCAATTTTTAATCAATGTGGTCACCTGCTTTTTGGCTACGCACGAACAGGCGTCAATGGTCGCTTTTTGAGTGGAAATGTCGTGGTCCATGGTGGCCATCATCAGTTCGGGCCGACGAAGAACCCGACCGGCTTCCCGTAATCCGGCAAAGGCTTGGGGACTGGTTACTTCGTGGACGAGGTGACGGTCAATATATAAAAGCGGTAGCTCGCCCTCGGCCTCATAGACAACGTGAGCATCGTAAACTTTTTCGTATAGTGTTTTACCCATGACTATTCTCCTAAACGCTCAATGATGGCTTGTCCCATTTCCACCGTGTTGACCACTTGAGCGTCGGGCATGGCACGGGCTAAATCAGCGGTGATAATTTGATCCTGAAGGGTACGGGCGACCGCATTTTCCACGTCTTGAGCCGCAGCATTTTCACCAAATGAATGTCTCAGCATCAACGCCATTGACAGAATCTGCGCAATGGGGTTGGCAATGCCTTTACCGGCAATGTCAGGAGCTGAACCTCCTGCAGGTTCGTAAAGACCGAAAGTCCCGGAAGCCAGCGAGGCAGAGGATAAAAGTCCCATGGAACCGGTGATCATTGCGCATTCATCGGAGAGAATGTCTCCGAACATATTGGAGCAAAGCACAACGTCAAATTGAGCGGGGTTTTTAATGAGTTGCATGGTGGCGTTGTCGATATAGAGGTGTTCAAGTGTCACCTCGGGATAGTCTTGAGCAACCTCTGTGACGACTTCACGCCATAAAACCGAACTAGCCAAGACATTGGATTTATCAATGGATGTTACTTTCTTTCTTCGTCCCATTGCCACTTTAAATGCAACGCGTGCGATTCGTTCAATTTCTTTTCGGCTATAAACTTCCGTGTCGTAGGCGCGTTCATTCTCACCCTCTCCTTCACGTCCCTTCGGAGTGCCGAAATAGATGCCGCCGGTGAGTTCGCGAACGACGATGGCATCAAATCCTTGAGCAGAAATATCTGAACGCAATGGGCTTAGCGCGTTTAAACCTTGGAAAATTCTGGCCGGCCTCAAATTGCAGAAAAGGCCGTAGCGTTTACGCAGTGGCAAAAGAGCTCCAGCTTCGGGGCGCAAATGATGCGGAAGATGATCCCACTTGGGGCCGCCCACGCTGCCAAATAAAATAGCTTGCGCATTGTCACAGGCTTTAACAGTGTCTTCGGGCAAAGGCTTGCCGCAGTGATCAATGGCTGCGCCTCCTACTAAATGTTCTTCGCGTGAAACGGTAAAGCCATGTTTTTTGCCAACGGCATCCATCACTTTGAGAGCCTCTGCCATGACTTCAGGACCGATGCCGTCACCGGCTAAAACAGCAATGTGGTAATTCTTTGACATGAATAAATCCTTTCGATAAATCTTTGTTTTAAGCCTGTTGTTTTTCGCGTTTCTTTTCAATCAAACGGGCTCGTTCAATGATGTTGCAGGCGTCGATTAACGCAAGAGCTGAAGCTTCGATCACATCAGTAGAAAGCCCCATGCCGTGGAAGATTCGACCTTCGTAATCAACGTTGACATTAACTTGACCCAGGGCATCCATGCCAGCGCCGTTGGCCTTGATGGTGTAGCTTGTCAGTTTGCAGCGAATACCGGTCAAACGAGTGATGCAGTTATAGACCGCGTCCACGGGACCGTTTCCGATACTGGATTCCGTGCGGGTACGCTTACCTACTTTCAGGCGAACGCTTGCCGTCGGAATAGCACCATGGGCGCCGCCACTCATGACATTGATCGTGTCAAGCTTGAAGTAATTTTCATTGGCTTCATCACGCTTTTGGAAAAAGAGTAGGGCTTCCAAGTCATAATCGAAAACCTGACCTTTTTTGTCGGCCAGTTGCAGGAATCGATCATAGATATCATTAAGATCGTAGCTGTCGTCAGAGTAGCCTAGGTTTCTTAAGCAGGCTCGGATCATGTGACGGCCGGAGCGAGCTGTCATATGCATGGTGTTACCGGTAAAGCCCACGCTTTCAGGCGTCAGAATCTCGTAAGTTTCTCGGTTCTTCAAAACACCGTCTTGGTGGATACCGGAGCTATGAGCGAAAGCGTTAGAACCGACAATCGCCTTATGAGGTGGTACCGGTTCGTTGCAGATTTTGGAGACAAGAGTGGATGTTCTGGCGATATTCTTGGCAACAATATCGGTATACAGCCCTTTAAGGAATTTTTCTCTTAACTTAATGGCCATGACCACTTCTTCAAGTGAACAATTGCCGGCGCGCTCTCCTAATCCGTTCATACAACATTCGATTTGCCGAGCGCCGTGGCGGATGGCGGTGAGGGAGTTGGCGGTAGCCATCCCCAAATCGTTGTGACAATGCACAGAAATAATGGCCTTATCAATATTGGGCACACGGTTAAAGAGGTTGGAGATAATGTCGCCGAATTCTTCAGGTAATGTGTAGCCGACAGTGTCCGGAATATTGATGGTTGTTGCGCCGGCATTAATGGCGTTTTCGACCATTCGGCAAAGATAGTCTATCGGGGTACGTCCTGCGTCTTCACAGGAGAATTCAACATCATCGGTGTAGTTTCTGGCTTGTTTTATGCAAGCGGTAGCCATTGCCATAATGTCATCACGGCTCTTTTTCAGCTTGTCCTGGACGTGAATGTCTGAGGTGGCGATGAAAGTATGAATACGGAAATGTTTGGCATCTCTCAGCGCATTTCCACAGGCATCCACATCTTTGGGAACGCAACGGGCAAGCCCGCAGGGAATGGCGTGTTTAAGGTTGCGGGAAATTAGCTGAACAGATTGGAAGTCACCCTCTGAGGAAATCGGAAAGCCGGTTTCAATGACATCAACTCCTAATTGATCCAGAGCCATGGCAATTTGAAGTTTTTGCTGTGAGCTTAAGCTTTGCGGTAAAGCCTGTTCGCCATCGCGCAAAGTTGTATCAAAAATAATAATTTTATTGGGATCGTAGTGTTGAGCCATAAATTCCCCTCGATGCGAAAAGACGAAGTTTTGCAATGTGAAAAATTTACGACTTCAGGGATTTTGTGTCAATAAGTATAATGTATTAGTCTATTTTTTAAAAATATAAGATATTGAAAATAAATAAAAAATAATTTCAAAAATTAATAAATTTGTAAGATTTTGATTTACAAAAGATACTATTTTTGTAAAAAGGTATTTTGCTATTAAGGAAGATTTTGATTTTTTTTGAGTGTGAAATTGGATACAAAAATGCCCGCGTCTGACAAGCAACGCGGGCAATGACTCAGAATCCGTACAGTAACCAGTCTTGGCTGGGTTTGGATCGTTTGTCATGTTCACCGAAAAGATGGGGTGCTAAGTCAGCTAGCGCTTTTCGGTAGACATCGTGTTTGAAATCGATGACATCGCGCAATGGAACCCAGTAATCATTCCAGCGCCATGCGTCAAACTCTGGTTGGGAGGAAGCGAAAAGATTGATTTTCGATTCAGGTCCAACGAGTTTTAACAAAAACCAAATTTGCTTTTGTCCGCGGTATATCGAACGGTCAGCACGTCTGAAAGGTTCGGGAACATCGTAATAGAGCCACTCACTCGTATGAGCGATGATTTTAACGTCATCGGGCGTTAAGCCGATTTCCTCATTGAGTTCACGCATCAGCGCTGTCTCAATATCCTCACCTTCGTCAATACCTCCCTGGGGAAATTGCCAAGCCGGTTTTTTCAGTCGTTTGGCCCAAAATACCTTTTTGTCGTCATTGGTTAAAATAATGCCGACATTCGGACGGTAACCGTCGCTGTCCAACATGAAAGGCCTCAAAATCTCTAAAATTACTCTTTTACTTTTACCAAGTGCATGGTAAAAAGTGCACATCAAAAAATTGTACCTTAATTAGCGAGAAAACAATGCGCGCTCGTTCCTTTTTTATTTCTACATTAAAAGAAGCTCCGTCGGATGCCGACATTGTGAGCCAACAGTTAATGATTCGCGCCGGCATGATCAAGAAGCTGGCTGCGGGGGTCTATACCTATATGCCGATGGGTTTGCGTTCCCTTCGTAAGATCGAGAACATTATTCGTGAAGAAATGAATCGCGCGGGTGCGATTGAATTGTTGTTGCCGATGGTGCAACCCGCCGAACTATGGCAAGAGTCTGGCCGTTGGGAAAAGTATGGTCCGGAACTTTTGCGCTTTAAAGATCGTCATCAACGCGATTTTGTGATTCAGCCCACCTCTGAAGAAGTGATTACCGATTTTGCTCGTCAGGAAATTCGCTCTTGGCGTCAGCTCCCGGTAAACCTCTATCAGATCCAAACGAAATTCCGTGATGAACGTCGTCCGCGTTTTGGTGTAATGCGTGGTCGTGAATTCACAATGAAAGATGGTTATTCATTTGACCGTGACCAAGAAGGTGCGTTGAAGTCCTATGACAAGATGTATGAGGCCTATCAACGTATTTTCACCCGTTTGGGTCTGACATTCCGTGCAGTGGCGGCCGATACCGGTTCTATTGGTGGAGACCGCTCGCACGAATTCCAAGTCATCGCGGATACCGGTGAAGATTTAATTGCTTATTGTCCTGACAGTGATTTCGCGGCCAATATTGAATTAGCTCCGGCACCCTGCTTAATTGCCAAGCGTGCAGAGGCCAAGGAAACGATGCAAAAAGTTCCGACGCCCGGTAAGGAAAAGTGCGAGGATGTGGTGGAACTTTTGGGCCGCGAATTGACTTCTTCAATGAAGTCTGTTGTTTTGGCTGCCGAACGTTTTAATGAAAAGGGTGAGGCGATTGAGCCGCAAATCGTGATGATTTTGCTTCGAGCCGATCACGATTTAAATGAAGTGAAGGCTGGGAAACTTCCTGAATTAAAGGAAGGATTCCGTTTTGCTACGGATGCTGAAATCATTAAGGCGTTTGGTTGTAAGCCGGGTTACTTGGGACCTGTCGGCATCAAGGACGATATCGTTGTGTACGCGGACCAGACGGCCGCCAATATGACTGATTTTATCTGCGGAGCTAACGAAGAAGGTTTCCACATTACGGGTGTGAACTGGGCAAGGGATTTGCCGGAACCCAAAGTGGCCGATTTACGTAACGTTGTTGAAGGGGATGCTTCTCCGGATGGTAAGGGCGTACTGAAGCTTCAACGCGGTATCGAAGTGGGTCACGTGTTCTACTTGGGAACGAAGTATTCTCAAGCGCTCAATGCCACTTATTTGGATGAAAACGGTAAGCCTCAAGTTTTGGAGATGGGTTGCTATGGTATCGGCGTATCGCGTCTTTTAGGTGCTGCCATTGAACAAGGACACGATGAACAAGGCATTATTTGGCCGGAATCCATCGCGCCGTTTACAACGGTCATTTGCCCGATGAACTATTCCAAGAGTGAAATGGTGCGGGAAGCGGCCGATAAACTCTATGAGGATTTGAAAGCAGCCGGCGTAGATGTGATTTTGGATGACCGAGAAATGCGCCCCGGCGTTATGTTCGCAGAGTGGGAATTGATCGGTATTCCCCATCGTATTGTGGTTGGTGAACGCGGTCTCAAAAACGGAGAAGTGGAGTATGCCAATCGCCGTACCATTAAGGAAAAACAAATGGTCAAAACTGAAGAAATTGTCAGCTTTCTTTTAAAGCAATAAACAATTTTCTTCGTTAAAAAAGCTCGGTGACTGGGAAGTTTTCCGAGCTTTTTAAAGGGTAAGAAAAACCGCTCGAAAACGAGCGGTTTTTCTTTAGAATCGCGAGTCGCTGGTTAGCGCTTGCAGCACTTCTTCTTAGAAGCAACAGCAGCCTTGAAAGCGGCGCCAGCGGTGAACTTCGGCAACACGGTGGCCGGGATCTTGATCGTTTCGCCCGTGGAAGGATTGCGACCTTCGCGAGCAGCGCGCTTCGTGGCCTTGAACGTACCGAAACCGATCAATTGGAAGCCGTCACCCTTGGCAACAGCCTTAACGATAGCTTCAAACACAGAGTCAACGATGCGACCGGCTTGAGCCTTGGAAAGTTCGTTTTCTTCAGCAACGATAGCGATGAGTTCTTGCTTGTTCATTGGAATTCTCCTAAAAAAATGAGCATCAGAACGATGAACGTCTTTAATATACTCCATCTATTCCCTTTAAAACCAGAGGGTTGCGTTAAAAAATGAAAGAAAAAGGGTAATTTTTATTGATTTGAATTAAAAACATAACAAAAATGTAGCAAAAAGGAGACAGTAGTCGCTTTCAATGCCCCAATTAGCAGGCCTTAAACTCGAAAACTAAATAAAAAAACGCTCCAAAACAGAAGTTGTTTCGGAGCGCTTTTTTCAAACACAGTTTCTCTATTGAGCGACCGCTTTTGTTTGAGATGGATTTTTCTTTGAAACGTCGATTAAACGGCGGAAAGTTTCAGAAGACAATGTAATTTGCTTGAGGACCGCTGCTCGTGTTTTGTCGTTGATTCGATCACTGCCCGCGCCGTGAAGAATCTCAAGGAAAAGATCTGCCAGTTCGCTTTTAACCGTGTCAGGTTTGATTGCTTTAGCGATCAATTTTTGTTTAGCGTCCTCGTAACGGTTGATTTGTTCATCCGACAATCGTTTGAAGATTTTATCAGCCATCACTTCTTCACCGTGATAATTCATTTGGAAAAGCGTTTTTTTAACGAGTTTTTCATTTTCCCGGTATTCAGGACAGTTATCCAAGGTGGTTCGAATGGCAGTGGCTTGTAAAAGTGCGCTCCAGAGCGCCTTAAACATGTCATAAGGACCGGGATTTAAAAAATCAAATAAGGGCAATTTTGCCTTTGAGACTCGAGCTGCTTCACGAGCGGTAAAGCGTACTAAGTCGCGAATGCAACCGCCATAGGTGTAGCCTAAATCTTCTGCAAATTGGTTAGTAATGATTTTGCTCATTTCCGAAAACCTAATAAATTAACGTTTACTGTCCACCGGGTCAAAGGTGAGCTGAATCGTCCTGGGGGGATTGCCCGTCGGATGATTCGGGAATGGGTTACAAGCGCGGATAGCGCGTTCCACGGCTTGGTCAAAGGCGGGCAGACCGCTTGCTTTGAGCAGGCGAGGAGCACCGGCTTGACGGCCGTCGTTCAAAAGGTGCACTTCGTAGACCGCTTTATATTGTCCTGCCTTCATATTGGGGGCAACGGCAAAAGCAATATTGGGACGAATGCACGCAATGATTCTTGAGCTATAGAGCGCCGATTGAGGTCCGCCCGCTTGAACCGTGACCCCGGCCACATTTTGTTGAGAAGAGGCTTGAAGCTCTTTTAATTGTTCGCGTTGCATTTGCTGAGCCAGGCGTCTGGCTTGCTCGCGTCTGCGTTGTTGAGCTTCTTCTTGGCGCTTTTTCTCTTCGGCCAAGCGCTTTTCTTCCAACTTTTTCTGTTCTTCAAGGCGACGCTGCTCTTCTTGAAGACGCTTTTGTTCTTCCAGTTGGCGTTGCTCTTCTAATTTTTTCTGCTCTTCGAGTTTCTTTTTTTCTTCCTCTTGCTGACGAATTACATTTTCATCAGGCGTTTGCTCGACGGGCTTTTCAACCTTCGCTGGCGGCGGAGGCGGAGGCGGAGCGGGCTCGGGTTCTGGCTCCGGCTCCGGCTCCGGTTCTTCTTTAGGAGGTTCTGTCTTTTGCACTTCTTTGGGTGGTGTTACAGGAGTTACGTTAGCCATTTGTGAGGGAGACCAAAGCTCCGCGTACACCACATCGGTGCTTTCAGTATTCCATTGGAAAACAAAAAACAGACCGATAAAAAGAATCGCATGCATGAACAAAGCCAGCACAAACGGCAGCCCCCAATGGTTGCGCTGTTGTGGCTGGTGTCGGGGTGGATCATTTTTTTGTTGATGAACCGCCGGTTTGTTCTTCTTTAATGGATTCACGGCTTATTTCTCAACTTTCAAAGAAAGACCGACTCGGGCAATGTCTGCCGCTTGAAGTTGCTTCATAACATTGACGACTTGTTCATATTGAACGACTTTGTCAGCAGCAATGACAACCGGAATATCAGCACGTCCTTCTTGTGCTTTTTTCACGGTCGCAATGAGACCGGGCATATCGACCGCCAAAAGCTCTTTGCCTTTTCTGACAGACATGGCACCTGTCGGGTGCACAATCACTTCAACAATTGCCTCAGGTGCCTTTTCTGCTTTTTTGACACTGGGCAAATTGACTAATGACGGGTTCACGAACGGAGCGGCTACCATCAAGATAACCACGAGCACAAGCATGACGTCAATGTATGGAACAACATTGATTTCAGCCATTAGTCGACGAGAAGAACGTCGAGAGGAACGCAGACCTTCCATAATCAGCCTCTTTGACGTTGAAGAATGTTTTGGAATTCTTCAGCGAAACTTTCGTAGCGATTGGATAAACGTTCCACGTCATTGGCGAAACGGTTATAAGCTGCAACAGCGGGAATAGCGGCAAAAAGACCAATTGCAGTTGCAACCAATGCTTCGGCAATGCCGGGGGCGACTGTTGCAAGAGAGGCGTTATCGAGCGCGGACAAACCCGTAAATGCATTCATAATGCCCCAAACGGTACCGAATAAGCCGATGTAGGGAGAGACGGAACCGATCGAAGCTAAAGTGGGTAAGCCGCTTTCAAGGCTATCCATTTCACGTTGATAGGTGGCACGCATGGCGCGACGAACACCATCCAGGGCTTCGGCAGAACCTCGGGTCGAGAGTTTGAGAAACTCAGTCATTCCAGAGGCAAAGATTCGTTCCTGTGTGCCGGAGTGTTCACGGTGATTTTGAGCGTGCTCGTAGAGTTTATTGAGTTCCGCACCGCTCCAGAAGCGACTTTCAAAATCTTCACTCAGTTGTTTGGCTTGGCGAAGCTGGAAGAATTTCTGAAAAATTCGAGTCCAACTGATTAAGGACAGAATAATCAAAATGGCCAAGACTGCCTGAACCACGACACTGGCGTGTGTGAGCAAAGACAAGATGGACATGTCGGCACTAGCGTTCATAAAACTTCCTTTATTCGGTTGCGTTGGGGTTAACAAGCAACAGTTTTTCAATCGTTTCAAAAATAGGCGAGGGGATTGCTGTTGGTACGCCTTTAAGCGGATCAATACAAACAACACGAACTTCAGCGGCAGTCATCAGAGTCTCCCCCTTGTATGCACGCTGATCGAAAACAAAACTCGCCCTTCGCAAGCTCTTTAGTGTTGTTCGGATCTCTAACTCATCGTCGAGCTTGGCCGGACGCTTGAATTGGATTGATAAATCCGAGACAACAAAAGCGCAAGTTTTCATTTCTAAAAGAGCGTTTTGGCTCCAGCCTAAACTGCGCAGAAACTCGGTGCGTGCTCTTTCAAAAAATTTGAGGTAACTTGCGTGATAAACCACACCGCCCGCATCAGTATCTTCAAAATATACGCGGGCACTCCAAATAAACTCTTGCGAAATAGGGGTTGGCATTATAACACGTTGTTTTTGTTAAAAAAGTGACGAAGTTTGTCCGGCTGCGCCAGGGGCTTCATACCCAAAATGCTGGTACGCAAGAAGGGTCGCCACGCGTCCTCTCGGTGTTCTTTGCAGATGCCCCTGTTGAATGAGATAGGGTTCAACCACATCTTCCAAGGTTTCGCGATCTTCGCCCACTGCGGCGGCCAAATTGTCGATGCCGACCGGGCCACCGTTAAATTTTTCAATGATGGCCAGGAGGAATTTACGGTCGATCAAATCGAATCCCAAAGGATCAACATCGAGCATTTGCAACGCTTTATCTGCTACTTCTCGGGTCACCACTCCATCGTATTTAACCTGAGCATAATCGCGAACCCGTCGCAACAAACGATTGGCAATACGCGGCGTTCCGCGACTTCTTCGGGCGACCTCAAAAGCGCCTTCTTCATCGATTTGAACGTTTAAAAGTTTGGCGCTGCGCTTAACGATTTTGGCCAAGTCTTCGTTGCTGTAAAACTGCAATTGGGCAACGATTCCAAACCGTGCTCTCAATGGGTTAGTAAGCATACCGGCGCGAGTAGTCGCACCGATCAAAGTAAATGGTTTCAGATCTAATTTAATCGAGCGGGCTGCAGGGCCCTCACCGATCATGATGTCAATCTGAAAGTCCTCAAGTGCTGGATACAGGATTTCTTCCACAACAGGGGATAGGCGATGAATTTCATCGATAAACAGTACATCGTTTTCCTGCAAATTAGTCAAAATGGCGGCAAGATCGCCAGGACGTTCCAACACTGGACCGGAGGTTTGGCGAAGATTTACCCCCATTTCGTTGGCCACAATATGCGCCAGAGTTGTTTTGCCTAGACCGGGAGGTCCGAAAACCAGTAAATGGTCCAAAGCTTCATGTCTGGACTTTGCCGCTTTGATAAAAACGGAGAGTTGTTCGCAAGCTTTGGGTTGACCAACGTAGTCTTTCAGCTTCGTGGGTCGCAGAGCGCGGTCCACGCTTTCTTCATTTGGCGAAGCGACTTCGCCGGCAACAATTCGTTCAATCGTTTGCATGACGGATCATACTCACATATTTTGTAGGGCCATACGGATACCATCGGAAACAGAAATATCTTCCGGTAGCTTCTTGACTGCCATTGTGGCTTCCCGTTCACTGTAGCCCAAACCAATTAATGCGTTGATGATATCGGCAGTCGCAGAATTTTGAGCAACGGTAGAGACCGTTGAAAGAGTTCCGGTCAACTTGTCTTTAAGTTCTAAAATTAAACGCTCTGCCGTTTTTTTGCCGATCCCGGGAACACGGGTAAGAAGTGAAGCTTGTTGCATGGCTACAGCGTTAACCAAATCCGGCACGGATAGGCCGGAGAGAATTGACAGAGCCGTTCTGGCGCCGATACCTGATACCTTTAGCAATTGCCTAAATGTTTCTCGCTCCTCAGCGGTGAGAAAACCGTAAAGCAGCTGCGCGTCTTCGCGCACGACCATGTGTGTCAATAGCGTCACTTCGGAGCCGATAGACGGCAGGTTATAGAACGTGGACATTGGAACATCAATCTCGTAGCCTACCCCGTGCACATCAACAAGAATGTGGGGAGGATTGCTCTCAGCCAATTGTCCTTTAATGCGTCCGATCATTTATGGTTTCCTCGCTAAGCCTAAATGCACTTCCCAAGCAGCCCGATTTTTAGCCCCAGAGTGACGTCTGGCGTGGCCGGCACTGGTTTTAGGAGCCTGCATGGCTCCCATCATACGAAAAGACTGAGCCGCACAAACGGCGCATGCCAAAGCATCGGCCGCGTCGGCTTGAATTTTTTCCGGCAGTCCCAGCATGCGGGACATCATGGCTTGAACCTGGGCTTTATTGGCTCGACCTGTGCCCACAGTCGCCTGTTTGATTTCCGTTGGCGTAAATTCGTTCACCAAGAGTTCTTCGTTTGCCAGTGCCGTCAACGCCGCGCCTCTGGCTTGGCCTAAAAGAAGCGTTGTGTATGGGTTCATGTTGACAAACACTTTCTCGCAAGCTGCAAAACTTGGTGTTGTTTCACGAGCGATTTTGCCGACTTCCGTAAAAATAAAACGAAGTCGTTCAGCCAATTCTCCTTTGGGGACATTAATGACACCGGCGGTAACGAACTTCAACTCGTTGCCGTAAACATCAATGACCCCAAACCCCGTGTGATTAAGTCCGGGGTCAACGCCCATGATTCGAACAAAGTCGCTCACTGTTTAGTGCCTGCCAAAGTTGCCGAAACCGCCCAGACCGCCTAGGCCGCCACCAAATTTATTCAAACCGCCCAAGGCGCGCATCATCTTTGCTAGGCCGCCCTTTTGCATGCTTTTCATCATGGTTTGCGTCTGTTCAAACTGCTTGAGCATTTTGTTGACTTCCTGAACGGGCACTCCTGCGCCGGCGGCAATGCGGCGTTTACGGCTTGCCTTGATGATATCAGGGTGCATGCGCTCGAAAGGTGTCATCGAGTTGATAATGCCTTCGGTTCTGGCAATGGCCTTCTGGGCATCGTCATCGTTAATTTTGGAAGCGGCCTCTGCAAATTGTGTAGGCAGTTTTTCCATTAAACCCGAAAAGCTCCCCATGTTTTTCATTTGAGCTAATTGAGCCTTAAAGTCGTTGAGGTCAAACTTATTGCCTGCCTTCATCTTTTGGGCAAGTTTTTGAGTTTGTTCGACGTCAATGGCTTTTTGGACGTCTTTTACCAAAGCGACGATATCGCCCATGCCGAGGATGCGGCTTGCCATTCCTTCGGCATTAAAGGGTTCCAGACCATCGATTTTTTCAGAGACACCGACAAATTTAATCGGTTTACCGGTTGTGTAGGCCACCGACAAAGCGGCACCACCGCGGCTGTCACCATCAAGCTTCGTGAGGATAACGCCTGTCAGCGAAAGTCTTTCGTTAAAGGCCTGCGCGGCTTGAACAGCTGTCTGACCCAACATGGCGTCAGCCACGAACATTGTTTCTGAGGGCTTGAGTTCATCATGTAACTCAGCCACTTCATTCATCATTGCTTCATCGATGGATAAGCGCCCGGCCGTATCCACAATGAGAACATCGTAGAAGTAGCGTTTGGCATGCGCCAAGGCGTCTTTGGCAATGGTCAGCGGTTTTTGGTTCGCATCCATTGCAAAATTATCTGCTCCGGCTTGCTCTGTAATCACCTTCAATTGGTCCGCTGCGGCGGGGCGGTACACGTCGGTTGAGACCGTGAGGACTTTTTTCTTTTTGTCGTTAACTAAAAAACGAGCAAGTTTACCGGCAGAAGTCGTTTTACCTGCACCCTGAAGGCCAGCGAGCAGAATAACCGCAGGCGGTTGAGTAGCAAGATTAATCTCTTTTTCTTTTTCAGAGAGACTGCCACCGATGATATCGGTTAGTTCACGTTGCACAACACCGACGAGCGCCTGTCCGGGATTGAGGTTGCCAATGACTTCCTCATTCATGGCTTTAGCTTTGATACGCGCGATCAGTTCGCGAACTACAGGCAAGGCAACGTCAGCCTCCAGCAGTGCAATGCGAACTTCACGCAGCATATCGCGGGTATTTTCTTCGGTCAGACGAGCCTGACCGCGCATGGTTTTAATGACGCGCGAAAGGCGTTGGCTTAATGTATTGAGCATTTCGTTTCAAAAAATTAGAAAGATAACCACAACATTGACAGCCCTATCCCTTACAATGAGACACTGTTAAAAACATATCAGCGACAGTGTCGGATAGGTGAGCTCGTCAAATGGATTTAAACATCATATTGTACGGTGTTGCGTCAATTTTTTATCTGATTGTGGGCGGAAAAATTGTCAGCACATTTAAAAAACGTGGAGATCAGGCGCCGACTTGGTCTTTGCCGGTCATTGCAGCAGCCATTGTTGCCCATTTTTGGGTTTTACAGTCTTCTATTTTTTGTGCACCGCAGACGATTTGGGTGACTTTCGGTAATTCAATATCGGCTATTTGCTTTTTCAGCACGTTGATATTGTTTTTTGGAGCGCTTTATTCTCGCGTCCATGCCCTTTATGGGATTGTCCTTTTAATTGCTGGTTTGGGGATTTGGAGTCCGCTCTTATTTCCTTCAGACGCTCAGCCGATTGTTGATTCGACCATGGGCTTTAAGCTTCATATTGCTTTCGGCCTTTTGGCTTATAGCTTTATGCTGATGAGTGTTGTCCAGGCCGTTCTAATGAGTATTTTGAATTCCAGACTCAAAAATCATGAAGCCTTGGAGGAACCGGAAGGTATCGTCGCTTCCATGCCCAATCTTATGACAATGGAGCGCATTCTTTTCCGAGTCATTTTTGCCTGTTTTGTCGTTCTGACATTAACCATCATCACGGGCATGGTGTCTACCGTGCACTATCTGGATGCCCTTTTGGCTTTTGACCATAAGACTGTGCTGACGATCTTAAGTTGGCTCGTTTTCGGTATTTTGTTATTAGGGAGAAAACTTCTGGGGTGGCGCAGCCGTAAGGCTTTAACTATTTTTTGGATAGCTGTAGCCCTGCAGGTCATCGCTTTTTTAGCCTACCGTTTTGTTTTGGATGTCTTGAAGTAGGATAAAACCATGTTGGGTAAAGTTCTTTTTTGGGTTCTTTTGGGATTGCTCATCTTTATTTTTTGGCAAAAGAAACGAGTGGCCCAGGTTAAGCGTGAGGAATCAGAAAGAAAAGTGCCCGAATCCAAAAAGATGGTTCAGTGTCCGGTTTGCGGCGTGCACTTTGTTGAAGTGGACGGTGTGTGGGTAAATGGAACGATGTACTGCAGTCACGAGTGCGCAGAGAAAGCAAAAGGCTCAACAGAATGATCAGCTTTGATTCTGAAGGATGGATTAGGGGCAGTGGTACGGTTTGTGAGCCAAGCCCCTTTTTTGATGACAGACAAGCCGATACCACGGTTAATCTCGTCGTCATGCATAACATTTCTCTTCCGGCCGGCGTTTTCGGTTTGGGTTACGTCAGAGCGCTTTTTTTGGGTCATTTGCTTCAAAACGATATCCAAGGATTCGAATCGCTCAGGGGATTAAAAGTTTCTTCCCATTTTTTTATTGACAGGCGGGGACTGATTAACCAGTTTGTCAGTATCAAAAAGAGAGCATGGCATGCTGGTCGGTCTATTTTTCAGGGAAAAAGCTGTTGCAACGATTTTTCCATAGGAATTGAGATGGAAGGATCGGATTTCGTTCCTTTTGAATCTGTTCAATATGAAGCGTTGCAGAAGCTACTGGAGGCTTTGTTTAAGGCTGAACCAAATTTGGCGTATATTACGGGGCACAGCGATATTGCACCGGATCGAAAAACCGACCCTGGTCCCTATTTTGACTGGAAGCGCGTCTTTTCTGAACCGGAAATCGCAAAACAGTTAAAATATTCGACTATTCAATCCATTAACAAACAATAATGATGGCCAGTTTTATCGCATTTCTTTTCAACATGGTGACCACTTTTGTCGGTTGCCTCTTGATTCTTCGTGCGTTTATTTTTTATCAGCGCTTATCCATCTTTGATCCCATCGCCCGTTTGGCTTGGTTCGGTACTAACTGGTTGGTTATTCCCGTTTCCCGCTTGGTTAAACCGGGTAGACGTTGGGAATGGGCATCTGTTTTGTCAGCCTTCATTATGGCGGCAGTGGTTGCGATCGTGACTCGTCAGGTCACCGGTTTGCCGATCAGTTGGTTGGGAGTTCCCGTCTGTGCGGTGTTTTTATTGTTGCGTTGGGTGTTGGAACTCGTGCTGTGGGGAACCATTATTTTCGTTATTCTGTCCTGGCTTCAACCGACCTCTCCCGCCTATGGGATGGTTTGGCGTTTAATGAACCCGATCTTAGGCCCGATTTCCTCGCGTTTGCCACGTATTGCTGGACTTGACTGGTCGCCCCTTATTGTTTTCCTGATTGTCAACGCTTTGCTCTACTGGGTAACACCGCTCTCGCAGGGTTACTTCGTGAGTGCTTGGTTCTAGTCTTTCAGATTAACCGTCTTACCGAATGCGCGCTCGAAACGGCGCGCAATTTCGTCTGTAGTGACAGAGTAGCCTTGGGCCTCGGGTGATTGAGCTTTAATAGCCCCCATTAGCGTTGCCAGGTGCAAGGTATCTGTCCAATCCCATCGTAGCGTAAGTCCTCTAAGAAGACCGCCTCTAAAAGCATCTCCGCAACCAACAGGATAGGTGGGACCGTTTAGTGTCAAAGCCGGGAAGTAATCAGAGTCTCCATTAGCGTATAGCAGAGCTCCTTTGTCACCCTTAGTGATAATGGTGGCGGTAAGTTCTTGCGCGACGGATTTTATGTCTAAACCGGTTTTCTGCTTGAGTACATCCCATTCGTACGAAGAAAGTGTCAGAACGTCAACATGTTCTAAAAACCACCCAATGTCTTGACCGCTTAGATAAGCGCTGGCTTGCCCCATGTCCCAAATAGTAGGAATGCGATGTTCGTTGAGATAGTTAATGTGAGCCTTCATCACAGGCGTGGCAGTAGGAGTGACGATGGCCCAATCAAGTTTTTCATTTTCTGTTGGCAGTGCCTGATCAGCCCAGGCCATGGCGCCTTCGTGAAAGGCCGTCATCTGATTGCCCAATCGGTCAGTGGTGATAAAAGCCTGTGGGGTAAAGGCGTTTTTGATGATTTTGATGCCATCGGTGCGGATTGCCAATGATTGCAGATGATTGAGGTAATCCTGAGAATCTTTGCCGACGGTTGTGACGATGAGCGGTTCACCTCCGGTCATTTTGAGACTATAGGCAATGTTAGCTGCGCATCCCCCAAAGTGTTTGTCCATGTTGGGGGTTTGAAAGGTCAAATTGATTGTATTGAGGCTGCCCGCAAGCAGATGATCGGCAAACACGCCGTCAAATCTCAAGATCGTATCGTATGCGACGGAACCGGAAATAAAAGTGCTCATAAAAAATTTTCCCGCCTGAGGCGGGAAGCAAAAAACTAACTAATTGAATCAATTTCAACCGAAAGTGTAGCAGGATCCCCATCGGTCATATCAAAGGCAAGCGTGACCGTTTCGGTTGCTTGAGCCGCGATGGATTGCTTTGCATCGCTGAGATATTCCTGAGGAGCAATTCGGCGACGGGTAATGATGTCTTCCTTTTCACCTTTTAAAACAACGGTGAGAATCGGATAGGTTTGCGCGCTGTCGGTATTGTTTTTCAGTTCAACGGAGATGGCGTAACGGTTTCCTTCGATTTGCTGTAATTTGTGTGAAAGAACGGCCACCGGTTGGTTAACAACAGAAGTTGCAGGATTGGAGGGTGTTGCTTCAGTCGTCTCCGATTTAATCGGCGCATCTAAAGGTGTGACCGTTCGACGAGGTTCGCAGGTGATTTTGTCGCAAAGTAAACCGAAAAGCGGTTCAGCCTGAGGAATTTTGTCCAAAACAGCATTTTGGTTGGAAGCTAGAACCTTCAAAGCAATAGCAATGATGGCCACCAAGGCGATGATGGCCCAAAGCCATGTCTTCGAGGAACGAGCCTTTGTCGACTCTTCTTGTATTTCGGAGTCTTCATCTTCGCTTTCATCGTCGCTCAGATTTTGATTAGGAGCCGGATGCGAGATCACTTCAATGCTCGGTCCATTGATAATGTCGAGCCTTTCGGGGCCATTTCTGGGTTCGGTTCTCACCCCGACCAATCCCTGGTTGTCATCGACGGAATCAAAGCCTTTGAGTTGGTCGGCCAAGGATTTCATGTTGGCAATGCCTTGACGTTCGACCTCGGCTTCGCGTTCAATACGGTTTAAACTTCCTTCCAAATCAATGGACTTATAGAGATGTTCTCGGGCATTAAATACGTTTTGGCAAAAGCCACAGCGAACCTGACCGTTTTTGGCCTGCAGAATGTTCTCAGTGATTTTAAAGGCCTGTTGACAGGCAGGGCAGCGAGTAATGTAAACCGTCATAATTTATTAAATTTGAAATACTTCTTTGAAGACACGTCAAAGAGTCGATTCAGCTTTTAATTAATGAGTGATCATCATACTGAAATCGAATCGGATGTGTTAACGATAGGATAAGAAATTCTAGAAAGGAAAAATCTCAAATGTCAGCGATTGATCTCCTAATTGAAGGAAAAAGATTGAAGATAGCTTTGGTAGCAGAGAAGAAAAAACGCTTTCTTGATCTATTATTGCTCGGTGATGAGCAAGAAAGTATGATCGATCGTTATTTAGAACATGGTGATTTGTGGGTCTTGTCTGATGAGAATGTGGCGATTGCAGTTGCTGTCGTGACAGTAGAACAAAACGGAATCTGTGAATTGAAAAATTTGGCGGTAGATACAAGTTATCAGCAGCACGGAATAGGTAGCTTTTTGCTTCAGTATTTGTTTAATCAGTATCGCAAGAGTTGTCATACCATTTATGTCGGGACGGGGCAGACTCAGAGGACACTGAATTTCTACAAGAAAAATGGTTTTATTTATTCACACAGAATAAAGAACTTTTTCCTGGACAATTATGACCATCCTATTGTTGACGAAGGTCTTTTGTTGCGCGATATGGTCTACTTAAAAAGAAAATTGAAAACGGCCATTTCCGTAAGGAAATGACCGTCTAATACATTTAGCTGAAGAAGCAATCAGTTCTTCGAACCGGCAATGCAAACCCAACCTTCACTTTCTTGCCAGACAGAAAGCTTAACGGAAGGATCACTTTCCTTATAAACGTCAATAACTTCCTGAGCTTGGCGGGCTAAAACTCCTGACAAAACCAAATGTCCGTGCGGTTTAACTCTCGCTAAGAGAGCCGGAGCCAATAGCTTTAGCGGATTGGAAAGAATATTGGCAACAACGATATCAAATGTTCCCTCCGGCATATCCTTGGGTAAAACAAAGGTAACGGGAGCATCATTCGATTTCGCATTGTCAATGGCGGCTTCTACAGCCTGGGGATCAATATCGGTACCCAATACCTCTCCAGCACCGAGTTTTTTAGCCGCGATTGCCAGAATGCCTGTGCCACATCCGTAGTCAAGAACACTTTCACCGGACTTAACATTGGCGTCAAGCCACTGTAAGCAAAGATGAGTTGTCGGGTGGCTGCCGGTACCGAAAGCGACACCGGGATCCAAACGAATATTGATGGCTGTGTCGCCAGCGGGTGGTTCATGCCATGTCGGTACAATCCAGAGACGATCGGAAACGCGAACCGGCTGGAACTGTGCTTGGGTGATTCGAACCCAATCGGCGTCTTCAACGACCTTGTCACTGACGACCTTGGGCTCTTCAATACCTAAGCCTTTAACGGCGATGGCCATATCCAACCCAAAATCAAAGTCATCGTTGACGAGAACTTTCAGGTAGGAATTTTTCCAAGCAAGCTTAGTGGGCTCAAGTCCCGGTTCGCCGTAAAGTGGTTGCTCGTCAGGCGTGTCCGCATCGGCATCTTCAATGGATACGGACAAAGCTCCCGCATCCATTAAAGCGTCACCTAAAACTTCAGCCGCACGGTCGTTAACCAATAAAGTGATCTCACGCATATTAGAGACTATCCTCGTGGGTCGTGCGTTGCTTTTGAAGATCCTTCAGACGTTCTTCAAGATAGTGAATCGTTGCGCCGCCTTGACGGAATTTTTCGTCCATCATCAGTTCACGGTGCAAGGGCAGATTGGTTTTAATACCCGTGACGACCATTTCAGACAGAGCGATCTTCATGCGGGCCATGGCCGTGTCACGATCGTCACCATAGGCAATCAATTTGCCGATCATCGAATCGTAATAAGGCGGCACGTAATAGCCCGAATAAACGTGGCTGTCAAAACGGATGCCGGGGCCGCCCGGTGTATGCCAAGCCGTCACTCGTCCCGGACTCGGAACAAATGTGAAGGGGTCTTCGGCGTTGATACGGCACTCGATAGCATGGCCGCGAATTTGGATGTCGCGTTGTTTGTAGTTCAAACGTTCGCCGTAAGCCACACGAATTTGTTCACGTACAAGGTCAACACCGGTAATGAGTTCTGTCACCGGATGTTCAACCTGAATACGGGTGTTCATTTCGATGAAGTAGAACTGTTCGTTTTCGTACAAGAATTCAAACGTACCGGCACCGCGATAACCGATTCGCTTACAGGCTTCGACGCAACGTTCGCCCACTTTTTCAATCAGTTTACGGGGCACGCCGGGAGCAGGGGCTTCTTCCAAAACCTTTTGGTTGCGGCGTTGCATGGAGCAATCGCGCTCACCCAAGTAAATGGCATTGTGGAAGTTATCGGCCAAGACCTGAATTTCGATGTGGCGCGGATTTTCCAAGAATTTTTCCATGTATACGGTCGGGTTGCCGAAAGCCGCTTGAGCTTCCTGGCGCGTCATGGAAACAGCGTTAATCAATGCCGCTTCAGTGCGAACCACGCGCATGCCGCGTCCGCCGCCGCCATTGACGGCTTTCAGCATAATGGGAAAGCCCACATCCTTGGCAAACTTTTCCACTTCAGCAAAGTTCATGACTGGTCCGTCACTGCCGGGAATAAACCGGATACCGGCCTTTTTGGCCTGTGCGCGGGCGTTGACTTTGTCACCGAACATGGTGAGGTGGTCGATATGGGGGCCAATGAACGTGATGCCTTCTTCGGCGCAGCGCCTAGCAAGGTCTGCGTTTTCCGAAAGAAAGCCATAGCCGGGATGGATGGCGTCGACATGGTGCTCATGGGCCACCCGGATGATCTCTTCTATATCAAGGTAGGCATCGACTGGCTTTTTCCCTTTCCCGATCAAATAAGACTCATCGGCGCGGAAGCGATGGAGGGATAGGGAATCTTCTTTACTGTAGACCGCAATTGTTCGGATTCCCATTTCGTGACAGGCACGAAAAACACGAATTGCAATTTCGCCGCGATTGGCGACCAGGACGGACGTAATTTTTTTCATAGAAGAACCTCCCCTTGGATTCGCGGTCAAAGGACTATGCCTAGGAACCGGGTAATAAGAAAAAGGTAATAGTCAATATAGAAATTTTCTTACTGTAGTTGCTATTATAACAAATGAATTTTATTATGCAACTAAAATCGTTCGATTTATTAAGAAAAATGGGTGCTCGCTTTGCAACTGTTAGAAACCATACAAATCCGCCTTTTCTTTCTCCAAGGTTTTCTTTTTGAAAGGGGGAGATCCTCATCTCCCGAAACGGTTGCGTTCTTCCCATATTATGGTATAATACAAAGAATGCAGTCCACCGCAGACTGCTTTAAATCTGCCCAATTGAGAGGGGTTTTATGATGTCCAGCTTTTTGAAAGACTTTAAAGCTTTTGCACTTCGCGGTAACGTCGTCGACATGGCTGTCGGTGTGATCATTGGCGGTGCTTTCGGTAAGATTGTCGCTTCCTTTGTGTCCGACATCATCATGCCGCCTATTGGGATGATCTTGGGTGGGGTTGATTTCTCAAACCTCTTTATCAATCTTTCCAGCAAAAAAGTTGATACCCTTGCAGAAGCAACGGCTGCCAAGGTCCCTGTCATTGCCTACGGGAAATTCATTACGACGGTCATTGATTTTCTCATCATGGCATTTGTCATCTTCCTCATGATTTCCCTCCTGAACCGTTTCAAGAAGGAAGAAAAGGAAGAACCAGCACCGGAGACGCTTTGCCCATTCTGTAAGATGCCTATCGATCCGGCCGCAACAAAATGTCCGCATTGTACTTCTGATATCCCCAAGGACAGTCACTGAGATTGCTTTTGCTGATCCATGCAGTCATTCCTTTGCAAAAGAGGGGGCCTGCATGGATCCTTATTTTTTATCATAACAAGGAGGTTTGTCCATGAGCGTCATTGATACCCTCAAGGAACGGGGTTACCTTAAACAGTTATCCCATGAAGAAGAAATCAAGGAATTATTGGAAAAGGAAAAGATCACATTCTATATTGGCTTTGATCCGACGGCGGACAGCCTTCATGTGGGTCATTTCATCGCGCTTATGGTCATGGCCCATATGCAGCGTGCCGGTCATCGTCCCATCATCCTCATGGGCGGCGGTACGGGCATGATCGGTGACCCAAGCGGCAAAAATGAGATGCGCAAGATGCTGACACCGGAATTCATTCACCACAATGTGGAATGCTTCAAGAAACAGGTTGGCCGCTTCATCGATCTGTCGGACGGCAAGGCCATTGTTGCCGATAACGCGGACTGGCTGCTGGGGCTCAATTACATCAAGTTCCTCCGCGAAGTAGGCGTTCATTTTTCTGTCAACCGGATGCTGGGGGCAGAATGCTACAAGAACCGCCTTGCCAGTGAAAATGGACTTTCTTTCTTTGAAATGAACTATATGATCATGCAGGCCTATGACTTCTATGTCCTTCATAAGAAGTATAACTGCGTGATGGAACTGGGCGGTGATGACCAGTGGTCCAATATGATTGCCGGAGTGGAACTCATTCGACGTAAAGATCGTCAGCCCGCTTTCTGCATGACCAACACCCTCTTGACCAACAGTCAGGGCCAGAAAATGGGCAAGACCGTCGGCGGAGCCGTCTGGCTGTCAGCAGAAAAAACCTCTCCCTTTGATTTTTATCAATACTGGAGAAACGTCGATGACGCCGATGTGGAAAAATGCCTGGCTCTCCTGACCTTCCTTCCCATGGATGAAGTACGCCGTCTCGGCGCCCTTGAAGGGTCAAAAATCAACGAAGCGAAAGTGACCTTGGCATATGAAGTTACGAAATTGGTTC
>ENA-OOXJ01000010-OOXJ01000010.1-human-gut-metagenome-genome-assembly--contig:-NODE-10-length-175483-cov-5.442301_pt1 | contig 175483 bp, 172 predicted proteins | sample MGYA00241587_ERZ501343 | MGnify/ENA primary metagenome ERZ501343 (study PRJEB25962, sample SAMEA2042918) | human gut metagenome | biome: human gut; feature: human-associated habitat; material: faeces... | reverse complement strand
GGTGGGATTCGAACCCACGAGCCGCTTGCGCGACTACCTGATTTCGAGACAATATTGATATGACAATGTTATTATATTTATAAGTTTATATCGTTTGTATATTCAACTGAAATAAACTGTTTCCTTTCCCGACTGCTAACCCGTCCCGTTTCATAGGCCGGTAAAAAACGAGGATGATTTACAAACCGTAAATCATCCTCGTTTTGAAGTATTATTTTAAATCATTTTCGCCGTTCTGAAGCCAATCGCGAATTTGAACTGTTTAATTTACGGTAGGCTTTGGGCGTTTGTCCCGTTTCGTTCTTGAAAACGCGGTTAAAGTTTCGTATGGTGGAGAATCCGCATTTCATTGCGATTTGGGTCACATCGTCGTTGGTGTCTTTCAACAGCTCGCAGGCGAATTGGATGCGATATTTGTTGACGAATGAGGCGAAATCCATGTCAAAATTCTTGTTGAAGAAGGAAGACAGATAGCTGTAATCGTAGCCGAATTCCTTTGCTATATCATGAAGCCGCAGCTTTTTGGTGAAGTTATTTTGAATATACATTGAGAGAGAATTGGTGAGTGCAAAATAGGACTCATCAATTTTTTCTATTTCGCTTTGTTCAAACACGGCGGCGCAAAGCCTGTAAAGGACAGCCTGCTTTGCAAAAATACTTCTGTTCTCGTCCGTCAGAATATCGATGTCATTTCTGTTGTCAAACGAGAACCTCGTGTCGGAAAGTGATTTCATCTTTGTTTTTTCATAAAATAGGGAAACAAGGTCGGTTGAAAAAACGCAAAGATAATCCTCGCTTTCTTCGGGTGTGCAGTAAGAGTGAATATATCCGGGGAGAATAAGCATTCCCTCGCCGCTGTGCAGCTCATGTTTTTTGTTTCCCACTTCACACACCAGACAACCGCCCAGGCAGAACACAATTTCATAGTTGCAGTGTGTGTGCTTTTGAAAGTTCAGATTTTTGTCTACCTGATTATAAAGATACTCGCCTTTTACGCTTCTGTGTCCTTCATAAACGACCATAATTTAATCACCGTACAAATATATTTCCATTATTATAAAACATATTTCTTTTATAATCAAGATTCATTTTATATAATGAACATGGGATAAAACAAAAATATGTCTGTAAAGGAGCGCGATTATGAATTATAATGATGCGGTAGCGGTATACCAAAAATCTCCGACAAGTGAGACATTGAAGGAGGTTTGCAAACAGCTGTGCAGCGAAATGACATTAAGAGAGAAGCTGAAAATGCTTTCGGGCAGGCAGTTTGCTATGCGAAATTGCTATGACTTGCTTACAAAGGGCAGAAAGTACAATTACCGACCGTGCATTGCAGGCGGGATTAAGCGTTTGGGGATCCCGACGGTTGCCTTTTCTGACGGTCCGCGCGGTGTTGTTATGGGTAAAAGTACCTGCTTCCCCGTTTCAATGGCAAGAGGCGCTTCGTTTAACGATGAGCTTGAATATGAGGTCGGCACAGCCATTGCAAAAGAAGCGATTGCAGGCGGCGCCAACTATTTTGCCGGTATATGTATTAACCTTTTGCGCAACCCCCGCTGGGGCAGAGCGCAGGAAACATATGGCGAGGATCCGTTTCTGCTCGGAAAAATGGGCGCTGCACTGACAAAAGCGGTGCAGGATAACGGCGTTATCGCCTGCCCAAAGCATTTTGCCTGCAACAGCATTGAAAACATCAGATTTTCGGTGGATGTTCATGCGGATGAAAAGACTTTGCAGGAGGTATATTTCCCCCATTTCAAGAAGTGCATTGACGCCGGCGCGATGTCCATTATGGGTGCCTATAATCTTCTTAGAGGGGAGCATTGCTGCGAAAGCAAGTATTTATTTACGGATGTCTTGCGCGATCAGTGGCATTTTGAGGGCTTTGCAATTACCGACTTCCTGTTTGCCCTGAGAAACGGGGAAAGAGCTGTTAAGGCAGGCATGGATGTCGAGATGCCGATGAAGATACTGTATACCATGCTGCCAATATATTTAAGAAACGGGAAAATATCGCAAGATGATATCGACAAGGCGGTTCAAAATGTTTTGTCGGGCTTAATAAAGATAACACCAAAAATTAAACATCAGTCCAAGGATGTTATCGCCTGTAAGTCCCATGCCATGCTTGCAAAAAAAGTTGCGTGCGAGGGTACTGTCCTGCTTAAAAACAACGGAATACTTCCGCTTAGCGATGTCAAGAAAATAGCCGTCGTCGGGCGGTATGCCAACAAGATCAATGTCGGCGATCACGGCTCGAGCAGCGTCGCGAGTCCGTATACGGTTACTCCGTATAAAGGCCTCTGCAATGCATTCGGAAAAGAAAATGTTGTCCTTTGCGAAAGCCTTGATATATCGTCAAAGCTTGATGAAATCAAGTCGTGCTCCTGCGTTTTGATTTGCGTAGGAATAGATGATGTTGCGGGATTCATCGGAAAGAGCAGGACATATGTAACAAAAAAATTCAGGCAGGAAACCAGAGAAAGCATTACAGATTTCATTATAAAAAGTAAAATAAGAGACGCCAAAAGGCTTCTCAGATACTCTAACCGAAGTCTGTCGGAGATCAGCACCCATCTTTGCTTTTCAAGTCAGGCGTATTTCCAAACCGTATTTAAAAAGTCTACGGGTATGACGCCGAATGAATACAGGAATGTTCACAACGAAAAGTGATTGGAACTTGAGGAAAATCGAAATTTTAAAGGAAAAATACGATTCTTAGCAGTTAATCAAAAATTACAGAAAATAATAAATATGCAGTGCCGAACGCGCAGAATGGATTCATTATCAAGCAAACGGTCGATAGGATAACCATCTGCGATAAATATATGCAAATAAAATTCAAATGCGGGGTGACATTCGCCCGGCAATATGTAGAATAAAAAGAATGAGCAGCGCCTCGAAAGGCTTTATACAGCATTTCAAGGCGCTGATTGCGATTTTTATTGCGGATATTTCTTCAGAAAGTGGTGGAAATAATCACAACGATATGTTACAATTCCTATGAAGAGGAAAGATGAATCATGATTTTTGCCGCCTTTTTCTTTTTATTGAAAAGATGCGTTGTTGAATATAGGAGTAATAATGTAATTTGTGCTTGAAAGAGCAGCTGATACACACAACAATGCGGTTCAGCTTTCGCTGTGCCCACTCACATCCACGTACTCTGCAATGAATATAAATTCTCAAGCATGTCTCAACACAGATTTTTAATGCTGTGTTACGGCGCAAGGCTTCCCGAGCCTTTTGTGCCTTACACGCAGCAGAAAGGAACGGTCATAACAATGAAAGAAAACCAAGAAAAGAAATCAAAGCTTTCCGGATTGGGTGTCACGCTTCAGCTCGGGAATAAGCCGCTTTGGAAGGAACGCGTGTCATATTTCTTCGTGAACCTCGGAAACATCCCTATAATGACCATGGTCAACGCATACCTTTCGATTTTCTATACCGACACACTCGGTATGGACGCAAAGGTCGTCGGAACAATGTTTTTAATCGCAAGAGTTTTTGACGGAGTGAATGACCCGTTCATCGGTTATTTCATTGACAGAGCGCCAAACTCAAAGTTCGGAAAATTCAGACGAATTCTTATTGTCGGAACGATCATCTGCACCTTGAACTATGCCGTGGTATGGATGGGTCCGGCATATGTTTCGGACTCGATGAAGGTTATGGTTGCCTATATTTCATATATGCTTCTCGGTGTGACCTTCCCCGTTATGGACATTTCACTCAACAGTATGCTTCCTGTAATGACAAACGATATGGAGGAGCGAAATTTCCTTGCAATGCTAAAAAATTTTGCTTACGGTCTCGGCGGTGGACTCAACCTCATAGCTCCTATTGTTTTCGCAAAGTTCAACTCTTCCGTCAAGGGCTATAATATTATGAATCTGCTTGCTATGGGAATCATCCTTTCGTGCTCGCTCGGCGGAATCACGGGCATTCATCAGCGAGTCGAACCGCTCAAGGATGCCGGATATAAAGCAAAGGATGTTTTAAGAATCATTAAATTGAAGCCGATTATCGCTTTCTTTATCGGAGGACTCATTGTTCAGACTGGACTTGCGTTCGTTGCAACGTCGAATCCATATTATGCAACGCACGCGCTCGGCTCGATCGGAAAGCTCACGATTATGAATACGGTCGCAATTGTCGGCGGCCCCGTCTCATTGCTTGCCGTTCCGCTCGCGAAGAAGATTGGAAAGCGCAGGATTTATGTTTGCGGAATGATCGTCACGGCGATCGGTTGTCTCGTTCGCCTTGTTGCGGTCAACGACAAAACGAGCGGCCTTGTCGCCGCCTGCGTCTCAAGCGTAATTTGCAGCTGCGGAACAAGCTTTGCACAGCTTTTGTATTATTCGATTCAGGCGGATAATATCGACTATGTGGACTACAAGCTCGGCCTGCGTGCTGAGGGCGTGATTGCCGCAGCGACCTCAATGATTACAAAAATCAGCAACGGAATAGGCGCAGCTTTTTCGCTTTACGTTCTTTCATGGACAGCAAACGGCGACGGCTCATACACAAAGTTAGGCCTCAGCCTTGCTGACGGCTTGATTCCGGGTATAGTGGTTTTTGTTGGTGCGATTGTATTCTTGTTGCTTTACAGAATCAACAATGAAGAAGCCGAAAAAATTCAGGCGGTGCTTTCGGAAAGACGGGAGACGGCGGAAAATGAAACTTAAAAATATCCGAATCGATGATCTGTGCGGTTTTGCCGTGACAGACAGTGAAAATCCGCGCTTCACTCTTGAAACCGAAAACGAGCTTGAAAACGCTTTTATTTCTTCATATTCCCTCAAGGTCAAAAGTGACGAAGCTGTCCTTTGGCAGACAGAAGAGCAAAGCTCTACTGTCGACAATATCGTTTATGGCGGAAGAACTCTTCTCCCGTGCACGGTTTATACGGTAGAAGCGACGGTTTGTGACAATTACGGAAACAAAGCCGAAAAAACGGCGGAGTTTGAAACGGGCTTTCTTTCCGGTGATTTCCCTGCGGAGTGGATAACGAAGCCGAACTATCACGTCGGTTTCGGAAAAAGCCCCATTCCGCTCGTCTTCAAACGTCAGTTTTTGCTTTCGGGTAAGGTGAAAAAAGCGCGGCTTTATTCAACCGCGTTAGGAATTTATTCATTCACGCTTTGCGGAAAAGAGATTTCCGACGACCGCTTTGCTCCCGGTTTCACGAGTTTTGAAGACCGACTTCAATATCAGGTTTATGACATTGCGCCGTTTCTCGAAGAGAAAAACGAATTGGTTTTCACCGTTGCGGGCGGTTGGGCGGTCGGGATTTTCGGCCTGAATAGAAGTAATAAGCTTGGCGCCGACAGGCTCGCACTCAAAGCACTTGTTCAAATCGAATATGACGATGGGCGAAAAGACGAAATTAAAACCGACGAAAGCTGGCTCGTTACCGCTGACGGGCCTGTCAGAGACGTGTCGTTTTATAACGGAGAGATATTCGACGCAACGAAAACCTTGAGCAAGGCGATCTTTGAAAATGCCGAAAAAGAGAAGCCCCGTATTTCTCCGCGCCTCGTCGCATCGTACGGAAAATTTGCAAAAATAATAGAAACGCTCGAACCGAAAGAGATTCAAAAAAGCCAAAACGGCTATATCTATGATTTTGGTCAAAACTGCGCCGGAGTTCTCGAACTTGAAATTAAAGGGAGAAAAGGGCAGAGGATAACCGCTCGACATGCGGAGGTTCTTTTGAACGGCGAGCTTTTTACAAAGCCGCTGCGTTCGGCGAAAGCAAAGCTTGAATATGTTTGCGGCGGAGAAGAAGAGACCTACTGCCCGAAATTTACCTTTATGGGTTTTCGTTATGCCGAGCTTTGCGGAATTGAGCCTGAAAACGTCAAGGTCAGAATGAAGGTTATTTCCTCGATTGACGAGGAAACGGGAGACTTTTTCTGCTCCAACGAAAGCATTAACCGCCTTCAAAAGAATATCAGATACAGCGGTTTTTCAAACTTCCTTGAGATCCCGACCGACTGTCCTCAGCGCGACGAAAGACTCGGTTGGACGGGCGACATCTCCGTTTTTGCTTCGACGGCGTGTTTCAACTTCAATATGAACCGCTTTCTTAGAAAGTGGCTTATTGATGTGAAAGCACAGCAGACAAAAGACGGAGGAATCCCCGTCGTTGTTCCTCGGGTCAAACATTTCGGCGGAACAAAGATTACGGCCGGCTGGTCCGACTGTGTTTTCCTTGTCCCGTGGGCGCTTTATCAAAACAGCGGGGACAAAACCATTCTTGAAAAGTTTTATCCGATGATGAAAAGATATCTTTCGGGAGTCGAAAAGAAAGCGGCGGCGTTTTCATCGGGGGAAGAGCGATACATTTGGTCGCACGGATTTTCTTACGGCGATTGGTGCGCTCCGAACGAAAATCAAAAGCAATGGATGGCAAAAAAGAAGTGGATTTCAACCGCATATTATGCCAACGATTGCGCCCTCGCATCAAAAATTGCGACCATTCTCGGTTTTGAAGAGGAGGCTAAGGCGTTTCAAGAAAAGCGAAAGTGCATCGAAAACGCATATCGGAACGTTTTTACCGACAAAAAAGGAACGCTCAAAAACGAGTTTCAAACGGCCTATGTTTGCCCGCTGTATTTTGGAATGGTGAGTGGAGAGGAAAGAAAAAAATATGCTGAAAACCTTTTAAGACTCGTGAAAGAAGCCGATAATCATCTTTCCACCGGCTTCCTCGGAACACCATATCTCCTTTTCGCCCTTTCGGACAACGGATATATAAATGAAGCATATGACCTTTTACTTCAGGATACCGTCCCGTCGTGGTTATATGAAGTCAAAGCCGGGGGAACGTCAATTTGGGAGCGTTGGGACGCGCTTCGACCCGATGGAACCGTCAATCTCGGAAAAGATCCGGGAAGCGGTCTGGTAAACGCTGTCGGCGGAGGAATGGTTTCTTTCAACCATTATGCGAACGGTGCAGTCGGCGATTGGTTATATAGGCGCGTCGCGGGACTCGAAGCGATTGAGCCGGGCTACAAAAAATTTAAGGTTGCACCCCTCGTCGGAGGCGGACTCACGAGCGTGTCATGTTTCAAAAAGCTTTCGAGCGGAACTATCAAAATCAATTGGAATTTTGAAAACGGCGTTTTTGTCCTCTCGATTAATGTTCCGTTTAACACGAGCGCTGTCATCACGCTGCCCGACGGAAAGAGCTTTGAAGTTTCAAGCGGAAAATATGTGTACAGCGTTGAAATGTGAGCAATATTATTTAAAAAGCCATGTGATGACATAACCGAATAATATAAAAACATATAGGCGCAGCCGATGGATTTTACGTCAGCTGCGCTTGGCTTTTTAGACAAAATAGAAAACCCTGTAAGCGTCTAATCGTCGAAGAATGTTAACCGTATACACCTCTAAAAATAAAATAACTGAAGAAAAGCATATTGTATAAGGAGGTGATTTGTGTGACTTATGGAAAATCAATTGAATTTGTTCCTTGTGAACGGTACTGCAGACAGCATTATTACAGCAGAACTCTCTAACTGGAACGGTAAAGCCATTAAAATCCCGCGTATTGAAGTTGCATCCTGTAACCGTGATGACATATCTCAGGCAGGAGTTTACTTTCTTTTTTGTAAAGAGGACGATGGGACTGATTCCGTTTACATCGGTGAAGCGGAAAATCTCAAAGATAGACTGACTCAACATATACGGGACAGCCAAATGGAGAAAGAAAAATACTATTGGAACACTGCTGTGTTATTTACAGGTCGTGATCTTAATAAGGCACTTATAAGATACCTTGAAAATCGTTTTGTGGAAATCGCACGTGATAATAAGCGTTATACCGTTCTTACTAAAAATACTTATAGAAATACTGTAATGAAAGAATCGCAAGTTTCCGCGATGGAGGAGTTTATTGATAATGTTAAAATTCTTATTAATGCCCTGGGGTACAAAGTATTAGAGTCTATGGTGCAAACTGTCAACGGTGAGCCTGTTGACCGAAATGATGAATATTATTTATCGCAGGGATCAGTAAAGGCAACTGGTGTAGTGACCACCGAAGGATTTGATCTTCTTAAAGGCTCAGTTCTGAACGAAAAAGTTTCTGTTAAATCTTTAAACGCAGGTATCGTCAAACTTCGAGACAAGTGTTTTTCTGATGGCCGTGTACAAGACTTAGTAACAACAGAGGATATCCTTTTTTCCAGCTCGTCGGCAGCAGCTGATTTCGTTTAGGGTTATGGTATAAGTGGCCCTAAAGTTTGGAAAGCTTCAGATGGAAGAACTTTAAAAGAAGACGAAGCGAGCAATTCAGGAAGTTAAATGGATAAATATTTTGCTTTGTCTTTTAACGATTACTCCCAGTGATTTAACGAATACGCTGACAATTTAACGATTACCTCGGTTGTTTAACGATTACAACGGCTCATACCGCTGAAACAACCGTAAAACGCACAAAACCCCGCCGCAGAATTGCCTTTAGCGGGGTTTGTTTATGAGCCTGAACAGCCGAAAAGCCATATTTCAAGCGGTTTTCGGGCATAGAAAAAGTCCACCGTAATTCTATCAAAATTACGGTGGACTTATGGCGGAGAGTTAGGGATTCGAACCCTAGGTACATTACGTACACAGCATTTCGAGTGCTGCACCTTCGACCACTCGGACAACTCTCCGTATTAAATTGTATCGGAAAACGCAGCCAAATTGGGCCGCTGTTTTTCAGCCCCATTATTTTAGCAGATAAAAGACGGTTTGTCAATTGATTTTTTCTGAAATCAAGCAAAAGTGTGAAATTGTTGGCGATAATTCTGTTTCTGATGTAGTATGGCATAAATGGCTTTCGCCTTCTCCTTGAGGAGAAGGTGTCGAGCTTGCGAGACGGATGAGGTATGCCGCAGACGGATTTTACACACAAGCCGACAACTATCTCCACCTCCTTCTCCAAGGAAGCTGCTATAGCAGATAGCTTTATGCTGTTAATCTTTTTCAAGCGCCTCAATACCAATCGAATATTCAATTTTATGAGCGGCATACTATTCTTTAGATTTTAAACTGCCTTGTCTGTTTTCGTCCTTTTATCGCCTCAAATATCTTCGCAGGCAATCAAGTCTGTTTGCCCTTTCATAAGCCGATTCCAAAAACCGGCAAATATCTAAATGAGAATAATCCCAATTCATTGGTTCTAAGGTTGTAGCTCCTCGGTATCCTGTTCGGGCAATTTTCGCCATAACTGTATTCCAGTTAATATTGCCGTCGAATGGCAATTGATGTTGATTATGGTTACCGCCGTTATCATGTAAATGAATTGCCATCAGCCGATTTCCATACATTCCTAACAAATCTTCATCCGGTGCATAATTTATATGGTGACAACTATCATAACAATAGCCTACATTATTTGAAGTAAATTTATTTAACACCATCTTCAAATTTTTAATGTTACTTAAATTTTCAAAAGCAATCTGAATATTCTTTTGTTCCGCCTTGTTTATAAGTTCTGCCAGCCGTCTGATCCCTGTTTGATTCAAAGGATTATTATCATTCGGCAAATGTATAACTATGGTTGATATATTATATATACAACAATCCTCTACACATTGTAGATAATTTTGAAATACGCTTTCTCCGCTCAAATTATCCAGTGACAGATTATTCTGCTCATGCACAGGAGCGTGGATATTTTCTACAGATAACCCTGCATTTCCGGCCAGTTTTACATCCTCTTGATAACCGTCTCCTCTGCCAAACCGATCGCTCCACCATAACATTACACAATCAAATCCTGCGTTTCTAATTAATTTGTATCTTTCTTCAAAAGAAACATCATATCCCGGACCATAGCCAAAGCAATCATATATCCCTGTCATTTTTTATCTCTCCTCATCAATACCCAAAGCTACCTGATTTCATTATAGCAAAAGCACTCTCTGACATCAAAGTATTTATGCACAAATTTCAATGACCGCTTTTGTTCACAAAATTACAGTCAAAAATTTGTGCACCATTCACAAGGCTGCGTGCAAGAACGGCTTATTCGTCGGGAGATGCGTGGTAGACGGATAAGGGGTTTTGCTTTTTTGCGTTCTGTCATATGCGGCGGCAAAAGTCAAGCGAAAAGCAGCAGGGGAGAGCCACTGCCGCTTTTGCTATTGCTTAATATACGGAGATCTTGCCGAATTCGGGCGTGTCTCTTGACGAGATGACGAATATCCTGAGCATATCGGTCGTCAGACCGTTCAGGGGCACGACGCGCTTGTTACCGACGGTGGTGACTTCAAATACATTGTCCGTGCCGTCGCAGTCAAGGACGGCGGGGTGAAAACCCGAGGGCTCCTCGGTCGCCGTGCCTCATCCGGGGCAGGAGCGGGAGCTGTGACCGAAGTGAACGAATGCATGGAACTTTGCTTCCGTAAGAAGGCAGAGCCGCCCGTCTTATAAAATCCTTAATGGACGGTCTCCTTTCGCCGGGGGTACGGCTTGATGACCTCAGTATAGTATAACAGCCGCAAAAGTTAAGGTGATTCGGCAAAGATTTTTTCACGCGGGATATTTTCGCATTTTCAATTGAAAACGGCGGATAATTATGATAAAATATTAAATCAGTTTGAATTCGACGGGGGCGAGAGAATGAAGAGGATACTTTTTGTCTGCACGGGCAACACCTGCCGCAGCCCTATGGCGGAGGGCATATTCAAAAAAATGCTTGCCGACAGAGGGGTTAATGGCATTGAATGCTCGAGTGCGGGGCTTTTTGCCATGACGGGCGACTCCGCCTGCGATAACGCCGTTAAGGCCGCCGAGCGCTTCGGAGTCGATATCTCCGCCCACCGTGCGAGGCGCATAACTTCATACATCCTCGATGAGACCGATGAATTCGTCTGTATGACCCGTGAGCAGGCGGCGAGCCTGTCGCTCTATGTGCCGACGGAGAAGGTCACCGTCCTCGGCGGAGGAGTGCCCGACCCCTACGGCGGGGATCTTGAGACATACATCTTCTGCGCCAATGAGATAAAAGCGGCGCTTGCCGAGCAGTTCGACAGCCTTGTCGTGGAGGGTGAGAGATGAATTTCACCGTTGCCGATATGAGTCGGGAGCATATCGCCGCCGTTGCGGAGCTTGAAAAGGAATGCTTCTCAAGCCCGTGGAGCTATGAGGGGCTTGCCGAAGAGCTGTCAAATCCGCTCTCGCATTTCCTGGTCGCCGTTTCGGAGAAACACGGCGAATTGCTCGGGTATATCGGCGTGCAGGAGATATGCGGCGAAGCGTATGTCACGAATGTCGCCGTCACTTCGGCGGCAAGGCGCTGCGGGGTCGGCAGGGCGCTGCTCAGAGCGGCCTGCGGCGGCGCGGAGCTTAGGAATTGCGAATTCATAACCCTTGAGGTGAGGGCGAGCAATTCGCCCGCCCGCGTGCTCTATGAATCCGAGGGCTTCAAGCCCGTCGGGGTCAGAAAGAATTTTTACACCCGCCCGCAGGAGGACGGGGTAATATATACAAAGTATTTTAATGTGAGGTAGTATGATGAAGATACTTGCAATCGAGTCGTCCTGCGACGAAACGGCGGCGGCCGTGGTCGAGGACGGCAGGAAAGTTCTGTCAAGCGTAATAGCTTCGCAGGTCAGTGAACATATTATATATGGCGGCGTGGTGCCCGAGATAGCCTCAAGGATGCACGCCCAGGCGATAAGCGGCGTTGTGAGCAAGGCGATGAGCGACGCGGGCGTCGGCTTCGGCGATATCGACGCCATTGCAGTGACCTATGCGCCCGGCCTTATCGGGGCGCTGCTCGTCGGCGTGAATTTCGCAAAGGGGCTTTCATACGCAACGGGCATTCCGCTCGTGCCGGTGCATCATCTGCGCTCTCACATTGCGGCGAATTACATTACAAACTCCGAGCTTGAGCCGCCGTTCCTCTGCCTTGTCGTCTCGGGCGGTCACAGCCATATCGTGGCGGTCAACAGCTACACGGATTTCACGGTTATCGGCAGGACTCGCGACGACGCCGCGGGCGAATGCATGGATAAATCTGCGAGAGCCATGGGGCTTGATTACCCCGGCGGGCTGAATCTCGACCGAGTCAGCAAGGACGGCGACCCCACGCTCTATAAGCTGCCGCACCCCCATGTGGACGGCGGCAAATACGACTTCAGCTTCTCGGGGCTAAAGACCGCCGTTGTCAACGTCATCCACAACGCAAAGCAAAAGGGGATAGAGATAAGCGTGCCCGACCTCGGCGCGAGCTGCATCGAGACCGTCGTTGACTGCCTCGCGGGCAACACCGTCAAGGCCGCCGAGGAATTCGGCTTCACAAAGATCGCTCTTGCGGGCGGTGTTTCTGCAAATTCACGCCTCAGGGCGAGGATGCAGACCCTTTGCGGCGAGAAGGGCTGGCAGCTTTATATGCCGCAGCTCTCACTTTGCGGCGACAATGCGGCTATGGTCGGAGCGCAGGGATTTTATGAGTTCAAAAGCGGCAATATTGCAGGATTGGAGCTTAACGCCTTCGCCACAATGCCGATTGACGCGGCGGAATATTAAAATTCGCCAGAATTATGAATTTTTTGTGTCTTTTTGCTGCAAAATCTTGACATTCGAGAATTTTGTGCTATAATTACGATGGGAAAAGATGGAGCGGAGATAAAATGCGTTCGTCAAAGAGCGTAAAAAAGCCGCTTCGGCGCAACCTGAATTTGTATATTTTTAGTTGGTTTTCCACGATGAAAGGAGAAAAAATTATGGAAAATATGACTGCCAATAAAAGCGTTCTTTCATGGATCAATGAAAAAATTGATCTCGTGAAGCCCGACAAAGTCGTCTGGATAGACGGCAGCGACGAGCAGATCGAGGCTCTGCGTGCAGAGGCTTGCTCGACCGGCGAAATGATAAAGCTCAATCAGGAGCTTCTGCCCGATTGCTATCTCCACCGCACCGCCGTCAACGACGTTGCAAGAGTTGAGGGCAGGACTTTCATCTGCGCCCCCACCAAGGAGGAGGCAGGCCCCACCAATAACTGGATGGAGCCCTCAGAGGCATATAAGATGCTCTATGATATCGCAAGGGACAGCTACAAGGGCAGAACCATGTATGTTATTCCTTACTCCATGGGCTCCGTTGGCTCCAAGTTCTCCAAGATAGGCATCGAGCTTACCGACAGCATCTATGTTGTGCTCAACATGGCTATAATGACCAGAGTCGGCAAGAAGGTGCTTGAGGCTCTCGGCGACAGTGACGACTGGGTAAGAGGCCTCCACTGCAAGTGTGACATCGACGAAGAGAAGAGATATATCTGCCAGTTCCCGCAGGATAACACCATCATCTCCGTTAACTCCGGTTACGGCGGAAACGTCCTGCTCGGCAAGAAGTGCTTCGCTCTGCGTATCGCTTCCTATCAGGGCAGAAACGAAGGATGGCAGGCGGAGCATATGCTCATCCTCGGTCTCCAGAAGCCCAACGGCGAGATCAAATACATCTGCGCCGCATTCCCCTCAGCCTGCGGCAAGACCAACCTTGCCATGCTTATTCCTCCCGAGGGATATTATAAAAAGGGCTACCGCGTATGGTGCGTCGGCGACGATATTTCGTGGATCAGAAAGGGCGATGACGGCAGGCTCTATGCCATCAACCCCGAGAACGGCTTCTTCGGCGTTGCACCCGGCACCAACGAGAAATCCAACCCCAACGCTCTAGCTTCCACCAAGAAGGGCACCATATTCACCAACGTCGCTTACAATGCGGATAACAACACCGTCTGGTGGGAAGGTCTCGACAAGAATCCTCCCGAGAACGGCATAGACTGGAAGGGCAACCCCTGGAACGGCAAGACCAGCACAGAGAAGGGCGCTCATCCCAACAGCCGCTTCACCGCACCCGCAAAGAACTGCCCCTGCATCAGCCCCGAGTTTGAGAATCCTCACGGCGTGCCCATCTCGGCATTCGTATTCGGCGGCAGACGCGCTAAGCTCGCTCCGCTGGTCTATCAGTCAAGAGACTGGGATCACGGCGTATTCGTCGGCTCGATAATGGCTTCCGAGACCACCGCCGCCGCCTCAGGCGCAGTCGGCGTTGTCAGAAGAGACCCGATGGCTATGCTTCCGTTCTGCGGCTACAACATGGCTGATTATTGGCAGCATTGGATCGACATCGGCGCAGGCCTTGACGCTGATAAGGCTCCCAAGATCTTCAACGTCAACTGGTTCCGTAAGGACGACGAGGGCAACTTCCTGTGGCCCGGTTTCGGCGACAACCTCCGCGTGCTCGATTGGATAATCGACCGCTGCGAGGGCAAGGTCGACGCAGTTGAGACCCCGATCGGCTTCGTTCCCAAGGCTGAGGATATCAACCTTGAGGGCATCGAGGACGAGGTCAGCGAGGATCAGCTCAAAGAGATCCTCAGTGTTGATACCGCCCTTTGGAAGGACGAGGTCGCAGGTATCGAGGAATTCTACTCGAAGTTTGACAGACTGCCCGCAACCCTTAAGGCAGAGCTTGAGACTCTGAAGGCAAACGTCAACAAATAATAAAAATTCATCGCCCCCGACGGCTCAACCGAGCTGCCGAGGGCGATTTTTTATATCCGTTTGTTTTGCTTTTTACTTTGACTCATACCAGCTCTTTCCGACGCCGACATCCGCCTGCATACTCACGCGCATCTTGACTGCGTGCTCCATTTCACGCTTGACTATGCTTGCGACCTTGTCCGCTTCCTCGGCGGGGGCTTCTACTATCAGCTCGTCGTGCACCTGCATTATCAGCCTTGCGCCGAAGCACTGCTTTTTTAGCTCGCGGTAGACCCTTATCATCGCTATCTTGATGATATCCGCCGCCGTGCCCTGAATCGGCATATTGCGGGCGACCCTTTCGCCGAAGGCACGCATCATGCCGTTTGACGAGCGCAGCTCGGGCAGATATCTGCGGCGGGCGAATACGGTCTCGACATAGCCGTTTTCCTTTGCCTTCTCAATGACCTCTTTCATATAGCGGTCAACGCCGCTGAAGTGGGCGAGATAGCCCTTGATATAGCTGTCGGCCTCGGCGCGGGTGACGCCGATATCCTTTGCGAGCGAGAAGGCGCCTATGCCGTAGACTATGCCGAAATTCACCGCCTTGGCTCTGCTTCTCATAAGCGGAGTGACCATCATCAGCGGCATGTTGAATACCTGGGAGGCGGTTATGGCGTGGATATCGTCGCCGTTGTTGAAGGCGTCGAGCATATTCTTGTCGTTTGCCACATGGGCGAGCACGCGCAGCTCTATCTGTGAGTAGTCCGCGTCCACAAGCAGGCTGCCCTCCTTGGCGATGAAGAATTTCCTCATCTCCTTGCCGAGCTCGGAGCGCACGGGGATGTTTTGCAGGTTCGGCTCGGTCGAGGATATCCTGCCCGTGCGGGTCTCGGTCTGGTTTAGGGTCGAGTGTATCCTGCCATCGGGCGCAATTGCCTTGAGCAGGCCGTCGCAATAGGTGGATTTCAGCTTCGCAAGGGTGCGGTATTCGAGAATCATCGCCACCACGGGATAATCCTGAGCCAGACCCTCGAGCACCTCGGCGTTGGTGGAATAGCCGCTCTTTGTCTTTTTCTTTGCGGGCAGACCCATGCGCTCAAACAGCGCTTCGCCGAGCTGCTTCGGGGAATTCAGGTTGAATTCATAGCCCGCAAGCTCATAGATATCCGCAACCAACTTCTCGATGCGCTCCTGAAGAGTTTTGCCGAATTCTTCAATACCCTTTGCGTCAACCAGGAAGCCCTCGCGCTCCATCGAGGCAAGCACCTCGGCAAGCGGCAGCTCGATCTCGTCAAGCAGGCGCTTTTGGCCGTTCTCCTCAACGGCGGCGTTCATTTTGGCGAATACGGCGGGCAGATATGCCGCGAATACCGCGGAGTCGCCGTCGGGAATATCCGCGCCCGCGTATTCGGCGGTTATGCGGCGCGGGTCGTAGGCGTCGGAGGAGGGGTTCAGCACATAGGCGGAGAGCATTGCGTCGCCCGCAATGTTATTGATCTTTATATCAGCTGAGTAGTCGTAAAAGAACGAATACAGCCGCTTTACATTGTAAGTGAATTTGCTTATCGTGCCGTCAAAGAGGAAATCTGTGCAGAATTCCACATAATCGCCGCTGCCGGGCAGCACCTGAGCAACGCCGTTGTCGGTCTTGAATGAGAATATACCGTCCTCAAAGAGAAAATAGGCTTCGCCCGCCTTTTTGAGCGTGTTCAGCAGCAGCCTGAGATCCTGCTGGGCGTATACTTCGGTGCTGACCTCAGGCGCATTCTCCTCGGCGGAGGGTGCGGCGGGGGCTTTTTTGAGGTCGAGGCGCTCTATCATCTTAAACATTTCAAGCTCCGAGAGCAGCGCCGTCACCTTGAATGCGTCGGGCTCGTGCGGGATATAATCCGCATAGTCCGTGTCTATAGGCGCGTCGGTGCGTATGGTGCCGAGGGTGCGGCTGAGATATGCCATATCCCTGTCGGCGGCGAGCTTGTCATGGACGCCCTTTTTTATATCGAGCGTGTCGAGCGAGGAGTAAATGCTGTCGATCGAGCCGAATTTGCTCACAAGCTCCTGCGCCGTCTTTTGACCTATGCCCGATACGCCGGGGATGCAGTCGGAGCTGTCGCCCATGAGCGCCTTGACGTCTATCAGCAGCCTCGGCGAGGGGACGAGGTATTCCTCGGCTACCCTTGTCTCATCGTAGCGCACACTCTGCGGCCTGCCCATCTTAGTGGAGGCGAGCAGCACGTTGACATTCTCACGCACGAGCTGCAATGAATCCCTGTCGCCTGTCGCAATGTAGCAGAAGTCGCCCTCTTTGCAAGCGCCCGCGAGAGTGCCGAGCAGGTCGTCCGCCTCCCAGCCGGGGGCCTCAAGCAGCTTGTAGCCCAGAGCGCCGAGCAGCTCCTTGAGAGCGGGCAGCTGCTGAGCAAGCTCGGGCGGCATTCCCTTGCGGTTCGCCTTGTAGCCCTGATACATCTCGTGGCGGAAGGTGGGCGCTTTAACGTCAAAGGTTATCGCCACCGCGTCGGGGGAGACCTCCTCACGCAGCTTGATAAGTATATTCAAAAAGCCGTATATTCCGTTAGTGAATTTAGTGCCGTCCTTGGTGGTGAGCAGCTTTATGCCGTAAAATGCACGGTTCAGAATGCTGTTGCCGTCAAGAGCAAGTAGCTTCATAATATCACCTCATCATACAGTATAACATACTTTTCGGATTTTTCACCGTTTTTTTGAAAAAAGCCTGCAAAAATTCGGTTGAAATCGTAAATAGATAATGATATTATAATAATATAACAGCTCGTTCAAAAGGAGTTATTGATGAGAATCGGAGATTTTGAGATAAACGGCGGCGCTGCGCTCGCACCCATGGCGGGCGTTGCGGACAGAGCCTTCCGTGAGATATGCATTGAATTCGGCGCGGCGTATGTCGTCACCGAGATGGTCAGCTCAAAGGGGCTTACAATGCACGATAAGAAATCGGGTCTGCTCATGCAGCTTGGAGAGAGCGAACGCCCCGCCGCCGTGCAGATATTCGGCTGCGACCCCGACACAATGGCGCAGGCGGCGAAACAGGCTGCCGAGACGGGCTGCCGAGCCGTTGATATCAATATGGGCTGCCCCGCCCCTAAGGTCGCGGGCAACGGCGGCGGAAGCGCATTGATGCGTGACCCGGAGCTTGCCGCGAGGATAACCGAGAAATGCGCAGAGGCGGTCTCTCTGCCCGTCACGGTCAAGATACGCTCGGGCTGGGATGAGGATAGCATAAACGCCGTTGAAATGGCGAAAATGCTTGAGAATGCGGGCGCTGCGGCGATAACCGTCCACGGCAGGACGAGGAAGCAGATGTATGCCCCGCCCGTAAATCTCGACATAATCAAACAGGTCAAGCAGGCGGTGAATATCCCTGTCGTCGGCAACGGCGACGTGACGGACGCCATTTCCGCCGAGAATATGTATAAGGTCACGGGCTGCGATCTTGTCATGGTCGGCAGGGGGGCGCTCGGCAGGCCGTGGGTATTCTCACAGATAAACGAATACCTCAGCAGCGGCAAAATACTGCCCGACCCGCCGATCGAGGAGCGCATGGCGGTCATGCTGCGCCATATCGGCAGGCTCTGCGAATACAAGGGCAGCTATATCGGCATGAGGGAGGCTCGCAAGCACGCGGGCTGGTATATCAGCGGCATGAGGAACGCCGCAGCGTTCCGCCGTGAGATAGGCTCGCTCGAGAGCATGGAGCAGCTTGAGGCTCTCGCCGAGAGAGTTATCCGCTCGGCAAACGGAGAATAATTGTTCGTCATTTCGCCCTAAGATTTTTCAAAAATTAGGGCGATTTTCACAAAAAGCAAAAATCTTCTGATTTGTATTGACTTATTTTCGCATTACCGATATAATGCACTCGAAATTCGGAGTGAAAAGGGGGAGAGCCGATATGCTTCCCGATAACCTGCTTATCAACAGACCCGCCCCGGCCGAGATATCTTCGCTTGCGGAGAAACAATTTGAGGATTCTCAGCCGCTCTTTGCCGTCGTTTCCGACCTCGATATCAACAGCGATTACGGGTCGGGGGCAGTCTATGTCTCTGCGGATAAGATCGTCGCCGTCGGCGGCGGTATTGCGGGCGATTGCATCAGCCTCGACTTCGCAAGCATAGACGAGATAACCGTTAAGCGTATGTACGGTAACGCCGTGCTTAAAGTCAAGACCGTCGGCGGCTCAACGATGGATATCCTGCGCTTTACCTTTGCCTGCGCCGATATCTGCGACGCTGCGGCTGATTTCGTCACAAAAGTTAAAGCGGGCGAGAGCGTCGAGAGCCGATTTGCCGCCGTTGAAGCGGTCTATCGCAACCTGCGCTCGTTTTGCCCGAGGTGCGGCAGGAAGCTCGCCTATCCCGGCGCGGAATGCCTCAATTGCAGCGGCAAGGGCAAGCTCCTGTCGTCGATGATGCACTATATCCGCCCGTATTTCGGCAAGCTGGTATTCTGCATCTTCCTCTCGATAGTCACTACCGCCGCGGCGCTCGTGCCGCCTTATGTTACAAGCCTTATGGTCGACAAGGTCATACCGAACGGCGACATCAGGATGCTCTTTATCGTCATTGCGGGGCTGCTCGGCGTTTATTTCGCCCAATACGCCATAGGCGCGGTGCGCTCGTATATGCTGCGAGTGGCGGGCGACGGCATTATTGCCGATCTCAAAAAGGATATATACGCCAAGGCGCAGTATCTGCCGATGAAGTTCTATGACAAGACCTCCACCGGCTCGGTTATAAACAGGGTCAATTCCGATACCCAGGTGCTCCAGCAGTTCATGCTCCGCATAACTCAGGAGGCCGTGGTGCAGCTCTTTATGATGGTCGGCATTATCGTGATAATGATGTCGATGAATTGGAAGCTGACTCTGCTCTCGCTCGTGCCCGTGCCCGTAGTGGTGTTTTGCAGCCGATTCTTCGGCAAGAAGATAGGCCCGATGTACCGCCGCCTGTGGCGCAGGGGAGTTGCGATATCGAGCATCCTCTCCGATACGATACCGGGCATAAGGATAGTCAAATCCTTCTCGCGCGAGAAGAAAACGATAGACAGATTCGGCAGGCACATCGACGACTGGATGCAGGAGGATAAGCGCGCCGCCAAGGTCTCGGCGATATTCCCCGCGGCGATAACCTTCCTCATCACCTGCGGGTCGGTCATTATTTGGCTCGTCGGCGGCGAGATGGTCATCAAGACCCCCGACAAGCTCTCGCTCGGTGTGCTCGTATCCTTTATTTCATACACAAGTATGTTCTATAACCCCGTCAATTTCTTCGCTAACCTCAACGACTCCTATCAGAGCGCCATTGCCTCTGCGGAGAAGGTCATGGAGATAGTCAACGCCGAGCCGGAGCATGATTTCGGCGCGGGCAAGGAGCTTGAGAATATAGACGGGCGCATTGAATTCAGAAACGTCAATTTCTCGTTCGACCGCTCAAAGAAGGTGCTCAACGACATAAACTTTGTCATTGAGCCGGGCGACGTGGTCGGCATAGTCGGCACCACAGGCTCGGGCAAATCGACCCTCATCAACCTGCTAATGCGCTTCTATGACGATTATGACGGCGAGATACTCGTGGACGGCGTGGATATCCGAGACATAGACATGGCGTATTACCGCTCGCAGATAGGCTATGTCCAGCAGGAGCCGATGATGTTCCACGATACGATATTCAACAATATAGCCTATTCCGTGCCCGGGGCGCACCCCGAGCAGATAATCAACGCCGCAGACATCGCAAACGCCCACGGCTTCATCTCACGCCTGCCCGACGCATACGATACCATGCTCGGCGAGCGGGGAGTTGGTCTCTCGGGCGGCGAGAAACAGAGGCTTTCGATCGCCCGCGCGGTGCTCAAGAATCCCGGCATACTTATATTCGACGAAGCTACCTCGGCGGTGGACTCCGAGACCGAGAAGCTCATTCAGGATGCCATCGACCGCCTTATCAGGGGCAGGACGACGCTTATGATAGCCCACAGGCTCTCGACATTGCGTAAGGCGAATAAGATAATCGTCGTCGATAAGGGCAATATCATCGAATTCGGCTCGCCCGACGAGCTGATGGCTCTCAAGGGCAAGTATTACAAGCTCATCAAGATACAGTCGATGAGCGAGCAGGCGGAGGCCGAGAGAGCCGCCGAGAATTTTGAATAAGGGGGGCGCTTGAATGGCAAGGAATTTTATCGACGGCAATGAGATACGCCTGACCGTCAAGGATAAGATATTCTGCGATGTGGAATTCTACACGGGGCAGAAACTCAGCGACCTTGAGCCGAGGCGCCTTTTCCCCGTCAGCGGTCTTAACGATTATATCACTTTCCTCGACTCCGAGGGCGAGGAGCAGTTCATCCTGCGCCGCCTTGACAATATGGAGCCTCATCAGCGTGAGCTGCTGCAAGGCTGCCTCGAGGAATACTACCGCATACCCAAGATAAAGCGGCTCATAACATTCAGCGAGAAGCATTGCATATGGCTCTGGACTGTGGAGACCGACCGAGGCGAATTCACCTTCGAGATAGTCAACCATATCCGCTCGCTCAAGATGTTTTATGACAAGCGCATACTTGTCAAGGACAGCAACGATAACCGCTACGAGATACCCAATATCTATGACCTTGACAAGCGCAGCCAAAAGCTCATTTTGCCGAATATGTGATTTGCAGAAAGGAATTGATAATATGAAATTGATCCTTGCGATCGTCAATAACGACGACAGCGCAGTAGTCTCCGCAACGCTGACCAAAGAGAAATTCAGCGTCACCAAGCTCTCCACCACGGGCGGCTTCCTGATGATAGGCAACACCACCCTGCTCATCGGCGCCGAGGACGACAGAGTCGCCAGAGCCAAGGAGATAATCCATGAGCATTCGAGGACCAGGAGCAAAGTCGCCATGACCACCGATTCCTTCGGCAGAGGGCTTCAGAACGGCAGCCTTGAGGAGGAAGTGACCGTCGGCGGCGCTACAGTATTTGTGCTCGATGTTGAGAGCATGGATAAATATTGATGAGTGACGGAGAAATAATATGATAAAGAAAATTTTAAGCGTTGCCCTCGCTGCCGCAATGCTGCTTTCGTTTGCGGTGCTTTCGGCGGCAGAGGATACAGCCGAATTGGCTTTCAAAAACGGCGAATTCACTATCCTGCACATCAGCGATATGCAGGACGACCGCTACCCCGCCTACGATATGCTGAATTTCGTTCGCCTCGCCATTGCGAATACCGACCCCGACCTTATTGTCATCACGGGCGATATCGTTGAGGATTGGCGGCTCGGCGACTTCGGCGTTGACGGTCAGAACGGCAAGGAGGGCGTCAAGGTCGAGGATATCCACGGCGATCTGGTCTATGACGAGACGCTCGACAATGTAAAGGTCGCAGTCGATAACGTTTTCTCGATAATCGAGGAGGCGGGCATCCCCTATGCCGTTACACAGGGCAACAACGACTATAAGGCCGGTATATCCAACGAAGATTGGCTCGATATCTACGCTCAATATGAGCACTGCCTTGTGAGGGACGACAGCCCCGACGAATCGGGCAGGATAGACTATAATCTTGGGATAAAAGGCAGCGACGGCAAGATCGCATTCAACCTTTGGCTCATGGATTCGGGCAGGAACTCCGTCAACGAGGAGCAGATAGCGTGGTATAAGTCAAGGAGCGCCGAGCTCGCGGCCGCGAACGGCGGCGAGCCTGTGCCCGCAATGGCGTTCCAGCACATCAACACCTCGGATATCGGCAATCTCTTTGAGAAATGCCATATCTATGACGAGGGCGCGATAATAAAGGACGGCGAATGCTATCGTCTTAACCAAAATGTTGCTCACGGCTACAATATCGGGGCGGTAAGGCCCGGTGAAACGAGCGACGAATTCAGCGCGTGGAAGGAGCAGGGCGACGTTATCGCCGCTTTCTTCGGCCACTGGCACAACGAGGGCTATTCGGGCATTGTCGACGGCATTGAGCTGGGCTTCACCTACGGCTGCCAGTTCGCCAAATACGGCCCCTACGGCTACAGGGTCATCACTCTGCATGAGGATGATATAAAGAATTACGGCAACGAGCTTTATGTCTACAACGGCTCGGTCAAGCGCGGCGACGTCAGCATCACTAAGCAGGAGGACGCCCCCTACAGAGTGATAGGCACGCCCGCCGCAAAGGTTTATATGACGATAGTCAACCTTTTCAAAAATCTTGTCTATCAAATTCAGTCGATATAAGGCTGCGGTGATTGACAAACGCCGAAAATTTGGTATAATATATCCGATAAGTTATCAAATACACTATAGGAGTGATAATAATGCCATTAGTAACAAGCAAAAAGATGTTTGAGGACGCTTACAAGGGCGGCTACGCCGTAGGCGCATTCAACGTAAACAACATGGAGATAATCCAGGGTATAGTGCAGGCGGGTACCAAGCTCAACGCTCCCCTCATCCTCCAGGTTTCCAAGGGCGCCAGAGCCTATGCAAACCACACCTATCTTGTTAAGCTCGTTGAGGCAGCCGTTGAGACTTCAGGCCTGCCCATCGTTCTTCACCTTGACCATGGCCCCGATTTCGAGACCTGCAAGGCCTGCATCGACGGCGGCTTCACCTCCGTTATGATCGACGGCTCACATCTTCCTTACGAGGAGAACGTCGCTCTCACAAAGAAGGTCGTTGACTACGCTCACGATCACGGCGTTGTAGTCGAGGGCGAGCTCGGCAGACTTGCCGGTATCGAGGATGACGTTAAGGTCTCCGACGAAGATTCCTCTTACACCAAGCCCGAGGAAGTCTGCGATTTCGTCGGCCGCACCGGCGTTGACTCCCTTGCTATCGCTATCGGCACCAGCCACGGCGCATATAAGTTTAAGCCCGGTCAGGATCCCAAGCTCCGCATCGACATCCTTGAGGAAGTCGAGAAGCAGCTCCCCGGCTTCCCCATCGTCCTTCACGGCGCTTCCTCCGTCATCCCCGAGTTTGTTGAGGAGATCAACAAGTACGGCGGCAAGATGGATAACGCTATCGGTATCCCCGAGAGCGAGCTCCGCAAGGCAGCCGAGCACGCAGTCTGCAAGATCAACATCGACTCCGACCTTCGTCTTGCAATGACCGCAGCTATCAGAAAGTATATGGCTGAGAATCCGTCGCACTTCGACCCCAGACAGTATCTTGCCCCCGCCCGTGCAGCTATCGAAGGCATGGTCGAGCATAAGATCCTTGAGGTCCTCGGCTGCGCCGGCAAGGCATAAGATCTAATATCATCATTAAGAGCCGGTCGCTTGCAAAGCAAACGATCGGCTTTTTTACGGGAGAATTTATGAGTATTCTGAGAATAGCGCTGCTCCAGATATCGCCCTGCGGCGGCACCGAGGCTAATCTTGTCAAGGGGCTTGAATGCTGCCGCAAAGCAAAGGAGATGGGCGCGGATATCGCCCTTTTTCCCGAGATGTGGAGCAACGGCTACGGCATATTCGGCAGAGGGTTTGAAGAATGGTCGGGCGAAGCGATACCTGCCGACGGTGAATTCGTCGCCGCCTACGGCGCTCTCGCGGCGGAGCTTGATATGGCTATAGGCGTTACTCTGCTTGAGAAATACAACGGCGGCTGCCGCAATACCCTTGTGCTCTTTGACCGACGCGGCGAGCGGAAGCTGACCTACGCCAAGGTGCACACCTGTGACTTCGACATCGAGCGACACCTTACCCCGGGCGAGGATTTCTATGTCACGGAGCTTGATACCGCCTGCGGAGCGGTCAAGGTCGGCGCAATGATATGCTACGATAGGGAGTTCCCGGAGAGCGCAAGGATACTCATGCTCAAGGGCGCGGAGCTTATCCTCGTGCCGAATGCCTGCCCTATGGAGATAAACCGCCTCTCGCAGCTTCGGGGTAGGGCGTATGAGAATATGCTTGCCGTCGCCACCTGCAATTACCCAGAGGACGGCACGGACTGCAACGGCGGCTCAAGCGTATTCGACGGCGTTGCTTATCTGCCGGAGCTTGAAGGCTCAAGAGACACCTGCATTTTGCAGGCGGACGGGGGCGAGGGGATATTTGTCGCCGAGCTTGACCTCGATATGCTGCGCCGCTACCGCGAGAGCGAGGTGCACGGCAACGCCTACCGCCGCCCGAAAAAATATTCCCTGCTGACCTCGACCGAGATATCGCCGCCGTTTGTCAGGGATGATCGCAGAAAATAAAAAACAGGCACGCCCGCTGGGCGGACTCAGATAAAGATGAGCCGCCCTTATGAGCGTGCCTTTTGCTATGTTTTTTTTCTCCTCGGCTTGTCGCAGGGCGGCACCTTGCACACGAGGATGGTATCCTCGCCTATAACGTCGATATCCTCCCAACATATCCTTATGCGTTCACGTCTGCCGCAGATACCGAAATATCTCGGTCTGCCGTAGACGATTATCGCCACCACGCGGCCGCAGCAGGAATCCACCTCGATATCGCTCACAAGCCCTATGCGGCAGCCGTTCGCCTTGTTGATAACCTCCTTGCATCTCAGCTCGGTTATGCAGCAGTTCATTGGCATCCCTCCATTGTCTTTACAATAGAAGTTTATGCCGTTTGCGTCGGGATGATGAATAATTACAGCCCGTCGGTGTATCTTTTGAGTATCTTTGCCGTCGGGGCGAATATCGCGACCGTTGCCGCGGAATTGATACAGGCCTTTAGCAGGTTAAAGGGGATTATTGCGGGTATCAGCAGCTCCGCCACCGCCTTTGCGCCCTGGCCGAGGAATATGCCCGTGAATACTATGTTCAGAGGCACCATGACCGCCGTCATGGCGAGCGAGCCGAGCACAAGGCCGACTATCAGCCGCTTGAAGCTCGGTTTTTTCTTGTAAATCATCGACGCTATGAGCACCAGCACGCCCGAGGCCGCAAGGTGCATCACAAAGCCTATCCAGCCGCTTGCGGCGCTGACTGTGAAGGCCTGAATGGCGCACACGGCAAGCAGCATCAGCAGCCCCATGCCGGGGCCGAGCAGCATTGAGCCGATGAGCACGGGGATATCCGCGGCGTCGTATTCGAGGAACGGCGCAGAGGGTATCAAAGGCAGGCGGATAGCGTAGAGCGAGACGACGGACAGCGCCGTGAGCATCGCCGCTATTGCAAGGCGTATGATTTTTTTGTTTTGCATGATTATCTCTCCTTAATTCGGAGGTTGCTTAGAGAGCGAAAAAACAAAATCCCCCCCGCAAACGCGGAGGGGCGAAACGCTTTTTCGGCATTCTCTCTCATCCGGACTTCACGCCTAAAAGCGCGTTACCGTCGGTTGCGGAGTTTCACCGCATCAGTCGGGCGTTTGTGCCCGAGTCGTGGACTTTACCACCGGTGGGGATTCTCACCCCGCCCCGAGAATAATATTGTAATATCATTATACTCCCGCCGTGCGATTTGTCAAGCTAAAAAAGTGTGAGATATGTGAAATTATAGTTTGTATTTTAAACACTTATATGTTACAATTAATAAATGATAAAACCTCAAAGGGGAGTTTCCATGAATTTCGTTCAGATAGGCACGGGCGCAGCCTATGAGGGCTTCTGCCTGATAAAATCAGTCGATAAGAAGCTGACCGCCAAGGGCATACCCTACCTCGATCTCGTGCTTGCCGATAACGGCGGCGAGATAGGCGCAAAGCTCTGGGATTATAAAGAAACGCCGTCAACCGCCTTTGCCAAATTTGATTTTGTCAAGGTGCGCGGCAGCTATGTGCCGTTTAACGACACCACCCAGTTCCGCGTGGAGCGCATACGCAAGGTGCTGCCGCAGGATAACGCGAGGATCGAGGACTATGTGCCCTCCGCCTGCTTCTCGGGCGAGGATATGCTTGCCGAGATCGAGCGCATTGTGGCCGATTTTGAGGATGGCGAGCTTCAGACTCTCGTTTTCAGCGTCATAGGCGAATACCGCGACAGGCTGCTGTATTGGCCCGCCGCCAAGAATCTGCATCACGCCGTCAGGGGCGGTCTGCTCATGCATACTCTGTCGATCCTCAGGCTTGCTCAGGCAGTCTGCGGCATCTACGGCTTCGTGAATTTCGACTTGCTCGCCTCCGGCGCGATACTGCACGATATCGCCAAGATAGAGGAGCTTGAGGTCGCCGAGACGGGCATCGCAAGCGATTACACCGTCAAGGGCAACCTGCTCGGCCACCTCGTAATGGGCACGGTCATAGTCGACCGCATCGGCAGGGCGAACGGCATCAGCGACAAGACCCTGACCCTCGTTGAGCATATGCTCATCTCTCACCACGGCTCACCGGAATTCGGCGCGGCAAAGCTGCCGATGTTTATCGAAGCGGAGCTGCTCTCGGAGCTTGATCTGCTTGACGCAAGGCTCTATGAGATGAATCACGCCGTTTCCGCCGTTGAAGCGGGTCAGTTCACGCCTCGCCAGTGGGCGCTCGACAATAGGAATCTCTATAACCACGGCAGGGGCGGAGAGGATAAAGTGAATCTTATTAATGAATAACATACAGGAGGAAATATTATGAGAAACCATGAAGTAACCAAGGTGCAGCCCTTACTTAACGCCGACGGCACTCTCAGAGAGCCGGGCTGGTCAAGGAAGCTCTGTCAGGTATACGACAGGAACGCCATCAAGGCTCCGAAATTCAGGATCAAGGAGTGGGATTATTATCTCATAATCTCCGAAAAGAATAATTTCGGCGTGGCTCTCACCCTCTCGGATGACGGCTATATCGGCCTCCAGTCGGCTACTCTGCTCGATTTCTCAATTCCCTGGGAGCATACCGAGACCATCCTCAACGCTTTCCCCATGGGCAAATTCAAGCTTCCGACCACCAGCGAGAGGGGCAACACGGTATATCACGACAAGCGCCTTGATATGGAGTTCAGGGTGTCAGAGGGCAAGCGCCGCCTGCTCTGCAACTTCAAGAAGTTCCACGAGGGCAAGACCTTCTCCTGCGATATAACCCTTGAACAGCCCGAGATGGATACCATGGTCATCGCCACCCCTTGGAAGGAGAAGGCCACCGCTTTCTATTATAATCAGAAGATCAACTGCATGAGAGCGAGCGGTAAGGCGACCTTCGACGGCAAGGAATACATATTTGACCCCGCCACCGATTTCGGCACCCTCGACTGGGGCAGAGGCGTCTGGACATATGACAACACCTGGTATTGGGGCTCTGGCAACATGGATATCGACGGTCACGCCTTCGGCTTCAATATCGGCTACGGCTTCGGCGACACCACCGCGGCGAGCGAAAACATACTCTTCTACGACGGCAAGTGCCACAAGCTCGACGACGTTAAATTCAATATCCCCGCGAGCGGCTACACCGACCCGTGGACCTTCACCTCGAGCGACGGCAGATTTGAGATGGAGTTCACCCCCATCATCGACAGAGCCGCAAAGATAGACGTGAAGCTCATCGTCACCGATCAGCATCAGGTGTTCGGCAGGATGAACGGCAAGGCTATCCTCGACGACGGCACGGTCATCGAGGTCAAGGATATGCTCTGCTTCGCCGAGGATGTTCACAATAAATATTGATTACGGAGTAACAAATGGACTGGACTGAGATAAAGATCACGGTCGACGCCGACAATGTCGACCGCGCGGGCGATATCGCCCAGATGGTCGTGCCCTACGGCATCTATATCGAGGATTACCGCACCCTCGAGCAGGAGGCGTGGGAGATAGCCCGTATCGACCTCATAGACGAGGATCTGCTTGCCAAAGACAGGTCAAAGGGCATAGTGCATATTTATATTTCACCCGAGGAGAATCCCAACGAAGCGGTGTCCTTCCTCACCGAGAGGCTGACCGCCGAGGGGATAGCTCATGAGATAGACGAGAATGTCTGCAAGAACGCCGATTGGGAGAATAATTGGAAGAAGTATTTCAAGCCCATGCCCGTCGGCGAGCGCCTGCTCATCCGCCCCATCTGGGAGCAGGAGTATGACGCGGGCGACCGCGCCGTGCTTCACCTTGAGCCGGGTCTTGCTTTCGGCTCGGGCACTCACGACACCACCCGCCTTTGCCTCGAGAGCCTTGAGAAATACGCTCACGAGGGCAAGAGCATTCTTGACGTCGGCTGCGGCAGCGGGATACTCTCCATCGCGGGTCTGCTGCTCGGGGCTGACAGCGCCGTCGGCGTCGATATCGACGCTCTCGCCGTCAAGACCGCTCAGGAGAACGGCAGGACAAACGGCTTCGACGAGCCGAAATTCACCGTTCTCAAAGGCTCGCTGACCGATAAGGTCACGGGCAAATTCGATATAATCGTCGCAAATATCGTGGCGGATATCATCATCGTGCTCTGCCGTGACGTTAAGAAATATCTCAACGACGGCGGCGTATTCATCACCTCGGGCATAATCGAGCCGAGGGAGCAGGATGTGCTTGCGGCTTTTGCCGAGAACGGTATTGAGGTTGTTGAGCGGCACGAGAGCGGCGGCTGGCTCTGCTTTGAGGCAAGGGTGAAATGATGAGCGTTCAGAGCGAGCTGCGGGAATTTCTCCTTGAGAAGGGCGTTTCGGATGTCGGCTTCTTTGCCGTCGAAGCTGCGCCGCTGCCTTACGGAGTGAGCATAGTCGTGCGTCTCTCCGAGGCGATAATTCGGGAGATAGACGATGAGCCGACCCATACATATTTTAATCACTACAGGAGCGTAAACGCATTTATAGACTCGATGCTGCTTCAGACGGGGCTGCTTTTGCAGCGCAGGGGATACCGCTACATCACCGTTGCGGCGTCTCAGAGCATCAATAAGGACGGCTGGAATTATCAGGGCAGATATTCCCATAAAAAAGCCGCCTGCCTTGCGGGCCTCGGCAGTGTAGGGCGCAATTCGCTCTTTATGCATTCCGAATTCGGCAGCCTTGTGCGCCTGGGCACGGTGTTTACCGACTGCCCGTTTGAGTGCCCGAGCGAGCCGGCGGAGAATAGCTGCAACGGCTGCGATATCTGCGTCAACGCCTGCCCCGCCCACGCGATAAAGGGCGGTGACTGGTCGCCGGGGACGGAGCGCAGCGAGATATTCGACCCCGAGGCATGCAGCCGCTATATGAAAGATAAATTTAAGCATATCGGCAGAGGCGCGGTCTGTGGCATCTGCATGAGGGTATGCCCTATCAATAAGTTGGACTGAAAGGAAAGTGAAGTATGTTCACAGAGAAACAAATTGAGCGTATGCTCGGCAAGCTCGAGAGATTTGAAGCCATGCTTGAGCCGAGGATATTCAGCAAGGTCGCCGAGGTGGGCGCAAGAGCCTACGAGACGACCGAAAGGCTCCATAAGATACCCGACGATTCCCTCTTTAAGCCCGTTGACAAGGGCTTCGGCTGGGGCGGCGAGGGCTCATACTGCTGGTTCAAGACCGAGTTCACCGTGCCCGCCGAGCTTGACGGCAAGGATATCTTTATAAAGCCCCATACCGAGGGCTACGAGACCCTGCTTTGGGTCAACGGTATGCCGTTCGGCACCTTTGCCACCAAGATAGTTTTCACCGGTCACGGCAATCACTACTGCGACCTGCTCAAGTCAAAGGCCAAGGCGGGGGAGAAGATAGAGATCGCCCTCGAGGTCTATGCGGGTCACGCATACAGGGGTACAATGCCCTTTGAGGAGCATAAGCTGCTCGATTATAACTATCATTTTGGCGGCATTGACATCTGCGTTAAGGATTATGAGATGCAGGAGTTCTACTTTGACCTGCGCGTGCTCAACGAGCTTACCGCAGCCTTGCCTGAGACCTCATTCAGAAGAGGTCAGCTCGTCAACACCCTCTATGAGGTGCACAAGAGAGTGTACTATTCATACGAGGATACCGACGACGAGACCTTCAGAGAGGCTCTGCGCGCGGCAAAGCCCTTTATGAAAGAGGCTCTTGCGGTCAAGAACGGTCCCGAAGCCCCCACCGCAGGCATCATCGGCCATTCGCATATGGATACCGCATGGCTCTGGACTGTCCCCGAGACCGAGAAGAAATGCGCCAGGACTTATTCAAATCAGCTCTCCCTTATGGAGCAGTACCCCGAGTATAAATTCATCCAAAGCTCCTCCTGCCACTCCGACATGATCCGCAGGAATTATCCAGAGCTTTTTGAGCGTATCAAAGAGAAGGTCGCCGAAGGCAGATACGAGCCGAACGGCGGCGTTTGGGTCGAATGCGACTGCAACATCACCTCGGGTGAATCCATGGTGCGTCAGTTCCTCTGGGGTCAGCGCTTCACGAGGAAGTATTTCGGCTACACCTCCAACTGCTTCTGGCTGCCCGATACCTTCGGCTACAGCGCCGCAATCCCTCAGATAATGAAGGGCTGCGACGTTGACTACTTCCTCACCACCAAGATGGACTGGAACGATACCAACATCTTCCCCTATGATACTTTCTATTGGCAGGGCATCGACGGCACCAAGGTCTTCACCCACTTCAACCGTACCCATTGCTGGCCCGCCCCCGACGATCTGAGCAAGCATGTCTACGGCAAGGGCAAAAACGGCTCCTCAATTAAAGAGAGATCGGTTACAGACAGGCGCCTTATCTCCTTCGGCTACGGTGACGGCGGCGGAGGACCGCAGTTTGAGATGATCGAGGAGTCAAGGCGCGTTGCCGACCTCAACGGCTGCTGCAAGACCTATTACACCACCGTCGGCGACTTTATGACCGACCTTGAGCAGAGAGTGAAGAATCCCTCGACCTACGCGGGCGAGCTTTATCTTGAGCTTCACAGAGGCACGCTCACCAACCAGCATAATATAAAACGCAATAACAGGAAAGCCGAGCTTGCCTTGCGCGACCTTGAGATACTCACTGTCGGCAAGGCGGTCAAGGGCGGCGAGGTTGCCTCCGACGAGCATATCCATCCGCTCTATGAGAAGCTGCTGATGAATCAGTTCCACGATATCCTGCCCGGCACCTGCATCCACCCCGCTCACGTTCAGTCTCTCAAGGAGACGGGCGAGGTCATCGCCGCCGCACGCAGGCTCTCAGCCGATTATGCTTCGGGCGATGGCGACGGCGTGAGCGTCACCAATACTCTTTCGTTCGACAGAAACGACCCGATATTCATCGAGTGCCCCGCCGGCTATATCGCCGATATCGACTGCAAGCAGCAGCATTACGCCGACCTTGACGGCAGAGAGATGCTCATCATAAGCGGTGTCACCGTGCCCGCATTCTCAAGCATTTCGTTTAAGCTCGTCAAAGGAGAGGCAAATACCGACGGCAGCGTCAAGCCCACAGATAAAGGTGTTTCCACCCCCTTCGCCGAGATAGAATTTGACGGTAAGGGCTATATTTCGTCATTCTATGACAAGAGGATGAAGCGCCAGCTCAGGGGCGACGGCTATGCGTTCAATACACTACTTGTCGCCGAGGATGTCCCCACCGCATGGGATAACTGGGATGTCGACGCCGACCTTGAGTGCAAATTTGCCGATCATTCCGAGCTGCTCAGCCGTGAAGTCGTCTCCGCGGGCGCAGCCGCCGTGGTCATCAGGAGCAAATACTCCGTCTCCAAGAAGTCGACCGTCACTCAGGACGCTTTCTACTTCGCCGACACCGCCGAGGTCAGATTTGACACTCTCATGGATTGGCAGGATGACCACCGCTTCATGAAGGCCGCCTTCGACACCTCTCTCCACAGCGATTACGCCAGATTTGAGATACAGTACGGTAACGTCCTCAGACCCACCACCCGCAACAATACCATCGAGAAAGCAAAGTTTGAGGTCGTCAACCATAAATACACCGACCTTTCCGAAACCCGCTGCGGCGCGGCAGTGCTCAACGACGGCAAGTATGCCATCAGCGTTGAGGGCGGCAATATGCGCCTGTCGCTCCACAAGGGCGGCACCAGACCCGACTATGTCGGCGACCACGGCCTGCACAGGACTGTTTATTCGTTCCTGCCTCATGTCGGTGGATTTGGCGCAAACGAAGTTATCAAGCCTGCTTATGAGCTTAACGTGCCCGCCGTTGTCGGCAAGGGCGGCTTCAGCTCGTCGGCGCTCGTGCTTCCCAAGGCGGATAACGTCATTGTCGAGGTCATCAAGCCCTGCGAGGATAACGAAAAGGCGTTCATCGTCAGGCTCTATGAGGCCGAGGGCACTTACACCGTCTGCCCCGTTGAATTCTTCGGCGGCGCAAAGAAGGTCGAGATAACCAATATGCTTGAAGAGGTCAAGGACGAATTCAGCGGCAATGAGCTGACCTTCAAGCCCTTTGAGATAAAGACCCTCAAGGTCACTTATTGAGGTGAGAATATGCGGACTTTTGTTAAGGAATTGACGAACCCCGGCGTTACGCTGACCGCATATCTCCCCGCCGCCTCGGATGAAATGCCGAATTATAAGACCCGCCCGGCTATCCTTGTGATTCCGGGGGGCGCATATATGATGTGCTCGGACAGGGAGGCGGAGCCGATTGCGCTCTCCTTCCTCGCCAAGGGCTACGCCGCCTTCGTGCTGCGTTACTCGGTCGGTAAGGGCGCCGCAAAGTTCCCGAGGCCGCTGAATGACGCCGAGGAGGCAATGGAGCTTATCATTTCCAACGCTGCGGAATGGGGCGTTGAGCCGGAGCATATCGCCGCTATCGGCTTCTCGGCGGGCGGCCATCTCTGCGCCGCTTTGGGCACAATGGGCAGGGTCAGACCCGCCGCCTGCGTGCTCGGTTACCCCTGCATCCTCTCGTCGATAGGCAGGATACTTGCCGAGCCTGTCCCGTCGCTCGATGAAAAGGTGGACGCGAATACTCCGCCGACCTTTATCGTCGCCGCAAGGGAGGACGGCTGTGTGCCGATAGAGAATTCTCTCGCCTATGCCGCCGCCCTCGATAAAGCGGGCGTGCCGTTTGAGATGCATATTTACGAGAGGGGATATCACGGCTTTTCCGTCGCCGACGGCACCGTCTATTCAAAGCCCGAGGACGCCGAGTATAATGCCCGCATCAAAGGCTGGCTCGATATCTGCATAGCCTGGCTGAATACACATTTTAACAGATATTGATCAAAACCCCGCTGCTGTGAGGCAGCGGGGTTTAAATGACAGCTACGGCACTTAAATGCAATTATGTCAGATTAAGATTGAGCTTGCCCCCCCTGACGAGGGAGCTTGCACGGAGACTGAGGGAGAGAAGGTCAAAAACCGGCGGATGATTATTGATTTCCGTTCACAAGCCCTCCTTCGCAGCATACAGCCGCCGGCCGAGTCCGACCTCGCCAAAATGCGATATTTAAACTTTTTTACTCAAAACACTTGACAATCTCGGTCAAATAATATATTATATTTGAGCATTGAAAAAGCACAGTTGATATTTGATCCATTAGCTCAGTCGGTAGAGCACTTGACTTTTAATCAAGGTGTCCGGAGTTCGAATCTCCGATGGATCACCAATTGATTTAAAATCCGAAATCTACTTTTTCAAGGGTAGCATTTTCGGATTAAAGCTCCCCCGAGGTCGTTAAGGCTTCGGGGCTTTGTCTTTTTACTTAAATTTTATTTTCTCTTGCAAAATGGTTATTTTTTTATATAATAAATTTAACAGATCTGCCAGCAGTTTATAAAAGCAGCTGGGGACAGGCCGAGCTTCGTGCTTGGCTTTTTGTTTTTTTTGAGCGAAAAAATAAGGCCTACACCACTCAAGGTGCAGGCCTTACTTTTACCACAATAAATTTGCGGACCCCTACAGGTGTGCTGCTCTCAAACATTAAAAATTTGATCGCTTGCACAATTTCATTTTAATCCACGCTACCCCGAAGGCAGTGACATGAGCGTTACCGCTCGGCTATATAATAGCATAGCTCAAGGCGCTTGTCAAGGTTATTTTTTTACGACCTCGTAAAAGTCAGGATCCGGCCAGCAGATCTCCTCGCTCAGATCGTCGCTCAATCGGTCATATGCCGCCTGGGCTTTGGCGGGGTAGTCGTCGGCGACATTGTAGCCCTCAATCCAATACTCATACGGCGAGGCGTCGTGCTCTTTCCGGGCTTGCGCAAGCTCTCTCGCCTCGTTGATATTCCAGCAGCAGCCCTCATCCCACTCGTCGCTTGCAGCGTTCTTCCGTGACTTTACGATATAAAGCAGCTTTTTATCCTTACTCTCTTTCTCCTTGGCGGCGTGCTTTCGCCCGACGTCTATTGTTATGTCGGGATCCCCATCATATCCCTCGTATTTGATCAAGAAATATGCTGATCTCGCATTATTCTCGCGCTCTCCGACGTAGTAGCCTTTGATCCAATAGCTACGGCCATCTTTGCCCAACGCCCGCGCGTCGTCTCTCGCTTTTTGCTCGTCCCAATAATAGCCCTCGTCCTGTATGTCACCTTTTATTTCGCCCCCCGAGGCGAGAACGTAGAGCAGCTTCTTGCCTTTTGGCGCTTCTGCCTTTGCTCGCTTTTCCTCCTCATATTCCCGGATTATCTCCATCATACGGAGGACGTATCCGGGGCACTGACCGCGCCCTTGGCACCACGTCTCAACCGTGCGGATCGGCATGCCGAAGTGCTCGGCGAGCGCTCTCTGCGAGCCGTACTTCTTAGCGAGTGACTTCACTCGCGTGCGCTGCTCTTCCTTGAGTTCCTCGTCGGTGATTTCTTCGATTTTGCTATATTTTGCGTTTTCGAAAAGTCCATCGTCGAGCTGACCGGCAAGCTCGAGTTCACACTCCTCAGCGCTGTCTCTCGTTATGGTGACGATCACATAGTCGTTTGTGCCTGTCTTGTCCTCCGCATCAACATCAATTATCCTTGCTTTGCTGTCTGTGCTAAAATCCCAATGGATCGACTCGCCGAAGCTCAGCTTCTGCCTGTGACCTTCGTCGCCCCAAATTTTCCACCTTTTCGTTATCGCCATTTTGATTTCTCCTTGTCTTCGTAATTGCGGGGTTGTGACCGCCGAGGCAAAGCCTCGCCCGCATTAAGGCGGCAGCGCCGCCCCACTCTGCATTAATCAGCCGTTTTCGCGAGATACTCTTTCGCTATTTCAGACTCCCATCGCTCAACCCGTTCTATTTCGGCGGCGTCGGTGTTATTCTCATCATAGTCCGCAGCATCATATAAAACTATAGTTATTAAGTTGTCCTCCTTTGAATCATCTGCTATAACTTTGATGCCTTCGTCGTCGCCAGCGAGCCAAAATAAAATGTCGTCCCAGTCAAGGGTTTCAAGGTTGTAGTCGCTTTCTTCCACGTCGAGGATTGTTTCGTAGCTCCATCCGCTTCCGTTGACCCAGTGTTTACAAAAAATAACGGTTGTGTATTTCGGTCTTGCTTCTTTTTTTGCCATCTTAATTAACTCCTTTATCTTTTACGCTCGCACGGGCTTGTGACCGTGCCGCCGCATTACCGCCCCGGGAGGGGCGTCACTCTGCGATTTCCAGTGCTGATATAACCGATTTCGGAATCCATGTATCCCAGCCTTTAAAAGAACCAACGGTTAAGCCGCTTGCGAGCTTGAGATGGATCGCCTTCTCGCTTTCGCCGAGGAACTCTTCAATCATGATTGCGACATAACCTTCTTCAACCTTCACTCTATGACCTTCGTCATCGTCAAGATGATCCAGATATATGTTATACGAGCCGGCCTTTTCTTGGATCTTATCATAAAACCATTCTTTCATCTTAACTACGCCTATCATCTTAACTACTCCTTTTCTTTGGAGCTTTTAGCTCCTCATTACGTTTACTATTTTACCATGAATTTCATGGTTTGTCAAGTGTTTTTTCATAATATTTTATAAAAATCTCAATTTTTTTGAGAATGTAGCAAACTATCAATAAATCAAGTTAATAAGCAGGGCAAAAAAAGAGAGAGGAAATCCCTCTCTCCCTTGCTAAGCACAGACTCGGTCTTGTTTCCTCAGTTATAATTCGCGGCTGTAACCGATTGCCTCTTTAATAAGCCCCTCGTGCTTGAGTTTGTAGACCATTAGCTCAAGCAGGTATTCAGGGCATTTCCTTACTTCGGCTTCCCAATTTTGTATGGTGCGATAAGGTATATCAAAATAATCGCTAAATTGTTTAAGCGACATTCCGGCCATGATCCGCAATTCCTTAAAACTCATTTTAATCCTCCTTATGTGTTAGCCATAATGAAATTTTTGCAATTCCAAAACATACAAGCAAAATTCCCAAACTAAAAATAAATGTTTTCATTTTGATATTGACAATAGCAAAAACAAGTCGTAGAATAGAGGTGCGAGGGGAAGCCGCGAACTTCCCCTGCACCCGCTGCTTTAATCGATAATTTTACTTATCAAAATCAGCAGCGTTCCCACAGTCAAGTCAACCAAGCCATTTACTAAAATCTCTTCAAGGTTTAGCTTGGTTGACTTTTTATGTTTTTTAGCCATTGTCTCGCCCTCCTTTCCTTAAGCTGTATCTATATTATATACCCATTGAGTGCGTTTGTCAAGTCTTTTTCACAAATAATCATAAAAATTTCAAAAAATTTTTGATAATATCAATCCTCATTTAAAAAGCAAAAGAGGCCAGCGCCGAAGCGCTGACCTCGATTTTTTATCTGCTGAAAAAGACGGTGGCATATATGCGGATGAGCTTGACGACATACTGCGCCCACGCCACCACGAGAGCGGGGAGGCGGTCAAGAGGGATCCTCGGCAGCCCGTCCGTCGCTATGGCGTCAATGATCTTGAGCAGGTGTGAGAGCCACATGATTATGTAGGTCATATCACGCCCTCCTGAGCTGCCCCGTCCTCAGCAGGGCAAGCAGTTTGATATTCTGCGCCGCTGTGCCGACATAGCCGTTAATGCCGTTCGCCTTGGCGATCTTGCGGCGGTTATTAAACGACGAGTTGACGCCCAGGCTCTCAAGCGCGTCGACCAGGCTTGACGAGCTGCCGCTGTATTTGGGATAACAAACGGCGGCCGTCTCTCCGCTACCGATCAGTACCCGACAGCGGGGGCGAAGCACCCCGAGAAATCCTCGGTAATCGTGACGGACGAGCTTGCAGGCCTTACCGTCCCAGTTTTGATCATAGCTGTAAAAGTGTCGGGTGTCACCCTCGCCCGAGCAAATAGCCACATGACCGTGACCGCCGCCTTTTGAGCTGCCCCAGACGGCGAGATCGCCTTTGAGTGGCACGAAATCGGGGGTGTTGGGTATGCGGACGAATTTATCCCGCAGTGCCGAAAAGCGCTCGAAGCACTCAAAGTAGTTTTTGGCTGAGCCGACGGCAAAGAAATCGACGTCAAACACCTCTTTGAGATAGGCCTTGGCGAGGTCAACGCACTGCACGCCCGCCGAACCGTCAACGTCGGTTGCTTTGCCGAGATATTTCTTTATAAATTTTTCAAAATTTATGCCCATTCGGTTATTCTCCTTTCTTTTTAAGAATTTCAATTGCATTTTTTACAGCTTTTGGAATAGGCACACCCATAAGTCCGGCGTTTTCAAGGATCGAGAGCGCCTCGTTGCATATGTAGGCTATACAGACGGCATCCTTAACGAAAGTTGTGCCGAGCATGACGTCAAGTCGGCTTGCCACGACAACGATCAAGAGGGTTAATCCCTTGCGGCAGAGCCCCTTCCAGCCCGCCTTGCTTTCAAGCGCGCCGCTCTCTGTCTTGCTTGAGCGGTGAAATACGCCCGCGAGGATAAGCCCCGAGATGTAGTCGATCGCCATAAAGATGATAAGGGTTGTTAAAGCGGCGGACCAGCCGCCGAACACTGCGGCGATTCTCGCGCCCATGACGCCCAGCACCGCGCATAAATAACTTTTCATATTAAAACCTCCTCGAAATAGTGACCGATGAGCTGCGACGGCAAGTAGTAGAGGGTGATCTCTGTGCCGTCCGTCATGCCGGTCCTCTTGCAAATATAGAGCTTGTCGCCCTCTCGATAATATTGACCCACGATGTAGGTCATGCCCGCCACGGCTGTGATCGGGTTTGATTTTGTGCCCGCTTCGGCGGGCTGCGCCACGGGCTCCCAGAGCGTGGGTGTTAATGACGGCTGCCATGTCGGATTGGCTGCTATGTCCTGCTTGGCCTTGTAGAGCACGCCGCCCTCCGTGACCCTCTCACCGGCCGTGTAGGCTCTGCCGCTCCACCGCTCAAACAGTTCTGCCGAGGTCAGAGCCTCGGAATCCGTCAGCTTGGCTGCTGCCTGCTCAATCTTGGAGCGGTAGGCATATGCCTCACTCCTCGTCATCGCCGTCACCTCCCGTGATGATTTTGAGCGCCTCCTCGGCGGGGATCTCCTCGCCGTCGGCGGCCTCGGCGTAAGTGTAAGTGCTGCTCTCGGGGTCAATTGCCTCATCGTAGAGGTAGCCCGTGCCGCTCTGCTCGATCTGCCGCCCCCCATTGGAGTGGTAGCGGTAGAGCTTGACCCCGTCGGCTCGGGTCTTGTAGTAGTCTTTGACTATCATGCGCCGTCACCTCCTGTGATCTCGGGGTAGTCCTCGATAGCTCTGATTTGGTCTGCATATACGCTCCAGTTGGTGGCGCTCTTATATGCGTCCACCATGGCGGCGGGCACATATATATAGCCCGTGCCGGTCTTGATCGGCGTGTTATTAAACGCCGTCGCTATCAGCTTCGGCGGCTGATTTGTGTTGCGGATGACAAGCATCTCCAGCACCTTGCAGTCGGCGAGGCAGTAGCTGAGCAGTCCCTTGGCTGCGTTGATCTCTCCAAAATCAACCTTTTTGAGCGCAGAGCAATAGCGCAGGGCGTTGACGGTCACTCCGGAGCTGAGCACTGCCGGAAATTTGACCTCTGCCAGTGCTGTGCAATGAATAAAGGCAGCGGAGCCCAGCGTCTCAAGCACTGGAAGGTTGACCTCCACCAGTGCCGGGCACTCTCTAAAGGCGTTGTTTCCGACGCTTTTGACAGATGTCATATCGATTTTTTGGAGCTTATCCTGACCTTTAAACAGGTCGGCGGGGATAGCCGTGGGGGTGGCATTGACATACTCTGTCAGCGTCCCGTGGAGCAGCTTGCTCAATGCGTCATCAGGCAGCGCCGATATCCTCGCCGCAAAATCGTCAAAATCTATGCTGCTGTGCAACCTGCTCTTATCCTGTATCGCCGAGCTGATCAATCTCAAGCTCCTGTCGAGATAGTCGCCGTTAACCAAAGTGTCGTAGCCCATCAGTAACGCCCCCCGTCCCACTTTTTGAGCGACAAGATCACCTCATCGACGATAGTCTTGCCGCCGTATGTCAGCCGCCTCTTATCGTCCTCGGCGAGGCAGTCAAGGACCTCCTTGTTGTCGTGCTTATGCCGGGCGGCGGTGTTGGCTGCCACCTCTGAGGCAAGATCGGCGCTGCCTGTCTCGGCTTCTGCCTCCGCTCCCTGTGGAGAGGGCAGGAGCGTAAGCCCATGGACGGCGTGAGCCTTGGCGATAAGCTCTCCGTCTGCGCCTCTCGCCTCGAGCTGCACGCAGAGCAGCCGCTCGGCGGTGAGCTGCTGCCATAGCGGGATTTTAATTGCCTCGCCCGGCTCAAACGAGCGGGAGCGATAGACCTTGCCGCCTGTCTCAAATGCCGCCGTGTAGCTTTTGACCTCGTCACCCGTCAGCTCGGCAGGCGGAACGATCAACAGCTCCGTGGCGTTATGCTCGCCCATGTAACCCGCCATTATAGGCGTCTCGGGGAGCGGCGCGGTGTAATCAATTTTTATCTGTCTGATCGGCATAAAATCATCCCTCCTTATTTAACTCATATAGCTCATTGAGCGAGTTGACCCAGCCGTTAACAAGCCCGTACCAGTTGTCGTTATGCTTGGTTATCTTGACGGCGGGGCGATTAGAGAGCGCCGCGACGTTAGCCTCGAGCGCCTCCATGATCGTGCGTATATCTGTGACCGGGTGCGCTCGACCTTGACAGACGACGTCCTGCATCTCTGCGGTCTTGCCGAGCTTATCGGCGAGCCATGTGCAGGCTGTCGACAGTCGGGATATCTCGACGACACCGAGATAGTCCATCGCGGAGAGCTGCGGGAAGCCGTCGGATTCTGCGACGACCGAAACCTGTATGACCGCCGTGTAGTTGTCGGTGCCGTTCCGCCCGTGGTCGGCGGAGGTGACGGTCACGGTGCAGCCGCCCTCGGACACGGCGGTTATCTCGCCGTTAGCCGAGACTGTCGCGATGTCGCCGTCTGAGCTCTCAAAGCTCACCGCCTTGACCTCTGCGTTGCCGGGGCTTATATTGTACTCCGGCGTGGCGCTCTCGCCGACAGCGAGGGTCAACGCCTCATCGTCAAAAGCGATGCCCGTGACTTTTTGCGGAACGGCAAGGACGCCGCTCACCGTTACGCTCTTGCTATTGGCGGCTGTGACGGTCAGGGTGTAAGGATAAGCGCTCCCCGAATCAAGCGGGGTATCGCCGGTGTAGTAGAGCGGCACGGTGCCGTCAAAGCTCGACCCTGTGATCGTCAAAACGTACTCCACTTTTGGGACGTCTCCGTCTCGTCCTCGATAATAGCTTCTCACGGCAACGCCGTCAGCGGAATAACTCAGCCCGTTTCGGGCGACCGCCTGCTCTTGGGTCATGCCTTTAAACATAAGCGAGGCGGTTAAACTATAAGCGGCATGAGAGCATTTAAGGCTGAGCTCTGCCGCCATGCCGTACCGGTTAATTGACATTAAGGCTCTGTCGACTGTCGGCAACGATTGATTTATAGGCGTCAGCGTGCCAGCCGCTGAAACCGTGGCGACCGTGCGATAGTAGCTCTTGCCCGCGATCAATATCTCGTCTGTTTTAAATGTGCAATTGACTTCAAAAGCCCCTGCGCCGCTTGAACTGTGGCTGCATCTGCCGACCTCCTGCGTCTGCATGCTTACTATCCCTGTGTCAAACGGCGTCCATTCCGCCTTGACTTCAAATGAGACGTTCCTTGACCACTTTGTCTTATTTCCATTCGCCGAATATTCGAAATATTCGTTTTCCGAAAATCTTGCTCCGCTGTTTTTGTACTCGATTTGGCCTCGTATAATTGAGGCGTTTTGCGCGACATCCAGCGTCTCATAAAGCGCCAGCCGCAGCGACAGCCCGGTCCTTTTTGAGCGAGTAAAATTAAAGTTATAGTAACCGAGCAGTTTTTCTGCCATCAGCTCTCACCTCCTTTTGGCTGCTCGATGATAACGATATCAGCGGTCACGCTGCTGCGGCGCAGGTGATAAGCCGCTGACTTAATGACGCCGCGCTTTAAGCCTTGCTTGTCAACGTCGATCTCGACTATATCGCCGACTTTCTCGCCGTCTGCGATGATCTTCGCCGTGATCTCGTTCCGCTGCCAGCCTCGGGCAGCGATTTCCGCCGCCGTTGCCTGCAGATCTTTAATTAATTTTGATTTATCAAAAATCAAAACCGCTGCGGCCTGACCCGAGCGCCTTGCAGCGTTGGTGACTGTTGCCGTCGCGGTCCCGACCGTGACAACGATCTGCGAGTACGGTGCCCTTTGGGTCAGTTTTGACTTACCGATGATCTGACTTGCGCCGATGACCTTGCCCGTTTCGGCTGATTTTTTAAAACTCAAATGCTCGGCACCTGCCCCCGTGAGGTTTGCGCCCGTTGCAAAAGTGACCATCGCGGCGAGCTGGCGGAGGGTGGTCTTGCCGTCCGCCTCCACCGTGCCCGTCATGGTCGTGCCGCCGTCGATGTCGCCGCTCTCGGCGATTATTCCCGCCGATTTCAGACGGCTTATAAATCCTGAGACTGTCATGCTGCCGCTTACCGCCTGTTCGAGCGGGATATCCTCGAGCAGATAATCATCGTCAATAGCCTCGACGGCGTAGATCCCGCCGCCGAGATTGGTCAAGGCGTCGATGCTAAAAGCGCCGTATATCTCGCCGTTGTGCTCAACGATCAGACGCTGGCCCTCCGTGGGGTTAAGCTCCCCAAACTCTGCCTGGAAGTCACATGTGCTGCCCGGCAGGTCGTTGCAATCAACTGCAATTTCATTAAAAATCTCGATATCTCCGTAAAAATTCGTGATTTCCTCCTGTCTGCCGAGATTTATGCTCCTCAGCTTGGCGAGCTGATAGGGCGCTTCGGTGTTTTTTAACTCGATTTCGATTTTTGTGAATTTTTGAATGTTTAATTCGCAAAAATAATCAAGCTGTCTGGGCGTGAATTCGCCTGATGCCGTCACCTCGGCATCGTCATACGCTGTTATTTTGACCGTTGAGCAATAATTTTTGAAAAAGTGCAGAGTGATCCCCGGCGCGAAGCCGTAGCCGTCTTTGACGCTTATCACCACTTTGACGGGCACGGCAAACACCCCCGTCGAGCCGGACACGACCGACGAGACGTAGCAGTTAACCTCGCCGGTATCTGCTAACTCAAGGCTCGGGTCGTGGAGATCTATCCCTCGTCCCTCAAGCGATGCGAAATTGATAACCTCGGGCGGCTCCTCCTGGAGCAGTGTGCCCGGCAGCATGTACGGGCTACTGCCGGCCGCCGGTGCGGTGCACTCCTGGGCGGCGTTTGGCATGTAGTTATTAAAGATGACACGGTTCATCCTGTCAGCCCTCCGTTGCTATCAATCAAATTGAGCGCTGCCTCGGCGGCGGCAAGGGCGTTAAAGTCCTTGCGCTCCCGCCACTTGCCCGCTATATAATCCGGCCACGCCGTGCCGCTGAGCGACGGCGTCGTAAAAGTGACCTGACCGTTAAACGTGACCGCCGACTCGCTCGGCGGAATAAAAATCACGTCTCTGAGCAGATGCACTCTCCAAAAGCGGTGGCCGTCCTCCTGCTCGCCTGTGATATAAGCAAGTCCGCCCCTCTTACCGACGCCGAGTGCGTCGCTCAACTCGCCGTTAGCCCCCGCGCCGCCGAACATGCTTTTATAAGCCTCAAAAGTCAACTGACTTGTGTTAAGTGCCACCGCCGCCGATGTAAAGATGCGACGCCCTCCTCCGAGGGCCGATGCCTGCTGATACTCGGGACTGACCGAGACGCTTATCATCTTGCCGAGACGGACGCCGGAGCTATACGCCAGCCCCCCGATGGCGGGCACCTGCGGAAACCACGTCGGATATCTCGCTTTAATACTCGCCATTATTCCGCCCTCCTTTGGATTGAGAGCGGAACGATCTCAAGGTCAATCGTGTCGCCCCAGATATTTAAGACGCTGCCGTCGGTGTCGATGTCCTCAATTTGCCGCAGCAGCTCGCGGGAGCCGCTGCGGATCTTAGCCTCGTACATCATCGTGCCTTGGTCATGCGGCAGCTCCACCACATGAGCAGAGACGGGCGCGCTGATGAGCTTATAAAAGCGATCCCACTCAGCGGCCGACACCTCGGGGTCGCGGCGGACTGTCACCCTGTGACCGTAGCGGGTGCCGACCGGGTCGCCCGAAAAAAGACGGCCATCCTGCGTGTACTCCTCGGAGCCGTCAAACACCGTTTCAAAATCCTCGCCGATTGCCTCGACAATAACCTTGCCGCTCCACTCCTCATTGTCAATTCTAAGCATTGCGCTCCTCCTTAAAAGCCGTTTTACGCCTATTCTCGCGGGTGACCTGGACGTCCAGCGCCCGCCCGACGGCGGCGCTTGAGCCGTTAAATGTAACATTGACCGGAGCCTCGTTGACTGTTACGGCGAGGCGGTCGAGCTTGCGCTCAAGCCTGCGGATATCTGCCGCGTTGTCGCCGCTCGGAGTGACTGCCGCCTGCGCTGCGGTCAGGATTCTCTCGCCCTTGTGGAGCTCGGCGATGTACCCGTCATATGGTACATAATTGAGCCCGCCTGCGTGAGAGCCGTCGCTGTCGTCGTCGTCGTCACCTGTGACCATGCGCTTGATGGAGTCCTTTAATTTGCCAAACACTTTTTTTGCAAGGCCCCACCAGTCATAGTCCTTTATTGCCTGCCAAAGTGCCAAGCAGATATCGCCCGCCGCTCCAATAAGCTCCGGGATGTTGTCGATCAGTCCGACGGCAAGATTGCCGATTAAGTCAACCGCCGCCGTTGTGAGCTTGCCGAGGTTGCCGTCCTCAAGCAGCCCGTCTGCAAAACCCGTGATAAGGTCAAAAGCGGCGTTTATAAGCAAGTCGACGTTGTCGCCGAGGAAGCCTACCAGGTCGGTCACGAGCTCGGCCGCCGTGCCGGTGAGCTTACTGAGGTTGTCCTCAGTCAAAAGGCTGCTCGCAAGCGTCCCGACTATCGAAAGGGCAGAGTCCGCCAGCTTCGGCAGGTTGTCGCCGATGCCGGTGAGCAGCAAGTCAATGATCTCGGGCGCTGTCTCGGCAACGCTGCCGGCAAGCTGCTCGATGATGCCCGTCACGATGGTGGTCGTCGTGCCCGCCATCTCGGTGATGCTCTCAACGCCGTCAATTATTTTCTGCTCGGCGCCGTCCTCTCCGGTAAAGAGGGCGGTCACACCGTCCATCACGTCCGTGATGCCCGGTAGGAATTGAGCCGAGATGTTATTCTTCACGGCTCCGAGCGTGCCGGTCATGTTATCGAGAGCATCATTAAAGGTTGCCGAGGCGGCCACCGCCTCGTCGCTCATCACGAGGTTAAAGTCCTGCGCTTGGTCTTTGAGTTCTTTGATTGCCTTGGTGCCCTGGCCGAGCATAGGCCCCATGCTGTAGGCAGCTTTTGATCCAAACAGCTCAACAGCTTTTGCCGTGCGCTGCGACTCGTCTTTTATTGAGGCGACCTGGTCAATTGCCTGCGATAGATCGAGCTTAGAGCCGGTTGATTGTAGCTTTTTAGCAGCCGTTTCGAGCGTTGCTGCCTCCACGCCGCTCATCTTGGCGGCATAGGTCAGTTCTTGATACTTTTCGGCGCCCATGCCCATACGCTGGGATGCCTCGTCAATCGCGTCTCCTGCCTGTGCGGCGTTAAATGCGGCATCATAGAGTGCTTTTCCCGCCGCTGTCGCTGTGGCTGTGACCGCCCCCACGCCCGCCACGGCTCCCGTAGCAGCTCCGCCGATCGCTTTTAATCCAGTTTTAGCAAAAGACGCGGCCGCGCTCTTGGCCTTGTCAATGACCTTGACGGTCATGCTGTGCTCGTCCTTGACTTTTTTGACTGCGTCCTGGAATTCTTCGTATTTCCCCTTCAGCGCGGCAAAGCCTTTACCCTTCTTCTCTGCCTCTTTGAGCGCTTCGCCGTTCTTTTTGGCGGCGCTCTCGGTTTTGATAAGCTCCGCGGACGCCTTGTTGAGCTGGATCTGCCAGTTGTCGACCTGCTTTGAGTTCTCTCCGTACACCTCTTTGGCGTTGTCGAGAGCTTTAGTCAACGTCTCGACCTTATCCTTTTGCAGTTCGATTCTTTTGGCGTAGTCCTCCGACTGCGCGGTCAAGCTCTTGACACTGTCCTTATTGTCGGCGTACTGCGCCGAGGTGAGCTTTGCCTCCGAGGCTGCCACCGACAAGCCTCGTGATATTTCACTTAGGGCGCTTTTAAATTCCTTCTCGCCGTCAACCGTCAGCTTCGCGCCCACCTCGGGTAGATCCTTATTCGCCATCGGCTTCCCCTCCCGCCGCTTTTAAATTGTAAAAATCACAATAACATGACCAAAGCGCCAGCAGTCGACGCCATGTCATGCCCCAGAATTGCTCCTCATTAAAACCGAGCAGGCAGGTTGCCCTGAAAAACCATAAATCAAGGTTAATCGGGCAGCCTGCCTGCTCACTCAGTTTTTTGCCTCGGCGTCCTCTGCTCCAGCAAGCTCGTCAAGCTCATCCTCTGCGGCGTTTGAGCTCTTGCCACCGGGCAGCCCAGCAAGCAACGCCTGATAGGTGATCATCATCATCTCGTTGACTTGCTCGGTGCCGGTACTCGCCGCTAAAAGATACTCCGCTGTGACAAGCGGGAGATCCTTGCGCTGCTCGATGTTGTGTATGGTTATTTGCTGATTTAGCATTATCGCAAAAACCTCAAGCAGCATCATAACCGCCTGTGTGCCTGTGCTGCTGTCTTGCACTCTTTTAAGCTCCTCTGCCAGGGTGTGTATACCGCCGGGGTAGAGCTCATTGAGCTTGGTGTCAACATATATCGAGTATTTAAGTCGATATTTCTCGCCCTGCCACTCAAAGTCAAAGGGCTCCTCCGCGACGTTGTTAATGAGCTTTATCGCCATCAGACTCCCTCCTCGGCGTTGGTATCAGCCACGACAAGATCGCCGAGCGTCAGCTGATAAGCCGCGGCGGCAGCTGCCGAAGTAAAGATATACTCAATCTTTTCGACCGCTCGCCCCTTGCTGTCGAGCATGAGCGGGTCAGCGACCGCCTTGCCGGGTATTGAGTGCGTGGCAAAGGTCAGCGTCTCGCCTTTGGTGGCGTATGTCTCTGCCGGTTGGTCAAATTTGACTTTTGGATAAAAGCAGACGATAAAGCGCTTTACGCCGTCAACGACCTCGCCGCGTATGATGGACAAGCCGAGGTATTCGCCGTCCGCCTCATCGGAGTAGGTGACCGTTTCGGGCTTGCTGCCGCTGGTGTCCGCTGCCGTGACGGTTATTCCAAACATGTCGGCGGCGCACTCCGTCGGAATGGTCGAGGTGCCGAGGGTCAGCGCCCTCGATGCTACTCTGCCGTCGCTCTCGGCCTCCATGTCGTCGGCGTAAAGCACCGCCCTCGATACGGTCGGCGTGTCGCCGAGCTGGATCGCCTTGCCGACTGCTTTCGGTGCTCCGAATTTGACAGAGCCGGTGCTCTCCTTGCGCTTATAAATCATCGGAAATTTCGCACTGATTAATGCCATGGTATTATTCCTCCGTTTCTGTTAAATCAAAAATTTCCACGCGAGCATGGTAATACTCGGTGTCTCGCTCATAGGTTAGCTCCTGCGCTTGGATTATAAAACCGGCAAGCCGCAGGGCTCGGCGGATGCGCTTGCGCATCTCAATTGCTTTTGACTTGCTCTGCGTAAAATAATGGACGTCGGCCGTTATGGCGTCAGCGACGTCAACGTCGTCGGCATATGCGCCGACCCGCTCGCTGACAAGATTATAAGCTCCCCACTCATCAAGCGGGGGGAGCGTCTTGCCGCCCTTTTTATAAGTTTTGTTGCGGTCATAATAATCCGGAAAAAGCTCAAAGGGCAGCGGGGCAAGCGCCTCCGCTATTCTGCTCTCAAAACTCACTTGACGTCACCTCCCTCTGTAATGACTGTCTGCATCACCTGAGCTGTCTCATCCTTAACAGACTCAACCGCCGGGCGAATAAACGGGCTCGCCTTGCGCTTGCTCGATCCGTACTCCTTGACCGCCGCCTTTATGGCGTTTGAGACGGCCGCCCTGCGCTTTTTGACGGGGTACTTTTTGGACTCCGCCGACCTCTCGTCTTTGCCGTCAAAAATCACATCGCACGACCAGCCGCCGCTCTTTGCTTTTTTGGGCTTTTGGATTTTCAACGATTCGGCGAGCGTGCCGGTGTCCTTGGGTGTCTTGGCCTTGATGGCCGCCTGCACTATCGGCGCGGCTCGGCTCAGCATGACCGGGGCGAGCTCATCAATGTTGGCGAGCCTCGCGAGCTGTCTTTGCAGCTCTTGAGGAATTGCAAAGCTAAAAGCGCCCATCAGTCCGCCCCTCTCTCGCAGCTCAGCTCGATAAGGTCGAGGCTCTTGCGGTATGTCTTTTTGACGAGAAATCGGGCGCCCTGATACTCGACGATCGCCTCGCCAGCATAATCCCACGCCGAGAGCTCAAAGACGAGCGCCGTCTCATACCCCGCCTGCATGGCGCCGAAAAATTCGGAGCGGGTAGGGGATTGAGCTTTTGCAAAAACCTTACGTTTCGTCGGGCCGATATCCTGCCAGTTGCCGGCCTCGTCCTGTTCGGCTGCATTTTCTGTAATTAGAAAAATATAATCATCCATTGCAGCGTGCCTCCGTGCGGCGATTTATAAGCCGCTGCCGTATATGCTCGGGCATGCCCTCGCCCGTCTCTCGGTGACGGTACTGCCACGCTGCATAGTCGGCGATGAGGACCTTGTCGGCTATCTCGTTAAGATCGAGCCGAGCTCCTCGGGCGTTAAGCTCCTCTCGGGCAGCCATGACGAGCTGTTGAAAATAAAAATCTCTCGCCGTCGCCATAATGCCGAGGTCGAGCTTGAGCAGCTCGACTATCTCATTTATATCGTCCATCTTCTCGCCTCCTTAATGTTTAAGAGGGGCGATAAGCCCGCCCCTCTTTTGACCCGTCGTCAGGCCTTGGTATATTTAACCGTGACGCTGTATGTTCTCGCAACGGCGTTGCCATTGGTGACCTTAAAGGTCAAGACGTTGTTGCCCTCGGCAAAAGTAACCTCGCTGCCGTTGCTGACAGCGGTCACACCGTTTTTGATCTCGATAACCGCCTCGGAGCGCTGAGCCGTAGCGGTGACCTTTGCTTTTGCAACGGCAACCTCTACGGAGTAATTGAGGATGTCCTTGTTAAAGGCGGGAGAGAGCTGAGCGGTGCCGACGGTCAGCGCAGTGAGGCTGACTCTGTCGGTGTTGGCGGCGTCACCCGCGAAGGTGGTGACAGTCGTCGGCTCGGCGTTGCCATAGTTGACCACGACAAAGCTGTTGCCGAAAACGGGCGCGCCGTCGTAGCGCGCGAAGCCCGCGAACACCGTCTGTCTCTGGATAAAGCGGACGTGCTCGGACGAGCCGAGAGAGACGCCCTGACGCTCTGCGAGGAGATAGTTAAGGCCATAGCCGCCGATGATCTCGTGGTCGGGGATAAAGTCGAGCTCGACGATCTCGCCGTCGTCAAACGGGAGAGTGTTGTCGATGCCCGAGCGGAGAGCCGCCGAAGCATCAAAGGAAAGTGCCTTTGTGCGGAGCTCCATCTTCGTCTTACGGTTCATGCACCAGAACGGGGCGGCATTGGAGCCGTTATTCTCGGCGGCGGCGAGCGCCATGCCGAGGACGGCGAAAAATTCGGCGCCGCTCTTGCTCTGGATGTCGAGCTTTTTAATGTTGGTGCTGCGCAGGTCAGCCCATTCGGGGGCGTTGCTGCTCCAGTCTGACGGACGAGCGCTCTGAGCAAGTCTCGTCACGATGCCGAGCGGCATTCCGTTGCCGAGACCGTAGATAATTGCCTTGTCAGTGGCTCTTCCGATGCCTCCGGCAAGGAAGTCGAGGATCATTCCGAGAAACGCCTCGTCGGTGTCCTCGATGATGGAATTCGGCACGGGCACAAACGCCGAGACGAGATAAGAGTCCATGTCGATGGCTCTCAGGTCGATCTGATCCTCGTTAAAGGCACCGAGCGCATCCGTCCAGATTGCCTCGGGGATGTTGCCGGTGACGGGCTGGCGAGCGTTACCGCCGATGGTCATGCTGCGGACCTTGTCGATCAGCTTTGACGCCTCCCAGACGTGCTCTCTTACGATATCGAGCAGTACGGTCGGCACGGCAAGCTCCGCGCCGGTGATGCCTCTCGTCTGATTTTTGATTATCTCACGAGTGCGGACGACAAAGCTCTTGACGTCGTCTCTCTTGAGGATCTTTGCTCTTGTTTCTGCGGGCAGCTTGTAAAAAGCGCCTCTCTTGCTGTGGCTCATGTTTATGCTCCTTTCTTCTTCTGCTGCGGGGGCGGCGGGCTCGGGGTCGGTCTCAGGCTCCTTGCTCTCGAGCTCCTCGATCTTGCCTTTAAGCTTCTCAACCTCGCTCTCAAGCTGCTGCACCTGCTCGTCGATGCCGCTATACTCTTCTTCAACGGCGGTAATCTGCTCCTCGACGGCAGTGATATCTTCCTCGGTCGCCGCCTCCTCGAGAGCGTCCCTCAGCTGTTTTATTTTGGTGTCTCTGGCGTTTCTTTTTTCGAGGAGCTCGGCGAGCTTCGTCGAGCTCCTTTTCATCTGGGCTTTCATCTTGATCAATACAAGCATGTTAATTCCTCCAATTTTTTCTTGACGGCAGCACGCCTATGCTCAAGCTGCCGCTTTTTCATGTTTTCTGCATCTTTTTTTCGGGCTTCAACTTCTGTGTCCGGATAAAACGGAAACGTGCAGACGCTGACCTCATAGAGCTTGACCTTTTTGAGCATGCAATGCAGAGTTCCGTCGCCCCTTTCTTCGTACTCCTCGGCAATTATGTCAAACCCGAAAGAGCATTGATCAATGTCGCCGCGCTTGACTCTCTCATACGCGTCGAGCGCCTCACGGTCGGCGGGATTGATCGTGATTCTGCCTTTGAGGCCGACATCATCAACCCCGAGGGTCAGCGTTCCCGCTTTAGTCCGGCCGAGGACTATATGTGTTTGATGATCGAGCAGCGCCCGGACGTCGCCGCCGAGCTCGTCGTCAAAAGCATGAGGATCTATCTGCTCAAAGTAACCCGGCCAGCCCTCGGCTTCTGTATTAAATTTCGCAAAATAGCCCTCGATGATAAGCTCCTCGCCCTCGTTCCTCGTCTTAAAGCAGGCGGGAGTCATCACGCTTCTTCTATTCATCTTTTTCACCTCCGTTTAACTTCTTCTGATCCCCGAGCCGGTCGACGGGGATATAATTTTCAAGCGCTTGATAATCATTCATGCCGTCGCCCTCGGCGGGGGAGAGCCCGAGCTCGTTTCTCGCCTCGTTTCGGCTCATCAGCCCGAGCGCTATCATCTTGTCGATGTATGCGACCTTCTCGCTCAAAGAGTACTGCATGAGCGTTCGCGCGTTAAACTCGACGTAGCGGTCGGGGGCTGCGATGAGCTTGCGGGTGAGCTCCTGCTCGAGGATTTTCGCAAAGCTCAAAATTTTTGTGGCGATGAAATTATTGTAGGCTTCGGCCTTATATTCGCCGATGCCAAGCATAAATGCCGGCATGCCAAACGCCGCCGCTATCATCTTCTTGTTGAGTTCGATGCTCTCATTCACCGCGAGGTCTTTGAGGCTCAGCGGCGAGACGGTCTTGATGTCAATCTCGCCAGCTGGAATGACCCACGGCTCACCGATCTCCGTCGTGCTGGTGTAACTCTCAAGCAGCTTCTTGCGCTTCTCTTTCTCTTCGAGCTCCTCGGAGTCTGACTGCGTCGAGATGATAAGGGTCGGTTTCCATTTGTTTCGCAAAAACGCCGATGCGGTCGCCTGCGCCTGTGCCTGATCTTTAATCACCCTTCGCAGTTGCGGGGCTACGCCCTCGCCGATAAAAGGATTTGACCGGCACGGATTAAAGACAAAGTGCAGTAGCTCGCTCGGGTCATAGACTCGGCCGTCGATATTGATCGTGTACGTCTTATAGCCCGTGAGCGTATAAGAGACGCGGCTCGGCTCTATCGGGATAAGCTCCTTTATAAAATCGCCCTCGACCGTCGGGTAAACGACGGCGTTACCCGTGAGGCATAGCTCGCGGACGATGTTATAAATCAGTGTCTTGCGCGTCATGTGGCTGTTGGGATATATGTCGAGCTTTTGAGAGAGCCCATCCTTTATGCGGTCGTCGCCGTGCTCGCCGTTGCGCATGACCTTAATTGTCATGTTGCTGACAAGATCTGCAATGATATGCACCGCAAGCCGCACGTCTCCGTTTTGGTCGAGCGTCGCATAGCCCGCCGGGATGATCTCATCCGGCAGCAGGCAGATCATGCCGCCGGGAGCGTCTCTCGTCTTTTGACCTGTTTTCTTTCGCCTGAAAAAATTCATCTTTTCCCTCCTGTTAAAACCAGCTTGCGGTTTTATTCTCCTTGCTCATATTTTCGAGCATTCTGACTGTCGCAAAGACGGCCGCGTCAAAGACGTCAATTCTGTCATTGTCGCCGACCTTTTCATACATGACCATGTCGTCAGTCTTTTCAATCGCTCGGACGTTTGCAACGCAGTATTCAAACGGCTCGGCGCCGAAGTAATAGAGCTGCCCGTTCTTTGCCTTTTGCTCGATAAATCTAAAGCCCTCAGACTTCTTATAATAAAGCTGCGGCTGGTCGACGATTTTAAACCGCTTTTTCTTCATCAGCATAAAATACTCGCGGCAGAATTTTCTGTCATGGCCGACCTCGGAAATTTTAAAGCCCTCGCGCCGCTTGTCCTCAAACCACATAACCGGCTCGGCGTGATTGACCGTCGGGGCGTTGCTCATAGTCAACCAGCCGTCCGCCTCCCACCCGAAGAGGGGGATGGAATCCTGCTCCGCTTTTTCCTTCGCCTTGACGATCGGAAACCAGCAGTGCGGCAGGATGATAAGCGTCTCGCCATAGAGACCGACGAGCGCCGTCGCCGTCAGGTCGTGCAGCTTCGACAAGTCTGCGCCGCCGAACCATTTGACCGGCAGGCAGCCTCCGAAGGTGTCCACTTGTGGCGGCTGTCTGATGCGATAAACTCGCCGATATCAAAGTACGCCTTCATCGCCGATGTGTAGATGTTCAGCGACTTGTTAAAAAACTCCTTGCGGGTCTGCGGATCGTTCTGCGCCTGGACGGCGTCCGCCATGATATCCGCCGGGCGGATCGTGATGCCATAGCCGGGGTTAGCCATCTCGTGGACGACCGGGCTTGTGTAATCAACGTCGCCGTTCGGACTTTCGTCTGCCTTGCAGATAAATATAAAAAGCTCCTCGGCCTTAACTGTGCCGTCGAGGACTTTTTGACAGTATTTCAAACGGCGATAACAATAACTGTTGACGCTGTCGCCCGCCGTCGTGATGCCGATCATCAGCTTGTTGGTGTACGCTTTCATCGCGTCCTTGATGATGGTGTACTGCTTTGGCGTTTTGTAGGCATGCAGCTCGTCGGCTATCGCTATGTTGCAGTTGAGCGAGTCCTGCGCATCGGGGTTAGCGGCAAGCGCCCTGATGTAGATCGAGCCGTCGGCACCGACCTCGCCCGAAATGCTGTGTTCCTGGTTGTTGTCGAGGATTCTAAAATTTGCCTCCTCGCCCATTTGCCTCAAATTGTAGCGGATAAAGCTAAAAGACTGCATTGACTGTTGCATCGCTGCTGCCGTTATGTATGCCGTTGCGCCGCTTCGGCGCTCAAGCACCGAGAGCGCCCAGACGAGCGCCGCCGCAAATGTTGTTTTAACATTTTTGCGGGGAATAAAAATAAACGCCTCCTTGTAGCGGCGTATCTTCGTGCCTTTAATCTTAAAAGCGAGCAAATTATAAATTATAAATTTGTGATAGTCGGTCAATAAAAACGGCTTGCCTCGCAGCGGCAAGCCATCGAGCGTTTCGCCCTTTTCGTGCACAAAGGTGAGTTCAATTATTCCGATGACAAACTCGGCATCTCTGGGCTCAAAAGTGTAATCGGGATTTTCAAGGTCATTAAAAAAACGGTCGACCGCCTGCCGGAGCTCTTTGCAAGCGACTTTCTCGCCGGAGCGGATCGCTTCGGCATATGCAAAGACCGCCGCTCTGTTCTTTTCCTCGATCAAGTCAATTTCTCCAGCGCTGCAGCGAGTACCGACTTCGGCGCGGCCTGCTCGACATCCGCCTTGTAGTATGTCTTAGGATTCAGGCAGAGCCGGTCAGAGTATTGGAGGATATCTTTGCGGAGGTTTTCAAGCTCCGAAACAATCGGCGACTTTTTAACATCCCCGCTGTTGGTCTGAGCGGTGACCTTAAAGCCGCCCTCTTTATAAAGAGCGGTCAATCTTCGATACTGCTCGAGCAGCTCGCAATAGATCTCGATTGTGTCGTCAAACTCAACCTTATAGACCCCGATTTTTTGCATTCGTCGGACGGTCGTTTTTTTAATTGATTCTTTCAAAATCGCACGCGCCATTTGCCGCCCTCCGAAAAAATTTTGAAAATTGCGCTCTATTGGAAAGAGCTCTGCCCCCCCGGTCGATTTCCCCCTCCTAAAGTCAAGACTGACCGGGGGGGATCGTTTTATTCTTGAGCTTTTCACCGAGCTCGGACAGCTCGCCCGTATCTCGATCGTGCATGAGCTCATGCGCCGAGGCTGACAGAGAAATGAGATTCCAGTCCTGCCAGGCATACTCGGGATAGTCACGGCTCGGGTAGATGTGATGCACCCTTGTCGCCTCAACGTGCTTGCCGTAGCGCTTGGCATGCTGGCAGAGGTAACCGTCCCGCTTGAGGATGTGAGCCCTCTTTTTTTTCCAACGCGCCGACTGATAGTTAAACATACCCACCCCATGCCCTGCGCGGACGCTGTGCCACGCTCACTCTATTAATATCGCCTTTGGCCGCTGCGGATGGCTTAACCGCAGCGGCACTGAAAAAGGAGGATCAATTCGGGAGCCCCTTGCCCTGCTCCCATGCTATAAGCATAGCACCAGCGGAGCGCCCCACTGTGCCCCTTTTATCTCATTTTGTCAAGATGATAAAAAAAGCGACGGCGATAGATCTCATAAAACATACGCCGCCCGCAAGGCGGAATCAGCGGCACCCGCTCATATGACGCGCCCCTCGTGACGTGATAGAGCAAGAATGGGACGACGCCCTTATCCTCTCCGCAGGCGAGCTGCGCCGCTCTCTCTATCTGCTCTATGTCCTCACTGTACTTGGCCGCCCGCTCGGCAAGGCGCTCCGGCACGCTCGCATGATCGCCGCCACCCGAAGAGCTGCCGCCGCCCGTTGAGCGGAGCGCCGATTGATAGCACTCCTCTCGCTTATGTTTAAGCTCGTCGTATTGCAGGCAAAAATATCGCAGCTCGACGTAGCGATTCGGCGTGATCTCGTACTTGTTAACGTCGGAGATCTTGTACTTTCTCATTCTCGTCCTCCTTGGCTCTAAAACTTTACACATTTACAAGGTTTTAAAGAGCGGCGCTCGCCGCTTGTCCTTTTCGCCGCCGCTTCGGCGGCCTGCCTGTCCTCGGGGATTTTTACATATTTAAAATAGAGATATCCATATATTGTTGCCGTCGCCTCAACCAGCTCATAGCCTGCCGGAGCCTGCGGCGCCTTGGTCAAGGAGTAATCACGCTTGACCTCTTTCGGAGGCTCCTCCTCGGGTCGGATATAGTTGCGACTGATTTTATAGCGGTGCCCGCCCTGCTCCTCCGTCCAGTGGTCAAACAGATAGTTGGCAAGTCCTGTGTAATCCGCGCCGTGATCCACGCCGTCATAAAAGTTGTGCGCACGGAGCGGCTGGACGTCGACGATCTCACCGTAGATCCATTGTTTTTTTATATCCGCTGCAGGCACGCCCTCGGAGACCATATGCATGTGTATGCGCTTGGTGTGCTTGCCGCGTCCCATGTGCAGGACGATGACGGCGTTCGGGTATTTATATTTAAGCCGATTATAAAAGTTATCGCGCAGCTGCCGAGCCTCTTTAAACGTATGTACCTCGTTAGCATTGTCAAATGTCAAGGTGCTGTATAAAGAGGACGGGCTAAAGGTGGCGTTAAAGATCTTGAGATATCGCCGCCGAGCGATGCCGTCCCGGTGCTGCTTGCGAGCCTCCTCGCTCTCAAACCGGAGCTTCTTATTAAGATCGCCGCCGACCTGGCAGCGGTCGGGCAGGGTGTAGACCTCCTGCTCGAGCACAACGCCCGAAAACGTCCTTTTTTTGAGTCTCATCTTTATAACCGCCTTAAATATAAATGTATAGGGGTAAGGAGCGGCCGAAGCCGCTCCGCTTGAAGTCACTCGTCCAGCGTGACCTTTGCCGTTTTACTTTTGGTAATCTGCAGGGTGATGTTGCCCTTTGCGTTTTCGGCGATTTTTATAATCGCCTCGTCGCAATTAATTGATAATGAGCGGATATTTCTGTCGGCAACCTTTTCGACCGCCGACCTTGCCAGCGCCTCGACTGCCGAAGCCTCGCCGAATATCGGCACGAGCATCTCGCCGAGTCTGACCTTTGCCTTATCAATCTTTTTCAATTTTGCCCGATACCTCTCGGCTTCTGAGCAGTCGCACTCTCGGGTTGCTTTTTCGTCGGCCTCCGCCTGCGTTGCGGCCATTGCATCATAAATGGCCTGCCCGCAAAATCGGCAGTAGCCCTGTTTTTCGTCAGTCATTTTTTCTCTCCTTTTTCGTTTTTGCTTTTTTCGCGAGCTTGCCCCGCTCCGCTTGAAGTCACTCGTCCAGTGTGACCTTTGCTGTTTTACTTTTGGTGATCTGACGGACGATGTTGTCCTTTGCATTTTCGGTGATTTTTATGATCGCCTCGTCGCAATTAATTGATAATGAGCGGATATTTCTGTCGGCATCCTTTTCGCCCGCCGACTTTGCCAGCGCCTCGACTGCCGAGGCTTCGCCGAGCCAGACTGCCGAGGCTTCGCCGAGCCCGACTGCCGAGGCTTCGCCGAGCCAGACTTTCATCTTTGCCCGATGCCTCTCGGCTTCTGAGCAGTCGCATTCTCGGGTTGCTTTTACGTCAGCCTCCGTCTGCGTTGCAGCCGTTGCGTCATAAATGGCCTGCCCGCAGAAACGGCAGTAGCCCTGTTTTTTATCGGTCATTTTTTTCTCTCCTTTTTTGTTTCTGCTTTTTTGCGACCTTGCCCCGCTCCCAGTCCCTCATGCAGGTGTAGGAGCAGACGGGTTTTCTTGTGCTGGGAGTCCCGATAGCATATATGTGTTGCGGCGCCGGCCTAAAGATCCCGCCGCATATCGGGCAGTGCGTTGGCTTGCCCTTTTGATCGTCCGTAATATACTCGACCATTATGCCGCCTCCTCGACATAGCACCAGCTCTGCGGTGGTCTTGTTATTATAGGTCTTTCGCACTCGTATTCCTTGCCTTGATAATAGGGGCAAGGGTCAAAGCAGTTACGATTGCATGGCCTTACAAATTTACTCAACTCTTTTGGTCTATCGTAAATTATAAGGTCGGATATGTTCCAGCCGTACAGCGTTTCGCCGCTTCCATATTCCCACAAATCATTAGTCGTAAGGCAAGATGCGTTAAGGTCATCGTCGCTTATAAAATATTTGTGATATCCGTATGTGTCAGGTGTTATTTCCAAAATATAATCGCACACAAACTCGCCTATAACCTTGCCATTGCCGCATACATCAAACAAATTGTGACTTCTGTTGTCAGCATACGCATACCGTTTGCTCGTCCAAAATGAAATACCCTTGTCTTTTGTGCAATAAATATAGCACTTAAACGGTGTTTCGAGCTTTGGACGAGTTTTGCGCACCTCAATAGTCTTTCGGCCGCTCGCAATCAACTCACACCACTTTGGTTTTATACTTAACATTCCAGATTGCATTATGGCCTCCTCAAATCTTCAAGGTGATATTGCCCTCATCGGGGTCGGCCTCCTCGATCTCCAATGTCAAGCAAAAGCAATCGCCGTCACCTATTTGGCAGCCATACTGTATTAGCTCTGTTGGTTTTAAGCACACAGCAGCCGTGACTTCCGTGCCTGCTTCGGCTTGTGACAAAACGCTCATTAATTCATAGACTTTCATTTCTCCACTCCCTTTCTGCTGCTCGACAATTTGCAATAATAAGGTTCTTTGCAATATCACCGCGAACAGTGAAGGTATATTCGTCACTTGGCAAATGTACCCATTCAGATCGGTCGGTGAAATCTTCACATTGATTTGCAAACAATGTATTAAATTCTTCTGCTTCGTTTGCGGCTGCCATTTCGTAGCACGCCTTAAAATGCAGACAATCTCGACAATTCATTCTGTCTCACCCCTTTCTTTGTTCCCAAATTCAACACACTCGCCGTTATCTGTTCGTTTGCCCTCGCACTTTTCGCCTCGAGAGCAAAAATCGTCCTTGTTTACATAACCGCCGAACTCGTCACAAAAATACTGAGTGCTGTTTATGGGTGTAAAGTGTTTGCAACTTTCGCAAAATACAACTTCTTTCACGTTTACTCTCGCTCCTTTCGCATCTTGGTTGCACCCTATCAGAGGTGCGTGAATTGAAATAACGGGCGGTTCGTTCATCACCATTCCTCTGCCGTTACGCGTAAAAGTGATTTTGCGTAGTCCTCAATTCTTGTTGGGTGTAATCCGTCGTTAATATAAGCAAATGTTTTGTCTTTGGGGGCATTCGTGTATAATTTCATAACTTCAAGCGCCCACATATATGATCGTCGTTCCAGCCGATCACGCCTTTCAATAATTGTTTCTGCTACGCATATTGCAACCGGGACACGCCCGTAATTTTTCAAGCAGTCGTTGAAAACCTCTGCCGCCTTCGTGGTTGAGAGTGCCCTTGCGGTTTTTTCAACCTGCTTTTTAAAGGTGACCTTTGCTTCAAGGCTCCCGTCACCGTTCGCTTGCTTTTTGATGTCCCTTGCAAATGTCCGGTCTAATTTCATGCATTATCCTCCTTCCTGCCGCCCCGGTTGCAAAGTAACCACGAGGATTCTTTCGGGGCGGCGGTGATTCATTTCCCGAAGTCTGAGTATTAATCTCCTCCACTGCCAAAAAGCTCATGCGTACCGTCTCTGAGTGCGATCTCCTCGTCGCTCATCTGATACCCGATGCCGCAGAGAAAATCATATAGCCTGTCGAGCTCCTTGTTCTCATCGTGGCTCGGGGCGTGCTCGCCGTAACTGTAGCTGTAATAGCCGTTTCCGGAGCCGTCGCCGCTCTCGTACTGTACGAGTTTGACCGCAAGATCGCCGCAGGGCTCTGACATGAGCTTCTCTGCCAGCTTTTGGCCCTTGCTGTAACCGGCGTCTTTGTTACCGAGGATCTCGTTTTTCAAAGAGTTATTACAGCCGCGATAGTTGACGCTCTTACTTATACACACTTTAACAAGAGCGTCGAGGATATCTGTTTGGTGTTTTTTTGTCGCCGTAAAATTAAAGACAAACGCCTTTCTCAGCTCAAATGCCTCCGCTGTTACTCGCTCAAGCTCCTCTCTGCGTCGATCGGCTTCAAGCTCTTTGTCGCTTTTCTTGGGCTTCTTATTTTTGCTTTTAGACTTTTTTATGAAAACATAGACTTCGGTTTCGCCTGCTAAAAAGTAATATGTTTTCTTGTTTTTGTCCGAAAAATCAAAATCACCGGGCGCCCATTCTTTTATTCTAACTTTTTTCACAAGCTCATAGCCACCGCCGCCCCATTTCGCCTCATTCGGTGCCTTCTTCGCGTAACTCAGTTCTTTTAAAATCGGCGGCAGCAGCTCAGCTCGCTCCTGCTCGTTCTTTGCCTTTTGCAGTCTCCAGTCGAAATTGTTGCCACCGACTTCTTCAAGGAGCTTTTTGCGGTCCTTTTCACTTTTTATCTCCGAAATCGCGATGTACTGCTCGAGCGTGCCGCCTCTATCCATTGCCGCGCGAAGATCATCAGCCGGAAGCGTTGCTATTTTGAGGCGTTTTTTTACCGTTGAGACAGCAAAGCCACTTTTATCAGAGATTTCCTCGGCGCTCATGCCGAGATCAAACATAAGCTGGAAGCCCTGCGCCTGCTCATATGTAGTGAGGTCACTGCGCTGCATGTTTTCAAGCAGCATCGTTGAGAGCTGCGTCCTCTCGTCCATGTCGACCACGGCGCAAGGCAGCTCTGTAAGGCCTGCAAGCTTTGCCGCCTCCATGCGGCGGTGGCCGATTATAACGGTATAGCCGCCCTCGGGGCGGGGTGTGACGGTGAGATTTTGAAAAATCCCGTTGACCTTTATGCTCTCGGTAAGCTCCGAGAGGTCGCCGAGATCCTTGCGGGGGTTGTCCTTGTGCGGATGGAGATCCGCGATGCTTATCATTTGTATCATTTGATTTATCCTCCTTTATGCCGCCGCTTTGGGGGAGTTGATAACCGTTGCTTTAATTAATGGGCGTTAATTAAATAGTGGGATCCCTCTGCGGCGGCTGATTGATTAATTAATTAGGGGCCGTTTTGCTGAGCTGGATGATGGCGTCCGTGACCGCTCGGAGCTCTCCAATGGTCATGCCCTCCAGCTCTTTGATTATCTGAGACACGGGGCGGCCGCCCCCGATCTCGCGGCTGTGAAATGTCAGCTGCTTGTTATACGGCTCTTTTATCTCGACAAAAGAGCATTCCTCGCCGACTGCTGCGGCGATCTGCTCCTTTATGCCGAAGATATCGTCGCTGTCATGGATCTTGTTGACCCTGACAAGCAGGTCAATCGTCATGTTGACGCCTCCTTGTTAATTAAATCACGGAGCAGGAGTGCCGCCGCCTTGTTAAAGCCGACGGCAAGCCCTCTGTATTGATAGAGCCAGCAGGTCACGCCCTCGCTTTTAAGCTCCTGCACCGTGTTGAGCATATAGCTCTTGGCGGTCGCGTTCGGGACCATGTGTTGTACCGTCGGCCAGACTTCGAGCGGCTTTTCTGCCGCCTTAACAACGGCGGGGCTTCCATCCTGCCGCACAACATACCATAAGCCGGGGGAGAGCCTTTGTCTAAATTGCTCTACCGCCACCGGGCGGCGGCAATATAAAAAGCTAAGGCTATCGTCGTAAAAGTGGCAACGCCGACAGCAGGACTCACAGATCAGCTCCTGCTCGCAGTGGATGATACAGTTAGTCTCCGCGCCGCATCTTGCGCAGGTCATGACCTGCCTCGCCAGTCATGGCGGATCTCTATGCGCGGCTTATACTCGGCGGCTATCTGCTCCGAGACGGTCGGCTCGCCATAGAGCCATGATTTAAAGGCGGGGATATTATCCAGAGCCCAGACGAGCGCCTTGCGGACCGCCCGCTGCTCCCATGCCGCTATGTGCGGCTCAAAAATCATCATAAATATCGCAGCCAGCACAAGCAGCAGCTCGATGATGGTGCGGATGGTGTCAGATGTGCTCATTTTTTTGACCTCCTGCTCTGCCTTTTCATTTCGGCCACATACGGCCGCATAAAATCAATAAAGATCTTCGCAAGCTGCTCGTCGATATAGTCGACGGCGGCTTGCTCTCGCTCCTCCGGCACCTCTCGTATGATGGGCTGCGCCGGTAAAAACTCGCCCGAAGGTGTGCGGCGGGCGAATACGCCGATCTGCTCCGTCATGCATCGTCGCTCCTCTCTGTGTAGGCTGTGCAGCCCTCGCCCCAGACAAAGGCGATGTTGTCAGCAGTGCAAAAGCCGTCTTTATTGTTGCCGCAGCTGTAGCGGCTGCAAAAAACGACCCTGTTCCCGCCGTCGCTGTACGAGGTGCAGATTCCGTCGACAATCTCGACGATGTTGCTACGGCATTTACCGCCGATGTTAAAATTGCAGGTGTCGAGCCCGCATTTAATCGTTCGTTTCATTTTTTCACTCCAAAAAATAATCCATCGTTACGCCAAAATAATCGGCGATCTTCTTGAGCTTGTCCGCTTTGGGCTTGCAGCGCCCATTTTTCCAATCGCTAAATGTCGAGCGATACAAGCCGGTTGCTCTCGCCACATCTGCCGCCGTGCAGCCGTTATTTTTGCACAACTCGGCAAATTTGTTATACATTTTGCCGCCTCCTTTTGCTAAAACTCTTGACTTGTTCGCATTTTCGTACTATAATAATGTTGCTGAATATTAAAATAACACGTTGCGTCGTCGTCATTTGTATTATAGTACGATTTTTCTTACTTGTCAACCTTTAAGTCCGAAATTTCGTACTTTTGGCGACTTGCACAAAAATGGAGTATGTAATATGTGCACCTTGTTTGACAGAATTGAAGCGCTCTGCAATGAGCGGGAAATCAAATTTGCAACTCTCGCCAAAGAAACCGGTCTTTCAAAGGCTCTGTTTTCCGACCTGAAACACGGAAAATCAAAGTCTCTTTCCCTTGATAAGCTCATTATCATCGCCGACTATTTCGACATTTCGCTCGACGAGCTCGTCGGGCGCACAAAAAGAGCCCCGACTGCTGAAGCAGCCGAGGCTGAAAATGAAATCTATAAATTGTTTAATGCAATGGACTCCAAAAAGCAGGAGCTTTTTATAAATCTTGCGCGAGAATTGATTTTGCAAGAGAAATCAGAGTGACCAGCTCCTCTTTTGTTGCATAATTAAGTAAGCGACCGAGTTCTTTCTTTCTCTCTTCTTCGGTCGGATTGCCTTGTTCTTGCATTTCTTTTTTATCCACCTTTTCTCCCTCTTTTCTCCGAACATTTGTTTGCTTGCATTTTTCATTATAGCAACATTTTCGATTTTGTCAACTGTTTTTTTCTGGCATTGCGTTTTTTGCATTAATTCGCCGAAGTCGGCGAGAATATAAAGGAGTTTTTAAAATGGGTTTGAGATTTCGCAGAAGCATCAAGATTCTGCCGGGGGTCAAATTAAACCTCGGCAAAAAGTCGGCGGGCGTCTCCGTCGGCACCACCGGCGCGCGCTACTCTGTTAACAGCAGCGGCCGCAAGACCTCGACCGTCGGCATCCCCGGAACGGGGCTGTCTTACTCTAAATCGAGCGGAGACGGCAAAAAATCAGATAAAGACTCTAAAACTGTGCTGCCTTGGCGCCTGATCCTTACCGTCGGCATCCTTATCTTTATACTTATCGGCGGAATAGCCGCTTGCACCGACTCCGATGACGAGCCGACCACAACCACCACCGCCGCCGAGACCACTACCGAGGCCGAGCCGGAGTCAAAAACGAGCATCCTCGAGGCTGTCGCCGCCCTCAGCCCGCACGAGACCTCCGCCGAGGCCGCCGAAACGACCGAAAAGCGGATGGAAAAGCCGACCGAGGCGAAAACTGAAAAGAAACCCGAGAAAAGAACGGAAAAAGCCACAGAAAAGAAAACCGCAGCGCCCTCCGCTCAGAAAACATATGTGTTAAATAAAAGCACGATGAAATTCCACCTGCCGAGCTGCTCGTCCTGCTCCAAAATCAAGGCCGAGAATAAAGGCAGCTACACCGGCAGCCGTGACGATCTCATCGGTCAGGGTTATTCGCCCTGTGGCAACTGCCATCCGTAATAAATTCGCCCCGGATAAGCTCCGGGGCTTGTCATAGGTGATAATCATGGACAATGTCGTCATATATGCCCGCTACTCCTCCGACAAGCAGACGGAGCAGAGCATAGAGGGCCAGCTGCGCTACTGCTACCAGTACGCCGAGCAACATGACTACCGCGTAGTCGGCGAGTATATCGACCGAGCTATCAGCGGCACGTCTGACCGCCGCCCGCAGTTCCAGCAGATGATCTCGGATGCCGAAAAAAAACAGTTTAAATATGTTTTGGTCTGGAAACTCGACCGCTTCGCCCGAAACCGCTATGACTCGGCGATTTATAAAACGAAATTAAAAAAATCAGGCGTTAAAGTCCTCTCGGTTACTGAGGGCATCGGCGACGGCGACGAGTCCATTATTTTGGAAGCCGTCCTTGAGGCTATGGCGGAGACATACTCCCGCCAGCTCTCGCAAAACGTCAAGAGAGGCATGCACGAGAGCGCCCTCAAGGGCTTGAGCACCGGCGGCACTGTGCCATATGGCTATAAGCTCCGGGACGGGCGGCTCGTGATAGATGAGCCTGCCGCGAAAAATGTAAAATTTATCTTTGAGCAATACGCCGCAGGCGTCGGAAAAAAGGCGATCGCCGACGCTCTCAATGCAAAGGGCTGCAAAACTGCGACGGGGCGTGACTTTTCCGTCGTTTCGCTGGCTCACATTTTTAAAAATAAAAAATATATCGGGATTTATCATTATAACGATGAAATCGAGATAGAGGGCGGCTGCCCCGCCATAGTCGACAAGGCTCTGTTTGACCGCTGCACCCTCCGCGCGGAGCAAAACCGCCGAGCGCCCGCCAAAGGCAAGGGCGAGGTCGATTATCTTTTGACCGGCAAGCTTTTTTGCGGCCTCTGCGGCTCGCCGATGGTCGGCGACTCCGGCAAAGGCAAAACGGGAGCCGTCTATTATTATTACACTTGCGCAAATCGCAAAAAAAATGGCGGAGTTAAGGCCTGCCCCAAAAAACGGGAGGACAAAGGCTTTATTGAGTGGTACGTTGTTGAGCAAACGCTCAAATATGTACTTGACCCCGAGCGTATCGCCTTAATAGCCGAGCGGGTCGTCGCGGCTTATAACAAGGACTTTTCTGCCGATGCCGTCGCCGACCTTGAGCGCCAGCTTGCCGCCGCTGGGCGGGAGATGGATAAACTCGCCGACTCTCTTATTAATGCCGCCTCGCCGAGGCTGGTCGAGAGCATTAATAAAAAGGCTGAGCAGCTCGACGCTCAGATTGCCGAGCTTGAGAACGAGCTCTCTAAGCTCCGTATCTGTGCCGCCGCCCGTCTGACCGTGGAGCAGGTGACCGCGTGGCTCAAGTCGTTTTGCAACGGCGACCCCCTTGACCTCGAGTTCCGCCGCCGTATCATTGACGTGCTCGTCAATGCCGTTTACCTCTACGACGATAAAGTTTTTATCTTTTTTAACGTAAAAAACGGCAAGCAGATCTCCTATATTGATTTCTGCGCCGACTTTGCCGACGATCCACCCGAGGGCGAGAGTTCGACTTTTAATGCTTGTGGTTCACCAAAGGCAGCCTTCAGGGGCTGCTTTTTTCTTTGTGTTTTTATTGCGGAGGTGCTGTTTACGGCTGCAATATTGTGCAAATTCCGACAGATTACCGTATATATCTATTGAAATGTGTCTTACTTTTGTGATAAAATGATATGTCTAAACATCAAAATACGGAGGAAGTCATGAATAAGAAAATCCTTTCCGCTATCGTTTCCCTCTCCCTCATCGCAGCCATAATCGTATCCTGCGGCATTTTCAATGTTTTTGCGGATAACGGCGCTGCTTCGTCTGACGCCGCCGTTGCAAACGGCGATTCGACGGTGTACCCCAGAGCCCCGATAACCGATGAGGATTTCATCACCATCAAGGGTGAGAAATTCTTTAATCAGCGCGGCGAAGAGGTCGTTTTCAGAGGCACCAATGTCGGCGGCTGGCTGATCCAGGAGGAATGGATCTGCCCCACCCGCAACTCCGATGGGCAGTATGACATTCTCACGACCCTCACCAACCGTTTCGGCGCCGAGGAGGCCGAGAGGCTTATCTCCCTCTATGAGGATAACTGGTTCACCGAATACGATATGGATATAATCGCAAATATGGGCTTCAACTGCATCAGAGTTCCTTTCTGGTACAGGAATTTGCAGTCCGACGATAACGGCACATGGAAGCGCACCGCCGACGGTCAGCTCGATTTCTCACGCCTTGACTGGATTGTAGAGCAGGCGGGCAAGAGAGGCATCTATGTCATAATCGACCTTCACGGCGCTGTCGGCAGACAGAGCAATAAGGATCACAGCGGTCTCAGCGGCGACGGCCATTACTTCGACGATACGCCCGAGGGCGACAGATACCGCTACCTAACCTGCAATCTCTGGGTAGAGGTCGCAAAGCATTTCAGACACAATCCCGTCGTGGCGGCCTATGACCTTATGAATGAGCCGATGTGCGACTGGGTGCCCGCAAAGCACCTGAAGCTCTGGCAGGCTTATGACGAGCTTTATGACGCTGTGCGCCGAGTTGACCTTGACCACTCCATCATCATGTGCTGCACTTGGACCCCCGGCTGCGTGCCGAACCCCAACTACTACGGCTGGGATAACGTCGCATATTCGCTTCATAACTATATAGACAGCCCGCTTGTCTACCTTGCCGAATTCAGCATGATCAACACGCTGCATTATAATGTGCCGTTCTTCATGGGCGAATTCAAGCCCGGCAGCAGAGCGCCGTGGAGCTTCGTGCTCGGCGAATACAACCGCCTGAACTACGGCTGGACCACCTGGAGCTACAAGGGCTACGCCTCGTGGGCGACCGACTGGTTCATAGTCAACACAGCCGGCAGCGATACCGACCTCAGAGTTGATATCGACAACGACTCCGTCGAGGAGATAGAGCGCAAGTGGGGCGAGGCTCTCCGCACCGAGAACAGCTTCAAGATAATGCAGGAGCTTTACGACATCCAGGTCAAGTACGCCACCGGCTGCTACGACCGCAAGGATAATGTCAGATATTATTTCCACATCAAAGACAGCATCGCAGGCATTCTTGCCTATTTCGGCATTCATATTGGATAAGGGTGAAGCAAGATAATGAATAACAAGAGCGACGGCGCAAAGCAATTCCTTAAATTCCTCGGAATAGGCTACCTGAACGCCCTCGTCTATTACCTCAGCTATTCGCTGCTCGTCTGGCTTGGAGTTCACTACATCGTCTCCAACGCCGTGGGCTTCGTGCTGAGCGTTATCAGCTCGTTCCTGCTCAACGGCAGGCTCGTCTTTAAGGAGGACGGCTCCAAGGAGAAGCGAGTGTGGTGGAGGGTGCTGTTTAAGGTGTTCGCCACGAATTTTTTCACCGGCCTGCTGCTCACCAGTCTGCTGCTGAAGTTCTGGCTCGATATTGCGGGGCTGCCCAAGGGCATGGAGCCTGCGAGCGCGGCACTCGCTCAGTCGGGCATCGAGATAAGCGCCCGCAAGCTCGCGGAGTATGTCGCTCCCGTTATCAATCTCTGCATCACGACACCGCTGAATTTCTTTATCAACAAATTTTGGACATACAGACAAAAACGTAAAACAACGGAGGGATGACCCATGGCAGATTTCTTTCGCAGTATGGTTTCGGGCTTCGGAGGTATGCTCGGCTTGATCGAGCATAAGAAGCTGGAGATCTATGCAAAGCACGGCGTTAAAACGCAGGAGCATAATCTCAAGAAGCTCATGCGTACCAACAAAAACACCGAATACGGCAAGAAGTGCAACTTCAAGGATGTCAAAAGCGTCAAGGACTATCAGGATATAGTCCCGCTCTCGACCTATGACGACTATGCGGATTATATCGACCGCATGGTTCAGGGTGAGAAGAATTTGATAACCACCTGGCATATCGGCAGATACGCCGAGTCCTCGGGCAGCGTGGGCAAGCCGAAATATATCCCGCAGTCCGCCCGTCAGCTCTGGAATTGCCAGTGCTTCAGCTTCAGCGCGCCCGTCGGCTGCGCCGTCAAATATTTTCGCTCAAAGGGCAAAAAGCTCCCGCCGCAGAAGGGACTGCTCACTATCGAGATAACGAGCCACAAGCTCCCCTGCGGCAAGACTGTCAGCTGTCTCTCGGGCATTCCGCTGATGTATCTTAAGCCCATCGTGCCCTATATCTCGACCTCGCCGAAAGAGGTGCTCTTTCCCAAAGACCCCTCAAAGATGAATATGCATTATCTCAAGATGCGCTACGGCCTTGAGAACAGGAACGTCAGCTACCTTAGCACGATAATCGTTACCGTGCTCGAGACGATGTTCCGCTATCTTGAGGAGAATTGGGAGATGTTCGTCGACGATATCGAGAAGGGGAAGATCGACCCGAGCATCGAGCTGCCTCCCGAGCTGCGTGCGAAGCTTGAGAAGCGCATGAAGCCCAACCCCAAGAGAGCCGCAGAGCTTCGCAGGGAGTTCGAGAAGGGCTTTGACACCCCGATAGCTCCGAGAATTTGGCCGAAGCTCGGCTGGGCGTTCGGCATGGGCGCAAGCTCGCTCTCGATTTATTCAAAGAGGCTGCGCCGCTACACGGGCGACCTGCCGATGCATAATCTCGGTTACGGCGCGTCCGAAGCGCTCATGGCAGTCCCGCTTTCGCTCGACACCGACGACTGCGTGATGCTCCCGCAAAACGGCTTCTTTGAATTCCTGCCCGTTGATGCCCCCGAGGGTACCCGCCCGCTGACGATGAATCAGCTTGAGCCGGGTAAGGACTATGAAGTGATAGTCACCAACCTCAGCGGCCTTTACAGATACCGCATTGAGGATGTCGTGCGCTGCACCGGATATTATTATGAAAGCCCGACGGTCACATTTATGTACCGCCTCAACCAGGTGGTCAATATCGCAGGCGAAAAGACGAGCCAGCAGATGCTTGACTGGTCGGTCGCCAAGATGGCGGAGGAATTCGGCATCAATGTGACGGGTCACAGCATCTACGCCGACCTTTCCACCAGCCCCGGTCACTATGTGCTCTTTGTCGAGCCGGGCGAGCCTGTCTCAAGCGACAAGTGCGAGGCGATGGCAAAGGCGTTTGACAAGTATCTGAGCGACTCCAACCTCTTTATCTCCGACGCAAAGAATACCGGCACTCTCGGCGACACCGAGATGCACTTCCTGCGCCAGGGAACTTATGAGGAGCAGCGAGAGGCTCTCAAGAAGAGAGGCGCCAACCTTAATCAGATAAAGCCTCTGCGAGTGATCAAGGAGGATAAGAAGGACTTCTTCTTCTCCCACATAGCCGAATAATATTAAAACGCTCGAAAGATCCGCTGATTTTTCGGGCGTTTTGTGATACAATTGCAAATGTTAATATGCGTTGCTTGCGGCAACGGACTGCCGACCGTATAATATCGGTACGGCTGAGTGACCGCGATCATCGACGGTCACCCAAAAAGGAGGTTGCCCGAATGTTAAGTGAAAACATCAAAACGATCCGCAAATCAAAAGGTCTTTCTCAAGAGGAGCTTGCCGTCAAGCTGAATGTGGTGCGGCAAACGATCTCAAAGTGGGAGCAGGGGCTGTCGGTGCCCGACGCCGATATGCTCATCTCGATATCTGAGGCGCTTGAAACGCCCGTGAGCACTCTGCTCGGCGAGAATGCGCCCGAAGCGAAGCCCGACGACCTTAAAGCAGTCTCGGAGAAGCTGGAGGTTATCAATTTGCAGCTTGCCCGCAGGAAGCTCGCACGCAGGAAAGCACTTCACCTGTTTTTTCTGATATTATCTGTCGTTACTGTTGTCGGCTTTGCGGCGTTGGCTGCGCTCAAAAGCCCGTACCTCGGCTGGAATTATGCCGACCCCGAAACCGCGGTTTTCGGCGCGGCTTTCCATGCGTTTGAATTTGCCTTTGTGAGACTCGCTCCGTTTGTCTTTGTCGCTTCGCTTGTCGGCGCTTGCCTGACGAGAAAAAGAGGGTGAGAAAGGCTCGGGAAACTCACGATCCGTCTTGCAGCTATGTCGGCTCCCCCGTCAGAGGGAGGCAAGGGCAGGCACAAATTTTTATCTCACATTGTAGGGGACGACGTCCTCGGCATCCCGCAAAAGAATTGCAAATGCGTGTTTAGGCAGCGTTACAGCCTTTTTAATGAGAAAGCAGATTAAAAGATAACACAAACAAAAACTCTCCCTCGGACGAAGCCGGGGGAGAGTTGCTTTATATGATCATTCGACAAATTCTTTGTTGATTGCGTCGATAACGGTGTCAACGTCGGATTTGACAACGAGCAGTGCAATCTCGATCTCTGAGGTCGTTATCATGCGCACATCCGCGCCGACACTTGCCGCCGCCTTGAATACACGGGCGGAGACTCCGGGAGTGCCCCTCATCGCCTCGCCGCTGACGGTCAGCTTGCAGTTGCCGCTGCTGACGCTTATCTTGGTCTTGGGGTTTCTGCTGCGAAGCTCGGAGGCTATCGAAAGCACCGAGATGAAGTCGTCATCGCTGACGGTGAATGAGAATCCCGAGCAGCTGCCGCTTATCGGGAGCTGTGATATCATATCGACGTCGATCCCCGATTTTGCTATCATTGCGAATACCTCCGCCATGTGGGCGACATCCGCCGGAGCGTCGCAGAGCGAGAAGAGTGTTACGTCCTCCGTGACATAAATATTTTCAACAAGACCCATTGCAATACCTCCTGCTTTAACAACTCAACCGATAAGTTCTTTCATCCCGTAAAGCCCCGCAGGCTTGCCGCAAAGGAAGCGTGCGGCGTTTATCGCACCGGTCGCAAACAGCTCCTTGCTGCGGGCGCTGTGGGATATTTTGATTATTTCGTCGTGACCTGCGAAGATTATCTCGTGCTCGCCGGTTATCGTGCCGCCCCTGACGGAGTGGATGCCTATCTCGTTTTTGCCGCGTTTCTCGCGTTTGGCATGGCGGTCGTATTCATAGTGCATATCCTCGCCGAGAGCCTCTTTAATAGAGTCGGCAAGCATCAGCGCCGTGCCGCTGGGGGCGTCCACCTTCTGATTGTGGTGCATCTCGACTATCTCGATATCGAAGTCGTCGCCGAGCACCTTGGCGGCCTTTTGGGCAAGCTCGCTTATCAGGCTGACGCCGAGCGACATATTCGCCGCAAAGAATACGGGTATCTTGTCGGCGGCGTGGTGAAGCAGCGTGAGCTGAGCTTCATTCAGACCCGTGGTCGCAAAGACTGCGGGCTTTGCCGCCTTGACCGCAAATTCAATAAGCCCGGCGAATGCCGAGGGATTGGAGAAATCAATTATCACATCGGTGCGGGCAAGCACCTCGGGTGTGACCTCGGTAGGGGAGGCGAATACCGGGTAGCCTGCGCCTGCCTCGGTGTTGAGGTCTATGCCGCCGACTATCTCAATGTCGTCGGTGTTCGCAGCCGCCGCGGTGATGACCTTGCCCATCTTGCCGTTGCAGCCGCTCAGTAAAATTCCTGTCATTTTAGATTACCTCGGTTGTTGTGTGATCAGACGAGACCGTGCTTCTTGAGGGTAGCCTTGAGCTTCTCTCTCGCGTCGTCGGTTAGGCCGACAAGCGGAAGCCTGCATTCGCCGACGTCCATACCCATGAGGTTCATGGCCTCTTTGACGGGGATGGGGTTGACGTCCATGAAGAGGGCGTTGCAAAGGTCAAGATACTTGAGCTGAAGCTCACGGCTGCCGATGTAGTCGCCGTCGAGATATTTCTGAACGATGTCGTGCGCTACGCCGGGCACTACGTTTGAGAGCACGGAGATAACGCCCTTGCCGCCGAGAGACATGATTGCGGTCGCCTGGTCGTCGTTTCCGGAGTAAATGGTCAGCTCGTCGCCGCAGAGGGCGGCGGTCTGAGCTATCTCGGAGATATTTCCGTTCGCCTCTTTGGTGGCGATTATCCTCGGGTGCTTTGCAAGCTCGGCATAGGTTTCGGGTTTGATGTTAACGCCCGTCCTTGACGGCACGTTATAGAGTATCATAGGCGCGCTGACCCTGTCGGCGATATAATTGTAATGAGCTATGAGGCCCCTCTGAGAGGTCTTATTGTAGTAAGGAGTGACTGAGAGCAGGGCGTCAACGCCGCATTTCTCCGCTTCGTTAGAGAGCTTTACCGCATAGTGGGTGTCGTTGCTGCCGGCGCCAGCAATGACGGGCACACGGTGGTTTGCGACTTCAACGCAGAGCTTGATGACGTTGATATGCTCCTCGGTGGAGAGGGTCTTTGCCTCGCCTGTAGTCCCGCAGACCACGATGGCGTCCGTGCCGTTTTTGACCTGATCCTCGACAAGCTGAGCGAAACGGTCGTAGTTAACGCTCTGATCCTCGTTAAACGGTGTGATGATGGCGACGCCTGCGCCGGTAAAAAGTACGGGTTTCATGCTGCATTATCCTTTCGGTATGATTTATCAGAATTTTGACTCAATGTAACCCTGCTCGCAGAGCTGCTCCGCCATAAGGACGGCGCCGCCCGCAGCGCCCCTGAGGGTGTTGTGAGAGAGGCAGACGAATTTGTAGTCATACTGAGTATCCTCTCTGAGCCTGCCGATCGAGACGGCCATGCCGTTCTCGAGATTCCTCTGGAGCTTCGTCTGGGGGAGGTTATCCTCCTCAAAGTAGTTTAGGAACTGCTTGGGAGCCGAGGGGAGACCCACCTGCTGCGGGTAGCCCTTGAATTCCTTCCAGATCTTTTTCATTTCATCTATTGTGGGCTTATTCCCAAATCTTACGAATACCGCCGCCATGTGACCGTCGGAGGCTGCGACTCTGAGGCACTGAGCGGTGAAATTCGGGCTGGTCGCTTCAACGATCCTGTCGCCTTCGACTTTGCCCCAAATTTTGAGCGGCTCAATTTCGGATTTCTCCTCCTCGCCGCCGATGTAGGGGATCACGTTATCGACCATCTCGGGCCAGGTCTCAAAGGTCTTGCCTGCGCCGGAGATCGCCTGATAGGTGCATACGAGCACGTCCTTGACCTTGTAGCCTGCCTTATCCAGCGGGAAAAGAGCGGGCACATAGCTCTGAAGCGAGCAGTTGGATTTGACGGCGATGAAGCCTCTCTTAGTACCGAGGCGCTTCCTCTGAGCGGCTATGACAGCGGAATGCTCGGGGTTCAGCTCGGGCACTATCATCGGCACGTCGGGGGTGTGGCGGTTGGCGCTGTTGTTGGAGATAACGGGGCACTCCGCCTTGGCATATGCCTCCTCGAGAGCCTTTATCTCATCCTTCTTCATATCAACGGCGCAGAAAACGAAGTCGACTGCCGCCGCCATTTTGTCGATGTCCTTTGCGGCATCCATTACAACGATGTCAGCCATGTTCGCGGGGATGGGCGCAGCCATGCACCATTTTGCGCCGACTGCTTCTTTATATGTCTTGCCGGCCGAGCGGGGGCTTGCGGCAAGGGCGACTACCTCAAACCACGGGTGATTCTCAAGCAGAGTGGCGAAGCGCTGACCGACCATTCCCGTTGCTCCGACTATGCCGACTCTGTACTTTTTCATAATTCTTGACCCCTTTCAGAAGTGCCTATAATTATTTGGCAATATTGCCTTGACAAAACTTTGTGATAATATTATGATGATATCACACATTGATTTATTAGTCAAATATATTCTTAATATTTTTGAGGTTTTCTAATGAAAAGAAGCGAATTTTTTTACAATCTGCCCAAGGAGCTTATCGCTCAGACGCCTATTGAGCCGAGGGACAGCTCCCGTATGCTGGTCATGCACAAGGCGACGGGCGAGCTGGAGCATAAGGTATTCCGCGACGTGACGGATTACCTGAAGCCCGGCGACTGCCTGATACTCAACAACACCAAGGTGTTGCCCGCAAGGATGTACGGCACGAGGGTCGACACCGGCGCGGTGGTGGAGTTCCTGCTGCTAACTCAGCGCTCCGCCGACACCTGGGAGGTCATAACCGGCCCCGGCAAAAAGGCGAAAGAGGGTCACCGATTCACATTCGGCGACGGCTCGTTGACCGCCGAGATAATCGAAGTGCTGCCCGACGGCAACAGAGTGGCGAAATTCGGCTTTGAGGGCAATTTCTTTGAGGTCATTGATAAGATAGGCGAGATGCCCCTGCCGCATTATATCACCGAGAGACTCGAGGATAAGGACAGATACCAGACGGTCTACGCCAAGGAGCAGGGCAGTGCCGCAGCGCCCACGGCGGGTCTGCATTTCACCCCCGAACTGCTTGAAAAGATCAAAGAAAAGGGCGTCAGGATTGGCTTTGTCACGCTCCATGTCGGCCTCGGCACCTTCCGCCCCGTCAAGGCGGATAACATCGAGGAGCATCATATGCACTCGGAGCATTATCATCTGCCCGCCGAGACCGCTGCGATAATCAACGAGACAAAAGCGGGCGGAGGCAGGGTATTCGCCGTCGGCACCACCTGCTGCCGCACCCTTGAATCCGTGGCGACTTTCCGAGGCTGCATATGCGAGGACGACGGCTGGACGGATATCTTCATCTACCCCGGATATGAGTTTAAGTGCATCGACTGCCTTATCACCAACTTCCACCTGCCCGAGAGCACTCTTATAATGCTCGTGAGCGCCTTTGCGGGCTACGACCACACCATGCACGCATACGAAGTCGCCGTGAAAGAAAAATACAGGTTCTTCTCCTTCGGCGACGCCATGCTGATAGTATAATTTTTGGAGTTATCATATGTATAAGCTGATAAAAAAAGAAGGAAATGCAAGGCGGGGCGAGTTTCACACCGTCCACGGCACGGTGCAGACACCGGCGTTTATGAATGTCGCCACCTGCGCAGCAATAAAGGGCGGGCTTTCCGCCGTTGACCTTGAGCAGATAGGCTGCCAGGTCATGCTCTCAAACACCTATCACCTCCATGTGCGCCCCGGCGACGAGCTGGTCAGGGAGATGGGCGGGCTTCACAAATTCTCCGGCTGGAGCGGCCCGATATTGACCGACAGCGGCGGATTTCAGGTCTTTTCGCTCGCCTCGCTCAGGAAGATCAAGGAGGAGGGCGTTTACTTCCAGTCCCATGTGGACGGCAGGCATATCTTCATGGGCCCCGAGGAGAGCATGAGGATCCAGTCCAACCTCGGCTCCACCATTGCGATGGCTTTTGACGAATGCGTCGAGAACCCCGCCAAATATGAATATGCAAAAAAATCGTGCGAGAGAACGGTTCGCTGGCTCGAACGCTGTAAGGCGGAGATGCAGCGGCTCAATTCTCTGCCCGGCACGGTGAACCCACACCAGCTCCTTTTCGGCATCAATCAGGGCTGCACCTTTGACGAGCTGCGTATTGAGAATATGAAGCAGATAGCGGCGCTCGACCTTGACGGCTATGCCATAGGCGGCCTTGCCGTCGGCGAGCCGAAGGAGGATATGTATCGCATCATCTCGGCCGTCGAGCCTTATGCGCCCGCCGATAAGATACGCTACCTGATGGGCGTCGGTACCCCCGGCAACATAATCGAGGCGGTCTACAGGGGCGTTGACCTCTTTGACTGCGTTATGCCCAGCCGCAATGCCCGCCACGGTCATCTTTTCACTCAAAAGGGTATAATCAACCTCAACAACCGCAAATATGAGCGCGATCCGCTGCCCATCGACCCGGAATGCGACTGCCCTACCTGCCGCCGTTTCTCCAAGGCGTATATCCGCCACCTTTTCAAGGCGAAAGAGGTGCTCGCAATGCGGCTTTGCGTTATCCATAATCTTTATTTCTATAATACTCTTATGCAGCGCATCCGCGACAGCATTGATAACGACACTTTCGGCGAATTCCGTGAGAAATATGTTGATATCCTTGACACGAGAATCTGATTTTGTGAGGAATTTATATGTTTAAGCTTCCTGAATACACGGCGCCGAATTTCAGCGCCGAGAGGTTCATATCCTGCCCCGATGTTACGACCGAGCGGGCGGGCAGGGGATATATCCCCGAGAATTTCTACGCAACGACCATTTACCCCGAGTATTTCAAGATAAACGGCGAATGGAAGCTCATTAAGGGCAGCCGAATGGATTGCTCAGTCGTTATCAAGGACGGCGAGCCGCACGCTGTTGAAATGCGCAATATCCGTGAGGGCGATGAAGTCGTTGTCGGCCGCACGGACGACGGCAGCTGCGGAGTATTTGTCCACACGGACGGCTTCACCGCCGCCGAGGAGAATAATCAGAGCTTTGCTTTCAGAACGGGGCAGTCGAGGGAGACCTCATATTCGAGGGATTACGACAGGCTCTATGATATCCTGCGCCACGACAGGGATAACGGCAAGATAGTCTGGGTGCTCGGCCCCGCCTGCGCCTTTGACCACGACTCAAGGGACGCGATGGCAGCACTTATCGACAACGGCTACTGCCACGCCCTTTTTGCGGGCAACGCCCTTGCCACTCACGATATGGAGGGCGATGTTTTCCACACCGGCCTCGGGCAGGATATATACACAAAGGAAGTCACCTACAACGGTCACTATAATCACCTTCATGTCATAAATCTGGTGCGTAAGGCGGGCTCGGTCAAGAATTTCATCGAGCAGAATAATATCAGCACGGGCATTATGAGCGCTCTTGTACGCAACAATGTGCCCTTTGTGCTCGCAGGCTCTATCAGGGACGACGGCCCTCTGCCCGATGTGATACCGAATGTCTATGAGGCGCAGGACGCCATGAGAGCGCACACCTGCGAAGCGACCACGGTGATCGCCCTTGCGACTCAGCTCCACACGATAGCCACGGGCAACATGACCCCGTCATATCAGGTGGTCGGCGGCAAGGTGCGCCCCGTCTATTTCTATGTGGTGGATATCTCCGAATTCGCCGTCAACAAGCTAAAGGACAGGGGCAGTCTCAGCGCCACGGGCGTTGTGACCAATATACAGGATTTTATCGTGAATACCAAACGCAATCTGATAGACGGAGGCGAGGCAAATGGCTGAGGCTGTTAAGCAAAAGAAGCAGGCCGAGGGCGATCCCTCCTCGGGCTTGCAGCTCAACAAGAAATCAATAATCGGCATATGCATCCTGCTTGTCGCGATAATGGCTTTTGCGGGCGTGCTCACTCAGGTGATGCCGAGGGGCGAATACTATGTTTACCCCGAGAACACCTATAAGCTCACCGACGGCACGATAGTAGCCATCCCCGATGCCGAGGCGAAATATGAGGTCGATAAGGAGAAATCGCTCGGCTTCGGCGAATATCTCGCCCTGCTCGACTCGGCGGGGGTCAATATCAAGCCCGTGAAATCCGTCGATGATGACACGGCTACCGATGTCAGCGGTATGGTTATCGACGGCACATATCATAAGATCAATTATAAAATGCCGATATGGAAGATAGCGCTATCGCTTGTGCTCCTTTTCGGCGACGAGAATGTCACCACGGGTCTTGCCATAATACTCTTTATCGTCCTGATAGGCGGCACTTTCCTCATCCTCGACGAGCGGGGAGTGCTCAAATACATAATGGCTGTCATCATCAAGAAGTTTGAGAAGAAAAAATATTTCCTGCTCTGCATGATGGTCTTTGTGTGTATGCTTCTCAGTTCAACGGCGGGCATTCTTGAGGAATCCGTCACTCTTGTGCCCATCTGCGCCGCGATTGCTCTGGCGCTCGGCTGGGATTCGCTCGTCGGCCTGAGCATCAGCCTTATCGCCGTGGCGTTCGGCTTCACAGCTGCGACCTTTAATCCGTTCAACGTCGTTACGGTGCAGAAGCTCGCGGGCATTCCCGTTTTCTCTGGTCTGTGGCTGAGGATAATCGTATTCGTCCTCGTCTATCTCGTGCTCATCACTTTTATAATCAGCTATGCGAAGAAGATCGAGAAGCACCCGGAAAAATCCATCTGCTACGAGACGGATAAGGCGCTGCGCGAGAAATATAAGCTCGATAACGGCTTGGAGATACTTGCCGACGGGAATATTAAAAAGGCGACCAAAGCCTTTGTGCTGTGCGTGAGCGGCGTGCTTGTGTGCATTATAGTCGATTTCCTGCTCGACATGAGCGGCTATATCTCAATGCCGGGCATGGCGGTGCTCTTCACGGCGGGCGGTCTTATCGCGGGCTACCTCTCGGGGCTTAGGGGCAAGCAGCTCTTTAAGAGCTTCGGCAAGGGCATTAAGACCATTGCCCCCGCGATCCCGCTGATATTCTTTATCCTTGCGATAACCTATATCCTCAAAGAGGGTATGATAGTCCATACCATCCTCAATTATGTTTACGGGCTTATCCAAGGCGTCTCGCCCTATGCGGCGATACTGATGCTTTTTGCGTTCGTCGTGGTGCTCGAATTCTTCATCGGCTCGGGCACGGCGAAGGCGTTCCTCATAATGCCGATAGTTGCCCCGCTTGCACAGCTTGTCGGCATCTCGGGCAATTCCGTGGTGCTAACATTCTGCATGGGCGACGGCTTCACAAATATCCTTTACCCCACGAGCGGCATAATGATAATCGCCATAGGCCTTGTCAATATCTCCTACGGCAAATGGCTGAAATACACCTGGAAGCTGTTCCTCGCCGAAGGGCTTCTCGCCGTGGCGATAATGCACTTCTCACTATTTATCAATTACACATAAGCTGATGCCCCGCCTCGAAGCGGGGCATTTTTAGGCTTTAGGATATAAAATGCGGGCTGCTGCCTGTGATTTCGGTCACTTGCAGCAGCCCGCAGCTTTATTTAATTATTTGATCATGTCGAGCAGCGAAAGGCTGCGCTCCTGTGAGAAGCCGCTGACATTGAAAAGTATCACTATCTCGTCATACTCCGCGAGGTCGAGCGAGGCGATGTCACCCTGGCTGCAATATCTCGTGTCGATCAGCGTTATCTCGGAGAAATGCTCCGCCAGCAGGGGAACAAGGCAGTTAGCGTAACTGTCCTTTATCATCAGCAGCTTGCCGCCTTGAACTTTTTCGTTCGTCACGGTGCATATGCCGTAATTGCCGCCGAGGAAGTATAAATACTTATCCTTCTCGTCAAGGCGTTCAGGGCAATAAAGCGGGCTGCTCTTGCCGCCGACGGTGAGGGTCGCCCGACTTTCGCCGCCGTAACGGATAATCTCATCCGCTTTGATGCTTTCGTTCAGCGTTTTGGAGTAAAGAGTGCCCTTAAAGCTGTCGCTCATCACCTGAGGCTCAAGCTCCCTCGGCTCGTAGCTCAGAGGCTTACCGAGCGCAAGATAAGCGGCGTATGCCGCGTTGGATGTCCAATGGTGGTCGGTGCGGTAATAGGCGTAATCCTCGCCGAGCACCGCTTCGCTGATATCGAGAGTTTCAACGCCCTTGAGCTTGCTCTTGCAGTAGGCGACGTATTCGCCCTCGTCGTCAAGGTCAAGATATTTCGGCAGCTCCGCCTTGAATTTCTCCTGCGCCGTCACGACCGGAACGAAATACACGGGAGCTTCGCCCGCTTTCTCGGCAAATGAATTGATCGTGCGCAGGTTTCGGTCGGTTATATTTGGCGTTCCGTTGCGGAAAAGCTGTATGAGCGAGCCGTTAAATTCATAAACGCCCTTTATCTCATCCTTGCCTATCAGCTTGTCGGCGGTGTTTTTGAGCCTGATGAAGCCCTCGCGGCAGACGAAATGGTCGGAGAAAAAGTCGCTCATTCCGTCCATAAAGGTGCGGTTTTTCCAGCTCTCAAAGCTGAGCTTCGGCATCTCGGCAAGCGTTTTATTCTCGTTGTAGCTGACGCTCTCTTTTTTGCCGAAAAGGGTGAAAGCAGGGATGATGAGGATCACGAGGAAAAATAGTATAATTCTGAGAAACTTTGTTTTCATACCTGCACCCCCTTAGAAATTAAAGTATAAGAACGGGTTGTAGCCCGAGTCAACAAGGCAGGCTATGCAGGCGGTCATGCCCGCAGCTTCGCCTACGAGCGAGAGGGTGTCCGCGCGCTTCTCGGGCAGTTTCTTGCACATTTTCAGCGGGATGCCCGTGGAGATTGCGATTGCCGCGATGAATGTGACAGCGTAATTGTGCAGCGCATTGAGCGTGAACGAATTCGCAAACGAGCCGCCGAAGCCGAGCATCGCCTTGACGAATTCAAGTTCCGAGGCAGGGGAGGTTATCTCGAATATAACCCAGCCGAATACGACGGCAAGCATCGTGAGAATGTGCTGTAGGGCGGACGGAGTGCGTTCGAGCAGGCGCCTGAATACGAATTTTTCAAGTATTATAAGCACGCCGTAATAAAGACCCCAGAGGATGAAATTCCAGCTTGCGCCGTGCCAAAGACCGGTGAGCAGCCACACGATGAGGGTGTTGCGTATCGTCGCCGCCGTGCTGCCTCTGCTGCCTCCGAGCGGGAAATAGACATAGCTCTTGAACCAGTCGCCGAGCGTGATATGCCACCTGCGCCAAAATTCGGCGATGCTCTTTGAATTGTAAGGATAGCGGAAATTCTCGGGGAAGTCGAAGCCCAGCATCTTGCCGAGGCCTATCGCCATATCGCTGTAGCCCGAGAAATCAAAGTATATCTGCAAGGTGAACGCCGCAATGCCGAGCCAAGCCGTGGCGGCGGGCATGGAGGCGTAGTCCTGCGCCTTGACGTCAGTCCAAAGCGCGCCTATAGAGTTCGCAATGAGCACCTTTTTGCACATGCCGCAGACGAATCTGGTTATGCCGTCGCTCATGCTACTGAGGTCGATCCTGCGGCAGGCGAGCTGAGCCGAGACATCCTCATAGCGGACTATCGGCCCCGCCACTATCTGCGGGAACATGGTGACAAAGGCGGCAAAGTCGATGAAATTCTTCTGCACCTTGATATTCCTGCGATAGAGGTCGATGGTGTATGACATCGACTGGAAGGTGAAGAAGCTGATGCCTATCGGGAGCGGCAGGCCGGGGTCGGGGATAGCCGAGCCGAATATGCCGTTCACGCTGCCGATGAAGAAGCTGCCGTATTTGAATATACCGAGCAGCGAGAGATTCATCACCACCGATACGAGCAAAGTGGCCTTGCGTATATTTTTGTTTGAATCAAAGCGATCCATTAACCGCCCGGCGCAGTAGTCGATGGCGGTGGAGAGCAGCATTATAAGCACATAAACCGGCTCGCCCCATGCGTAAAAGAGCAAGCCGGTAAGAAACAAAACTGTATTTTTGAAAGCGAACGGAACCGCGTAATAGACGGCAAGCGTCAGCGGCAAAAACATGAAGAGGAAAACGGAATCAGAAAAAACCATAAATTACTTCTCCGTGATTATTTGCGGGACGCGTCTATGATCGAATCTATCTTCTCGGGTGAGTTGCTGATGCAGAATATAACGGTGTTGCCGACTGCCTTGATAACGCCCGAATCAATCTTCGGCACCTGCTCGGGGCCGTAGTTGCTGTAGCCGTCGTGCAGATACTGCTGCCTCTCGCTCGCAAGGGCTGCGACAGCGTTCGCTGCGTCGGCGTCAACGCATTCAAATACGGCGACCTCGTCGACCGACGCACTGCTGCCTTTATAGAGAGCCGCGCTCTTGCACTGAGCCTCGTCGACGCCGTAGAAGGAGTAGGCGATATCTGCGCCGCTGTCCTCAAGCTCTTCGTCAAAATCAAGTCCGCTTGCGAGAGCCGCCGCCAAAGTCGGGGCATCGGGCAGGGTCTTGCCGCCGGAGCAGCTGCAAAGCAGAGCCGCAATGATCGCGGCAAGTATAAGCGCCGTAAATTTCTTCATCATTTCTTCCCCCATATCACATATTATCAGCTAAGTAGTTGAGCCAGATGCGGCAGTATTTCTTTCTCAGATGCACTCCGTCGCTCGCCGCTTCGTCGGGCAGGAAGCCCTGGGAATCGGTCATTGAGGCGGCGGGGTTTATGTAACGCACGCCTTCATCCTTGGCGAGCTGCTTTATCGCTTCGTTGACTTTTTTTATCGCCGCATTGTTGCAGCCGTATTCGTTCTTTGCGTCGGCGGCTCTGCTGATGGGCAGCACGGATTGCAGATAGATCTCCGCTTCGGGCACTCTCTCCCTGACCGCCGCTATTACCTTGGCGTATCTCTTGATGAAAACGCTTGTATTCGGCCAGCCGCATTCGTTATCGCCGAACATCAGGAAAACCTTCTTGAAATGCTTGCCCTTGAGCTCGTCGATTATAACGACACTGCTGCCTGAGGCTTTCTCGGTGAATACCGTGTCGACCGTCAAACCGACGCTCGCATAGACATTCTCGGCAAGGCCGTAATTCTTGAGGTCGAGCACTCGCGAATTACCGATAAAGGCGCAGTCATCGAAGCAGGAGTAATCCATGTCGTGATAGGTCATGGTCTCTTTGCCGCCTGATGAGCCGCTGCGCTTGGTGGTCTTTTCGGCCTTCGGCGTCTTGGTGGTCTTGGGCGGCTTTGTGTGTTTGCCTGTGGTCGTTTTATCCGCCTTTGTGGTTGCGGCCGCCGTGGTTTCGGTCTCGGTCTCGCCCGCCGTTGAGGCCTGAGCCTGATCTGCGGTGCCCGATTCATCTGAGGAGGACTCGCCGCTCTGTGAGGTCGAAGTGCCGCTTGTATCCTCTTTTTTATTATCCGATATATGTTTAATGCCGACGACAACTCCGAAAATGATTGCCGCTGCGGCGAGAATTGACAAAATTATTTTGACTATAGAACTCTTCTGCATAATATATACATCCCCACACTGTTTTGTAAACTAATTTTACCTTAAACAATTCTCATATTCAATTAAAAAACTGTTAAAATTCAGTAACAAATTTTGTTACTATTTGACCCCGTGACATACGATTAAATCCGCCGCTCAAAAGGGCGCAAAACAGGCACGCCGAAAAAGCTGATTTTCGGCGTGCCGAAAGACTTAAAAAGCCTTACTTGCAGGGGCAGTGGTTGGTAGCTACGATGTTGACTCCGGTGCCGCAGATATTCTCAATGAGGATATCGCCGAGCTTGACGGGCGCTTTGACTTCCGTGGCGTTGACCGTCTTCATGCAGTCCAGGATCATGCCCTTGGGCAGGGGACCCGCCGATTTGCAGGGGACCACATTGTGAATGCCGCCGTCGACCTTAACGGTAGTCGCAAGGCTCCTGACGGGATTGGTGCATTCGCTTCTTGCATAGGCGTCGCCTCTCTTACAGGTGTTGCCTGTGACGGAAAGTATCTCGCCGCTGTCGCTGAGTTCAACGGTTATGCCGCAGCCCATGGGGCAGGCCACGCAAATAATATTCTTCTGCATAAATCAACCCTCCACCGAAATTTCTATAACGCCGTCGGCTGCAAAGCCCTTGAGCACGTCGTTCTTGATAACGACGTTTTCCATTTCGCCGGGGGCAAGTCTGGGTCTCTTGCGGCTGAGGATCTCTTCGCCGTTATATTTAACGACGACCTTGGCGTTCTTATAAGTTTGACCGACTCTGAAGTAGAGCTTCACATCGTCGTCATTCTTGATATCGACCTTCTGAGGCACTATGTAGCGCACGCCGTTCACGCCCTTGGTCTTGACGTATTCATGCTCGCCGGTCTTGCCGAGCACATATCTTGCCGCGCCCTCGCCGGCCGTCTGGCTCTCGAGGGTAACATAGTCGACAAGGTCGTGGACGTGCAGCACGTTGCCGCAGGCGAAAACGCCCTTGTGGGAGGTCTCTCTGAATTCGTCGACCACGGCGCCGTTGGTGACGGGGTCAAGCTGGATGCCGACAGCTCTGGTAAGCTCGTTCTCAGGGATAAGACCGACCGAAAGCATGAGAGTGTCGCATTCGATATACTGCTCCGTGCCCTTGATGGGTCTGCGGTTCTCGTCGACATCGGCGATGGTAACGCCCTCGACTCTGTCCTTGCCGTGAACCTCGATAACGGTGCAGCTCAGACGCAGGGGGATATCGAAATCGTTGAGGCACTGGACGATGTTTCTCGTCAGGCCGCTGGAATAGGGCATAAGCTCGCAGACTACCTTGACTTCCGCGCCCTCAAGGGTCATGCGGCGAGCCATAATAAGGCCGATATCGCCCGAGCCGAGTATGACGACCTTTTTGCCGGGCATATAGCCGTCGATGTTGACATATTTCTGAGCCGTGCCGGCGCTCATAACGCCCGAGGCTCTGGTGCCCGCGATGTTAAGCGCTCCTCTGGGGCGCTCGCGGCAGCCCATTGCGAGGATGATAGCCTTAGCCTGAATCTCAAGCAGACCGTCGGTCTTGTTGCAGGCGTAGACGATGTTATCCTCGGTTATCTGGAGAGCCATTGTGTCGGTCTTGTATTCAATACCCTGCTCGTTGACGAGCTGAATGAATCTGTCGGCGTATTCGGGGCCGGAGAGCTCCTCGCCGAAGTAATGAAGGCCGAAGCCGGTATGTATGCACTGCTCGAGGATGCCGCCGAGGGTCTCGGCTCTCTCGAGGATGAGTATGCTGTCAACGCCGCATTCCTTTGCCTTGAGTGCGGCAGCCATGCCTGCGGGGCCTCCGCCGATTACAACTATATCATAATTAAGCATATTTTCCGCCTCACTTTGTTCTGTCATAAAGGATTTTTGAGCCGCCGCCGAATTTGGTTATCTCGTTGATCTCAACGCCCAGCTCTCTTGCAAGCAGCTCAACGACCTTGGAGCCGCAGAAGCCGCCCTGGCAGCGACCCATGCCCGCTCTCGTCCTGCGCTTAACGCCGTCAACGTCTCTTGCACCGGCGGGTGCGTGGATGGCGTCGAGGATCTCGCCCTCGGTTATCGTCTCGCAGCGGCAGATTATCCTGCCGTAAGCGGGGTTCTTCTCAATGAGAGCCTTGCGCTCGTCATTGCTCATGTGTCTGAAACGGACGGGCTCCGCTCTGTCGGGCTTGAAGCCGTCCTTCTTCTCGGCGCTCATAGCCTTTGCAAGCATATCGGCGACATACTCGGCTATTGCGGGCGCGGAGGAGAGGCCGGGGGATTCAATGCCGGCGACGTTGATGAATTTGTCGTTCTTCTCGCTCGGCTCAATGATGAAATCGTCTCTGTCGCAGTGCGCTCTGAGGCCCGCGAAGGAGGTGATGACCTCTCTCGTGGTGAGGCAGGGGACGGATTTCTTGGCCGTGACAAGGATCCCGGCAAGTGCACTCGAGGTGGTGGAAACGTCGGTCTTATCCTCGATGTCAAGTGCGCTCGGGCCGATGAGCAGGTTGCCGTCGACCGTCGGGGTGACGAGGACACCCTTGCCCATCTTGGAGGGGCACTGGAATATCGTGTGCTTTGCGAGCGAGCCTATCGACTTGTCGCAGAGCATATATTCGCCCTTTCTGGGGGTGGTATGTATCGAATCGTCGCCGATGAGCGCCGCTATCTCGTCGCAGAATACACCGGCGGCGTTGATGACATACTTTGCGGTCAGCTCCTTTTCACCGTTTGAGAGGGTGAATACGCTGCCGTCGTAGTCGATTTTGGAGACGGCAAAGTTGCGCACGAAATCCGCGCCGTTGACCACTGCATTCTCAACTGCTGCCACGGTCAGCTCATAGGGGCAGACGATGCCTGCCGTGGGTGCCCAGAGAGCGCCCTTGGCCTCTTCGCTGATGTGAGGCTCCTCCTCGCGGAGCTTCGCTGCGTCATAGATCTCAAGGCCAGGCACGCCGTTTGCCTTGCCTCTCTCGAGCAGCTCGTGCAGAGTCTCCATCTCATCGTCTGAGAAGGCGACGACGAGCGAGCCGACGGGCTTGAACGGTACGCTGAGAGTCTTGCACAGCTCGGGCATCATCTCGGTGCCTCTTACGTTGAAGCGTGCTTTGAGGGTGCCGGGCTTCGCATCGAAACCGGCGTGAACGATAGCGCTGTTGGCTTTTGAAGTGCCCATTGCCATATCGTTGCATTTCTCGATAAGGGCAATTTTGATGTTGTAGCGGCTGAGATCTCTTGCAATAAGCGAGCCGATAACGCCTGCGCCTACAACGGCAACATCATAGTTCATTGATAAAACCTCCGTGTTTAATAATTTACCGTTTGCTATTATATCACAGGGTCAAAGATAAAACAACAGTTTTTCACTCATTTTCGCCCGAATTCTCAAATTCTCGATTTTTCGCAAAAGCGGGGCGGTTTTGAGCCTACCGTTTGTTCAATTATATGAAAGTACATTCTCAGGTTGCCTTGCAGGCGAAAAAACATATGCACAATTACAGTAAATTACAGTAAAAAATTGCAGCCGCCGTCCGTTCGGGAAAAGCGACTGCGATAAAGCCGTATTCAATTTGATATTTTGCTCTCTCTGCCGTCAAGCAGGCGAATGAAATTCGGAATGTGCTTTAATGCCATGAGTGCGGAGCAGCAGGCGGCGAATACGAAATATTCCTTACCGTTCAGGAAATAGGCGAGCAGCGGATACAGCGCCGCACAGACTCCGGAAGCGAGCGAAACAAAGCGAAATGCGCCGACGATAACGGCAAACAGCGCGAAGAGCAGCAGAGCCGTCAGCGGCATTATCGCAAAGGCCGCCCCCGCCGCTGTCGCGACCCCTTTGCCGCCTCGGAAGCCGAAGAAAACAGGGAAAGTATGCCCTAATTGGGCAAAAAATCCCGCAACGAATACGGTCGCCCACGGCGCACCGCCGTAAACCGTGAGCAGCTTTGCCGCCGCAACGCATATAAGCCCCTTTGAGAAGTCGCACAGCAGCACTGCCGCGCCCGCCTTTTTGCCGTGGATACGCATCATGTTGGTCGCCCCGGCGTTGCCGCTGCCGTGCTCCCTGATATCCTCACCGTAGACGGCTTTTGAGATTATCACCGCCGAGCTGACGCTCCCGATGAGATATGCGGCAAGCGCAGCGGATATGATGTAAAGCATAGCGCCGCCCTCCTTTCATAACCGTATTTTGCGCCGCGTACCGCAGCAAATATGCAATAATAGGGTTAAAATATATAAAATTCTTGAAAAATCAAATAAATAGTGCTATAATCGTTCAGTTGAAAGGAATGATTGCTGATGAGAAGAAAGAAGTGGGTGGTGGCGAAAACCAACAAGGATCTCGCCGCTTCAACGGCACAGGAGCTTAGCATAGACCCCCTTGCCGCCCTTCTCGTTACCTCCAGAGGCTTTGACGATATAAATTCGATAGGTGAATTCTTTGACCCCGACGCCCCCTTGTCGCTCGACCCGTTTTCGATAAAGGATATGGATCTTGCCGCCGAGAGGATAAATCGGGCGATAGACGATTTTGAGCTTATCTGCGTTTTCGGTGATTACGACGCGGACGGCGTTACCGCAACGGCTCTGCTCTACTCATATCTCGAGGCGAGGGGAGCGAATGTGATAAGATATGTGCCCGACAGGCTCACCGAGGGCTACGGGCTGAATATCGCCGCCCTCGAGCAGCTTGCCGAGAGCGGAGTCAAGCTGATAGTGACGGTCGATAACGGCGTTTCTGCCGTTAAGGAGGCCGCCAGAGCCAAGGAGCTCGGCGTTTCGCTCGTCATTACCGACCACCACAAGGTCGGCGATGAGCTGCCCGAGGCTGATGCCGTCGTTGACCCTCACCGCCCCGACTGCCCGAGCGGCTTCAAAGAAATGGCGGGCGTCGGCGTGGCGTTCAAGCTCGTTTGCGCCCTTGAGGGTGCGGAGGAGGATATGCTGCTTGCGGAGTACGGCGATCTTGTTGCTCTCGGCACTATCGGCGATGTCGTGACCCTCACGGGCGAGAACCGCATAATGGTGCGCCGTGGGCTCAGAATGATGAATGAGGAGCCGAGACCCGGCATATCCGCCCTTGCGGAGGCTGCGGGCTGCGCAGACAAGCCCTTTACCGCTTCCTCAGCCGCTTTTACGATATGCCCGAGGATAAACGCCGCCGGCAGGATGGGCACAGCGCACAAGGCGCTCGACCTGCTCCTTTGCGACGATGATGATTCGGCGCAGCTGCTTGCCGAGGAGATAAATCAGCTCAATATTCAGCGCCAGAGGACGGAGACGGAGATATTCGCCCAGGCCGCCGCAGCTATCGAGAGCAACCCCGCCGTAAGGGACGGCAAGATAATCGTCGTTGACGGCGAGGGCTGGCATCAGGGCGTTGTCGGCATAGTTGCGGCGAGGATAACCGAGCGCTACGGCAGACCTTCGGTCGTTATCTCGCGGGACGGCGAGAACGCCAAGGGCTCGTGCCGCAGCATAGAGGGCTTCTCGATCTACGACGCGATAGAGAGCGTCTCGGACTGCCTTGAGCATTTCGGCGGGCATACCCTCGCGGCGGGCGTGGGGCTTCGCTCGGAGAATATAGACGAATTCAGACGGCGCATCAACGAATACGCCGCCGACAAAGAGATGCCGTTTGCAGTGCAGCGCATCGACTGCCGAATTCAGCCGGCTTCCATAAGCCTTGATATGCTTTCGTCGCTGAGCCTGCTTGAGCCGTTCGGCGCGGGCAACCCGCAGCCGTGCTTCGGGCTTTTCGGCGTCAGGATAGACGATATAGCTTCCGTCTCCGACGGCAAGCATATCAGAATGAGCGTCTCAAAGAACGGCGCCCGTACGGGGGTCGTATATTTCGGAATGCAGGATAAACGCTTCCCGTTCGACAAGGGCGACACCGTCGATCTGGCGGTCAACCTCGACAGGAATGTTTATAACGGAGAAACAAGAGTTTCCGTCATTGTCAGGGGTATCAGACCCTCGGCGACGGATGAAGATAAAGTGCTCTCGGCAATATCGCTCTTTGAGCGGTTCTCAAGAGGCGAACATATCGGCAGCGAGGAGGCAAAGCGCCTGCTGCCCGACCGCGCGCTTGAGGTCGAGGTGTTCAGGAGTATAAAAGCAAAGCCGCTCAGAGATAAATATTGCGAGGCGCTGTGCTCTCGGCTGGGCGACGACGGCGAGAGGCTCGCCGCGATATCGGCGACGGTCGATATCATGCTCGAGATGGGCGTGCTGACGGCGGACGAATACAATACCGTAAGCGTTCCGCAGGTCTCGCAAAAGGTCAATCTCGAGGATTCCGCGATCCTTAGGCGGATAAGGAGCTTTATTTGACACGGAGGCAATATGAAAGACTACAGTAAAGAAAAAGCGGATGTTTTCTCCACGCCGGAGGAGGGCTTGGCGAAGCTGACCGAGATAATCGGCAAGAGCTACACCGAGGAGGAGATAGCAAACGTCAAAAAGGCTTACGAATTGGCCGCCAAAGTCCATGAGGGGCAGAAGCGGCTCTCCGGCGAGCCTTATATAATGCACCCGCTGAGCGTTGCACTTATACTCGCGCGCCTCGGCATGGACGACGCTTCGATAATCGCGGCTATGCTGCACGACACGGTCGAGGATACGGATCTTACCAACGACGAGATAAAGAAGGAATTCGGCGATACGGTCGCCGAGCTTGTCGACGGCGTTACCAAGATAGGCAGGGTGCCGCTCCAGACCAAGGAGGAGCAGCAGGCGGAGAATATCCGCAAGATGCTCATAGCCATGTCGCGCGATATCAGGGTCATCATCATCAAGCTCGCCGACAGGCTCCACAATATGCGTACCCTCATGTATAAGCCCGAGCAGCGCAGGCGCGATATAGCGCTCGAGACTATTGAGATTTACGCCCCGATAGCTCACCGACTCGGTATCAGACCCATCAAGGAGGAGCTGGAGGATCTCTCGATAAGCTACCTTGACCCCGTCGCCTACAACGATATAGGCAAGGCGCTCGAGCAGCAGAGTAAGTCGAGGAACGAATTCCTCGCCGATATCAAGGCGAGGATAGAGGAGCGCATCAAGACCGTTGTCTCCGGCGCTCAGGTCAGCGGAAGGATCAAATCCGTCCACGGCATATACAGAAAGATGTATATGCAAAATAAGAATTTTGATGAGATCTACGATATTTATGCCGTCAGGATAATAGTCGATTCCGTTATCGACTGCTATAACTGCCTCGGCGTTATCCACGATATGTTTAAGCCAATTCCGGGCAGATTCAAGGATTATATATCCACCCCGAAGCCGAATATGTATCAGTCGCTCCACACCACAGTCCTCGGCAAGGAGGGCATCCCCTTTGAGGTGCAGATAAGGACTTGGGAGATGCACCACACGGCGGAATACGGTATCGCGGCGCACTGGAAATATAAGCTCGGCATCAACGGCACGGTCAAATTCGAGGAGCGCCTTGCGTGGATAAGGCAGCTGCTTGAGAATCAGAGCGACAGCGAGGATGTCGAGGATCTTGTCTCGACCATCAAGAGCGACCTTGTGCCCGAGGAAGTATTTGTGTTCACGCCAAAAGGCGACGTGTTCAACCTGCCCATGGGCGCGACGGTCATCGACTTTGCATATGCCATTCACTCCGCCGTCGGCAACAAGATGATAGGCGCGAAGGTGGACGGCAGGATAGTGCCGCTCGATTATCAGGTCAAAACGGGCGAGATAGTCGAGGTGCTTACCTCGTCTCAGCCGGGTAAAGGCCCCAGCAGGGATTGGCTCAATATTGTCAAGACCAGTCAGGCGAGGGCGAAGATAAGGCAGTGGTATAAAAAAGAGCGCAGGGATGAGAATATCGCAGAGGGTAAAGCCGAGGTCGAGAAGGAATTCAAGCGCAATTTCATCCGCCTTGCCGAGCCTGAGTATACCGAATTCATTAAGAAGATAGCCGAAAGGCAGCATTGCAAGAGCATCGAGGATTTCTACGCCGCGATAGGTTACGGCGGCATTTCGCTCATGCACATGATGCCTAAGATAAAAGAGGACTATGTCAAGATGACAAAGGCTGAGGAGCCTGTCATCAACATAGCGCCAGTCAAGAAACGCACCAAGAGCACCGAGGGCGTCGTGGTCGAGGGGATAGATAACTGCCTTATCAAATTCTCCCGCTGCTGCAACCCTCTGCCGGGCGATAATATAATCGGCTTCATCACGAGGGGTCACGGCGTGTCGATCCACACAAGGAACTGCCCGAATGTGCCCGCGGATATCTCCAAGGCGGGCGAGCCGGACAGATGGGTCGTCGCTTATTGGGATACCAATATCAGGGAGGATTTCAAGTGTACCCTACAGATATCCTGCCTTAACCGCATAGGCTTGTTCGCCGATGTGTCGAGCCTGCTTGCGAATATGCACATTATGATTAACGATATCAGCACCCGCAACACCAAGGACGGCAGGACTTCGATAATGCTGACCGTCTCGGTCAACGGCGTTGAGCATCTGAATTCTCTGACGGCGAAGCTCTCCAAGATCTCTGGCGTGCTCAGCGTTGAGAGAACGGGTGTCTGATAAACGGAGGTAAAAGCGATGAGAGCGGTAGTTCAGAGAGTTAAGCGCACGAGTGTCACCGTCGGCGGCGAGCTTAAAGGCAGCGCAGGTCAGGGATTCAACGTGCTGATTGGCGTTATGCAGGGCGATACCGACGCCGAGGCGCAGCTCCTTGCGGCTAAGATATCGAAGCTGCGCGTGTTTGAGGATGAGAACGGCAAGATGAATAAAAGCGTCCTCGATATCGGGGGCGAGATACTCGTCATCTCGCAGTTCACACTTTGCGCCGATATCAAGAAGGGCAACCGCCCGTCGTTTACTGACTCCGCCCCGCCCGATGAGGCGGACAGGCTCTATCTCGCATTCTGCGAGCATCTGAGAGAAGCGGGGGTCAAAAAGGTGGAGACAGGGGTTTTTGCGGCCGATATGCTTGTCTCCATTGATAATGACGGCCCCGTTACGATAGTCATGGATACCGATATATGGGAGAAAAGAGGATAACGCATGAAGATAGAAAAGATAAAGCTGGAGCATGAGATTTTTGCGAATTGCTACCTTGTTATCGACGAGCTGAGCGGCGAAGCTGCGGTCATCGACCCGGGCTTCTATGCCGAGTACCTGCCCGCCGCTCTTAAAGAGCACGAGGGCATCAAGGTCAAATATATCCTGCTCACTCACGGGCATTTTGACCATATCATGGGCGTTTACGGCCTCAAAGAGGCGACGGGCGCCGAGGTCTGCATCCACGAGAAGGACGCCGAATGCCTTTATAATGACGAGCGCAGCCTTGCAAGGGGCGCAATGCCCATGGCGCAGCAGCCCGTCCATGCCGATGTGCTGCTGAAGGACGGCGATGAGCTGAGGCTCGGCGATACCGTCATCAGAGTGATGCACACCCCCGGTCACACGCCCGGCAGCGTCTGCTACCTCTTTGTGAACGACCGTGTAATGTTCAGCGGCGACACGCTGTTTTGCAGGACGGTCGGCAGGACGGATCTGCTCGGCGGCAGTGCGGAGGATATGCAGTCCTCAATACGCCGAATCATCGCCCTTGACGGCGATTACAGGGTCTATCCCGGTCATAACCGTGAGACCACGCTCGACTCCGAAAGGGTCAGCAATCACTGGATACGAAGGATGAATAAGAATTGATACTCAGGATCTTCGGTCACGATTTTCATTATGAATGCGAGAATCTTTGCAGGGTCTATTACCCGAATGAGAAGATAGAAATAAAATACGACGGCAGCGGCGAAGACCCTCTGACCGTTGAGACGCGCCTTTTCCCCGAGGACGGGGGAGCGAGGGTCGAGGTGATAACCTCGATAAACGGCAGCGTGCGCTCGGCGGGCGACAAAGTCACGGCGCCCGAGGATGAGCTGCGTGACAAATGCGAGCTGCGTATAGCTCAGCTCATGTTTGAGCTGCTGTCCGCCGAGACGGGCTATACGCCGCCGTGGGGAGTGCTCACGGGAGTCCGCCCCTCAAAGCTCATGCTGCGCCTGACCGCTCAGCTCGGCGAGCAGGGTGCTATGGATTATTTCACCAAAGGGCTGCTCGTCAGCCCCGAGAAGGCTCGCCTTGCCGCCACGGTGGCGAAGGCGGAGGAGCAGATAGTCGCCTCATCAAGGCCGAATTCCTTCAGCCTCTATGTCTCGATCCCGTTTTGCCCCACAAGGTGCAGCTATTGCTCCTTTGTGTCGCACTCGATAACCAATTCAAATGCCCGCAAGCTGCTGCCGGAGTATCTCGAGAAGCTCTCCGACGAGCTGGGTGAGCTCGGCGGCATCGCGCGCGAGCTTGGCTTGAGGCTTGAGAGCGTTTATTTCGGTGGAGGCACCCCAGGTGTGCTCGAAGCGCCGCAGCTTGACCGGCTGCTTTGCTCGGTCGAGAGCAGCTTCGACCTCTCAACGCTCAGGGAATACACCGTCGAGATAGGCCGGCCCGACACCGTCACCCCCGAGAAGCTCAGGGCGCTCAGAATACATAACGTCGGCAGGATAAGCATTAACCCGCAGACCTTCAACCAAAAAACACTGGAGCTTATCGGCAGAAATCACACCGTCGAGCAGGCGGTGAAGGCTTATCAGCTCGCCAAATCCTACGATTTCGACTGCATCAATATGGATCTGATAGCGGGTCTGCCCGGCGAAAGCTATGAGGATTTCACCGCGAGCGTTGACACCGCCGTGGCGCTCTCGCCCGAGAATATCACGGTGCATACCCTTGCTCTCAAGCGCTCGTCGGAGCTTAATGCCTCCGGCGCGGGAGTTTCGGACGGCAACGAAGCAAAAAAAATGCTCGAATATGCGCGGAAACAGCTTGACTGCAGTGGATATTCCCCCTATTATATGTATAGACAGAGCAAGTGCGTCGGCAATCTTGAGAATGTCGGCTGGTGCAGGAGCGGCACAGAGGGGCTTTACAATGTCTTTATGATGGAGGAGTGCCACACCGTGCTTGCCGCGGGGGCGGGCGGAGTTACCAAGCTCTGCGAGCCGGGCGGCACCAAGGTCGAGCGTATATTTAATTATAAATATCCTTATGAATATATATCGGGCTTCGATAAAATAACGGAGCGAAAAAACGGAATAAAGAGCTTTTATCTGTCATACTAAGTTTTATGAGGGTGATGAAAGCATGAATTCAAAGTGGACCTATTCCGATATCAACAATATGGCGCTTGCGCCGCAGGAGTTCGTTGATTCCTGCGCGGAGCGTTACCGCAGCCGTGTGAAAGAGGCGGCGGAGATTGTTTTTAATGACATAGACAAAAAGATAGTTATGCTTGCGGGGCCGTCGTCCTCGGGCAAGACCACCACAGCCTCGCTCATATCGGCTCAGATAGAACGTATGGGCGGCAGGGCTTATTCCGTCTCGCTCGATGATTTCTATCGCTCCCATGACGAGCCGTACCCGCTCAATGACAAGGGCGAGCCGGATTATGAGAGCGTCGAGGCGCTGGATATCCCGCTGCTGCGGCGCTGCCTCGGCGAGCTGGCGACTCAGAGCGAGAGCGATCTGCCCGTGTTTGATTTCGCAAGCGGGGTCAAGCGCGACGGTGCGAAGCATATAGCCCTTGACGATAACGACATAATCGTTATCGAGGGGCTGCACGCGCTCAATCCGATAATTACAGACGAGCTGCCCGAGGACAGCTTATATAAGATATATGTCAGCGTGTCGTCAAGGGTCTATGAGGATGACGGCAGTGTGCTGCTCTCGAAGCGTGAGCTGCGGTTTATCCGCCGCACGGTGAGAGATCATCTCTTCCGCTCAATGCCCGTCGAGCGCACCTTCGGCATATGGAGCGGCGTCAAAAGAGGGGAGGACAGATTCCTCTTCCCGTTTGAGGAGCTGGCGGATGTGAGGATAGATTCCTTTCACCCCTGCGAGCCGTGTCTTATGGCTCAGACAGCCTGCGAGCTTTTCTCGGCGGCGCAGGCGCCCGAATTTCGTGAGAAAGCGGCATTGCTTATCAATAAGCTGAAGCTGTTTAAGAATATAGATACTTCTTTGCTCCCGTCGGATTCGCTCCTGCGGGAATTTACAGGATGAAGGAGAGTGAGCCTATTGGCTTCCCAGAAAAAGCAGTCGGTCCTTAACGGAGCGGTGATACTCATGGTCGCCGTCGTCTCCGTCAAGGTCATCGGCGCATTGTTTAAAATGCCGCTGACGGATATGCTCGGCACGGTCGGCAGAGGTTATTTCCAGTCGGCATACGAGATATATACCCCGATATTCGCAATCTCAATGGCGGGTCTGCCCGTCGCAGTCTCCCGAATGGTCGCGGAGAATGTGGCGCTAAGCAAATACCGTGACGCGCGAGCGGTTTTCAACGTATCAAAGCGAATCTTCCTCATCGTCGGCACGGTCGGCACGCTGATAATCTTCATCGTCGCCTACCCCTACGCCTATTTTGTAGCGGGTCTCAAGAGCATCCCCGCTATCCTCTGCGTTGCCCCGTCGGTGCTTTTCTGCTGCTATATGTCGGCTTACAGAGGCTACTATGAGGGCCTCAGGAATATGACCCCCACCGCGATATCCCAGGTCATTGAGGCTCTGGGCAAGCTCGTGATCGGCCTGCTGCTTGCCAAGACCGTTATGTCCGTCGGCGCAAGCCAGTACGCCAAGGGTATGGCTGCCTCGGGCAATGTCAGCGCCACCGTATTCGGCAATCAGGTCACGAGCCTCACCGAGGCAAACAGCGTGATAGTCCCGTGGGCTGCCGCGGGCGCGGTGCTCGGCGTTACCGTCGGCTCGATAGCCAGCCTGCTTTTCCTTATGGTGTGCCATAAGATAAAGGGCGACGGCTTCGAGAGAGTGCAGCTTGTCAATTCGCCGAAGCCCCCCAAGGGCGAGGTCATCGCAAAGGAAATGATAAAGATAGCCATCCCCATGGTTATCAGCGCTCTTATACTTAATATAACCAATCTTATAGATACCGTCACCATTCAGGCGAGGCTCAGGACTGCGCTTGATAAGGATTTCAACACTGTCATTCAGATGCACTCCGATGCGATAAACGAAGCGGTCAGGCTCTCAAGGCTCGACCTCTCCGACGTCGGCGAGGTCGTCAAGTATTTCTGGGGCGCTTACGGCTCGGCTCTTGACTTCAAGAATCTCGTGCCCACCATAACCATCCAGCTCGGCGTGAGCGCATTGCCCGCCCTCGCCGCCGCATGGGTCGTTAAGAATAAAAAGGCTACCCGCTCTACCATTGAGACAGTCCTGAGAGTCGGTATGCTCATCGCGCTGCCCGCAGGCATCGGTATGGCGTCGCTTGCGACCCCCATTCTGACTATCCTCTACGGCAGAGGCTCCAGCTCAGACGCTATCTCGGTTATCGCCCCGATAATGGCGGCTTACGGCTTTGCCACAGGCATAATCGCCATATCCACCCCGACCACCAATATGCTCCAGGCTATCGGCAGGGCGGATATCCCCGTCAAATCCGTCGTTGTTGCTTCTGTCTGTAAGATTCTTTGCAATTTCATCCTTGTTGGTAATCCCAAGCTCAATATCTACGGCGCTGTCGTCGGCACGATACTCTTCTACGTCATAATCGTCACCTGCAACATGGCGTTGCTGCTCAGGATATCCAAGGTGCATGTGCGCTGGTCGTCGGTATTCCTCAAGCCCTTTATCTGCGCCGCCCTTTGCGGCGTGACCGCATACGCGACGAACGGCCTGCTCAACCGCATTTTCCCCGCCGACACCTCCAAGAGCATTCTCAATATGGGCACGATTTCGGCGCTCATAGCCATCGCTCTGGCTGCTATTGTCTACCTGATTTCCCTTCTTTTGATAAAAGGAATAGCAAAAGAAGACATTTCTGTCATTCCCAAGGGAGAAAAAATTGCAAAAGTGCTTGAAAAATACGGACTTTTAGGTTAAAATACTAATTAGTCGTTTCTCGGAGGTAAAAAATGCAGGATTTTCAGTTTAAGGATAAATATGACGCTTATGACCTTGTGAAGATCATGCAGCTTCTCCGCGCACCCGGCGGATGCCCGTGGGATGCCGAGCAGACCCACCAAAGCATCAAGAAAAATCTCATAGAGGAGACCTACGAGGTCATCGAGGCTATAAATAAGGACGACAAGGCTCTCATGTGTGAGGAGCTGGGGGATCTGCTCATGCAGGTCGTGTTCCACGCTCTTATGGAGCAGGAGAGCGGCGTGTTTGATTTTGACGATGTGGCGGACGGCGTTTGCAAGAAGCTCATCGAGCGTCACCCCCATGTGTTCGGCGAAGTCAGCGTCAGCGGCGTTGATGACGTGCTCACAAATTGGGATGCCATCAAGCGCAAATCAAAGGGTCAAAAGACCACGACCGAGTCCATGCTCAGCGTGCCCCGCGAGCTGCCCGCTCTTATGAGAGCGACCAAGCTGCAAAAGAAAGCGGCGGATGTCGGCTTCGACTGGAGTGATGTCTCCGGCGCGCTCGACAAGGTGGACGAGGAGGCTGCGGAGCTCAGAGCCGCAGTCGCAAATCAAGATAAAGAGAATATCGCCGAGGAGCTGGGCGACCTGCTCTTCTCAGCGGTGAATGTGTCGAGGTTTGTCAAGGTCGACGCCGAGGAAGCCCTTACCGCAGCGAGCGATAAATTCCTCTTGAGATTCACCGAGGTCGAGCGTATGGCTGCCGAGAGAGGCATTGATATGAAGACCGCCGGTATCGAAACTCTTGACCGCCTCTGGGACGAGGCAAAATTGCAAAAGTAAATATGAATACCTCGTGTATTTCATAAATAGAATTTAAAAGATTGGAGTAAAACAAATGAACAAGTCAGATCTTGTAAACGCAATCGCAAAGAATGAAGGTATTGAGAAGAAGTGCGCCGAGAAGGCAGTTAATGCTGTTTTTGCAGCAGTTGCTGACGCTCTTGCAGCAGGTGAGAAGGTTCAGCTCGTAGGTTTCGGCACTTTTGAGGTCCGTGAGCGCGCTGAGAAGCAGGCTCGTAACCCCAGAACCGGTGAAGTTATCGCCGTTCCCGCAACCAAGGTTCCCGCTTTCAAGGCAGGCTCCGCTCTCAAGGCTAAGGTTGCTAAATAATTATTGATTTACAGGGGGCTGCTTTCGGCAGCCCCTTATGTTTTACGGAGGGTACGATGAGACTCGACAAATATCTGAAAGTATCAAGGATTATCAAAAGGCGCACCGTCGCCAACGAGGCGTGCGACGCAAAGCATGTGAGCGTCAACGGCAAGCCTGCAAGGGCTTCGTATGACGTGAAGGTCGGCGACGTGATCGAGCTGACCTTCGGCTCCAGCACCAGCCGTTTCGAGGTGCTCAGCGTCACGGAGCACGCCACCAAGGAGAGCGCCGCTCTCATGTTCCGCCAGCTTTAATTAAGAATAAACGAGCCTCCCGAGGCATATCATTTAACAAAAATGAAAGTATTTAACGGGAGGTTTATTTTATGCCTGATGAAAAGAATATGCCCTCGATGCCCCACAATCTCGTGCTTGAGGACAGGCGGCTTCTCACTGTCTCCGGCGTGTCGGATGTCGACAGCTTCGACGAGGAGACCGTGGTCGTGTTTACAGACCTCGGTGAGCTGACGGTGCGAGGCAAGGATCTGCATATCAATCGCCTGAGCGTTGAGGTCGGCGAGCTGACCGTGGAGGGCAGCATCTCCGCCCTTATCTATTCCGAGGAGACTGCCAAGAGCGGCGGATTTTTCAGCAGGGTATTCAGATAAATGGTATATATTCAGGGGATGACCGAGCAGGCGAGGCTGTTTCTGTTCTCGGTCGGCTTCGGCTTCCTGCTCGGGATACTGTATGATGTTTTCCGCACCGTGCGGCTGATGATATCGAATTCGGCGGGCTTCGTGCTGGCAATGGATATCCTGTATTTCTGCGTGTGCGCCTTCTCCAATTTTTGCTTTGTCATGGCGCTCGACGGTGGCAGGGTGAGGGCTTTTATCGCCCTCGGAGAGGCGTTCGGCTGGATGATATATTACATCTCGTTCGGCGCGATCGCCGTCAGGGTCACTTCACTTGCCGTGAGGGCGGTTCACCGCACGGCGGCGGTGATTTTTAAGCCGTTCAGGCGGCTCGGAGCTAAAATTCGGCGTAAACATGAAAAAAATGCCGCTTTTTTGCGAAAAACTTCGATAAAAAACGATAAAAATGCAAAATTTCTCTTGCAAAAGCATAAGAGCATAGTGTATAATGTATTAGGTTATTACAAAAATTGTTTTCTTTTCAAAGATCGAAAGGATTAAGAAACTATGGCAGCTGTTAAAACCCGCACCAGGAAACACAGCGTGATAGTCTGCACCTTTGTATTTGCACTCGTATGTTTTTTCGTGGCTACGCTTTTGAGCCTTTGCTTCAAGGTCTCGGCGCAGAAGAAGATCAACGCCGAGCTTGTGTCACAATATAATCAGCAGCTTGATGAGAATGCCGACCTCGAGGCTTATATCGAGAGCGGCGACGAAGCCGATTACATCGAGCGCATCGCCAGAGAGCAGTATGGCTATGCTAAACCCGAGGAAAGAGTCTATTACGACTCCGCGGTGTCATAAACTGATTTTATCAGTTTCATATATTCAAAACACACGGAAGGATCAGCTTAGTTTATGCAAATCGAAGAAGGAGCAGTTGTCAGCGGCAAGGTTACGGGGCTTACCGATTTCGGAGCATTCGTAGAATTAGAGGGCGGCAAGACGGGTATGATTCATATCTCGGAGGTCGCGCCGAACTATGTCAAGGATATCAGGGAGCATCTCTCTGTCGGGCAGGAGGTCACGTCAAAGGTCATCTCCATCACCCCGCAGGGCAAGATCAGCCTCTCCATCAAGAAGCTCAACGATCAGCCCAAAGAGCAGCAGAGAGAGCGCAGACCGCAGCAGAGGCAGAGGAGCGAAAAGCGCTCCGCACCCCAGGTCTGGAACGGTCAGAAGTCATCCGCACCCACGGGCGAGAAGCAGTCGTTTGAGGATATGATGGCTCGCTTTAAGCAGGTCAGCGACGAAAAGATGACCGATCTTAAGAGAACCGATTCAAAGAGGGGCAGCGTAGGCTACTCCCGCAGAGGTCAGAAATAATGAGCACGGGGGCTAATTGCCTCCGTTTTCTTTTTGTAATAATACAAACGGTTTATCGGGTGATTATATGAGAGAGATCAATGTTTCGCTCGTCGAGCAGGCGGTCGCAGAGCTTTGTATCAGCGCCAATAAGTGCCTGCCGCAGGAGCTTGAGAGCAGGATAGCCGAGTGCGCCGCGTGCGAGGAATGCGGCCTGCCCGGCAGCATAATGCAGACTATCGAGGATAATATCGCCGCCGCCAAGGAGCTGGATATCCCTATTTGTCAGGATACCGGCATGGCGGTCGTCTTTGCCGAGGTGGGGCAGGAAGTGCACTTTGTCGGCGGCAGCTTTGAGGAAGCGGTCAATGCGGGCGTTGCCAAGGGCTACACCGAGGGATATCTTCGCTGCTCGGTCGTTGCCGACCCGCTCAGGCGTGTGAATACCGGCGACAATACCCCCGCCGTGCTGCATACACGCATCGTCCCCGGCAATCGGGTGAAGCTCACCGTTGCGCCCAAGGGCTTCGGCAGCGAAAATATGAGCCGCATCAAGATGTTCACCCCCTCGGCGACGAGAGAGGATATAATCGGCTTCGTCGTTGAAACGGCGAGGGTCGCGGGCAGCAATCCCTGCCCACCGATGGTGCTCGGCGTCGGCATAGGCGGCGATTTTGAGCAGTGTGCTCTGCTTGCGAAGCAGGCTCTTTGCAGGAATGTCGCCGTCAGCAATCCCGATGAATTTTACGCCGCTATGGAGAGTGAAATGCTCGAAAGGGTCAACTCACTCGGCATCGGCCCCCAGGGCTTCGGCGGCAGGACTACGGCGCTCAGCGTAGCCATTGAAGCGAGACCGACTCACATAGCCGGGCTGCCCGTGGCGGTCAATGTCGGCTGCCATGTCACCCGCCATGCGGAGCTGGAGCTGTAATTTGTGAATAGTTTATGCTATTTATAAGAAATTTTTTGAAAAACCCTTTATTTTTTTGTTTATATATGCTATAATGCAAATGAAACAGAGATGTTTCAATAGCAATAAAGGGGATGACTAAATGAAAATCACAATTACAGGGCGCAAGTGCTCACCGAGAGACTCCTTCAGGGAACACGCCGAGAAGAAATTAGCCAAGATAGAGCGATTCTTCGGACCTGATGTTGAGGCCAAGGTAACGGTAACTGTTGAGAAGTCATCGCAGTCGGTCGAGATCACCGTTAATAATAACGGCATGATCTTCAGGGCGCAGGAGAGAGCGGAGAATATGAACGAAGCTCTCGACAAATGCGTTGACACGTTGATCAGGCAGATCCGCAAAAATAAGACAAGAATCGAGAAGAAGCTCAAGACCGGCAGCTTCGACGCTTTCGCCGACGAGGCGGAGAGCGTTCCCGAGGAGAAGGATTACGAGCTCGTCAGGAGCAAGACCGTTATCCTTAAACCCGAGTCAGTCGATGAAGCAATTCTTCAGATGAATCTTGTGGGTCACCAGTTCTATATGTTCCTCAATGAGGAGCACGGCGATATCAGCGTAGTTTACAGGCGCAACGACGGCGGCTACGGGCTTATAACTCCCGAAGTCGAGTAATGCCGCCTTGCTATAAAGTCAGATCTGTCATCGGCGGAAACCGAAATTTCCGGTTCCCGCCTTACTTTGCCCGGCGGATCTCTAATCCTATAAAATTACGGAGTTTTTAAATGAAAATTGATTTTGTAATCCCGTGCCTGCTCGGCATGGAGTCGCTCATTGCGGCGGAGCTGCGCGATTTCGGTGCGGATGATGTTGCCGCCGAGAACGGCCGCGTGCTCTTCAGCGGCGACGAAAATATGATGGCGAGAGTGAATATATGCTCCCGCTTCGCCGAGAGAGTGCAGATACTCGTCGGCACCTTTGAGGCACGGAGCTTCGAGGAGCTGTTTCAGGGCACCCGTTCCCTCGAATGGGAGAAGTGGATAGGCTCGACCGACGCTTTCCCCGTCAAGGGCTATTCGATAAATTCGGCGCTTTTCAGCACCCGTGACTGCCAGGCGATAATCAAAAAGGCGGTCGTCGAGCGGCTCAAGAGCAAGTATCATATCGAGTGGTTTGAGGAGAGCGGCCCCGTCCATCAGATACAGTTCTCGATCATGAAGGATAAGGTCTCGCTGCTTATTGACACCTCGGGCTACGGCCTGCATAAGCGCGGCTACAGGCTCGACGCCAACGACGCGCCTATTAAGGAGACCTTGGCGGCGGCGCTTTGCAGCCTGTCTCACCTCAGACCTTATCATAAATTCTACGACCCGATGTGTGGCTCGGGCACTATCCTCATCGAGGGTGCGCTCATGGCGGCGAATATCGCCCCCGGCGTCAACCGCAGCTTCTCTGCCGAGAGATTCGGCGTTATTCCCCGCAATGTGTGGGAGGAGGAGCGGGAGAGGGCGCGCAGTCTCGTCCGTGAATGCCCCGACTTTGAGGCCTTCGGCTCGGATATCGACCCGAAGAGCGCCGAGATAGCCGCTGTCAATGCCGAGAGGGCAGGGGTCGGCTCGATGATACGCTTCTCCACCGCCGACGTTGCGGATTTCAAGCCGCAGACGGAGCGAGGCACGCTGATATGCAACCCGCCCTACGGCGAGCGCCTGCTCGATATGAGCGAGTGCGAGAAGATATACAGGGCAATGGGCAAGGTCTTTGAGCGCAGGCACGGCTGGTCATACAGCATCATCAGCCCCGACGAGGAGTTCGAGACCGCCTTCGGCAGGAAAGCCGATAAACGCAGGAAGCTTTATAACGGCATGATCAAGTGCCAGTTATTTATGTACTTTAAATAAATAATCAGCTACGAAAGGTTTGTTTTGAAATGAAGCACGTATTCGTTATCAATCCGGCAGCGGGCAAGGGAAAGGCGCTTGGTTTTATAAAGCCCCAAATTGATGAGATCTGTAAGAAGCACGCTCTCGATTACGAAATTTATGTAACCGAGAAGAAGAACGACGGCATCGAATTCGTTGAGCACCGTGCAAAGAGCGGTGAGGAGCTGCGCTTCTATGCCTGCGGCGGAGACGGCACCCTCTATGAGGTTGTCAACGGCGCATACGGCTACAAGAACGCCCAGGTCGCCGTTATCCCTCTCGGCTCGGGCAACGATTTCATCCGCCTTTTCGGCACCAAAGAGGAATTTCTCAATCTCGACAACGTCGTTAACGGCGTGCCCGTTGAATTTGACGTCATTAAGTGCGGTAACGAGATAGCCATCAATCAGTGCTCCATGGGTATGGACGCCGAGGTTTGCGCTATGCAGGGCAAGATAAAGAAGCTGCCGCTCGTCACGGGCGAGGGCGCTTACTACATCGGCTGCCTCTATGCGCTGCTCAAGAAATTCCGCAACCACTTTACCGTGCAGATAGACGACGGTGAGAAGATAACTCAGGACTGCCTCTTCTGCTTCGCGGGCAATTCCCGCTGGTACGGCGGCGGATTCATGGCGGGGCCCAAGGCTTACCCCGATGACGGTCTGCTCGATTTCATCATCGTTGAGAGTAAGCTCAGCCGCCTGAAGCTGGCGACTCTGCTCAATAAATATAAGCGCGGCGAGCATCTCGATTGGGATATCACCAATTTCCAAAGAGGCAAGAAGCTCGTTATCCACAGCGACCACCCCGCGGCCGTCAATGTTGACGGCGAGACGAAGTATGTTACCGATACTTCATTTGAAATAGTTGAGAAGGGCATTGTATTCGTAGTGCCCGCCGGTTCGCCGTTCCTCAAGGATAGAGAGAGGCGTTTAGCCGCCGGCGAAATTAAATAAGGAGACTTACACATGAGATTTTGTACGGGCTGCGGCGCTCAGCTTGAAGACGGCGCCAAATTCTGCTCGGTCTGCGGCCAAAAGGTCGAGCCTGCTCAGACACAAGCTCCGCCCGTTGCGGGCGACGGCGGTTTCCAAAGCAAGCTCGACGACGCCGTAAATCAGTTCACCAACACCCCTAACACCACCTCGGAATATTCACCCGAAGATATCAGCAATAACAAGGTCATGTCGTTCCTGTCATACCTGTGGATACTTTTCATAGTTCCGCTCATCGCAGCGCCGAATTCGCCCTATGCCAAGTTCCACGCCAATCAGGGCTTGCTGCTCTTCCTCTTCGACATCATCATTGCAATAGTCGCAATGATACCCGTTGTCGGCTGGATCATCAGCGCAGTCGGCGGCGCATTGGTGCTCATCTTCCGCATCATCGGCATAGTGAATTCACTCAAGGGTGAGGCCAAGGAGCTGCCTCTAATCGGCAAATACAGAATTATAAAGTGAGATTTTAATGAAAAACGCTAATCAGATCAAATTCAATCCGTCGGGCAAACTCATTATAATGCAGGTCAGCGACCCGCAGGATATGAAATATGTCCGCCCCGCCATGGTAAAGATGCTTAACAACGCCTACGATGCGGTGAAGCCCGACCTTGTGCTCTTCACGGGCGACAATATCCTCGGCAATCATCTGCTCGACGCCCGAATCGGCAACCGTCAGATAGCCTCGGGTAAGGAGGCTACCCTCAAGGTGATGCGCGAGTCTATAGACAATATCGCCGCTCCGCTTCAGCGCAGAGGGATTCCCTTTGCCATGATATACGGCAATCACGATGACCGCAACCTTGTCAGCAAGGATGAGCAGGCGGATATTTTCAGGAGCTACTCCTGCTGCTTGCCGATGAATACCGACGACCCCACGGTGGATTGCGACACCTATAATATCCCCGTGCTCGACAGCGAGGGCAAAAAGCAGATATTCAATATCTGGATGCTGGACTGCGCCTGGTATGACAAGGCGCAGGATAAATGCTACGAGCGAATCAAGCCCGAGACGGTCGAATGGTTTAGGCGCACCTCGTCTGCCCTTACCGCCGAGAACGGCGGCAGCCCGATACCGTCGCTGATGTTCCTGCATATTCCTCTGCCCGAGACTCTCGAGCTATTTGAGAAGTGCCCGACAGGGGAGGGAGCGGTGTTTAAGTCGCATGACGGCAGCTATTATCGCTTCAAGCCCGGCTGCGGCAGCGGCAGCCTCGGCGAATTGCCCGCCGTGCTCGAGGACGGCGCGGGTCTGTTTGACGCGGCGCTTGAATGCGGCGGCGTTAAAGCCATCGTCACAGGTCACGACCATGTGAATTGCTTCGAGGGCAGCTATAAAGGCATTGACTTTGTGCAGACCGCCTGCGCTTCGTTCCGCTGCTACGGCAATGAACTGAGAGGCGTTCGCGTCTTTGAGATAAACGAGGTCGACCCCTCCGATTATCTCACATATTCCCTGACTTACAGCGATCTCTGCGGCAGAGGCATCGGCTCAAAGCTCAGATATATCTGGGACGCCGACGGGTCAGGCAAAGAGAAAGCCGCTCTTATTGCTGGTGCGGCGGCAGGCGCAGCGGCGCTCACCGCCTCGGCGATAAAAGCAGTCGGGAAGTTCAGAAAATAACATATTAAATAAACCGGCAGTTCCGAAAGACTGTCAGTTTTGAATTATCAGGCCGATCGAACGGCGGTATTTAGGGGGTAAAACAATGAATAAAAGGGCTTTACGCATTCTATGTATTCTGCTGTGCGCCGTAACAATGCTTTGTTCCTGCGGAAAAGCCGAAGTCGATGATACGACGGTGGATTCCGAAACTGCGACCGATAATGTCGTTGAATACACTAAAAGCCATAAGGGGCTTACTTTGTCAGTGTATGCGCCTGAAAGAGTCGCTCACGGCGAAGAATTCCCCGTCGTCGCAAGAATCACCAATGATTCCGATAAAAGCATAACCTACACCCGTTCGGCTACAGGCGAGAATATGCATTTGGAAATAGAAACGGTGATAACAGACAGTGACGGCAAAGGATTCATAGACTGCGATACCGTAGGAAAGACTTTAATGGAAGCGGCAAGCGGCGGAACGCTCAAGCCGAAGGAGTCTTTTGAGCAGAATATAACTTTCCTGCCAGGGTGGACATCGGACGGGAGCGTGGGGCTGAGCCGAGCGGAGATAACCATGTTTGACTCGGGCTCATATATGGGTAGTGCGACCTTCCGCTGGGATACCGACGACGGCGAGGAAAGCATTTCTCTGGAGTTCCCTGTCACGGTTTATTAAAACAGAATAACTTCTATAGCATTCGATTCTGATTATGAAAATGAGCCTGTCAATTTGACAGGCTCATTTGCTTAGTTATTATTTCTTTGATTTCTTTGCCTTGTTTCCGCTTTTCTCAAGCATTATGAGCATCAGGCACCAGAATGCCGAGAGCAGTATGAAGAGGGCGCATACAAGGATCGCGTTATCCATTGCGAAGGTGATAAGTCCGCCGAAGAAGGGGACGAAGAATTTGACCGTGCCGTAGCAGGTCGCCGAGCTGTAGGTGTTCGTGACCTGATAGCCGCCGGAGATGCCCGCCGTGGTGAGGTCGCAGTCGTTGCTGCCCATCGGGGTGACGGCGGTGATATACTGGATATCGCAGCCTGTCTGACCGTCGGGGGCGGGGACGGCTACGGGCGTATTGGTCTGATATTCGCTTGCGCTGAGCTTCTTTGAGATGATAAGGTCGCCCTTTGACACGCCGAGATCGTCGACGGTCTGATACATCGAGTTGAAGCAATAGCCTGCGAGGTTGGTACCGTTATTGTTGATGAATATTGATATCACGCAGCCGAAAACAAAGGTGAGCACCGTGGCGCAAAGCAGGACTATCGAAATTATGCGGCCCGCGAGGATGCCTTTGCCGCTCTTGCCCTTTTTAGCCTTTGCGGGCTTCTCGACCTCGACCTTGCCGTAGTCGTCCGCACCGAAATCGGGCACGGTGGGCTGGGCGGTCTCGTCGACTGCTCCTATGGGAGCATAGGAGGTGTCGGCGGGGCGGGAGGTGTTCTCGCTCTGACCGAAGGGCTTATAAATCGTCGTATCATCAAACTGATCGGCGGTCTTTTTGAAATATCTGTGCGGTCTTTCGTCGACTGCGGCGGGCTTGTCCTTGCTTATCTCGGGGATAAGGCTGCTCTGCTGCGGCGCGGGAGCGCTCGGCTGCTCGGGCTTGCCGTCTCTCTGCTGCACGAAGTCAAGGTCAAGCTCATCTATGCTTTTAAGTTTAAACTGTTCCATAAAATCAGTCTGCCTTTCGATGATTATTCGGATAATTTTGCCTTGAGAGCCGCATTCTCGGCGCTCAGAGCGGCGCAGAGCCTTGCGATCTTCTCAACGCTCTCCATAGCCGCCGAGTTGTCGGCGGGCGCTGCGGCAGCGACGGTCGCTCCGCTTGCCTTGAGAGCCTTATTCTCCTCGCTCATCTTGCGGCAGATCCTCTTGAGCTTCTCGTTATCTGTCTCATTCTTTTTGGCATATTCAAATACACGCCTGTATTCGGTCTTGAGCGTGTTTATGTATTTCTCGACATCGGCGGTGTTGTAGCCGTTCTCTTCTCTGCGAAACAGATCCTTGTTATCCATGAAAAACCCTCCGTTAAAATAGTGCTGATTGCTTACTTCTAAAATATATCACATATCGCCAAAAAAAACAACAGCTAAAACAAAAATATCCTGTAGTTTTTGACGAAAAAATATTTGCCTGCGCTGTTGACAAAGCGACTTGCTCATGCTATAATGCGAGTGTGATATCACAGATAGCACACATATACAGCCGTAAAGGGGGAATGTCCTTGATAATAATTGATAAGCAGAGCAGGGTGCCCGTCTATGAGCAGATAAAAAATCAAATAATAACCTATATCAGGGTCGGCGTTTACCCGGCGCATTCCAAGCTGCCGTCGATAAGGGCAATATCCGCAGAGACGGCAACAAACGTCAATACGGTCAAGAAGGCGTTTGCGGAGCTGGAGCTGAGCGGAGTTATCTATACCGTGCCCGGCACAGGCAGCTTCGTGAGCGAGAACGCTTTGGAGAGCAGCAGCGTGACCGCCAAGGCGCTGCGGGAGCTGAAGGAGGCGCTCGTCGTGGCAAGATCCGTCGGAGTGACGGAATCCGAAGTTATCGAGCTTGCGAGCTCGGTCTATAAGGAGGATATCTGATGATAGAGATTAGAGAAGTGACCAAAAAATACGGCAAATTCACCGCCGTTGATAAACTCTCGATGACGGTGGATAAAGGCTCGGTCTACGGCCTTGTGGGATATAACGGGGCTGGCAAGACCACTCTGCTCAAGACCGTGGCGGGCATCTATCGCGCGGACGGCGGCTCGGTCACCGTCGACGGCGTTGACGTCTTTGACTCCGCCGATGTCAAGCGCAGGATGTTTTATGTCCCCGACGACCTGTATTTTAACTATAATTCTTCGATCGAGAAGATGGCGAAATTCTATGCGGGGTATTACCCCAAATTCAGCTTTGAGACCCTCGACAAGCTCTGCGGGGTATTCAAGCTCGACAAGACCGCAAGGATCAATTCGTTCTCAAAGGGAATGCAGCGCCAGGCGGCGATGATACTCGGTATGTCCACGCTGCCAGAGATACTGCTGCTTGACGAGAGCTTTGACGGCCTCGACCCAGCAAAGAGAAGCCTTATGAATAATATGCTCATTGAGTATGCGGCGGACAGGGAATGCAGCATTATCGTCTCCTCGCACAATCTGCATGAGCTGACCGACATCTGCGACCATATCGCCCTTATCAACGGCAAGAGGATAGTCCTCGACTGCTCGGTTGACGATATCAGCGCCAGCCGCTGCAAATTCAGGGTGGTATTCGCCGATGAAAAGAGCCGCGAGGACTTCGCCGACTTCGACATCAAGCGATTTGACAAAGACGGCAAGATAGTGACGCTCTCGCTCGGCGGCGACCCTGAGGAGAACGAAAAGAAGCTGAACGCCATGTCGCCGCTGTTGGTTGAGAAATACCCGCTCACGCTTGAAGAGATATTCCTTGAAGAAATGGAGGATACTGATTATGACTTCAAAGAAATATTCGGCTGATACCTTCAGACACACATTTTCACTTTCGTTTATGGCGGCTCTGCCCGTGGCACTAATCAATTTTGTGATACTCTTTATCTGCACCGCGGGCAGCCTGCTTGCGGATGCGCCGAGCGGCGGCAAGGGCAGCGTAACGGTATTTTGGAATTTCCAGCTTGACAGCGAATCCCTGCTGATATTACTGCTTGATGTGTCGCTGCTTATAGGCGGCGTAGCGACGGCGCTGCTGATCTATAAATATATGCTCGGCAAGGCTTCGACCAATGTTTTCTTCAGCGCACCGCAGACAAGGGGTCAGATGTTCCTCGCAAAGTACCTCGCGGGCGTGTGCCTGACAGCCGCCGCGACCTTTTTGCCGATTTTTATTTGCGGACTTATCAATTTGTTTTACTTCGGCAGCCATCACGGGCTTTGGACGGCAGCGTTCTATATCTCGCTCCGCCTTTTTGCGGCGATGATATTTGCGTTCACCGTCACCGCCGCCGTCTGCTGCTCTGTCGGCTCGGTTGCGGAGACGATTGCCTACAGCGCGGCCTTTATGATACTGCCGATAGCTCTCAAAAACACCATTGAGGCCATGATCTGCACCATGCTCTACGGCTCGCCGTATACGAATGTGCTGCTCGGCTCGGTCAATATCTGGTCGGGCTTCGGCGCTGGCGGCTCCGTCAATAAGTCGATAGAGCTTCCGCTCGTCAGCTTTGAGAAGTATCTGCTGCCCTCGATATATTCCGATATCAGTCAGGTCTCATATGCTTCCAACGAAGAAAAATACACTCCCGTATTCCGCTATGTGCTGATCTTCCTTGCCGTGAGCGCTGCCCTTGCAGGCGTTGCGGCGCTGCTCTATAAGAGGCGTAAGGCGGAGAAGGCGGGTTTTCTCGGCGCAAATCAGTTTATGACCAACCTTGCTGTATTCAGCGTTTCGATTTTTGCGGCGAGCTTTATCTCCTCGCTTGCGGGCGGTATGCATTATGAAGCGGGCGCCGCTCTCAAAAATTATCTCATTTTTGTCATTGTGACCGTGCCCGTATTCCTCATCGTTGAGCTTTTTATCCTCAGAAGCTTCAAGCGACTGCTTCAAAAGCTCTGGCAGCTCGGGGTGCAGCTTGGTATCATGGCTCTGGTGGCGCTTGTATTCACGGGCGGTCTCTTCGGCTATTCGTCGAGGCTCCCCGCGGCGGACGAGATAGCCTCGGTCTCCGTCACCACGGGAACGGGCGATATCATCGCAAGACCCATTGGCGGCAGGGCTGACGCCTTCGTTTCCTATGAGGATCGCCTTATCGACAGCGCTCTGCTCTATAATCTCGGCAGCTACTACGGCTCCGTGAACCCCATGTTCACGGGTATTACCGACTCCGCAGATATAGATAATGTGATCAAGGCGCATCGGCTGCTCATAGGCTGCAAGGGTCAAACGGTGACCAAGCAGTCAATGCACGCCGACGACGGCGAAAGACTGCTGCCCGCCAATATCAGGATAAGCTATAAGCTGAAAAACGGTAAGGAGCTTGACAGACAGTATTTTGTCGCAAGCGACGAGGCGCTCAAAACGCTTGCGGAGATAACGCACGGCGATACCTATAAAGAATATGTTGCATCTCTGTTTGACGGCAATGAAATCGTCTCTGAGGACGGAAATGTTACGAACGACTACTATTTTGAGGGCAGGAAAATAGCGATAGCTTCACCCAATCTCACCTCGATGACCCGTGCGGAGGATTACACCGATACGGAGCAGAGACGAGTGCTCTTCGCCGCCGTTGCCGATGATATACGCAATGACCGCCTGCCGCTCGATCTCTCAAGCACAGAAAAACTGCTCGGCTATATCGTATTCAGTATGGATCCCGACGGCGCTGTCGGATATGAAATGGTTGATAAGAAAACAAGCGAGGAGGACTCGCTGCTTAACGGCGGATTCACGGCGATACCCGTTTATGCAAATATGACGAGCACTCTCGCCGTGCTGGAGGAGACCTCGCTTACCGACGCGTTTGAGAGCGTAAAAGAGCCTGTCAGAATGACTGTCTGCCGCTTCACCGCCTACAATTGCTCGGAAACATTTTACTTCGACAACAGCAGTATGCAGATGTTTATGGGTGTGCTCGCGCAAGCACAGGACACGAACGAAGACATCGAAAGCGGAGCGGTGCTTAAACTCCCCGCCGACGCAAAAACCGTGACCGATAAAGCGGTCATAGACCAATATCTCGGGGCGGTGAGGATGAATTACCCGCTCACCTACAGCGGCAGCTACGTCCGCTTCGAGTATGAGGACGGCACGCTGCTCTATGGCTATGTGCCCGACAGACTTCTGAAGAAATAAACAAAAGGGGCTGCGATCCGTCGCAGCCCCAAACTGTTTGCGATTATAATATATATGTAAGGCATAGTTATAGAATAGCCGCCGTCGTTTTCAAGGCCACGGCGGCTATTTTATTTTATACTCACGAAATATTTGAGCTAAGCGTATCAAAGTCTCTCTTTACATGAGGGAAGCGAGGGCAAGTGCATTCTTTCAGCGCATACCGTAGGGGACGGCGTCCTCGACGTCCCGAAAAATAATTGAAATTCAGCATTAAACTGTTGCTTGCTTTTCAACTTAATATCTGTTTCTGACCCGCTCGGCAAAGACGGTGAGGTCTTTTATCTCGAGCGCCGTGCCGTCGTCGAGGACGGCCTTGCCGCTGAGCTTGCCGAATACCTGGTGGGCGTCCTGTGCTATGACGAGGGCGTTGAGGTTGGTGCGGTTATCATAGAGGGGCTTGAAATCCATGTCAAACCTGCCGTCGGAGCTTATGTACTTCCACGGCTGCATGATGTCCTCGGGTATCTCGAAGCGGATCCGATCGAGCTTGTGGCATTTGCCGTCATAGAATATCATGTTTTCACTTGCGGCGGTCGTGTCGCCGAAGCCGTAGCCGATATTGTAGCCGAAGCGCTTGCCGTTCACCGTGCCGTTGCCCGAGCCCCAATACCAGGTGTTGTCGTATGTCCATACGCCTCTGCCCCAGTCGATGGTGCCGTAGTTGCGCTCGGGTGTGAATTCGTAGCTCTTGCCGCCGAAGCGCACATAGCCCGAGGCGGGCATACAGTTGATCTTTTGGTTATAATAGAATGCTTTTTTATCCTGTTGCCACGGGGTGGCGATGACCATGGTGTCGTCGTCCTTGAATTCCTTCAGGAAAAGGTCGAATTCAAGCTCGTCGTGAAGCAGGCATTTTTTATATCTGCCCGTCAGCCGCCTGCCGCCGTCGACGTGGATATAGGCAAGCTCGCAGTTGGCAGAGCGGAAGTAGATATCGCCCTTTGAGCTGTCGGTCGGCATATGCATCGAGCCCATCGGCATCACAAGGGGAGTGATGAAGTCGTATTTCTTGCCCTCGTTGAAGTCGTAGAAGGACGAATTTGCAAGCCCCATATAGCGGTTGTCGGCGATGACGGTGCAGAATGCGTAGCCGTTGTCGTCAACGATTATGTAGTAATCCCACTCCTTTATGCGGAGCTTGTTGGCCTTTACGTCAAACGGGCTGTATTCATAGACAAGGCTGTTTGCCCAACCCGGCTCGTCGACGCAGCCGTCGGGTCTGAGCAGCTTCTTTTTGGTTTCGCACTTATGATTCATGCTTATTCTCCCTTTTCTTTGATTTCAAGGTAAGGCTCGCCCGCCTTTTTCATATATTCCGTCAGCAGCTCGCGCAAATCTGCCCTCACGTCGGCGTATGCGGGGTCGCTGACAAGGTTATTCTTCTCATATGGGTCGCTCTCAAGGTCATAGAGGAAGTCCTCGGTGTAGCTCTCGGCGTAGGCGCAGTCCTTGTTTTTGGCGGTCACGCTGTATTTCCATTTCTTCGTTCTGACCGCTCTGCCTATTTGGCTTTCGGAGATCTGCATGAATACGCTGTCGTGCCCCCTGAGGTCGGTGAGGCTCTTGCCGGCATAGCTCTCGGGCACTTTTACGCCCGCAATGTCAAGTACCGTGGCGGGCAGGTCTATCAGCGATACAAGGTCGCTTACTCTGCCGCCGCCCGTGAAGCCGCCGCCGGTTATGACCAGAGGCACCTTGATGCTCGCCTCGTGGCAGGAGCGCTTGTATTCTGCGTTCCTCGTGCGGAAGTGGCAGCCGTGGTCGGAGGTGTAGATGATAACGGTGTTGTCGTATAATCCTTTATCCTTGAGGGATTTAATCAGTTTGCCGAAGTTGTAGTCGACACGGTTGCAGCAGGCGAGGTAGGCGGGCATTTGAAGCCGCCAGTCGCCGAGAGTGCCCTCAAGATCGCCGGGCACGTCGTAATCCTTGAATGCTTTTTTGGCGCCCTTGGGCGCTTCAAATCTCAGACGGTCATTCTGATGATGCGGCTCAAGCTGAGAGACAAACATAAAGAACGGCTTGTCGTGCGGCTGTTTCTCGATGTATTCGACGGCGTAATCGTTTATCGCGTCGGCTCGGTAGCCCTTGAAGTCAAGGCGTTTGCCGTCGCCGTCAAATATATAGCCGTTGTAGCCGTGAGAGGTGAATTCAAGCACGTCGGCGGCTCTCCAATAGTCATAGCCGCCCCTGCGCTCCTTTGGGGTCGCCTTGGTCTTTAGGTCGTGCTCCTTGTCGGAGGCAAGGTGCCATTTGCCGATATACGCCGTGTCATAGCCCGCCTCGCTCAGATAATTTGCGAGCGTTTTGCGGTCGGTCGGCAGGGCAATATCGTTGCGGTAGCAGCCTGTCTGCGTTGCGTATACGCCGCTTTGCAGGCAGGCGCGCATCGGCCCGCAGACGGGCTGGCAGGTGAAGGCATTCTCAAACACCGTGCCTTCCTCGGCTACGGCGTCGAGATTAGGCGTAACGGGCAGCCTTTGGCCGTAGCAGCCTGCGGTATCCGCCCGCTGCTGATCTGAGAAATAGAATATAATGTTTGGTCGTTTCATATGCACGCCTCCTATATGTTGTCGCTGAATGAACTGCGGAGCTTGTCGATTATGTGGAGCAGCGCCTCCGCCCTCGGGCAGTAGCCGTCGAGCTGATTATAAAGGCTCCTGTATCTCTTGCAGCCCCCGCCGCATACCGAGCGCACTGGGCAGGAGAGGCAGAGCTTGTTCTCCGGCTCGGTGTGCTCAAAGAAGCGACGCAGACCGTCGCATCTCAGAATATCGTCAACGGTAGCTTCGTTAATGTTCAGGCATTCAAATTCGTCAAGACAATAGAAATCGCAGGGGTAGCAGGTGCCGTCAGCTTCGACCACGAGCTGGGCGTTGCAGCGCCCGCTTGCGCCGCATTGCTCGGCTCTGCCTGTTGTGAGCAGCGAGAGGATATTGTCAAAGTCGCGGATATACATCCTGCCGCCGCTGCTTACCTCGGCAAACCAGCGGTTAAACAACCGCTTTTGGAAGCGGGCAAGCTCCCTCGCGCCGAGGCTGTATTCCGTCTTTTCGCCGCTGAGCGGGTCAAGGCAGTATATCGGCTGCACGTCTCTGAAATTATTCTCGATATAGAAGTCAAACAGCTCATTTGCGTCCGTGCCCGCAGTGATGACGGAGAGAATGTTGAAGTCCACCCCGTGCTTTCTCAGCAGTGAGACGCCGTTCATCGCCTTGTCGAACGAGCCGCAGCGGTGGGAGTCGTGCAGCGGCTTTTTGCCGTCTATCGAAACGCCGATAAGGAAGCCGTTTCGCTTGAAGAATTCGCAGAATCCATCGTCTATCAGCGTGCCGTTGGTCTGGAGCGAGAAGCGAAGGGTGCTGCCGTCGGTCTTCAAATCCTGTGCCGCCGCGACGAAATCCTCAAAGAAGCGAAGCCCCGCAAGCAGAGGTTCGCCGCCCTGAAACATAAATGATATCACGGAGCCGCTGCCGCAGAAGTCAAATACTTTTTTTATCAGATTTCTTGCCGTGTCAATGCTCATGAAGCCCTTGCCGCAGCCGCTGCGGGCGCTTGCCTCGTCGCAGTAGAAGCAGTAGCCGCATTTCAGATTGCACGCTGATGAAGCAGGTTTTACCAGAGCGGTCAGTTGCCGCATAAAAGCACCTCTTTTGTCAAACCTAAATCGGGTGATGGATGATGAAAACAGGGGTAGCGAAATACATTATAATTTTCGGGCTGGGGGCGTTTATCTACGGCGCTATCGAGGTGATAGTGCGGGGCTATACCCATTGGACAATGGCGCTCACGGGCGGCGCGGTAATGGCGCTCTTCATGCTGATAAACCGCAGCAGGGATGTCAATATCCTCCTGCGCTGCCTGCTCGGGGCGCTTGTTATCACGAGCCTTGAATTCGCCGTCGGGGCGGTGGTCAACCTCGGGCTCGGCTGGGATGTGTGGGATTACTCGGAGAAGCCGTTTAATATAATGGGTCAGATCTGCCCGCTCTTTACGCTCGGGTGGTTTGCCCTCAGTCTGCCGGGATTTATGCTCTGCACCGCCGTTGAGAAGCGGCTCAGCTCGCGCTGATGTATTTTTTGATGCCTTCGACCGTAGCCTTGGCGAGGGTGTCTCTGTTTTTGGCGTTTTGGAGCACCTGGCACTCGTCCGTGTTGGAGACAAAGCCGTATTCTATCAGCACGGCGGGGCATTCCTCAACTCTTGTCACTCTGAAAGCGTAGAAGTTTGCGCCCCTGCTGACCTTATTCTTGAATGAATCGGGCTTATCGGCGTAGATATCGCTCTTGTACGCCGCAACGATGCTCTGATGCAGAGCCTTTGCAAGCGGCTGTGAATATGCCCTGTAATAATAAGCCGAGGTGCCCATTGCCGATGCCGTGGAGCTTGAGTCGCAGTGAATGGCGATGAACATATCGGGGTCTTGCTTCCTGACCGCCGCATTCCTGTCGGCGTAGCAGACCCATTTGTCGCCCGTGCGGGTCATAACGACCTTTGCGCCCTCCGCTTCAAGCAGAGCCTTGACCTTGGTGGCGATGGAGAGATTGATATTCTTCTCCTGGCCGAAATCGGTTGAGGAAACGGCGCAGCCCGCGCCGCCGTCAATGCCGCCGTGGCCCGGGTCGAGCATGATAGTGTAGCCGCTTAGCGAGGACGAGGGCTTATGCTTAAACGAGAGCACAAGGTTGCCCTTTTCGTTGTATTCGCAGTGGAAGCCGTAGAATTTACCCTTTTGGGCAAGCTCAAGCGAGAGCGTGACGGTGGAGGCGCTCTTGTTGACGCTCCACTTGCCGCCCTTGATAACGGAGTTGACGAACGCCATGTTTTCGCCCGCCGAGGCTGTGTCGCTGAATGTGATCTCAACGCCTGAGCAGTTGAGCGAGGATACGGTAACGCGCCTGTCGTTATATAAGCCGTAGGTCTGCCCGGTCAGCTTGATGTTGAATACAACGCTGCGGTTCATATCAAGCTCAATGACGGTCTTTGAGTCATATGCCTTTGCGCTGACGACCTTGATATTATTCTTCGGCATCACATAGCCGTCAACTATCTTAACATGGGTTATCTTGCCGTTTATGCCGGAAGCAAGCCGCTCCTCACGCAGCAGCGGCACCTTGACGCCCGAGGCAAGGATATAATATGTGTCGTTGTCGTATTTGGCGCTGTTTTTGACATAGTCCGCCGTGCCCTTGAGCAGGGGTGAACAGTCCGGCACGGAATAGGTCGCCGTGGTGTTGCCCGGGTATACCTCAACATAGTCGTCGATTATCTCGCAGATCTTCGCCGTGCCGAGGCCGTAGTTATTTTTGTAGCTGTATCTTTCGAGTGAGTCGCCCTGCGGCGTGTTCGATGAAGCGGCGGGTGTGCTTGAGCTGCCGGGCTCATCTGCGGGGGATGAGGTTTCGCCCGCGTGAGTTGTGCCCGCGGAGGTCGGCTCTTGAGTGGGTGGGTCGGTCTCGGGCGGCACTTCGATAACATTTGCGCTGACGATGACGTTTGCGCCGCTGAGGGATTCGGTCAGCCCTTGATACTTTGCCGTCACCTTGTATTTGCCGAGCTTCTGCACCGAGGAAGTGCCCTCCGGCGTTTTGAGCGAAGCCGTAAAGGAGGTGAAATCGGAATCTGCATCGGGTGCGGAATCCTCCTCCGACTCGGTCTGCACAGCTTTCATCGTGTAGCTCTTGCCGCCGAATTCAACGCTCAGCGAGGCGCTCTTGTGGGCAATCGCCGAGACCTCGACGAGCATACCGCCCGGCACGGTGATATCGTCCGAGGGCGAAACGCTCTTAAGCAGCTTTATCTTGTAGGTCACGGTGTATGTGTAGGTCTTGCCCTTATGTTCAAATTTTATAGTGTTTTTGCCGACTTTCAAAGGGCAGTCGACGGAGAAATCGCCCGTCTTTGCGACGGTCAGCTTCTCGCCGTTGCATTTGAGGTCGTATGCGGGGCTGCTCGTGCCCCTGAATGTGACCGTGGATTGCTCGGTGGTGAACGAAGTCTTGCTGTGATTCGATACGCTGAATTCCTTGTCGAGCAGATAGGTGTCGCGCTTCTTTATGTAGTTCAGCACTACCTCGGCGGCCGTGCTCTTTGCGGATTCGATATCCGAGAGGGGATAGAAAGCCAAAGCGCCGCACATTGACATATCTGCCGAGCGGGAGACGGAGGAAACGGTCTTTTTGGCTTTTTCCGTCGAGAATGAATCCAGCCTCTTGAGGCAATGGCACATCCATACGGATATCGCCTTTTCGTTCCATATGGTCTGAGCGTTCTCAAATATCGAGAATGCCGAGTCGTCGTTGCCGCTCTGCACAACAAAAACAAAATCTATGCTGCCGCCCGATATAAGCTCGTCCAGACCTGAGGAGATGTTGGAGCAGTAGACCGGCTCAACGCCTATCTCTGCGGCGGAGTCGATTGCCGTAATTTTTTCGCACACGGCGGTTACCTTTGAAACGTAATCGCCGAGAGTTTCATCTGCACCCGAGAGTATCACAAAGTCGGCGTTGACCTCCTCGAGGAAGGCCGTTACCGTGTCGCCACCCGAAATGTCGGCGCGCACGCCGGAATAGATGCCCGCGGCCTGTGCCTCGGAGATAAGCGCCTTGACGGCGGCGGAATTATCGCCTTTGAGGTCGAATATCGCCGTGTTGAAGCCGTAGCTGCCGAGCTTTGAGAGGCTCTGCGACGCTTCCTCACCGCAATCCTCTATCAGCGCCGCCACAAGCTGAGCGGGCTTCGCCGTCTTGGGTCTTGCGTTCGCCTGAACGGCGGTCGTCTCATCGGCGGGTGCGCTCGTGGTCGTTTCGTCGGAAAAATGCTTTTTGAGCGATGCAAATTTGCCCGTTGCGGCCATGGTTATCACGAGAGCCGTGATTATCACCGCCACGCAGGCTATTACAACTGCCAAAACCTTGTTTTTCTTCATCTTTCAGTCCCCGTTTAATTCCCGTTGTTTTTAATATATTCCCGAAGCCGTTTCATCTCCTCCGAGCAGCTCTTGCGGCTGATGTCGGAGTAAGAGTAGACGACAAATCCGTCGTAATTCTTGTTCGCCGCGATGCTCTGAGCCTGTCGCAGCATTATGTCGCTGCTCTCGAGCCATTCTTTTGAGCCGCTGCCGGCGTATTTATCCTCCTTGCCGCATTTGTAGGCGGCTATGCCGCACAGCAGGCGCATACCTGAGTGGCGTTTAAGGCCGCCCCACTGAGCGAGCATGGAGTTGAAGTCGCATTTCTCGTGTCTGAAGCCGAAATAGATCTGAGGTATGATGATGTCGGCGTAGCCGCTTGTCGAGAGCCACAGGTCGCAGTCGGCGTAAAGGGTGTTTTTATTTTTATTCCTCTGCGCCGCGGGGCTGATGCTCACCGTCAGCGAGGGGTCGACCGCCTTGACGGCGGAGTAGAGCGAGGAGACAAAGGCATTGACGCTCGATATGCGCCAATCCTTGAGGCTCAGCTTGCCGCCTTTTGCGGTGTATGCGGAGTATTGCTTCTCGTCCACCGATTTGTCGGTCGAGGGGTAAAAGTAATCGTCGATATGTATGCCCGCAATGTCGTATTTGCCGAGGATCTCCTTGACGCCTGATATTATGCGGGCGTGGACTGCGGGGCTTGCGGGGTTATAGTATATCCCGTTCGGCAGGATGCAGACGTCACCGTCGGCGTTGCCGGAGTCAAGGATGAGCTTTGCAGGGTTCTTTGCGCTGAGCAGCGAGGGGTCGTTCTTGTGCGAAACGCGGAAGGGATTTATCCATCCGTGGACCTCAACGCCGTATTTCTTTGCGCTTGAGAGCAGCACGGCGAAGGGGTCGAAGCTGAGCGAGGCGCCCTCTTTGCCCGCTATGTATGATGAATAGGGGTAGATATCGGATTTATAAAATGCGTCGGAGAATGCAACCATGTGGACGAAGGCGGTGTTCAGCCCGAAATCGCTTATCTTTTTGAACATTGCGTCCGTAGCCGCGCGGTATTCCTCGACGGTCTTGCCCGCCGCGCTCGGATGGTCGTAGCAGGATATCCAAACGCCGTATATTTTTTTGCCCGAGGCCGTTTGCGGCTGCTCGGTGGGCTTCGGCGCGGGGGAGGTGGGCTTCACCGCCGTGGTATGCGGCTTGGTCGCGGGTGAAGTGACCCGTGAGCCTACGGTAACTGTGACCGTTGCGGCGGCGCCTGTGGTCGGGACGGCGAAAATTGACGATGCCTCGGTGCCGTCCGCCATGGGAATGTCATACGGCGGCGGCTCCTCGTCTGCGGGGGAGACATATTCATCCGTAACGCTTCCCTGCGGCTCGCTCCCTGTCACCGTCGCCGTGGCGGCGTTCGGATTTTTGGGTTGACATCCGCAGAGCAGAGTGCATATAATAATTGTCAGTAAAATGATCTTTTTCTTCATGTCGTTATCCTCTGAATTAAAAGTATACTGCAAAGGACGGGTAAAAATGCCTCTTTATATCAAACCGATACTGATTTATTTCGCCGTTATCTCGCTTGCGGCGGTCGTGATAACCGTCAAGGATAAGCAAGCCGCAGTCAAGGGCAAATGGCGGGTCCCGGAGGCTACCTTGATGCTTGTAGGCCTCTTCGGCGGGGCGACCGCAATGCTCGTGACGATGAAAGTGATACGCCACAAGACAAATCACATGAAATTCATGGTCGGTCTGCCGCTCGAGATAGCTCTCCAGGCTGCGCTGCTGTGCCTCTGGGTATGGCTGCGGCTGCATTGAAGCTTGATTATGCTTTTGTTTTGACTTTTCTCAGGGCGTTGCTCACGGGCACGCCGATGACTACGCCGACGGCTATCTCAACGAGGGCGTTGATGCCGAATGCTGCGAGAATGTACTTGGTAAGCCCGCCGAAGCTGACCGAGCCCGCACCGACTTCGCTGCTATAGAAAAGATAGATGCCGCCCATTACGAGAACGGTGTTGACAAGGCAGCAGCTGACGGCGGCAAGAGCCGCGGCGAGATTCTTTTTGCCGCTGTGCTTTGAGATGAGCGAGAATACCGCGCCCGCGGCAAGACCTGCAAGCACTCTGGGTATCAGCGACACGAGCGGATTTCTGAAGATTATGCCTTCAAGAGGGGTCGGAGGGGCGAGCAGAGCCTTAATAATGCAGGTGACGCCCCATACTCCGCCGAGTATTGCGCCTCCCTTGGCTCCGAGCACGCAGGCTCCGATAATGACCGGCAGGTGCAGCAGCGTGATACTCAGCGCTCCGTAGCTGATGTATCCGATATACGGCACGAAGGTCATGGCGATGATCAGCGCGCTCAAAAGAGCGAGCTGGGCGATTGTGAGATTTGCTCCCACGGTTGACTTGTTTGACATATATATTCCTCCTTGCTGCTGCCCTCTGAAAATTTTTGGTGAGGTGCAGCGCATATTTGGTAAATATAAGGCTTGTTTACGACCTCAGGCGCACATGTTATCGCTGCGTTTGCGGTCGTTTCTTATCATTTTGACTTTATCGTATACGGTGAAGAGCACGCCTATCCAGATAAGTATGAATGCGATAAGGCGGTTGCGGTCAAGCTCCTCACGGAAGTAAAACAGCCCCATCAGGAATTGCAGCGTGGGGTTTATATACATAAGTATGCCCGAGAAATAGTAGGGTATTTTCTGCACGCCGATGTTAAATAACAGCAGCGGCATGCTCGTCACTATGCCGCAGGCGGGCAGCAGCAGGAATTGCGCCCCGCTGAGTGAGCCTGTGCAGCCCGGCATACGCACCGTGGCGTAAATGACGAATGCGATCGCAAACGGCGTCATCAGCAGCGTCTCGGCGAAGAGCGAGGCGTGCGGGGTCAGGGTGAGCTTCTTTTTGACTGCGCCGTATATCGCAAAAGAGCCTGCGATAAGCAGCGCAAGGGTCGGGAATGTGCGGCTTGCCGCCACCATGTATATCAGCCCTGCGGCTGCGAGAATGAATGTGATCTTTTCGTATTTGCTGGGTTTCTCTTTGAACGCCGTCATTCCGATGAGTGCGACTATCACAGGCTCGATGAAGTAGCCGAGGCTGGCGTCGAGCACATGGGAGCTGTTGACGGCGTAGATATAAACGCCCCAGTTGACCGTCACGAGAGCGCCGCAGGCAAGGCAGAGCAGGAAGGTGCGCTTATCCTTGAACGCGGGAGCTATGTCTTTTAACTTGCCTGTGACCGCCATGTATATCCCCATGAATACCATCGACCAAATAAGGCGCTGAGCGAGGATATATACGGGATTGACGTCCGCAAGCAGATTCCAAAATATCGTCAGCGTGCCCCAAGCGGCATATGCAGCAGCCACGGCGGCTCCGCCCAAAAAACGGGGGCTTGCTTTTTGGCCTTTCATAGGTTTTAACTTCCTTATTTGTTATTCTTATCGTAGAGCACCTTGAGGCCGTAGAGGATCAGCTCGCCGTTATAGATGATGTCTCTCTTGCAGCTTTTTACAAGATCTTTGGCGAGGCCGCCCGTCGCAACGGTGGTCATCACCTTTTCGCCCAGCTCCTCCTCGAGCTTCTCGCAAAGCCCGTCTATCATCGACGCGAAGCCGAATACCGTGCCGGACTGCATAGAGTCTATAGAATTTTTGCCTATCGCCCTTGCGGGGGTCTTGAGGCTGATATTCGGCAGCTGCGAGGTCTTGGCTGAGAGAGCGTCGAGCGAGATGCCGATGCCCGGGGCGATAACGCAGCCGCAGAAGGAGCCGCTCCTGTCAATAACGCTTATCTTGCTCGCCGTGCCGAGGTCTATGACAAGGCAGGGCAGGGGATAGAGCGCCGCCGCGCCTACGCCGCCCGCAAGCAGGTCTGCGCCGAGCTGAGCAGGGTTGTCTATCAGTATATTCATGCCGGTTTTTATCCCCGGGCCGAGCATCATCGGCTTGCAGCCGGTCACACGCCCGACCGCAGCGCTCATCGCCGAGGAAAGCTCGGGCACCACGCTGCTTATCGCCGCCCCGTTGAAGCTCCTGCGGGGTGCTTCATAGAGGCTGAATATCTGCTTGAATTCAATTGCGTATTCGTCGGGTGTCTTTGATCTGTCGGTCGCAATGCGTGAGACAAAGATAAGCTCGTCGCCGTCATATGCGCCGAGGGTTATATTTGTGTTGCCGATATCTATTGCCAAAAACATTTTATCATCCTTCGCTTTGGGGCAAGCCCGAAAATAGTTACTTTCATTATACTCTATCTTCGCCCAAAAAGCAATTATAAAAGCCGTTAAAATTCTCTTGCTTTTGTAAATTATAGTTGTATAATATATTTATGAATTTTCACATGTCGGCACAGGAAAGAGGAAACAGAATGAAATGTACCGTTTGCCCCAGAAACTGCTCGGCGGACAGAGGAAGCGGAGTCGGCTTCTGCGGGGTAGGCAATGAATATGTCGTTGCTAGAGCGGCACCGCATTTTTGGGAGGAGCCGTGTATCAGCGGCGAGAAAGGCTCGGGGACTGTGTTCTTCTCCGGCTGTAATCTGCGCTGCGTTTTTTGCCAGAATTATGAGGTCAGCCGAGCCGCTTGCGGCAGGCAGGTGAGCGAGGAGCAGCTGATGCGTATCTTTGACTCGCTCGTTGAGCAGGGGGTCAATAATATCAACCTCGTCACACCGACCCACTATGCGCCTATGCTGGCGAAAACCCTTGAGAAATATCGCTCGCCCGTGCCGATAGTTTATAATTCCTCGGGCTATGAGAGCGTCGAAACGCTTAAAATGCTCGACGGGCTGGTTGATATCTATCTGCCCGATATCAAGTATTTTGACCCCGCCCCGGCGAAGAAATATTCGGGCGCCGAGGATTATTTTAACTGCGCTTCAAAGGCGGTGCTCGAGATGCAAAGGCAGGTCGGTACGCTCACCCTCGGTGAGGACGGCGTCGCAAAGCGGGGGCTTATCATCCGCCACCTCGTGATGCCGGGCAACGTCTCGCAGGCGATAAAGATATTCACATGGGTCCGCGAAAATCTGCCGCCCGATACATATATCAGCCTTATGCGGCAGTATGTGCCCTACGGCAAGGCGAAGGAGATGCCGCCGATCGACAGACGGCTGACCTCGAGGGAATACGCCATTGCGAAGCAGCGGATACTCGCCCTCGGATTTGAGAACTGCTATTTTCAGGGCAAGGACGCGGCGGAGGAAATATTTATTCCGGATTTTGGGCTTCAGGGTGTTGACCTTTGAGGCTTTTTCTGTTAAATTATATGTATCAATTTTATGATATTTTGTCGGAGGTTAAAGGTATGGCAAAAGGAAAAGGTTTTATTGCGGAATTCAAGAAGTTCATCATGCGCGGCAACGTCATTGACCTTGCGGTCGGCGTTATCATCGGCGGAGCGTTTCAGTCGATAGTCAAGTCGCTGGTCGACGACATCTTTATGCCGATAATCTCGCTCGCCACCAAGGGCATCGATTTCTCGAATTGGTTCATCGCCCTTGACGGCAACAAATACGGCACGCTGGCTCAGGCTCAGGAGGCGGGAGCGGCTGTCATCAGCTACGGCAACTTCATCAGCGCCGTCATCAATTTCATTATCATGGCATTCATCATCTTCCTCTTTGTCAAGGCTATTAATACCCTTGCCGAGAAGACGAAGAAGGCGGAGGAGCCGGCGGCTCCCACCACCAAGAAGTGCCCCTACTGCATGAGCGAGATCGATATCGAGGCTACGAAGTGCCCGCACTGCACATCTTCGCTTGAGGAATAAAAATCGGAGCGCAAACGCCGCAGGGTGATTTGCGCTCATTTTGCTAATTAAACACGGGCAGGAGCGCCTAAAAGGCGTTAAATATACGCAACGCACATCCTTCTTTGTAAATCAAGAAAGGGGTAACGAAATGAAAAAAAGCAAAATTGCGACCCTCGCAGTCACCGCATTCATTACCATTGCGCTGTATATCTATTCGCTCTATTCCGCTTATTGGACATTCAAGAGAGGCAACGTCGGCGAGATAATCCTCTATACGGCGCTGCTTGCCCTGTGCAACGGGGCGATAATGCTGCTCTATACACTGACCGATAAAAAGCGCAGCCACTCGACCGCAAATAAAGTTATAGTTCCGATCGCCGCATTACTGTTCAATGCGGCGGCTTACCCCGCAATAGGCTTCGGCGTGCAGAAGGCTGTTTCGCCCGGCGTTGGCGGAGGAGTGGCGGCGGGCTACGCCTGCATAGCGTTCGGCGTTGCGCTTGCGATATTTTTTAACGGGCTTTCAAGCAGGGGGCACAAGGTCATATCCAAGCTGACCGCGGCGGTCTGCGCCATTTCGCTCATATGCTCGGGTCTCACTGTTACTTACCGTGCAATAGGCGATTACTCGTTCCTCAAGCCTTTCTATGAGATATCAAAGGCCTCGAGCGATATCGGCGGAGTCCCGACAAAGGACGCCGATATTGTTTACGATTTCGCCTATGCTACCGAGAAGGACGTGCGTGACACAGCCCTCGGTAAGGATGAAACCATCGACATAGCTCTTGCCAAAAACGAGTGGGAGGGCTTTCAGGTCGTCTTTGCCACGGCGGCAAAGGATAAGAAAGTCAATGTCTCCGTCACCGATTTCAAAAATTCAAACGGCGACACACTCAAGACCGAGGCTTTCAAAGAGCATTATCTTGAGGTCAAGGGCTTGGGCGACGTCTATAACTGCGAATACCCCGACGCTCTTATCCCCGTGACCCACACGGGCGACAGGGGCGGCGCCGCCGAGCTTCAAAAAGGGCTTCAGCAGGCGTTCTTTATCAGAACAAGAGCCGAGAAGGATTCCTCGGCGGGCGAATATACAGCGACCGTCACGGCCGTTAACGAGAAGGACGAGGTTATACTTGAAAAAGAAATAAAAGCCACCGTTTGGAATTTTACACTGCCCGACGCTCCCGCAAACGAGAGCGCGTTCGGCAACGGCGGCGGTACCTTCTATACCCTCAGCGGGGTCAGGGACGGCGACGATGAAGCCGCCGAGAAGCTCAAGCTGCAAGTATATAATATGCTTCTCGAGAATCGACTTTCTCCTTATAATCTGCCCTACGATATTCTCGATGAGCGCGCCGACGCTTATATGAGCGACCCGAGAGTGACGTCCTTTGTCATTCCCTATCCCGAGGACGACGATCTGCTGGTCGAATACTACACCAAGGTCACGTCAAACCCCGATTGGGCAAAGAAAGGCTACTTTTACCCCATCGACGAGCCGGGAAATGCCGAGGCTTATGCAAAATATACCGAGATAACCGACCGCCTCAGCCGCCTTTGCCCCGGTTACAATATGGTCACGCCGTTCAACACCGATAAGGTCATCATCGACGGCAAGGAGATGTCCTCAGTTCAGCTCCAGGCGGGCAAAAGTTCCGTTCTCTGCGGTCTAAGCAAGGTCGTTAACAGAGGCACCACCCTCGAGGAGATGATGGCGCAGGTCAAGAACGGCAGCCGCGCATGGTGGTATGTATGCTGTTCTCCGGGCGGGGATTACTGTAACTTCTTTGAATTTCTCGACGGCATAAAGCACCGGCTCCTTATGTGGCAGCAGAGGTCGCTTGACATTTCAGGTCTGCTTTATTGGTCGACAACCTATTGCGAGAAGGCAAATCCGTGGGAGAGCACAAAGACATGGGATGACTATAATAGCGCCGGCGACGGTATGCTCATCTATCCCGGCGGCTACATAGGCTTTGACGGCCCGATTGCTTCACTCAGGCTTATGAATATCGCCGACGGTATGGAGGACTATGACTATTTCGCCCTTGCCGAGGCAAAATTCGGCAAGGAGTGGGTCAATGAAAAAATAGCAAGGGTCGTCACCTCGCCGACCGAATATACCTCTGACCATGCGCTCTTTGAGCAGGTGCGCCGTGAGATCGGCGTTGCCCTCGCGGAGGCATAAATATACAAATTCTCACTATGGAGTGTGATAATATGAAACTCGGATTTATCGGCACGGGCAAGCTCGCCTCCGCCATACTCAGGGGTGTCTGCGCCTCGGGCAAGGTCGGGAGCGGCGATATCATCATATATGATATCAATTCCGCTGTCGTTGATTCACTCACGGCGGAGCTCGGAATTAAGGCGGGCTCGTCCGCTGCCGAGGTCGCTTCCTCGGCTGAATATGTGTTTGTCGCCGTGAAGCCAAAGGATATCCCGTCGCTTATCGGCAGCATTGCCGCCGAGGGCAGGGAGCATGACCCCGTATTCATCTCGACCGCCGCAGGCACTCAGCTCTCAAGGCTCAAGGAGCTTTTCGGCTACGACGTCCGCGCGGTCAGGATAATGCCCAATATCAATGCCGCCGTCGGCGAGGCAATGACGGCAGTCTGCCCCGACGAATTTGTCACAAAGGAGCAGGCGGATTTCGTGCTTGGGCTTTGCGGCTGCTTCGGCAGAGCGATAATGCTCGACGAGAAGTATTTCTCGGTGTTTACCGCCGTTGCAGGCTCTGCACCCGCATTCGCCTATCTATTTGCGGATGCTCTTGCCGTGGCGGGCATAAAATACGGTATGACCGCCGCCGAGGCGAGGGAGACTGCGGCTCAAATGCTTTACGGCAGCGCCAAAATGCTGCTTGAAAGTCCGCTCTCCGCCGACGAGCTTATCAAGAATGTCTGCTCGCCCGCGGGCACGACCGTCGAGGGGCTGTGCAGCCTCAAAAAGACGGGCTTCGAGGCGTCAGTTATCACTGCCGTTGAAGAAACCGTCGAAAAGGACAGAAGAATGGCGGCGCAATAATCTTTAAGGAGAAACAAAATGAAAATAATCGCTTTAAGCTCGCTTGAGAAGGTCTTTCACGACGAAGCGCCCTCCGCGCCCGAATATAAGAGCTTCTCAATGCTAAAAAATGAGCGCAGCTCGTTTCAGGCGGCTTTCTGCCCAGAGGGCGGCGGCAAGGTGACCATCACGCTCGGCGGCGATCTTGCAGCGGCGACGAAGGCGTATATCGTGCGTGAGGTGCCCGTCGGGCTGCCCTGCTTTGAGAATGTCGACGACCTGTATCTGCGCAAAACTCCGGGCGACTACCCCGACGTGCTTGAGAGCGCCGACGGCGGATTCAAGGCCGAGGGCGGCAATTGGTACTCCGTCTGGGTCGAGGTCTCGCCGAACGGCGGATATATCGGCTCCTCGGAGCTTACCGTCGGAGTTGAGTGCGGCGAGGAGAGCGGCGAGGCTCGCGTAACGGTCGAGGTCATTGACGCCGAGCTGCCCGAGCAGTCTATCATATGCACCGAGTGGTATCACTCGGACTGTATCTGCAATTATTACGGCATTGAGCCGTTCAGTGACGAATACTGGCGCATAAACGAGAATTTTATGCGTACAGCCGCCATACACGGCATGAACTGCATCCTAACCCCGCTTTTCACCCCTCCGCTCGACACCAAGGTCGGCGGCGAGAGGCGCACCGTGCAGCTCGTCAAGGTGCGTAGGGCAGGCGGCAAATACTACTTTGATTTCACCAATCTTAAAAAGTGGATAGATCTTGCCCAAAGATGCGGCATCCGCTATTTTGAGATGAGCCACTTTTTCACCCAGTGGGGCGCAAAGCACGCCCCCAAGATAGTCGCTATCGACCGCAAGGGCAGGGAGAAGAAGATATTCGGCTGGTCGACCCGCACCTCAAGCAAGGCGTATGACGATTTCCTCAGGCAGTTCGGCTCGGCTCTTGTCAGATTCATCGACGATAACGGCATCCGTGAGCGCTGCTTCTTCCATATATCCGACGAGCCGTCGCTCGCGCATCTCAAGATATATAAGCAGCGTGCAAAGCTCATAAGCGAGATATTCCCGGGCTTCACCGTTATCGACGCTCTATCGAATCTCGAATTCTATGAGACTGGCGCGGTGAAGCAGCCGATACCCTGTGAGAATGAAGCCGACAAGTTCTTCGGCAAGGTGCCCGAGCTTTGGACATATTATTGCTGCGGTCAGGGCAGCGAGTATATGCCGAACCGCTTCATGTCAATGCCCTCGCTCAGAAACAGAGTGCTCGGCATCATCATGTATAAATACGACGTCAAGGGCTTCCTGCAATGGGGCTACAACTTCTACAACACGCAGTATTCTATCAAGAATATCGACCCCTACAAGGTCACTGACGCGGGCGGAGCTTTCCCATCGGGCGACTCGTTCGTTGTTTACCCCGGCAAGGGCGGCGAAGCCGTGCCGAGCCTCAGGCTCAAGGTGTTTTACGACGCTTTTCAGGACGCAGCCGCTCTCAGACTGCTTGAGAGCAAGTTAGGCAGAGAAAAAGTGCTCGAATTCATAGACAAAGATCTCTTCAAGCCCCTCACTTTCAGGGAATACCCGCATGAGAATGACTGGCTGCTTGAAACGAGAGAAAAGATAAACCAAATGATCAAGGAGAACTGATATGCCCATTATTTTTGACAGCGAAAAGCGTATGTTTAAGCTCGATACCGCCACCTCGAGCTACATAATCGAGATATTCAAGGAGAATTACCTTGTCCATCTCTATTACGGCGCAAAGATCCCCGATATGAACGTATCAATGCTTAAATACAACGGCTCTTTTGCTTCGTTCAGTCCGCAGAATATCAATATTGACGACTGCCGATTCTCGCCCGACGTGAATCCCATGGAGTACCCCGGCGAGGGCGCTGGCGATTTCAGATCCTCCGCAGTCGCCGTGCGTAACGCCGACGGCAACGCGGTCACCGATATGCGCTATAAGTCGCATAAGATATACGGCGGCAAGCCCGCCCTCGAGGGTATGCCCTCGCTCCATGTCGATAACGCCGACGACGCGGCGACCCTTGAAATACTTACCGAGGACAGCGTCACGGGCGTGCAGGCGGTGCTCTATTACACCGTGTTTGAGAAGCTCGGCGCAATGGCAAGGCACGTCAGAATAATCAACGCCTCCGACAAGCCCGTTGAGGTCGAGCGCGTGATGAGCTGCTGCGTTGACTTCACCAACCACAATTACGATATGCTCACCCTCTACGGCAAGTGGGGCAAGGAGAGGAGCCTCGCCCGCAGGCCGCTTGAGCACGGCAGACAGCTTGTTTCGAGCAAGAGGGGCTCGTCGGGTCACCATCAGAATCCGTTCGGCGCAATAGTCGGCAGGACCGCTGACGAGGATAAGGGCGAAGCCTACGGCTTCAACCTCATCTACAGCAGCAACTTCCTCTTTGAGGCGGAGGTCGACGGCTTCTCGGGCACGAGAGTAATAATGGGCATCAACCCGGACGGCTTCGGCTGGCACCTCGACCCGGGCGAGCACTTCGAGGCTCCCGAGGCGGTCACCGTCTATACCAACGAGGGTATCGGCGAGATGAGCCGCATATTCCACCGCCTTTACACAAAGCATCTCTTCAATGGCAAGTGGAAGGATATCAAGAGACCGCTGCTTATCAATAACTGGGAAGCCACCGGCATGGAGTTTGACGGCGACACCATAGTTTCTTTTGCAAAGAAAGCCAAGGAGCTGGGCATCGAGATGCTCGTCATGGACGACGGCTGGTTCGGCCACAGGGACGACGACACAAGCTCTCTCGGCGACTGGCAGGTCAACGAGGAAAAGCTCGGCGGCTCGCTCGCTTATCTTATTGAGCGTATCAACGCCCTCGGTATGAAATTCGGCATCTGGTATGAGCCTGAGATGATCTCACGCGACAGCGACCTTTACAGGGCGCATCCCGACTGGTGCATCCATGTGCCCGGCAGAGAGAAATCCATCGCAAGGCATCAGTACGTCCTTGACTTCAGCCGCAAGGATGTCCGCGACTATATCTTCAACGAGATGTATAAGGTGCTCTCGGTCAACAAGGTCGATTATCTCAAGTGGGACTTCAACCGTAATCTCAGCGAGATCGGCTCGGCGGCGCTGCCCCCTGAGAGGCAGAAGGAGGTCGCTCACCGCTTCGTGCTCGGCACATATGAGGTCATGGATCGCCTGACCAAGGCGTTCCCCGATATGCTGCTTGAGAATTGCTCGGGCGGCGGCGGACGCTTCGACCCGGGTATGCTCTATTATTCGCCGCAGATCTGGACGAGCGACAACACCGACCCGCTCGAGAGGCTCAGCATTCAGTTCGGCACTTCGATGTGCTACCCCGCCTCGACCATGGGCGCTCATGTCTCCGCCTCAAAGCGTGCGGGTTATGACACAAAGGCGAATGTCGCTCTTTGGGGCACCTTCGGCTATGAGCTTGACCCCAACCGCTTCACCGAGGAGGAATCCGAGCTTATAAAGGCTCAGGTCGCGGAATATCATAAATACTACGACGTCATTCATTACGGCGAGCTTTACAGGCTCATCAGCCCATTTGAGAACGAATTCAGAGCGGCGTGGATGTTCGTCTCACAGGATAAGGACGAAGCGCTCGTCACAAGCGTTGTTATCAAGCGCCCGGAGGACAGAGGCTTCACCCTGCGTCTTAAAGGACTTGACCCCGCCAAATACTATGTTGACGAGGACGACGGCGAGATATATTCAGGCGCTCTGCTGATGAATGCGGGCATTTGCCTCGACTTCAACGGTGAATGGGACGGCGACAGCTTCAAGAAGCATTTCAAAGCGGTAAAATAATTTAAGCGGTAAATAATCATAATAAATTCTGCATGGAGGTTTATCAAGGTGAAAGAAGAAAATAAAAAGTATGCAAAAGAAGCGTTTGACATCATCAAGCACGCTTCGCAAAAGATCGGTGCGAGGCTGCCGGGCTCCGCGAATGAGAAGAAATACGCCGACTACATGGGCGACAAGCTCCGCGAGATAGGCATCGAGCCTACTCAGGAGGAGTTTGCGGTGTCGCCCCGTGCGTCGATAGGCGGTATTCCCTATGCAGGCTGGTACGGTCTCATAATGAGCGGTCTTGTCTACCTCGCCATCTCGATACCGACTCTTTGGTTCGGCATGGCTCTCTCGGGCATTGCGGTAACTCTTTGGCTCGTCCTCAGCGTGTTCCTTTATAAAACATGGTTCGACATATTTTTTAAGCAGAAGATATCGCAGAATACATACGGCGAGCTGCTGCCCGAGGGCGGCGAATACGACTACACCATAATCCTCTCGGGTCACACCGACACGAGCTGGAACTGGTATCATTCCGAGCATTCGCATAAGTTCAGAAACAGCCCCGCTCTCGGTCTTATCTCCACCTTCGGCAAGGTCGGCTTCGGCGCAATATGCGTGTTCTTCCTTATCGGCACCTCCGTTGCAATGGCGGTCATCTACGGCGCCGCAATGGCGGGCGCTCAGTGGGCGCTCTACACCGTCAACTATGCGGCGAGCTTCCAGGCATTCAAATATGCCCTGCTCTTTATCCCCGCTGTTACGGCTGTCGGCAGCGTATTCGTCATCAAATGGGCGGATCCCGATCACGAGAATGCTTCAAGAGGCGCAATGGATAACGCCACCGGCTGCGCTCTGAGCTACGCCGTCACCAAGTATTTCAAAGAGAATCCCGATAAGATGCCCAAGAATTGCCGTATCATCAACTTCAACTGCGGCTCCGAGGAGGCGGGTCTCAGAGGCTCGCTCGCATTCACAAGGGCTCATAAGGGCGAGGAGATCCTTCAGAACGCATGGAATATCAATATCGACTCCGTTGCCGATAAGGATTATTTTGAGGTCGTTATCAAGGACGACTGGCAGTTTACCCGCTTTGACACCGATCTTGAGAAAATGTTTAAGGATACGTTCAAGGAGGTCGGCGTTGAGAGCAAGACGAATTATTGCATTCATAACCCCGTCGGCGGCTGCGACAGCACCCCGATGACCAGGGCGGGCGTTAAATCCGTCACCTTTGCGGCTCAGAATCCCACCCTTACTTACTATTATCACACTTGGCGCGATACCGCAGACCGCTTCGATGAGGAAACCGTCGGCGACGGCTTTGAGGTCATCCTCGGCGTTATCGAGAGGATCGCCGCCTTCCAGGAGGCGAACGGCTACAACGGCCCGCAGAAGAAATGAGGATAATCAATGGCAGAGAGAAATAAACTGCACACCGGCGAAGTCTATGACCCTAATGACGGCGATGTGATGAGCGAGCAGCTTGGCTACCTCGACCGCCTCTATGACTTCAATATGACCCGCCCGACCGAGCTTGACAAGCGTGAAGCCATGCTCAAGGAGATGTTTGCCGAGATAGGGGAGAATTGCTATATCGAGCCGCCGTTCCACTCGAATTGGGGCGGTCACCACGTCCATTTCGGCAATGCGGTGTATGCGAATTTCAACCTCACCCTCGTCGACGACACGCATATATATGTCGGCGATCATACGATGTTCGGCCCGAATGTAACCGTCGCTACGGCGGGTCACCCAATCATGCCCGAGCTGCGTGAGAAGGCGTTCCAGTATAACGCCCCCGTGCATATCGGTAAAAATTGCTGGCTCGGCGCGGGCACGGTGGTGCTGCCCGGAGTCACGATAGGGGATAATACCGTCATCGGCGCAGGCAGCGTAGTGACAAAGGATATCCCCGCCAACGTCGTCGCCGTCGGCAACCCTTGCCGAGTGATGCGCGAGATCGGCGAGCATGACCGCGAATTCTACTTCCGCGATAAACGCATGGACCCCGAAGTACTTAAAAAAGCATGGGAATAATTCAATAATCATTGCAAAACCTCCGAGGAAGCACATTCCGCGGAGGTTTTTTGCCGCCCGATTCAATATCTGTTGCAAAACTCAAAAATTGTGATAAAATATCTATGGAAAGAGGTGTGTTTATGCAGCTTAGATTTAACCCCGACGGCAAATTCCGCATAATGCAGATAGCCGATATTCAGGATACACAGATAACTTCAAGAGACACCGTTGAATTCATAGCGGCGGCGCTTGACAGAGACAAGCCCGCTCTGGTAGTCTTTACCGGCGATCAGATAAAGGGCTACGGCTTGACCCTCCTGCTCGGCGACAGGGAGGAGAACTTCAAAAAAGCCTTTGCAAATTTTTTAAAGCCCGTTGTTGACCGAGGCATTCCGTTCACCTTCTGCTTCGGCAATCACGACGCGCAGGCTTTCGGGATTTCAAAGGAAAAGCAGTTTGAAATATATAAGAGCTTCCCCGGCTGCCTTGCCGAGAGGGGCGACAGCGGCCTTGAGGGGCTTGCCAATCATAATATTCTCATCAAGGACAGCAAGGGCGAGCGGGATATTTTCAATATTTACCTGATAGATTCGCTATCCACGACGGCGGACGGCAGATGCGCCGCGGTCACAAAGGGTCAGATAGAGTGGTATCAAAAGACGCGTGACGAGCTAAAAGCGAAAAACGGCGATTATGTAAAATCAATTCTTTTCCAGCATATCCCGATGTGCGAGATGTGGGAGCTTTTCAGCGAAGTGCCGAAGAGCCGCAAGCCCCACGCCCAAGGTTTCAGGGAGCATTACGGCAAGTATTATTGGATAAACGAAGAGCGCCTTATCAAAGGCAGCTGCGACTTCGCCTATGAGACCCCGGCCACTCCGAGCGAGAATACGGGCGAATTTGACGCTCTGCGCGAGAAAGGCGACGTCATCGCCGCGTTCTGCGGGCATGACCACAACAACAGCTTTGTCGGCGAATACGAGGGCTTCATCATGGGCTATACCCAGGGCTGCGGCTTCAATGTCTACGGCCCGAGACTCGAGCGCGGAGTGAGGATAATCGACCTTGATGAGCGCGACCTCGGCAAATTCACGACCTACACCACGATGTATAAGGATGTCAAAAGCGCAAAGGATATACACAATAAAGTGAAGTATCTCATCTATTCTTATGCTCCGCCGAGCGTTGAGTCGGTGATGCCTGCTCTCAAAAAAGCGGCTGTCGGCGCAGCGGCGATCGGCGCAGCGGCGGCGGTAATACACTTTTTGAAGAAATAAAATATCACAGCAAAAAAGGCTTGGTGCAAACGCATCAAGCCTTGATTTTTTATTTGGTTGTTTATCAGAAGAGGCCGGTGATCTTGCCGTTCTCGTCGATGTCTATCCTCTCGGCGGCGGGGCGGCGGGGTAGACCCGGCATGGTCATAATATCGCCGGTGAGCACTACGATGAAGCCTGCGCCTGCCGAAATCTTGACATTTTTGACCGTCACGGTGAAGCCCTCGGGTGCGCCGAGCAGGGTCGGGTCGTCGGAGAAGCTGTACTGCGTCTTGGCTATGCAGACGGGCAGGCCGCCGAAGCCGAGCGAGGCGAGTTTATCTATCTGCTTGCGTGCGGCGGGCAGGATATTGATGCCGCTGCCGCCGTAGACCTTCCTGACAACCGCGTCGATCTTCTCTTCAATTGTGCAGTCGAGCGGGTAGCTGAAGCGGAAGTCGCCCTTCTCCTCCTCGCAAAGCCTGACTACTTCGCGGGCGAGCGCTTCGCCGCCTTTGCCGCCCTCCGCCCACACGGTGGAGAGCACTGTATTTACGCCGAGTTCACGGCATTTATCGGTGATGAATTCGATCTCGGCGTCGGTATCGGTTGGGAAACGGTTGACCGCCACGACGCAGGGCAGACCGTAGACATTTTTGATGTTGGAGACATGGCGCAGCAGGTTCGGCAAGCCGTTGCCAAGAGCCGTCAGATCCTCTTTGCCGAGCTCTGTCTTGGCGAGGCCGCCGTGCATCTTGAGCGCCCTGACCGTTGCCACGAGCACCACCGCCGACGGGGTGAGCCCCGCCGCTCTGCACTTGATGTCGAGGAATTTCTCGGCGCCGAGGTCAGCGCCGAAGCCCGCCTCGGTGACAGCGTAGTCGCCGAGCTTCATTGCAAGCTTGGTCGCCGTGACGGAGTTGCAGCCGTGAGCGATATTCGCAAACGGGCCGCCGTGGACAAGGGCAGGTGTGCCCTCGAGGGTCTGTACCAGGTTCGGCTTGAGGGCGTCCTTGAGCAGAGCCGCCATTGCACCCTGAGCCTTGAGATCGGCGCAGGTAACGGGTTTGTCGTCAAAGGTGTAGCCGACGATTATGCGGGCGAGCCGCTCCTTGAGGTCGGTTATGGATTCAGAGAGGCAGAGCACCGCCATTATCTCGCTTGCGACGGTGATGTCAAAGCCGTCCTCACGGGGCACGCCGTTCGCAACGCCGCCGAGACCGTCCGTGATGAAGCGGAGCTGGCGGTCGTTCATGTCAACGCAGCGCTTCCACGTGATGCGGCGCACGTCGATATTCAGCTCGTTGCCCTGCTTGATGTGATTGTCGAGCATTGCGGCGAGCAGGTTGTTTGCGGCGCCTATGGCGTGGAAGTCGCCTGTGAAGTGGAGGTTGATATCCTCCATGGGCACTACCTGGGCGTAGCCGCCGCCCGCAGCGCCGCCCTTGATGCCGAATACCGGGCCGAGCGAAGGCTCACGCAGGGCGACCATCACATTTTTGCCTATACGGCGCATACCGTCGGCGAGGCCGATGGTCGTGGTGGTCTTGCCCTCGCCAGCGGGGGTGGGGGTTATGGCGGTGACGAGTATCAGCTTGCCGTCAGGGTTCTTGTTCTCTTTCATCAGAGAGAGGTCTATCTTCGCCTTGTATTTGCCGTATTGCTCGACGTATTTGTCGTCGATGCCCGCTCTTGCGGCTATCTCGGTTATCGGCTGCATTTCGCAGCGCTGAGCTATCTCGATATCGGTTAAGTATTCCATTGAAGCACCTCTCACTTAAAATATTTAACGGCGGATTCAAACATCTTTATATTATAGTCGCCGGGGACGTTTTTGTAAAGCCCGCAGGCGTATCTTTCGGAGTGACCCATCTTGCCGAATACTCTGCCGTCGGGCGAAGTGATGCCCTCAATGGCGCAGAAGGAGCCGTTCGGGTTGAAGCGGATATCCGACGAGGCGTTGCCGTCAAGGTCAACATACTGAGTGGCTATCTGACCGTTCGCCGCAAGCTGCCGTATCAGCTCGTCGCTTGCGATAAAGCGCCCCTCGCCGTGAGATATGGGTACGCTGTAGATATCGCCCACTTCGGTCTCGGCGAGCCACGGGGATTTGTTGGAGGCAATGCGGGTACGCACTATCTTTGACTGGTGGCGGGCTATCGTGTTGTAGGTCAGGGTCGGGCAGCTTTCGTCAGTGTCGATTATCCTGCCGTAGGGCACAAGGCCGAGCTTGATAAGCGCCTGGAAGCCGTTGCATATGCCGCACATCAGACCGCCTCTGTTATCGAGCAGGTCGGCTACCTCGGCTTTTACGGCCGCGTTGCGGAAGAATGCGGTGATGAATTTGCCGCTGCCGTCAGGCTCGTCGCCGCCCGAGAAGCCGCCGGGGATAAAGACTATCTGAGCCTTTTTCATGCTCTCGGCGAAGCGTTCAACGCTCTCGGCGACCTTGTCGGCGCTGCGGTTGTTGATAACGAATATCTCAGGCTCTGCGCCGGCGTCACGCATTGCCTTGGCGCTGTCGTATTCGCAGTTTGTGCCGGGGAATACGGGGATAAGCACTCTCGGCTTTGCTCTCCTGACAGCGGGTGCTGCACGGTTTTGAGCAGTATATGCGAAATTCTCGGGGTCGGGCTGTGTTGAGCTGATGTTGCAGCGGAAAACGCTCTCGAGCTTATCTTCATAAGCGCCGAGCAGCTTGCCGAGGCTTATTTCCTCGCCGCGGTAAGAGATCTTGCCGTCGCTTGTTATTTCGCCTATCTTGACAGCGCCCTCGATATCCTCAGTGACCTCGAGCAGGAAGCCGCCGTAGCAGTAGCCGAATATAGTGTCAAGCGATATGCCGTCGCTGAATTTGAAGCCGAGCGAATTGCCGAAGCACATCTTCATTACAGCCTCGGCAATGCCGCCGTAGGTCGGGGTGTAGCAGGCAAGCGCCTTGCCGCTCCTGAGCAGCGAGGTGACCTTGCCGTATACGGCGAGCAGCGACGCGGTGTCGGGCAGGTCGTTTTTATTGTATTCGGGGGCGATGAGCACTACCTTGTCGCCCGCCTTTTTGAATTCATTAGCGGTGACGTTTTTGACCTTATCGGTCGTGACGGCGAATGAAACGAGGGTGGGGGGCACGTCGAGCTTTTCAAATGTGCCGCTCATCGAGTCCTTACCGCCTATCGCGGCTATGCCGAGGTCGGTCTGCGCCTTGAATGCGCCCAAAAGCGCGGCGAGGGGCTTGCCCCAGCGTTTCTCATCCTTGCCGAGACGCTCAAAATACTCCTGGAAGGTGAGGTAAACGTCGCTGAATTCGGCGCCCGTTGCAATGAGCTTTGAGACCGACTCGATAACCGCGAGATAAGCGCCGTGATAGGGGCTTTTCTCCGAGATAAAGGGGTTGTAGCCCCACGCCATCAGCGAGCAGTCGTCGGTGTGGCGCTTCTCGACGGAGATCTTTTGCACCATTGCCTGAATGGGCGTGAGCTGATTCCTGCCGCCGAAGGGCATGAGCACCGTGCCTGCGCCTATGGTGGAGTCAAACTGCTCCGCAAGCCCGCGCTTTGAGCAGATGTTGAGGTCGTCGGCGAGGGCAGTATAATTCTCCGCAAATCCGCCGTTTACCTGCCTGCCGTAGGGCTGAGGCTTCTCGGGGGCGGCGGTTATATGCTTCTCCGCGCCGTTGGAGTTTAAGAATTCACGGCTGATATCAACTATGGCCTTACCGTTCCAATTCATAACGAGCCTCGGCTCGGCTTTGACGACGGCTACGGGCACAGCCTGTAAATTTTCGCTGTCGGCAAGGGTCAGAAATCTGTCGACATCTTCGGGGGCGACAACGACCGCCATTCTCTCCTGAGATTCGCTTATTGCAAGCTCCGTGCCGTCAAGACCTTCATATTTTTTGGGCACTGCGTTGAGGTCTATCTCAAGCCCGTCCGCAAGCTCGCCTATGGCGACTGAAACGCCGCCCGCGCCGAAGTCGTTGCAGCGCTTTATCATACGGCAGGCCTCGCCGTTTCTAAAGAGCCTCTGGAGCTTGCGCTCCTCGGGGGCATTGCCCTTCTGCACCTCTGCTCCGCAGGTCTCAAGTGATTTGAGAGTGTGTGATTTTGATGAGCCTGTCGCTCCGCCGCAGCCGTCTCTGCCCGTGCTGCCGCCGAGGAGGATAACGATATCGCCCGGGGCGGGTCTCTCACGGCGGACATTCTCGGCGGGGGCGGCGGCTATGACCGCGCCGATCTCCATGCGCTTTGCGGCGTAGCCGTCGTGATATATTTCGTCAACAATGCCCGTTGCGAGACCTATCTGGTTGCCGTAGGACGAATAGCCGTCCGCAGCGGTGGTCACTATCTTGCGCTGCGGCAGCTTGCCCGGCAGCGTCTCGGAGACCTTTTTGAGCGGGTTCGCTGCGCCTGTGATACGCATTGCGCCGTAGACATAAGAGCGCCCCGAGAGGGGGTCGCGGATAGCGCCGCCGATGCAGGTGGCCGCGCCGCCGAAGGGCTCGATCTCGGTCGGGTGGTTGTGGGTTTCGTTCTTAAATAGCAGCAGCCAATCCTCGTCGCTGCCGTCAACATTGACCTTTATTTTAACAGTGCAGGCGTTTATTTCTTCGGATTCGTCGAGCTTGTCGAGTTTGCCGTGCGCCTTGAGATATTTCACCGCCAAGGTGGCGATATCCATAAGGCATACGGGCTTTGTGCGCCCGAGCTCACGCCTGACTGCCATGTATTCGTCATAGGCGCTTTGGAGCAGCTCATCCTCGAATACCGCGCTGTCAATATGGGTGAGGAACGTGGTATGGCGGCAGTGATCCGACCAATAGGTGTCTATCATCCTGATTTCGGTCATAGTAGGGTCACGGCGCTCCGATTTGAAATAATCCTGGCAGAATTTGATATCGTCCGTATCCATGGCGAGGCCGTAGCGGCTCACAAAATCCGCAAGGCCGTCGCTGTCAAGCGCGGTGAAGCCGTCAAGGGTCGCAACGCCGGAGGGGATATCATACTTTATCTCCAATGTATCGGGCTTCTCGAGGCTTGCTTCACGGGCTTCAACGGGGTTGATGACATATTTCTTTATCGCCTCAAGCTCGGCGGGGGCAACGCTGCCGTAGAGCATATAGACCTTTGCCGTGCGGATGAGCGGGCGGTCGCCCTGCGAGATGAGCTGGATGCACTGCGCCGCGGAATCCGCACGCTGGTCAAACTGACCGGGCAGGTATTCGACGGCGAAGCAGGCCGCGGAGTCATCCTCAAGCTCGGAATAAGTGATATCAAGCTGCGGCTCGGAGAAGACCGTGCCGACCGAGTAATCAAACAGCTCCTCGGTGATATTCTGAGCGTCGTAGCGGTTGATAACGCGCACGTCGGTCACGCTCTTTATCTGCAAAAGCGAGTTGATATCCGAGAGCAGCGCTCTTGCCTCGGCGGCAAGCTCTTTTTTCTTCTCGGTGAATATACGATAGACCATGTTATTTGCCCTCCCTTGCTTTGAGCGCTCTCGTTCCGATATCCTTGCGGTAATATGCGTTTTTGAAGCTGATCTTTTTAACTTTTTCATATGCGGCGGCTATTGCGCCCTCAAGTGTCGGCTCGACAGCCGTAACGCCGAGCACCCGCCCGCCCGCGGTCAGCAGCTTATCGCCGCTGCGCTTTGCGCCCGCGATGTATACGCTGCTTTCAACGGCGGGGTCAATTTCAAGCTCAAACCCGCTCTCGTATTTCTGCGGGTAGCCGCTCGATGCCATAATAACGCAGGCGGCAGAGGCGTTTTTGAATTTTACCTCGGTCTTGCTGAGAGTGCCGTCGGTCACGGCTCGCATCACGGTGAAAAGGTCGCTCTCGAGCAGCGGCAGCACCACTTGGGTCTCCGGGTCGCCGAAGCGGCAGTTGTATTCAATGACCTTGGGGCCGCTCTCGGTCAGCATAAGCCCGAAATAAAGGCAGCCCTTGAAGGTGCGTCCCTCGGCTTTCATCGCCTTTATTGTCGGGATAAATATCTCTTTCATGCATCTCTCGGCGATGTCGGCTGTGTAATACGGATTCGGGGCAACCGTGCCCATACCGCCCGTATTCAGCCCCTTGTCGCCGTCAAGCGCACGCTTGTGATCCATCGAGGATACCATCGGTATCAGCGTTTCTCCGTCGGTAAACGACAGCACCGATACCTCGGAGCCGCTCAAAAATTCTTCTATCACGACTCTTGCGCCGCTCTCACCGAAAACTCTGTCGCTCATCATCGAGCGCACGGCGGCTTTCGCATCTTCGCGGGTCTCGGCTATTATAACGCCCTTGCCGAGCGCAAGCCCGTCCGCCTTGATGACCGTCGGAACGGGCGCAGTCTCAAGATAGGCAAGCGCCGCCGACTCATCGTCAAATACCTCGTATGCGGCGGTGGGAATGCCGTATTTCTTCATCAGATTCTTTGAGAATACCTTGCTGCCCTCGATTATCGCCGCCCTTTTGTCTGGGCCGAAGCAGGGGATGCCCACGGCGGTCAGCTCGTCGACCGCGCCGAGGCAGAGGGGGTCGTCGGGGGCGACAACGGCGTAGTCTATCTTATTCTCAACGGCGAATTTCACCTGAGCGGCTATATCCTTTGCGCCGATATCGACGCAGACCGCGTCGCTCGCAATGCCGCCGTTGCCCGGCAGGGCGTAAAGCTCGGTTATTTCGCTGCTCTCACGCAGCTTTTTGATTATGGCGTGCTCGCGGCCTCCGCCGCCGATTACCATTACTTTCATTTGCAAAACTCCCTATCAGTGATGGAAAAGTCTCATGCCGGTGAATGCCATTGCCATGCCGTATTTGTTGCAGCAGTCGATAACGAGATCGTCGCGGATCGACCCGCCCGGCTCGGCAATGTAGGTGACGCCGCTCTTGCGGGCGCGCTCGATATTGTCGCTGAACGGGAAGAATGCGTCGGAGCCGAGCGACACGCCCGATATGCCTGAGAGATATTCGCGGATATCCTCGTCGGTGAGGGGAGCGGGTCTCTCGGTGAAGTATTTCTGCCAGACTCCGTCGGCGCAGACATCCTCCTCGTTGCGGTTGATGTAGCCGTCTATGATGTTATCGCGGTCGGGGCGCTTGATATCGTCCCTAAACGGGAGTGAGAGCACCTTATCGCACTGGCGCAGGAACCATGTATCCGCCTTTGAGCCTGCGAGGCGGGTGCAGTGAACTCTGGACTGCTGACCCGCGCCGACGCCGATAGCCTGACCGTCGTAGGCGTAGCAGACGGAGTTTGACTGTGTGTATTTAAGAGTGATGAGCGAGATTATAAGGTCACGCTTTGCGCTCTCGGGGATATTCTTATTCTCGGTGACGACATTTGAGAGCAGAGCCTCATCTATTTTGAAGTTATTCCTGCCTTGCTCGAAGGTGATGCCGTAGACCTGCTTGCGCTCGATCTCCTCGGGGATATAATCGGGGTCGATCTCGACTATATTATAGCTGCCCTTGCGCTTTGATTTGAGTATCTCAAGAGCCTCGGGCTCGTAGCCGGGGGCGATGATGCCGTCGGAGACCTCGCGCTTGATAAGCTCGGCGGTCTTGACGTCGCACACGTCCGAGAGAGCGACCCAGTCGCCGAACGAGCACATACGGTCGGTGCCCCTTGCCCTTGCGTAGGCGCAGGCGAGCGGGGAGTCGTCCAGACCCTCGATATCGTCGACGAAGCAGGCTTTTTTGAGCTTATCGCTCAGCGGGATGCCCACTGCGGCGCTCGTGGGGCTGACATGCTTGAACGAGGTGACTGCGGGCAGCCCGAGGGCGGCTTTCAGCTCCTTCACAAGCTGCCAGGAGTTGAAGGCGTCAAGAAAATTGATATAGCCGGGCTTGCCGTTAAGTATTTTTATCGGCAGCTCGGAGCCGTCTGCCATATATATTTTTGCGGGCTTTTGATTGGGGTTGCAGCCGTATTTCAGCTCGAATTCTTTCATTTTTGACCTCCTCAGCGGTTTTTATTTATCAGCTTGTCGGTGTATTCGCCGCTGCCGATATCGGTGTAGCGGACGTAAAGCGAGATCTTGTTCTCTTCATTGAGGCTGCCCCAAAGCTCGGCGGCAAATCCGTCGATATCGTCGGGAATGGCTATGCGTTCGGGCTCGCCGCAGAAGGTGGGCAGCGGGTCGCCGTCGCAGATATAGGTGTGGATGAAGTGGCCGAGCCCCGCCTTTGAGGGGTAAGCGTAGGTGTAGCGGCAGCAGTCCGAGCCGTCGGGGTCAATGCTTTTGAGGATGCTCATCTCGTAGTCGAAGCCGCCGTCTAAATGAAGAATGCCGCTTATCCTCGGGGTGAAATTCGGTGAATCGGGCTCGAAGCAGCGGGTAGCGAGTGCCTCGGAGAAGCTCTTGCCCTCTGCCATCAGGTCACAGACCGTGTCGGTCTGGTCGCCGTTCGTGACCACGAGGTCGCCGCCGCTCTCGCGCACGGCGTTGTAGATTATCAGAGAGGGATCCTCGACCTTTGAGGAGTCAAAAGGCTCGGTTCTGACGGTCGCACCGTCCTTGATAAAGATGCGGTTGCGGCTGTTTTGGCTTCTGCCCATTATGAAATAGGAGGTCACGGCGTATCTGCCGTTTGCCGAGGTGCCGATGATTATGCCTCTGCCTGCGTAGGCGTTGCCCTTGAGCAGATCGGCAGCGGAATCTGTTTTATATATGTTCATCATCTGTTCTCCTTAATACTTTCGCATACTATTTCAGCCGATTTCGGCAGCAGCTCCCATTCGGCGTTCTCCATGACCCGCCTTTGGAGCGTTTCAGGTGTGTCGTTTTCCTTAATATAAACGGCCTTCTGCATTATTATCTTGCCGCCGTCGGGTATTGCGTTGACAAAATGCACGGTGGCTCCCGTGACCTTTACGCCGTAATTCAGCGCTGCCTCATGCACCCGAAGCCCGTAGAAGCCCTTGCCGCAAAACGACGGTATCAGCGAGGGGTGCACATTGATTATCCGCTCGGGGTAGAGCTTCACAAAGTTCTCGCTGAGGATGCACATGAAGCCCGCGAGGATTATAAGCTCTATGCCGTTCTCTTTCAGAGCTTTGAGTATATCGGCTTCAAATTCCTCCTGGCTGCGCCCGCGCTTCTCACAAACGCAGGTCGCTATGCCTGCATCCTCGGCGCGCTTGAGGGCGTAGGCGCTCGGGCTGCTCGATATGACGAGCGTTATCTCGCCGCTGTGAAGCGCTCCGCTGCGCTGAGAGTCAATGAGAGCCTGCAAATTCGTGCCGCCGCCCGATACGAGCACGGCGATGGCGACCCTGCTCATATGAGCACCACCTTGTCGGTCGATTTGATTATTTTGCCCAGGATATAAGCGTCAACGCCGTTTGCCTTCAGCGTTTCAACCGCTTTTTCGGCGTCCTCGGCGGCGACTACGGCGCTCATGCCGACGCCCATATTGAATGTATTATACATATCGCGTTCGGGGATGTCGCCCGCCTTTGCGATAAGGTCGAATATCGGCAGCGTGCGGACATCGGCTTTCTTTATCTCAGCCCCGAGGCCGTCGGGAATGCTGCGGGGGATATTCTCATAGAAGCCGCCGCCCGTGATATGCGAAACGCCCTTGACTTTTACCGCTTCAAAGAGCGCCAGCATGGGCTTCACATATATTTTTGTCGGGGTCAGCAGCGCTTCGCCGAGCGACTTGCCGCAAAGCTCGTCGAGAGGGGAGGTGAGGTCGCAATTCTCGACGTCGAATACCTTGCGAACGAGCGAAAAGCCGTTTGAATGCACGCCGCTTGACGGCAGGGCGATAACCGCGTCGCCCTCGCACATGGATTTGTTATCGGGTATCTTCGTTTTATCGACTATGCCTACGGAGAAGCCCGCAAGGTCATATTCGTCGGCGGGGTAGAAGCCCGGCATCTCGGCGGTCTCGCCGCCTATCAGGGCGGCGCCGCTCTGAACGCAGCCCTCGGCAACGCCCGCAACTATCTGAGCTATCCTCTCGGGCACGTTTTTGCCGCAGGCGATGTAATCAAGGAAGAAAAGGGGCTTCGCGCCGCAGCAGATGATGTCGTTGACGCACATTGCGACGCAGTCGATGCCGACCGTGTCATGCTTATCCATAAGGAATGCGAGCTTGAGCTTGGTGCCGACGCCGTCCGTGCCGCTCACGAGGGTCGGGCGCTCCATGCCGTTTGTGTCAAGCTCAAAAAGCCCGCCGAAGCCGCCGACATCGGAGCAAACTCCGCTTGTCAAAGTTCTTGCAATGTGGCTTTTCATAAGCTCAACGGCCTTGTAACCCGCGGTGATATCAACGCCTACCTCGGCGTAGGACTTTGACTGTGAATTCTTCATGCTTTACTCCTTGTTTTCGGAAATTTTGGTTTCAAAGCGGTTTTTCATCGGCGCCTGCGGTATCTCGGTCGGATACATCCCGTCGAAGCAGGCGGAGCAGTAGCCGCCGCCGTTTATGCCCTTGGCTATCTGCTTGACGCTCTCGATGCTCAGGTAGCCGAGCGAATCAACGCCTATCTTCTTTGCAATCTCGTCCACCGAGTATTTGCAGGCGATGAGATTCTCCCTCGAGTCGATATCCGTGCCGTAGTAGCAGGGGTTGAGGAACGGGGGAGCGGATACCCTCATGTGTATCTCCTTTGCGCCCGCTTCACGCAGGAGCTTCACTATCCTTGCGCTGGTCGTGCCCCTGACTATCGAGTCGTCTATCATAACAACTCTTTTGCCCTTAACGACCTCGGCAATGGGGTTGAGCTTGATTTTGACCTTGTCCTCACGGCTCTTCTGACCCGGAGCTATAAAGGTGCGGCCGATATATTTATTCTTGATGAAGCCTATCTCATAGGGAATGCCCGACTGCTTGGAGTAGCCGAGCGCCGCGTCGAGACCCGAATCCGGCACGCCGATGACGACGTCCGCCTGAACGGGATGCTCGAGGGCGAGAAATGCGCCGGCTCTGAGCCTTGCGGAGTGCACAGAGCAGCCGTCTATGACCGAATCGGGGCGGGCAAAGTAGATATATTCAAACACACAGAGTGCGCCGGGCGCTTTGCCGCAGTGATCCTCAATGGAGCGAACTCCGTTTTTGTCGAACACCACTATCTCGCCGGGTTTAATGTCGCGGATAAATTCTGCTCCCACAGCGTCAAGGGCGCAGCTCTCGGAGGCGACGATGTATCTGCCGTCCTTGGTGATGCCGTAGCACAGGGGGCGAAAGCCGTTCTCATCGCGCACGGCTATCAGCTTCGACGGGGACATGATGACGAGCGAATATGCGCCTTTTATCCTGTCCACCGCGTGATTCACCGCCTGCTCTATCGACGGCGCGGAGAGCCTCTCTTTGGTAATAATGTATGAAATGACCTCGGTGTCGCTGGTCGTGTGGAATATTGAGCCCTCAAGCTCCAGTTCACGGCGCAGCTCGCCCGAATTTATCAGATTGCCGTTGTGGGCGAGTGCCATTTTGCCCTTGATGTGGTTCACCACTATCGGCTGAGCGTTGCTGCGCTCGCTTGAGCCGGTGGTGCCGTAGCGCACATGGCCTATGGCGATGTTGCCCTCGCCGAGACGGTCGATTATATTTGGGGTGAAAACGTCGTTTACAAGCCCCGTGTCTTTATAATCGGTAAAAACACCGTCGTCGTTGACCACTATTCCGCAGGATTCCTGACCCCTGTGCTGCAAGGCGAAGAGGCCGTAATAGGTGGTGCTTGCAACGTCGTTTGTTTCACCCGAAAAAACGCCGAAAACTCCGCATTCTTCTCTCAAATTGCTCATTATATCCTCCGATTCAGTCGCCGAATACTCTCTTCATCATCTCGTTGTAAGCGTCCTCAACTCCGCCCATGTCGCGGCGGAAGCGATCCTTGTCGAGCTTCTCACCCGTGGTTGCGTCCCAGAAGCGGCAGGTGTCGGGCGATATCTCGTCCGCAAGCACTATTTTGCCGTCGGGCAGCCTGCCGAATTCGAGCTTGAAGTCAACGAGCTTCACGTTGAGCGAGAGGAAATATTCCTTGAGAACGTCGTTGACCTTGAAGGCGAGGGCTTTGATTGTCTCGATCTCCTCCTCGGTGGCGAGGCCGAGGGCGAGGGCGTGATATGAATTGATGAGCGGGTCGTGAAGCTCATCGTTTTTGTATGAGAATTCTATCGTGGGCTTTTTGAATACTATGCCCTCCTCAACGCCGTAGCGCTTTGCGAACGAACCTGCGGAGATATTGCGGATTATGACCTCGAGGGGAACTATCGAGACTTTCTTAACTACCGTCTCACGGTCGTTCAATTCCTCCACATAGTGGGTGGGCACTCCGTGCCGCTCCAGCAGACGGCAGAGGTAATTTGACATCCTGTTGTTGATAACGCCTTTGCCCGCGATGGTGCCCTTTTTGAGGCCGTCGAGAGCCGTGGCGTCGTCCTTGTAGGAGACGATAACAAGGTCGGGGTCGTCGGTGGCGAATACTTTCTTTGCCTTGCCTTCATAGAGCTGAACGGTTTTTTCCATTTTGATTACCTCCGTGGTTGATTTATAATGAATTGATTCTTTTTTCTATATCCGAGTCTTTATCGAGGACCTTCTGAGCGTCCGCTTTCCTCTTGGCTTCGAGCTTTGCGGCAAGCCCGTCATCCGAGAGGCTGAGAATTTCAACGCATAATAAAGCGGCATTGACTGCACCGTCTATGGCGACCGTCGCTACGGGAATTCCCGATGGCATTTGTACGGTCGAGAGCAGTGCGTCAATACCGCCTAAATCTCCTGACTTTATGGGTATACCGATAACCGGCAGGGTGGTGTTTGCAGCTATAGCCCCCGCAAGGTGAGCCGCCATGCCGGCTGCCGCAATTATTGCGCCGAAGCCGTTACGGCGCGCGTCGGCGCTGAATTCCTTTGCCTGTTCGGGTGTGCGGTGCGCCGAAAAGACGTGCGCCTCGTAGGGCACCCCGAAGTCATTGAGCGTAGCCGCAGCTTTCCTGACAACGGGCAGGTCGCTGTCGCTTCCCATGATTATTGCTACTTTCTTCATGTTGTCCTCCTTCCGAAAATAAAAAAGGGCACATTTATCCCGATGAAGGATAAATATGCCCAGACGGTCGGCAGCTTCGGCTTCTCGGTCCACGTGGTGCTCCACTAATCCGTCAGTCCCGAAAAGCTATACTTGTTATACTTGAATTATAACATATCGCCTTGCCCGTGTCAAGGAAAATACGGCTGTCGGTAATGATGAAAAATCTGACGATTTTGTCTGAAAATTCGTAGCCGATTGCCAAAAATCACATTTGTGGTTCCAAAAATGCCGCACAATATTGCGCTTTTGTAACATAGCGTTTTTTTCTCTTATTTTGTCATTAAATTGCTTGCCTTTTGCCGCCGAATGGTCTATAATAAACAAGTATTTATCGAGCAATTTCAATAAAAATTATCCTGCTCTTCGTTTTAACTTGTGCATGATGCGTAAACGCGGGGCGGATAACGGACGGGAAGTGAGAAAAATGAAAACGGCTTTGATAATCCTTGCAGCCGTGCTCGGAGTATTCATCCTCCTGCTGTTTTTGATCTGCGGCTTCATATTCAACCAGATAATATGGTATAAACAGATGCCGCTGCCGAAATTTATCGGCAAGCTCGTCGCGGGTAACGAAGCCCCGCAGAGCGATTTCGACAGGGACAGGGACGCCGCGCTGAAAGCGTTTGCGGATTTCCCGATAGAGAAGCTGTCGCTGACCGCCTCGAACGGCGAAACGCTCAGGGGCAGCGTCATAATACCGCCCGTGAGCAACGGCCGACTGCTTATCGCCTGCCACGGAGCGCACAGCTCCGGTGTCGGCGAATTCTGCTTCGATATGCCGTATTTTTACCGTGAGGGCTATACAGTACTTATGCCGGAGCACAGGGGCTGCGGCGAGAGCGACGGCAAGTTCCTCGGCTACGGCACACATGAATCGGCGGATACTCTGCTCTGGCTCGATTATGCAAGGAAGCGCTTCCCGAATCTTAATGTCTATCTGCACGGCGTTTCAATGGGCGGCGCTACCGTGCTTATGATGAGCGACAAGGTGAGCGACCCCGCAGTCAAGGGCATTATCGCCGACTGCTCCTACACGAGCGCATGGGATGAATTCTCATATCAGCTCAAAACCTCGTTTCACCTGCCTAATTTCCCCGTGCTGCATACCTGCGACCTAATCTGCCGCCTGATCTGCGGCTATGATTTCAGGGATGCCTCGCCGCTCAGGGCGGTGAGCAATTCAAAGCTCCCGGTGCTTTTCATTCACGGCGCGGCGGACGACTTTGTGCCGCAATTCATGCAGGAGGAGCTTTACGCCGCCTGCCCGACCCGCAAGGAGAAGCTGACCGTTGCGGGCGCGGTACATGCCCGCAGCTATTATACCGACCCCAAGGCTTATGAAGCGGCGATCGAGAGATTCGTTGCCGAGTGTGAGAATGACCGTATCATTCAGACGTCATAAGCAGGAAGGAGATACTTATGTCAAATAACGAAATGATGAAAGAGAAACGATACGTCGGCGTCAAAGAAACGGTGCTTTACGGCGTTGCGAACGGCGGCCAGGTCATAGGCTACAACATGGTGCGTATGCAGATGACCTTCTTCCTTGTCACCGTTTTCGGCATACCGAGCGAAGCGGTTGCCACTATGATAATGGTAATGGGCTTCTGGGATGCCTTCAATGACCCGATCATGGGAACCGTGGTTGACCGCACCCGCACAAGGCTCGGCAAGCTGCGCCCGTATCTGCTGTTTGTTCCGATCCCGCTCGGCATAGCCACCGTCGTGTTTTTCGGCGGCGCGGAATTCCTCTCGGGCGTGCAGTCCGATGCGGTCAAGATAGTCTATATGTGCCTGACCTATTTCATATGGGAATTCTTCTATACGATAGGTGATATACCATTCTGGGGCTTGTCGGCGGCAATATCCCCGAACCCGGTGGACAGGTCAAATGCCATTGCCTCCGCGCGCTTCCTCTCAAGCATCATCGGCGGCCTTGTGACCCCGATAATCTCGCTTTTCATTGACCTTAGCAACAAGGGCGTCATAGCGCTCAATATGCGCCAGCTCTTCCTTGTCATGGGTATAGTTGCCGGCTCTATCGGTATGGGTCTGTTTTCACTCTCGGGCATATTCTGCCGCGAGCGTGTGGTGCAGAATTCCGACGAGCCAAAGGTGCTCGACTGCTTCAGGTTCCTATTTAAGAATAAGCCGCTCATGCTCATTGTCGGCTCAAGCATTCTCTCAACGATCGAGGGAATAACCGATACATTTGCTCAGTATTTCTATATTTTCTCGCTCGGTGCGGCAAGCTGGGGCACCATAGTCGGCATTCCGGGCGCAGTATCCGGCTTTGCAGCCTACCCGCTTATGCCGCTGATTGAACGCAGGCTGACCTCAAAGCAGATAGTTATCCGCACCTCGCTGCTCAAGGCGGCGGTCGCCACGGTGATTTTCCTTATCGGCTTGAAATTCTACCGCAAGCCGATGGTCATAGTTCCGCTGCTGATGATCCAGGGCTTCGTTTTCAGTGCGATTTCAAGTATTAAAATGGTCGTGCCCACCAAGATGATCGGCGACACTGTCGATTACATGGAATGGAAAACCGGCGAGAGAAACGAGGGCATGGCGTTCTCGCTGCTGACTTTCATCAGCAAGCTGACCGGCTCGCTGTGCACCGCCATTGCGACGCGTATTATGCCCGTTATAGGCCTTGTCACCGTGGAGCTTGCGGATAATTCGCTTCAGCTTGTCGAGAGCGCGACCGTCAATACACGCTTCTGGCTCTGGGCGCTGATAACCATAATCCCGCCCGTAGTGTCGCTGCTCTCACTGATTCCTTATAAATTCTATGACCTCGAGGGCGAGAAGCTCCGCACCATTCAGGAGGAGATGATGGCTCACCGCGAGGAAAAGTCAAGAGCCGTGTCGCAGAATTCGACCTCCGACTGATCAAAAAAGCCAACGCCCGAAAGGAGAAATATAAATGGAGAATAAATGCCCGAAATGCGGCAGGAAGCTCGGAATATTCGACCTCAAGCAGAACTGCCCCGAGTGCGGCTGCAATATAATGTATTACGATATGGAGAAGCGCCTTGAAGAGGACTCAATAAAGGCCGAAGCCGAGTGGGCAAAGCTAAACAGAACCCTCGATAAAATAACTCCGCAGTTCGTCAAGAATATCAAGGCGAAAAAGGCGGCAAAAAACGCCGACGGAGAATAACCGCATATAATAATTCAAGCCCGACCGTAAAACGATCGGGCTTTGCTTTATGCATATTTCTTTGACCAGGCGAGGGGGGAGAAGAGCATGAACATCGGCACAAGTTCAAGTCTGCCGGCAAGCATATCAAACGAGAGAAGCAGCTTGCCAAGCCCCGAGAAGTCCGCAAAGTTGCCTGCGGGCCCGACCGCTTCAAGGCCGGGGCCGACATTGCTCACGCACGAGAGCACGGCGGTGAAGGACGTCACGAGATCCCTGCCTTCAAAGCAGAGCAGCAAGGTAGAGACTGCGATAAGAAACATCTCCGCCGCAAAGTAGACGAAAACGCTCTTGACCACCGATTCGTCCACACTGTGGTGATCGATCTTGACCGATTCGACTCTCCTGGGGTTGGCGGCTTTTCTGACCTCGCGCACGCTTCCCTTGGTGAGGATTATAATACGCGATACCTTGAGGCCGCCGCCGGTCGAGCCGGCACAGGCGCCGCAGAACATCAGCAGCACAATGACCGCCTTTGACAGCACGGGCCACATGTCGAAATTCGTTGTCGAGAAGCCCGTTGTTGTGATTATCGAAGAGACCTGGAAAAATGCGTATCTGAAGGATTCGCCGACGGAATGCTTGGTGAGGATAAGGTCGCCCGCGATTATCAGCGTCGCGCCGCCGATAATGCCGAGATACCATCTGAGCTCCTCATTTTTAACCGCCTGCTTGCCTTGCTTGATAAGGATAAAATAATAGAGATTGAAGTTGACACCGAAGAGCATCATAAACACCGCTATGACCATCTCGGCATAGAGGCTGTTATAGCCCTCGATGCTTTTGTTGAGCACTGCGAAGCCGCCTGTGCCCGCCGTCGCAAAGGAGTTGACTATGCTGTCAAACAGCGGCATTCCGCCGAGGGCGAGCATGACTATCTCAATGAGAGTCATCACGCAATAGATGCCGTAAAGTATCCTTGCCGAGACGCTGAGCTTTGAGACCAGCTTGCCTACCGTTGGGCCGGGCACCTCGGCGCGCATGACGTGCATCGAGGAGCTGTCGGTCTTGGGCATTATGGCGATGACAAAGACAAGGATGCCCATGCCGCCTATCCAGTGGGTGAAGCTGCGCCAGAAGAGCAGGCTCTTCGGCAGCGCCTCCACATTACGCAGGCAGGTGGAGCCTGTGGTGGTGAAGCCCGAGACCGTCTCAAAGAAGGCGTCGAAAAGATTCGGCATATGGCCGCTGAGCACGAACGGCAGAGCCCCGAAAAGCGACATAAGTATCCATGAGAGCGCCACTATAACGTAGCCGTCGCGCGCGTGCAGAGTGCGGCTCTTGGGTTTCGCCGAGAGCGCCGCAAGGCTGCATACGGTCAGGACGGCAATGGTTATCGCGAATGAGAGAAGCGTGCCGTCCCTGTAAATTATCGAGCCGATGGCGGGGAAGATGAGCAGCGCCGCTTCAACGGCAAGTATCCTGCCGATATTGAATGAAATTGCTCTGTAATTCATAATTTAACCGCTCACCGCCGATCACATAAAGATATCGTGCAGATCCTCGATGATCCTGCCCGCCGTGACGACGATAACGCTGTCGTTGGCTTTCATCACATCGTCGCCGCCGGGGAAGATGATCTTGCCGTTGCGGATTATGCAGCCGATGAGCAAGTTCGGCATCAGCTCGAGCTCCTTAAAGGGAATGTTGAGGTAGCCCGCGTCCTCGGGGACTATGAATTCAGCCGCCTCGACCTTGCCGCCGACGAGCTTATACAGGGTCTGTATCTGTGAATTACCCGCCGAATTGTGAAGCGCGCGGACATATCTTGTGACAAGATTACCTGCGACTATCTGCGGTGAAACGACCGTCTCAAGCCCTATATCGTTGAGGATGGAGTATGAGTGGCGGTTGACCTTGGTGATGACCTTATTGACACCCTTTGACTCGGCGTACATGGAGACGATTATATTCTCCTCGTCGATGCCGGTGAGGGCTATGAGGGCGTCCTGACCGTCAATGCACTGCTCCTCGAGGATATCCTGGTCGGTGCCGTCACCGTGTATCACGGTCACATCGTCGAGCATATCGGACATGTGACGGCATCGCTCGTCCTTGAGCTCGATGAGCTTGATATTTCTGCCGGTGTCGGAGAGCAGCTTCGCAAGGTAATAGGCTATCCTGCCGCCGCCGACTATCATAACATTCTTTATCTTTTGCTTATAAACGCCGGTCTGCTTCATAAATGAGGACAGCTCGGCTCTTGTGCCGGTGATGCTGATAACGTCGTCGCAGTGCAGCACAAAATCGCCCGAGGGGATAAATACGCTGTCGTTTCTCTGCACGGCGCAGATGATGACCTTGGCCTTGGTCTTTTTACGTATCTCGTGTATCGGCATATCGCAAAGGGGGTTGTCTGAGTGGATTCTGACCCTTGCGATCTCCACTCTGCCGCCGGCGAACGAATCGAGGTTCGCGGCGGAGGGGAAACGGATTATCCTTGATATTTCGTTGGCGGTCTCGTACTCGGGGTTGACCGTCATGCTGATCCCGAGGTCGTTTCTCAGGAACTGCGACTGACCGGCGTAATCCGGGTTGCGGACTCTGGCAATGGTGTTCTCGGTGCCCATATGCTTCGCAAACAGGCAGCAGAGGATGTTCAGCTCGTCCGAGCCGGTGGCGGCGATAATGAGCTTTGCCTTTGCGGCGCCTGCTTCCTTGAGCACTTCATAGGTAGCGCCGTTGCCGCAAATGCCCATAACGTCGTAGGCGTCCACTGTCGAGGAGACTACGCTGTTGTCGGGGTCGACCACAACGATGTCATGCCCTTCGGTCGAGAGCTGCTTTGTCAGAGTTGAACCGAGCTTGCCGAGACCGACAATGATAATATACATATCGTTTGTATCTGCCTTTCATTTATCATTAACTGTATGTTGCTTAGTGTCAATCGGTATTATAGACAGGTTGGAATTAAAAGTCAAGGAATAATTTTATATTATTTATTGTCCGCCCTTTTCCACTCTTTTTCAAGGAAAAACAGTGGGATGAGGATGACCGCGCCGACTATTGCGGCTGCGAGGAAAATGTGAGAGGAGGGGACGAGCGCAGGCTCGCCGTAGGCGCTGATATAGGTGGTGTCTGAGTAGCGCTCGGTGACCTCTGCGCCGAGCCTCGGGCCGATTATCATCGGCAGCATGACGGCGAATATCATACGCACGCCCTGGAACTGACCGGCCTTATCCTCGGGGGTGAAGTCCCTGATGGCTGCATTGAGCAGTATCATAAGCAGACCGTAGCCGCCGACTGCCAGCATGGCGCAGGCGAGAAACTTGATAAGATGAGAGCCTGCAAAATAGACAGAAGCCAGACCGACGATAAAGAGGACGACCGCCGGGAAGGCAAAGCGAGCCTTGCCGACCTTATCCATGAGCAGTATCGAGGCGAGCACGCCCGCAATGACCGCGAGGATGACTATCGCCGCGATGATGACGGCGGGCACGGTTATTTTTGTCTCAAAGTCTATCTGATGCTCGATATAGATGAAGATGTAGGGGAAGAATACCTGGCTTGCGATGGAGTAAACGCCCATGCAGGCGAGCGAGAGATAGAGGCACTTGTGGCTCTTTATGACGCTCGGCCTGAAGCCGTAGATGAGGTCGGCGAAGAAGTTGCCGTCCGATTTCTGACCGCTGCCGGTATCTTTTATGGTGAATATGCCTATTATGCCGCAGATTATGACGAGTATGCCGAGGCCGAGGAAGCAGGTGGAGTAGTCGGAGGCCTGAGCGTCGTCGCCCGCGATGAAGCCGAATACGCCTGTGACTATCACAAGAGCAAGCACGGGCAGTATGGCGAGCAGACCCTCGGTCTTAGCTCTGTTGGAGGGCACGGTGACGTCGGTTATCCATGCGTTAAAGGCGGAGTCATTGCTGGTCGAGCCCATGAAGGTCATTATGCAGTCCATGACTATGACCGTCGTGACCGTTGCTGAGAGAGCGGCGGCTGAGGAGGGGTCGGCGCCGATGAGCTTGCCGAGATTTTCTCTTGAAATAAATGCAAACGCCATGACCGTTATGCCCCATGCGACATAGCCGGCGCAGATGAATACCTTACGCCTGCCGAGCTTGTCGCTCAGAGTGCCCATGACAAATGTGGTTACGACCGCCACGACTGCGCTCGCCGCGACCATGGTCGAGATATCCTTGGTTGTGCCGCCGAATGAGAAAAGGAAGGTGTTGAAGAAGTTATTCTCCACCGCCCAGGCAACCTGCCCTATGAAGCCGAAAAGTATAATGTTCAGCAATGTGAGCTTGCCGAGCTTTGCGCTTTTTTCCATTTAATTTTTCTCCTTTTATTTGTCTCGTTTTGCTTTAATGATGTATTTCATACCGACCGCAAGAGCCGCCGTGCCCGCTGCGGCGCCGAGAACCTTTGCCGCAATATGCATATTGGTGCTTTGTCTGTCGGATATGCGCTTGAATATCGGACCGAGGCACTCGCATTCAAGACCGAATTCCTTGAAGTGGCGCAGCTCCTGCTCAAATGAGCCGAGGTCGTTTTCGTCAAGGGTCAGCAGCCTTACGCAGCTGCGGCAGCCGTCCGTGTAGGCGCGGAAACCCGCAGTTTTGTGCTGGGCGAGATATATGCCGTCAACATAGCCGCTGAAATCGTTGAGGTGGTCGTGGCCGAAGAACGCGCCGAGCACTCCGCCGACTTTTTTCCATGAGTCAAATTGCCCGTCGTCGATATCGGGGGAGCAGGGACCCTCGCCGAGGTAGCCCTCGCAGCCTTTTTTAAGCATATACCGGTTGCCGCTCTTTGTGTTGAAGCCCTTCGCGGCAAACGGCAGCTCCCAGATGCGGGCTTTGCGGAGCAGCCTGTATTCCTCGGGCACGGGAATGTGCTGGAATACGAACGAGGGCATGGGATTGCCGCCGTTTTGTTCCCTGAGCTTTGCGCTCTCACGCTCAAACCACTCTATCTGATCGGGGTAGACTATATCGTAATCCGACACCGCCTGATCGGGGTAGAGATTGTTTGAATCGATGAACCAAAGGCAGAATTTCGGCGTTTTGCCGTCGCTTGAGTAGATAAGCTCCTTGTAATCCGCCTTGCCGTGAGAGCCGTCGGATTCGTTTCGCATGATGCAGCCGATTTCATTGTATGCCTTTACCACGGCATCGTCGCAGCCCGGGTCGTGCTCATGATTGCCGAATATGACCGCCACTGGTATGTTTCGGTCAAACATCGGCTTGCATACGGCGGTTGCCATAGCCTTGAATTTTTCGGGCTCCTCGTCGCAGCCGTGAGTGCTGCAAACATCGCCGAGCAGCACGCAGAGGTCGGGCGAATACCTGTCGAGCGAGGCGTTCATCAGCTTCTGCATATCCCTGAATTTCGGGCTTTCGGCGTAATCGTAACTCTCATGCAGATCGCCGAAGAGCAGTATCCTGAATTTGCCGTTTTCATTAAACTTCAGTTTCATATAAAGCCTCAATTCGTTAAAGTCACTATATTCTACCATAATGCATGGCGATTTGCAATGCGTTATGACGATTTTTATTGACAAAAGCGTCTTTATAAGGTAAAGTTAAGACAGAAAACCGAAAGGATGAAGAAAATGAAAAAGGTAATCGCTCTGCTCCTTGCAATGCTTACCCTCGTTTCCTTGCTTACGCCCGCCGCCTTTGCCGCGACCGATAAATGTGCCTGCGGCGAAGACCCTGTGATTTATGTCGGTCCTCTCGGCAACACCGATATCTATGAATACCCCGATATGCCCCGTGAAAGGGTGCTTTTCAGACCAAAGACCGAGACCGTCCTCGGTATCGTCAGGGATATTCTGCCACCGCTTGCGGCTCTGCCCCTGACCCGCGACTATGACCGTTTCGGCGATGCACTTATCGACTCCGTTTATGAGGCTATGGGCGCAATGGCCCTCGACGGCGACGGCAACTCCGCACCGAATGTCTCCGTCAAGCTCGAGCTGCCGACCGAGACCGACCACGGCATGAACAAGAGCTATTATTTCCACTACGATTGGCGGCTCGACCCCGTTGAGATAGCAGCTCAGCTCAAGGGTTTTGTCGCTCATGTCAAGAAGCTGACCCGCCACGACAGGGTGAATTTCAGAGCTTCCTCGATGGGCGGCGTTGTGACCCTTGCCTACTTCAACGAATACGGCTATTCCGATGTGAACGCCTGCATTTTCCAGTGCTGCCCGCTGCTCGGCACGGCGGTTGCGGGCGACCTGCTCTCACGCAAGCTGAAGCTCGACTCAAGAGCGCTGCTTGACTACGGCACTGGAGCTTATCAGCCTGTCGATTTTGAGAGCACGCTGCTCTATTTTCTCTTTAATTTCCTCTATTACAGCGGCGCCGTTGACGCCGTGCTCGCCTTCGGCGACAAGCTGCTCGACGAGCTGCAGACCAAGGTCTTTGACGAGCTTATGACCCCTGTTTTCGGCACTCTGCTCGGGCTTTGGGCGTTCGTGCCCGACGCAAGCTATGAGCAGGCGAAAAAGATAAACCTTGATGAGAATACGCAAAAAGGGCTTATCGCTAAGGCGGATTACTATCACTACCGCATCCAGTGCAGAGCTGATGAGATACTCAAGGGCGCGCTGAATTCGGGTATGCGTGTGATGATAGTTGCGGGCTATGATATCCAGCGCACTCCGCTTGTGGAGTCCATGGATAACGACAGCGACGGCACGGTGGACACCATGTACGCCTCTGCCGGCGCAACCGTTGCTCTGAGAGGGGAGACCCTCGGTGACGGATATAAGCAGAAGGTCGACTGCGGCCATAATCATCTCTCGCCCGACGGCAGGATAGACGCCTCCACCTGCATATTGCCCGAGAACACATGGTTCATCAAGGGTATGCTCCATGCCAACTGCCACGACGGCATTATGAAGATGTATAACCGCCTGATGTTCTCCGAGGACAGCATGAATGTCTTCTCCGACCCGCTTTATACGCAGTTTTTGCAGAATGACAAGCCGAATCTGCGCGTGATACCGCTCGGCAACTTTGCCCCGGGCGAGGAGGCGCCGCAGATCGAAACGGGGCACTCATATCATGACCGCTACGAGCGCTATGCCGCACCCGTTGTGAACAGGGTTTTCGGCGTGCTGGATAAAGTGCGCGACGGGCTCGGGCTCAACTGAATAAAAGCCGCAAGGCAGATAATAATAAATCGGGAAGCATAGTGCCTCCCGATTTTACTTTTAAAGAGATGATGATATGAATGCAAGAGTGAAGCTCTCCGCAAGACAGGCTCTGCTCGGCGAATCCCTCACCGTGCTGCCGACGCTTGCGCTGATAATGGTACTGACGATCGTATTTTCCGTCGGCACCGCCGCCGTCGGGCTGCTGCCGGGCGATGCGACCCTCGCTCAGGCGCTGACTGCGCTGCTGACCCTGCCCGCCGCGCTGTTGACTATAGCGCCGCTGCGCCTGCGATTGCAGCAAAAGCACATTATCCTCGCTCTCGGCAGCCGAGACGGGAGGGAGCTGAATTTCATCGACGGGCTAAATGCCTGCGTGATGTATTCGGCGCTCTTTGCTCTCAAGCTGCTGTGGCTGCTGCTCTTTGAAGCGATACCCGCCGCATTTTTTACGGTGTTTGTGCTCAGAATAGCGAGGCAGCCAGTCAGCCTCAAGGCGTCAGCTGCGCTGCTCATCGGCTCGGCGGCGCTCGCCGCGGCTGGGCTTTTGTTTTGGGGCATAGCAGTTCAGCGGTATGCAAGGGCGGGATTCTATCTTGCCGCTTACGGCGATATATCGCCCGTGCAGGCGATATCAATGAGCGTCAAGCGCTGCCGTGAGGAGCTGACGGAGCTTTTTCTTTTTAAGCTCAGCTTCCTGCCGTGGCTGCTGCTGTGCGCGGCGATACTGCCGGCGCTGTATGTCATTCCGTATTATAAACAAAGCGTCACCTGTCGCTTCCTCGGCGGCAGGTGACTGCGGCTTATATTTTGATTTTGAATACTGCCTTTTTGATCTTTCCGTCATGCAGCCTGATGCACGGGCGGTGTGCGTCCTCGGGGGTGAGGAACGCGAAATATCCCGCCTCAAGGGCTATCGAGGTGCATTCGCATTTCCTTACGGGGAAGAATTCTATATCGGGCGTGTAGCCCTTTGACTCTGCGCCGAAGCGGGTGGGGATGACCTCAATGGTCTCGCCGCCCGTTATTGCGTATTGCAGGTCGTGATATTCGCGGTGTGCCTCAAAATCTCCGCCGCTGCCCGGCTCATATGTCGAAATATTCACCTTGACCCCGTCGCATACCTCATAGCTGCCGTCGGCGATGGCTGCAAGGTCGTTCCTCTCAACAAAATCGGCTATTGCGTTAAAGCGGGGGTCGACGCCCGCATATTTCCTCAGATTATCAATCGTATCGCAGATCATGGCTTTCTCCTTACTTATTGATTTTCTCTATCTCATACGGGGTATTCTGATAGACTATGTAGTTCAGCCAGTTGGCGTAGAGCAGGTTTGCGTGTGAGCGCCATTTGACTATCGGCTTTGCCGTGTCGTCGTCGTTCGGGAAATAATTCTTCGGCGGCTTTATCGGCAGACCGGCATTCTTATCGCGCAGGTATTCATTTTTGAGCGTGTCGGCGTCGTACTCGCTGTGCCCCGTGATAAAGACCTGCTTGCCGTTCTCGGTCGATAGGGCATAAAGCCCCGCGACGGGCGATGCGGCGAGGATCTTCAGTGCAGGCACGGCCTCTACATCCTCACGCCTGACGGTGGTGTGGCGTGAATGCGGCACGAGGAACACATCGTCAAAGCCCCTGAGCAGTATCGAGCTTCTGCGCTCTACCCTGTGCTCAAAAACGCCGAAGAGCTTCTCTGCAAGCGGGTATTTCGGGATGCCGAAGTGATAATACAGCGCCGCCTGAGCGCCCCAACAGATATGGAATGTGCTGTGGACGTGGGTCTTTGACCACTCCATTATCTCGCAAAGCTCCTCCCAATACTCTACCTCCTCAAACGGCAGGTGCTCGACGGGGGCGCCCGTGATGATAAGCCCGTCGAAGTTGCGGTGCTTCACATCCTCAAAGGTCTTGTAAAATGTAAAAAGATGCTCCTGCGGGGTGTTCTTTGATATGTGGGAGGAGGTGTGGAGGAATTCAAGCTCTACTTGAAGGGGAGTGTTGCCGAGAAGCCTTGAGAGCTGAGTCTCGGTCGCCACCTTGGTGGGCATGAGGTTCAGCAGCAGTATCTTCAGCGGCCTTATATCCTGCGACAGCGCCCTGTTCTCGTTCATCACGAAGATGTTTTCATCCGTGAGCGTTTTGGTCGCCGGCAGGTCGTTTGGTATTTTGATAGGCATTTTATTTTACCTCGTTCAGTGCCTGAGCGATGTCGGCTATCAGCTCGTCGGCATTCTCAAGCCCGCAGCTCATGCGGACAAGGTCTGGCGATACGCCCGCAGCCTCAAGCTCGGAGTCGTTCATCTGACGGTGTGTGGAGCTTGCCGGGTGCAGGCAGCAGGTGCGAGCGTCGGCAACGTGAGTTTCGATAGCGGCGAGCTTCAGATGCTTCATAAATGTCTCGGCAGCCTTCCTGCCGCCTTTAACGCCGAAGGATACTACGCCGCAGCTGCCGTTCGGCAGATATTTCTTTGCAAGCTCATAGTCCTCGCTGCCTGGTAGATCGGGGTATTTGATCCACGAGATGTGTTCGTTGCTCTCGAGGAAGCGGGCGACCTTGAGAGCCGTTTCGCAGTGGCGCTGCATACGCACATGCAGGCTCTCAAGCCCGAGGTTGAGCAGGAATGCGTCATGCGGGCTTTGAACGCAGCCGAAGTCACGCATGAGCTGTGCCGTAGCCTTGGTGATGAATGCGCCGCCGATGCCGAAGCGCTCGGTGTAAGTCACACCGTGATAGCTCTCGTCGGGGGTGCAAAGACCGGGGAATTTGTCGGCATGTTTTGTCCAGTCGAATTTGCCGGAGTCAATTATCGCGCCGCCGACCGTAGCACCGTGACCGTCCATATACTTGGTGGTCGAGTGCGTCACGATGTCCGCGCCCCATTCAAACGGGCGGCAGTTGACGGGCGTCGCAAAGGTGTTGTCTATGATGAGCGGCACGCCGTTGCGGTGAGCGACTTTTGCAAATTTCTCAATGTCGAGCACCTTAATGGCGGGGTTTGCGACAGTCTCGCCGAATACGAGCTTGGTGTTCGGCCTGAACGCAGCCTGAAGCTCCTCCTCGGTGCAGTCGGGGGAGACAAAGGTGAAGTCGATGCCCATCTTTTTCATTGTGACAGCAAAGAGATTGTATGTGCCGCCGTATATCGCGGAGGAGGATATCACATGGTCGCCGCAGGAGGCGATGTTGAATACGGCAAAGAAATTCGCCGCCTGACCCGATGAAGTCAGCATCGCCGCCGACCCGCCCTCAAGGGCACATATCTTGGCGGCCACGGTGTCGCAGGTGGGGTTTTGAAGTCTGCTGTAGAAGTAGCCGGAGGCCTCAAGGTCAAAGAGCTTGCCCATATCCTCGCTGGTGTCGTATTTAAATGTCGTGCTCTGGATTATAGGTATCTGTCTCGGCTCACCGTTGCCGGGGCAGTAGCCGCCCTGAACGCAGAGAGTTTCAATAGCCTGTTTTTTCATGTCATGATCCTCCTAACCGCAGGATAATTTTGATAGTTTAAATTATAATCGCCGAGAGCGGCAATGTCAATTTGTAAAACATATAAAATTTCCCTGAAAGTATAGATTTTTGTATAGATTAATGCTATTATATAATAGCGGATTTTTATGCCCGATAATGCGCTCTGTGTCCTCAGCCGCGGCGGGGGACGGGCGGCGGGGCGCCGAAATACATATTTCTGTTATATAAGGAGGTCATATGGAAAAGTTTATTGACTACATCGAAAGTCAGATGAGCGGCGTGCCCGACGGCCCTTTTCTCTATAAATTCAAGCGTAAAACGCTCGACGAGATGAATGGGCGCGCGAGCGAGGTCGAGGCAAGGGGACTGCGCGACAAAAATGTGATCGACGATCTCATTATCAGCGAGCACCCGGATCTTAAATCCGATTACAAAAAATTTGCGCTCGAATCAAAACGCAAGAATACCTCAAAAAGGCGCTGGCTCACCAACAGCATCGGCTCGGTGCTTTATCTTATCCTCTTGCTCTGCGCCTATCTCGGCATGAGCTTCCATACGCACAATTGGGAAAAGACCTGGGTATTCATGGTCGGCGGAGTACTGCTGTGGGTCGTGTATCTGCTCTCACTCTTCATCATACGCATAAGCCGCATGAGGCAGATATTCCATATCTTTGCCCGACTGATGCTTGCGGGCAGCGTGATGCTCGTCGCGACCGTCGTGTTTATCTGCAGCCTTGAATTCTTCCGCTTTGAGGGCTATTGGTCGATATTTGTCGGCGGCGTCGCCGTCGCTCTTATCGCGGACGCAGTTTACGCCACGGTAACTAATAAAAAGCTCGTTATGTTTTGCTATCTGCTCTATATCCCGATCATAGGCACCATGGTCTACATAATTCTCGCTGCGGTCGGGGCTGTGAAATGGGATAGCGGCTGGCCGATCATCATCTTCTCGCTGGTGGTCGATGTCGCCGTGGCAGTCAGCTCGATAGTTAAGAATTCAGTTGAGAAATGGGAGGTCGTGAACGCATGGAAAGACGAAGACTGAATGCCGAGCTTTGGGATAAGATGCACTATCTTTTCCGCGATTTCAACGACCGCATGGTCCACGTCGAGCTGCACTACGATTACCGCATAAATATCGAGGCGCTCAAGACCGTGCTGATATGCTTCTTTGAGAAAGCGCCCGTGCTCCACTCGGCGTTTACCGACAATAAAATTCACCCCTATTGGACTGTTGAGGACTATGTTATCGACGATGTGCTCACCGTCAGGGAGATGACCGAGGACGCCCTTGCAGGCGAGATAGACGCATTCCTCACTCAGTATATCCCGCCGGAAAGCCCTATTCAGATGAAGGTCGCCGTATTCAATCACGGTGACAGCAGCGTGCTCTGCCTTGTTGAAAATCATATGTGCATGGACGGCGGAGACCTCAAATATTTTATAAAAACGCTTTGCAGGGATTACAATAATTATATTGAAAACGGAACAAGCCCTGTTGACCTGAGGACGGGCACGAGAGCCTATCAGTCGGTCTACGAGGATTTCTCCCAGATCGAGCGTAGGATGGCGGGTCGCCTCTACCGAAACGTGAATTCAAGGGATAACCACAGCTTCCCGCTCACGCCCGACAATATCCGTGATGTTTCGTTCATCGCAAGGCATAAGCTGCCCGCCGAGCTTTTCCCAAAGATAAGATCGGTCGGCAAGAAGCACGGCGCGACCGTCAATGACGTTATCCTCGCAGCATATTTCTACAGCCTTTATGAGCTGGCGGGATTTGACAGCAAAGAGAGCGTTTCAATATCCTGCGCCATCGACCTGCGCCGCCACATCAAGGATAACAGCGACCAGGGCATGACGAATCATACCGCGTGGATGCAGTGCAAGATACCCGAGCTCGGCAAGGATATATTCACCACCCTCGATTACTGCGTGCAGTCGTCCAATCAATTCAAAAAGGATCACTTCATGGGTCTGCACGGGCTGCCGCTGCTGAGCTTCGGCTATAGGATATTGCCCCACGCAGCCTCAGAGAAGATAATCAAGATAGGCTATTCGAACCCCCGCCTCGCAATGAGCAATATCGGCATTCTCGAGGCCGACAAGCTCGCACTTGAGGGTCACGAGCCGACCGACGGCTTTATGAGCGGTGCGGTCAAGTATAAGCCCTATGTGCTGCTCTCTGTCACCTCGCTCAGAAAGGAGCTTACCCTCTCGATGTGCGTTCGCGGCAACGATGAGGATAAGAAGATAGTTGAGCACTTCTTTGAGCTTATGGATAAGAATATCCGCACGCTTATCTAAGACGAATAAATCTGATAATGCAAAACGACCCGCCGCGGTTCATCGCCGCAGCGGGTCGCTATTTATGATTATTTCTGCATATACTTTCTGACTATCTTGAGGGTCGTGGTCTTGGGGAATTCATCGTCGCGGATCTTGTATTTGCCGATATTCTTAAACAGCGGCATCTTGCGGTTGAATTCGTCGATATCGCCCTTGATCCTCTGCCTTGCGTCGGGGAAATCCTCCTCGTTAAGGAACATTTCTGCGGTGATGAAGCCGTTCTCCTCGTATACAAGGACTTCCTTGACATACTCTATCCTTGAGAGCTTGTCCTCAAGCTCCTCGGGGGAGACGTTCTTGCCGTTTGAGAGGATGATGAGGTTCTTCTCCCTGCCTCTGATGAAGAGGAAGCCCTCGGAGTCGATATAGCCGTAGTCGCCGGTCTTGAACCACTCGCCGTCGAATGCGGCTGCGGTGGCCTCGGGCTCGTTGTAGTAGCCGAGCATGACGTTGGTGCCCTTGACATATATCTCGCCGACGCCCTCGTCATCGGGGTTGTGTATTTTTATCTGACAGCAGTCCACCGGCACGCCGACCGAGCCGGGCTTGCATTTGCCGGGGCGGTTGCAGGTGACGGCGGGGGAGCATTCGGTGATGCCGTAACCGTTGAAAACGTCGATGCCGAAGTCGTGCATACCCTTCTCGTATTTCGGGTCGAGGTTTGCGCCGCCGCAGATGATCATATCGAGGTTGCCGCCGAGGTTGTCAAGTATCTGCTTGAATATCTTGCGCCTCTTGTCGATGCCTATTTTCATAAGAAAGTTGCTTATCCTGAGACCCTTTTTGAGGATATCCTCTCTGCCCATCTTGCGTGCGGTCTTCCAAATGCGGTCGTATATCGTTTCGACAACAAGTGGGACGGCAGAGAAATTGTAGGGCTTGTATTTCTTGAGGTCGCCCTGGATATCCTTGATGCTGTCGCACATATAGCCCCACTCGGTGACGATATAGGTTGAGAAAAGGGCGCTGACCCATGCGTATGTATGGTTGAGCGGCAGGAAGCCGATAGCGTGCTTGCCGGACATGATGCGGCAGGAGGAGGCGCAGTTGCTGGCTACATTGTAGTGAGTGAGCATAACGCCCTTGCTCTTGCCCGTGGTGCCTGAGGTGTAAACGATGCAGGCGAGGTCGTCGGGCTTGACCTCAGCGTCAACTGCGGCGGTGTTGCCCTTGGCAAGCTCGTCCCTGCCCTTTTTGAGGTATTCGTCGAAGTCGCTTGTGCAATAATATACCTTGACGGTCATTGCGGGGTTCTGCTTGAATTTCTCGACCATAGCCGCATATTTATCGGAATAAATAAGAGCGTCGCATTCGCAGCGGATGAGCTGATCCTCAAGATCCTCTTCGGGCAGCTTGCAGTCCATCGGTACCGAGATATTGCCGCTGATGAGCGAAGCATAGTAGCCGCATATCCACTCATAGCAGTTCTCGCTGATGATAGCAATCTTTTTTTTGCCGGTAAGATCGTCGAGGTAATAGCAGGTCGCCATCTCGCTCATGTCTTTCCATTCGTCGTTGTAGGTCTTGGTGTGTTCGGCCTTGTTTTTATCAAGATAGACGAGCATCTTTTTGTCGCCGCCCATTTCGGTGCCGTGGACGATTATCTCTTTGAGCGTTTTGTAATCGGGCACGTCGATGACCGCGGCGTTCTTGTGCTGCTTTTTCATAATATCCCCCTAAAATTCAATAATGCAATAAATCAACAATACAAAAAGTATTATAATAAAATGCGGGAACTAATACTACCGATAAAATTGCGAATTTGTCTGATTTTCTACATATTTTTTCTTGCTTTTAGGCGGCAAATATTATACAATGCTATAGAATTGTCTGTAAAATGGGAGAAGAAAATGAAAATTTTTATTGTTTGTTTTATGTCGTGGTTCATAGCCCAGGTGCTCAAGGTGATAATCAACTATGTCAAATATCTTGTCGGCAAGCGCAAGGGAATAAACCGCAGCAAGGTCACGCTTGAGACGCTCTTTAAACTCGGCGGGATGCCCAGCTCGCACACCGCCACGGTGATAGCCCTTAGCGGGTGCGTCGGTATGCACAGCGGCTGGGATTCGGATGTTTACGCCGCCTGCGGAGTCTTTGCTTTTATAGTAATGTTTGACGCCGTCAAGGTGCGCCTGCCCATCGGCAGATTGACCGATGCCTTTAACCGCTTGCAGGCTAAAGTCTGCGGCTCTGACGAGCCTGCGGTCAAGAAGGTCGAGGGTCACACCGTCCCCGAGATAATCGGCGGCTTCATCGTCGGCGCGGCGGTGTCGTATATCATGGTCAGATTAGTAGGATTCCTCGATTAAATGCCGAAACCTCCCGCAAGGGAGGTTTTTTGTGTGCGGCTGTATGCCGAGCAGGCTTGACTGATAGCCGGCAGTTACATTCGCCTTCTCCTTGAGGAAAAGGTGTCGAGCAAAGCGAGACGGATGAGGTGTGCTGCAGGCGGATTGTCCGGCATCCGGCAAAGTCAAATTCAGTCGCACGAAAACAATTACAATATAATACCCCGGTCAACACAAAACTCCGCCGATCGAGCTATCGACCGACGGAGTTTAACTATACTATTTATTTCTTTGCCTTTTTAGCGCCTCTGGGGTTATAGCAGACAGCGCCGATGGCCATGATGACAAGTGCGATAACGACGAAGCCGATATTCTTTGTGCCGTGCTTTGCGATAGCCGCATAGATAAAGAGGCAGGAGCCTGCGAACGAAAGGATCGGCATGATGAAGCGGCGGAATACGTTGAGACCTTTGCCCTTGACCATGAGCATTACATAGAGGGGCAGATAGAAAGCGTAAACGCAGATGAGCGGGAGCTCGGTCGAGTCAAAGAGGAAGATCGAGCCCTTGCCGGTGTATGATGCGAAATCGGTAAGGTTCGCCATATAGAAGTAGAAGAGCCACAGAGCGTTGAAGATAAGCGCAACGATGGATGCGTTCGAGGGCATCTCAGTGGCGTGGTCGAGCTTGCCGAGGAAGTCGGGTCTCGGGCCGTGATTTCTGGCTGCGAGCGAATAGAAGCCGCGATCGCAGGCGAGGGTAAGGCCGTTCAGGGTGCCGAGGCAGGAGACAGCGATGAATACCGTCAGGATAGTGCCTGCGACGTTGCCGAAGATGGTCTTGAATGCAAGGCTTGCGCCGTTGGGAAGAAGCTCCTCGGTCTTGATGCTGCCGGAGATGCCTATGTAATAGAGCATATAAACGACGACAACGATGATGGTGCCGAGCACGAGAGCCTTGGGCAGATTTTTCTTAGCGTCCTTGAGCTCGGAGTTTATCGCCGTTGCGATGACCCAGCCTTCATAAGCGAAGACGGAGGTGCAAACGCCCGCGAGGATAAGATTGAAAGAGATTCCCACTCTGGGCACCTGAGTGTAGGTGACGGTGCCGTCGGCGGCGGTGGAGATGTCAACGACGGAGTTCATGTTGTCCGCAAGAACGCCGTTCTTGATGCCGTAGATAGTGCCGACGATCGCAAGAAGCACGAGGGGAATGAGCTTGATTATGGTCGTGGAGACCTGGAAATGACCGGCAAGCTTGGGTGAAAGAGTGTTGAGAGCGAAGCTGAGGATAAGGAATACAAAAGCGAGAACCATTGTCTCTGCGTCCGCCGCACCGTAGCCGAAAAGAGCCATGGTGTATCTTGCGGAGAGCCATGCGAGCGCCGAGGTCATTGCGGGGTAATAGATAGTTGCCATGAACCAGCCGACATAGTAAGCATACTTGCTGCCGACGAGCGCTTCGGAGTAGTCAACGACGCCGTTGATCTTTTCATACATGGTGCCCATGACGGAGAAGGTATATGCGCTGATAACCATTACGATGCCGCCGAGCAGCCATGAGAGAAGAGCGACGGGTAGGTCGCCGCTTGTGATGTTGAGCATCGCTTCCGCTTTAAAGAAGACTCCGCTGCCCACGACTATGCCGACAACCATGCAGATGGCGGTCAGCAAGCCGTACTTTTTCTTGAGTTCACTTGCCATATGATCACCTTTCAGAAATAAATTCGGCGTTCACATCAGAACGCCTTTTTAGAAATTTTACACCCTGTTAACAGATTTGTCAATATTTTTTCTTGCCTTTCACCAAATGATTGAAAAAATTTTGTTAAAATCAAATGAACAGAAAAATCAGCGGGCAAAGTTTGGATTGACCGCTGATTTTTTGCTTTGTGCAAAAAAGGTTATTTGTCTGAAACGTCTATTTTGTCGGTATAGATAAAATCGTGCAGATATCGGCGCACCGCATCGAAATCCAACACCTCGGTCCATTGGCCGTTGTGCATTCCCGCGTCGCACTGATCCTCGAGCGGCACTCTGGTCTGCTCGATGTCAAACAGCAGCATACTCATGCCGCCCTTGTAGGCAAGCCCCGTTATTTCGAGCGGGGAGAGGTCGGTGGTGATGAGCGGGAAAATGTCGCGCATTATAGCTATCAGCTTTGTCAGCGGTGTGCGTTTCGCCTTGTTGATGAGCGCCGTTATCACCTTGCGCTGACGGTAAGTACGCATATAGTCGGTGTCGAGCTTCCTGATTCGGCAGTAGACCAGTGCCTTTGCACCGTCAAGATGAACGCTTTCGCCGCTCTCGACCGTGTATCTGGTGGTGCGGTTGATGAATTTCGCCTCTTTCTCGGTCACTTCAACGTCCACTCCGCCGAGCTTGTCGATTATCTGAGTGAACATATCGAAGTCAACGGCGGCAAAGTGGTCGATGTCGACCCCGAAGTTGTATTCCAGCGTGTCCACGGCAAGCTGCGCCCCGCCGTAGGAGTAGGCGGCGTTGAGCTTTGCCATCTTGTCCTTTGACGGTATTGTCACCCAGCTGTCGCGCAGGAACGAGGTCAGCTTTATCTTGCGGTGCGCCATGTCGATCGAGACGAGTATCATTGAATCCGAGCGCTGCGAGGTCTTTGACGAGCCGTCGACGCCCATGAGCAGGATATTCGTTACCATCGAGCTGCTTGTCAGCTCCGAGGACGAAATATATTGATTTGCCTCAAGATTCTCTTTGTTGTAGCCCGAGACTGCGGCAAAGAGATAGATAAACGACGAGGTGAGCACGATGATGACCGCTATGAACGCGGCAACGAAGCGCAGGAAGCGATGCTTCCTATGTTTTTTAGCCTTTTTTACTTTTTGGGGCCTCTCGGGCTGCTCAGGCTCGAATTGCGGCTCCTGCGGCGGCTCATCAAGCGGCGGCAGCGGCGCGGTGTCGTCAAGATAGACCACGTCGAAGTCGTCGGAGCTTTTTCTGTCCTTTGAAATATATATATCTTTCATTTTATACTCCCGAATGCAGAATGGATTGATTTTATACAATTCTACACCATCCGCGGCGAATTCTCAACCCCGCAAATGTAAACATTTTAACTTACAGTAGCTAAATCCCGATATTTTTATCCAAAACATTTGACTTTTTACGCCCTATAGTCTAAAATAGAACGGAGCGTGTACGAGTGGATCGGGCAGTCGCGGGCGTCTTATGACGCGTGAGGAAAGTCCGAGCTTCATCGAGCAGGATAACGGCTAACGGCCGCCGAGGGTGACCTTAGGGACAGTGCAACAGAGATATACCGCTTGCTTTTGCAAGTAAGGGTGGAAAGGCGAGGTAAGAGCTCACCGGCGTGCGGGAGACCGCACGGCCATGTAAACCCTATCCGAAGCAACACCGACAGGGGGAGGGTCCTTGACCCGGCGCTTGCTCAGCGATACTCCGACGGGTGGCTAAAGCCGTGCAGTAATGTACGGCGTAGACAGATGATTGCCTTAAATGACAAAACTCGGCTTACAGACCCTCTCGTGCACGCTCTTTATTAATGTAATACGGAAGAATTTATGGACGAGCTTACCGAACTTACCGGCGTAGTTGAATATATTACTTTTCTGAATGAAGAGAACGGCTACACCGTCCTTGAGATATCAAGCGGCGGTGAGCTTTATACTGCCGCCGGCGGCGCGGGCACTCTCTATTGCGGCGAGAAGGTAACTCTCATCGGCCGCTGGATGGTCCACCCGACCTTCGGTAAGCAGTTCAAGATAGAATCCTGCCGCAGAGAGATCCCCGAGACGGCGGGCGAGATGCTCTCTTATCTTTCGTCGGGAATGATAAAGGGCGTCAAGGAGAAAACGGCTCAGAAGATAGTCGAGCGCTTCGGCGAGGAGACCTTCTATATTATCGAGCATTTCCCTGACCGCCTTGCCGAGATAAAGGGCATATCCAAGGACAGAGCCAAGGAGATATCCCGCGAATTCGTCAAGAACGCCGCCGAGCGCGAGGCGCTTATAGCCCTTGAGAAATACGGCATGACCGCCTCAGAATGCCTTAAAGCCTACAGGGTATTCGGCGCCCGTTCGGTCGAGACGATAGAGCGCAATCCATACACACTCTGTGGCAGCGAGATAGGCGTGCCGTTTGAGAAGGCGAGCGAGATAGCCTCAAAGCTGCCAAGCCCGCCCGCGCCCGAATACCGTATCGACGCGGGCATAATCTATGTCGTGCGCCACAACTGCAACATGAACGGCCACACCTGCCTGCCGAGGGAGAAGCTCTTTGCTCCGTGCCTCGACCTGCTCGGGTGCTCCCGTGACGAAATAGATATCAGGATAGATAAGCTCGTTGACGGCAAATTTCTTGTGTCGCACAATGTCGGCGGCAGGGAATATATATTCCTACCCGAGATGTATAAGGCCGAGCGCAACGCCGCGGAGATGATACTCTTTATGAAGCGGTTTGCGACGGGCGGCGACCCGAGGATAGACGAGCAGATAACAAATGCCGAGCTTATCAGCGGCGTTTGCTACAATGAATTGCAAAAAAAGGCGATAAAGCTCGCCGTTGAGAAAGGAATACTTATCCTCACGGGCGGCCCCGGTACGGGCAAGACCACCACTCTCAGGGGTATACTCAAGGTCTTTGAGGGTATGGGGCTTGACGTGGCGCTGGCTGCGCCGACGGGCAGAGCCGCCAAGCGAATGAGCGAGCTTACCGGCCGTGAGGCTCAGACTATCCACCGCCTGCTCGAGGTCGAGTGGGATCGCAACGACAGGCCGATGTTTCAGCGCAACAGGCGCAACCCTCTCAGCGCGAGCGCGGTCATAATCGACGAGCTCTCGATGGTGGATATCACGCTGTTCTCAAGCCTTCTGGACGCTTTGCCTATAGGCTGCCGACTTGTCATGGTCGGCGACTCCGATCAGCTCCCGCCTGTCGGCGCGGGCAACGTGCTGCAGGATATGATTAATTCAAAGGCGCTGCCCGTGATAGAGCTTAAAGAGGTTTTCCGTCAGGCGATGGAGAGCCTGATAATCACCAACGCCCACCGTATTGTTGACGGCGAGATGCCCGAGCTCGGGCGCACCGACAAGGACTTTTTCTTCATGGAGCGGCGAACGCAGGCGGCGACGGCAAAGACCGTTGTTGAGCTTTGCGCCGCAAGGCTCCCGAAAGCATATAAATATTCGCCGACCGAGGATATCCAGGTGCTCTGCCCCTCAAAGAAGGGCGAAGAGGGCACGGTGAATCTCAACAAGCTCCTCCAGGCGAGCATCAACCCGCCCGCACGGCATAAGAAAGAGCACGCCTTCGGTCAGCGCACTTTGAGAGTCGGCGATAAGCTGATGCAGACTAAAAACAATTATAATATAATTTGGACAAGCTCCGAAAAAGAGGGCATGGGAGTTTTCAACGGAGATATTGGCATGCTTGAGAAGATAGACGAAAGCTCGCACCTGCTTTATGTCCGCTTTGACGACCGCACGGCTGAGTATCCGTTTGAGAGCGCCGCCGAGCTGGAGCACGCCTATGCGATAACGGTTCATAAGAGCCAGGGCAACGAATTCCCCGCCGTGATAATGCCCGTCACCTCCGTGGTCGGTCAGCTTTCCTACCGAAATCTGCTCTACACCGCCGTGACAAGGGCAAGGCGGCTGATGATACTCATCGGCACACGGCAGAGCATAGAGCGAATGGTCGATAATAACAGCAAGGCCAAGCGCTATTCGGCGCTGAAAGATTTTATAATGTTGGGTGATGACGCTCGATGAAGCTGTTTGAACGCCCGCTGCTCGCCCTTTTCCCGAGGAGGTGCGCCTATTGCGGCAAGCCCGTTGCGCCCGAACACGGCTCCTGCCGCAAATGCGAAGCGGAGCTGCCGAGGATAAAAGGCAACGTCTGCCTGCGCTGCGGACGGGGGAGCGAATACTGCGCCTGCCGAGGCTCGGCCGCATACTATGACAGCCTTATCGCCCCGTTTTATTACGAGGGCTGCGTTCGCTGTGGGCTGCACGCTTTCAAGTTCAGGCGCGATCCCCGCAGAGCCGAGGCTTTCGGCTCGGAGATGGCGCACTCGGTTGTCGAGAGATACCCGGCGGTCGACTTTGATATGATCGTCAGCGTGCCGATGACAAAAAGAAGCCTGCGCGACAGGGGCTACGATCAATGCGCCTTACTTGCCCAAAGGCTCGCCGACGAAACGGGCGTGCCGTATAAACCCGGCGCGATAGTTAAAATATATGAGACGGAGAAGCAGCACGGGCTGAGCTATTACCTCAGAAAAGGTAACCTGACGGGCGTCTTTGATATCCCTCAGCCGCAGCTCATCAAGGATAAATGCGTCCTGCTTTGCGACGATATATCTACCTCTGGCGAGACGATGAACGAATGCGCCAAGATGCTGTGGCTCTGCGGCGCAAGAGAGATCCGCTGCGTCGCCCTCGCGTTGCCGAAGATGAATAAAAAGAAGATAAAATAAAAGAAAGGCGGTGATAACGTGCTCGGTACAAATATCGGAATTGACCTCGGAACTACCTCGATAGTCATATATATCGAAGGCAAGGGGATAGTCCTCTCCGAGCCGTCGGTCGCCGCTTACGATACCAACAGCGGCCATCTGATAGCCGTAGGCAAAAAAGCCTACGAAATGATAGGACGGACCCCCGATAATATCCGCATCGTCAAGCCCATGCGCCACGGCGTTGTCTCCGACTTCACCGCGACGAAGCATATTCTGAGATTTTTCCTTTCAAAGATATGTAAGAACATGATATTTAAGCCGAATGTCGTCGTCTGTGTGCCGTCAATGGTCACAAATCTCGAGAAACGCACTATTCTTGACCTCATAACGGCGGCGGGCGCTGCCAAGGCTTGCCTTATCGAGGAGCCGCTTGCCGCAGCCCTCGGAGCGGGGTTAAAGAGCGACCGCCCGAAGGGGGCAATGGTCGTCGATATCGGCGGCGGCACAACGGATGTGGCGGTCATCACCATGGGCTGTATCTCAGTGTCGGATTCCGTCAAGGTTGCGGGCAACGCCTTTGACGAAGCGATAATGCGCCAGATACGCCGCGAGCGTGACGTGATAATCGGCGAAAGAACGGCGGAATTCATTAAAAAGCAGATAGGCTGCTCATATCTCAGAAGCGCCGAGCTGGGTCTGACGGTCAAGGGCAAGCATTTCATCACGAGTATGCCCGTGAGCATAGACGTCAGCTCCACCGAAGTCTATCTCGCCATGCGCCCTCAGCTTGAGAGCATCAGCGAAACGGTGCGTTCGGTGCTGGAGCTTACCCCGCCCGAGCTTTCGGCGGATATTGCCGATTCGGGCATTTACCTCACAGGCGGCGGCGCACTGCTGCACGGGATAGATAAAATGCTTCGGGAGAAAACAGGCGTCAAGACGTTCGTAGCCAAGGACCCTCTCAATTGCGTCGCCCTCGGCACCGGCGAAGCGCTCTCGCACATTGATATTCTCAGCCAAAACGGCTATGTTTTTAAGGCCAGAGACGAGATCGGCGGCCTTGAAGCCATGCAAACGGAATAAAACAGACAAAACCGTCCCAAAATGCTCTTATCAGATGAAAAGGACGGTTTGTTTTATGAAAAAACGCAGTATGATTGAGATCTCGGTCGCCCTTGCGCTCGTTTTCGCCTTTGCAATATCCGCTGTCGGTTTCGGCAGGGAATGCGAAAAGGTTCGCGGCGAGGTCGTGCGCCTGCATGTGCTTGCAAATTCCGACAGCGAAGCCGATCAGGCGGTCAAATTGCTCGTGCGAGACGCCCTGCTCGGCAGCGGCAGCGAGCTTTTCTCGGGCGAGGTCACGGCACGGGGCGCGGCAGATTGCCTGAACGCAAACGCCGACAAATTAAAGGCGGTCGCCGAGAAGGTCCTGCGTGACAATGGCTTTGACTACGGGGCGGATATCCGCCTTGTCAACGAATATTTCACCACAAGGTCATACGAGGGCTTCACTCTGCCCGCGGGGCGTTACACCGCCGTCAAGGTGGTGCTCGGCAGCGGAAAGGGTCATAATTGGTGGTGCGTGATGTTCCCGCCGCTCTGCCTGCCCGCCGCAAGCGAAAAGACCGATATAGACGCCGTGCTCGGCAGGGACGGCGCGGAGCTTATCGAGGGCGGCTCAAAATATGAGATACGCTTCAAAATAGTTGAAGTGATAGAGAGTATAAAAGAAAAATTCAGGAGCTGACAGCATGATAGAGAGATTCAACTACAGATCAAACCGTGATATCGACCTCGGCAGCGAGCCGATAAACGGGCAGGGGACGGGCAGCGTGAGCGTGTGCCGCTACGGGCTTTTCCCAATGTCATATAACGGCTGCGAGATAATCGCCGTTTATAATCTGCGACTGCTGCTTGGCACGCCGAGGCCACTTTGCGATATTGCAAGGGAGATATATCCCTACGGCTGCCTTGTTTTCGGTGTTTTCGGCACTCACCCGTATGCGTTGAAGCGCTACTTCAACTCAAACGGGCTGCCCGTACATATGATTAAGGATTATTATATGTTCCGCAAAGTTTTTGCGGGCAAGAGATACGGCATACTCTCTTTTTGGAACGATACCACTGTATTCAAAGGGCTTCACACCGTCTGCGTCGAGAATACGCCCGAGGGTCTCAAGGTGTATAACCGCTCCAACAAAAAGACCGAACCCGTTATATATAATAGTATAGACGATTACATGGATTTCGGCAGATTTATCTGCGGATACTATGTTGATTGATAATTCTGACCGGCGGATCTCCGTCGGTTTTTTGAATTTTGACCGAATCTTTACACTTTCATTCGATAGAGTGAGCTTCACTTCCTGACGCAAAGGCAATACCCGATACCCTCGGGTGCGGCGAAGCCGCGGAGGCTCTTGAATTCCTTGAAACATTCGGTGTTTATCTCATATGCCCCGATGTTTTCATAGATTCTAAAGCCCCTTTGCGGCACGCCCAGCTCCAATTCTTCAATTGTATAGGCTCTGCTCATCCGCTCTCCCGCTGCCGCGGCGAGGGCGGCTTTTTCGCTGTGATATTCGCTGTCGGCCGCTGCGTAGTCAAAGACAAGTGCGCTGCCGTGCGGTAAATGTTCCGCAAGAGTCGATATCAGGGTAAAGAAATCCTCCTTATCAATGTAAAAACTCAGTCCCAATGCGCTGACGAAGCTGACCTTCTCCGCCGAGAATGACGGCTCGCAGAGCAGGTGAGATATCCAATCCTTTTCCGCAAGGTCGTCTGCAATATAATGCGTTTTTTCGTCCGAAAGCCCTGCTTCTTTCAGCCGCTTGAGCTTTGAATCGATCATTTTCGGCATGTCGACCTCGAATATTTCAAGCTCTTTTGCCCATTCCGGTCGGCGATAAGCGAAGGTGTCAAGCCCCGCACCGAGTATAATGTATTGTTCAGCCTTCAAAGATGCCTCCGTCCTGAGCGCACACTCCGCAAAGGAGCTCCTCGCTGTCACTCCGGGTGCAAGATGTTTTTCCACCGCCACACGCAGCGCCTCGTCCTCAGTGCCGCTGAAATTCGGCTCAAAGAATTTGATGCCGCCGACAATGTTTCGGGCTATTGCCGTGTAATCCGCCTCGCCGAGAATTCTGTGTGCCAGCGGGTCGGAGTACATAGTTATCTCATTGTGCTCCGTGTGATATGCTCGCGCAAACGCACTCATCAGCGCCGTCATGTTTTCATTCTTATCCATTTTATTTCCTCCTGTCGTTCGTTTTGGGAGGCTTGAAAAAGCCCTGTATACCTAATACCATATTTCCAAAATGATAACAAGACTTGACTTTTTACTCAAAATGTGGTAATATAAAAACGAACCGAAAAAGAATTTTTTCACCCGCCGTTTGTCGGCGGGCTTTTTTGTTTTATCTCCTTTTTGCAAATTTTGATCATGCCTTAAAATCAACGTTTACATATATTGTGTGACCTCGCACCGCAACAACTATATATAATGAAGCAGCAGGAAACACACGGCGAGGTTGAGAAGAGGGGAGAAAAAAGTTTAAAAAAGGGATTGACAAAGGGGGCGAGATTTGGTAATATAGTCGAGCACTCAGCGAGAGCGGGTGCAGCACCTTGAAAATTAAACAACGATCAAACAAACCCTTGAAGATTAATTTGAGAGTACTTTCAAGTACAGTAATTCTTGTGAAAAACGAGAAAAAGTCAGTGAAAACTGATTGAGCGATTAAGCTCTGAAAATGATTTGAATGCGCCGAAAGACGTGTTTAGATAAAATTTTTAGAGAGTTTGATCCTGGCTCAGGATGAACGCTGGCGGCGTGCCTAACACATGCAAGTCGAACGGAGTTCTTGAGGAATGCGGCTTCGGCCAAATGACTTTTGAACTTAGTGGCGGACGGGTGAGTAACGCGTGAGCAACCTGCCTTTCAGAGGGGGATAACATTTGGAAACAGATGCTAATACCGCATAAGATTACAGTACCGCATGATACAGTGATCAAAGGAGCAATCCGCTGAAAGATGGGCTCGCGTCCGATTAGATAGTTGGTGAGGTAACGGCTCACCAAGTCGACGATCGGTAGCCGGACTGAGAGGTTGAACGGCCACATTGGGACTGAGACACGGCCCAGACTCCTACGGGAGGCAGCAGTGGGGAATATTGCACAATGGGCGAAAGCCTGATGCAGCAACGCCGCGTGAGGGAAGACGGTTTTCGGATTGTAAACCTCTGTTTTCGGTGACGAACAAATGACGGTAACCGAGTAGGAAGCCACGGCTAACTACGTGCCAGCAGCCGCGGTAATACGTAGGTGGCAAGCGTTATCCGGAATTACTGGGTGTAAAGGGAGCGCAGGCGGGATAGCAAGTCAGCTGTGAAAACTATGGGCTCAACCCATAAACTGCAGTTGAAACTGTTATTCTTGAGTGGAGTAGAGGCAAGCGGAATTCCGAGTGTAGCGGTGAAATGCGTAGATATTCGGAGGAACACCAGTGGCGAAGGCGGCTTGCTGGGCTCTAACTGACGCTGAGGCTCGAAAGTGTGGGGAGCAAACAGGATTAGATACCCTGGTAGTCCACACTGTAAACGATGATTGCTAGGTGTGGGGGGTCTGACCCCCTCCGTGCCGGAGTTAACGCAATAAGCAATCCACCTGGGGAGTACGGCCGCAAGGTTGAAACTCAAAGGAATTGACGGGGGC